>Ga0075434_100005078_pt1 | contig 11949 bp, 8 predicted proteins | sample RhiMethybrSRZTD3_FD_75298 | JGI IMG/M metagenome (GOLD analysis project Ga0075434, IMG submission 75298) | Populus rhizosphere microbial communities from Tennessee, USA - Rhizosphere MetaG P. TD hybrid SRZTD3 | ecosystem: Host-associated > Plants > Roots > Rhizosphere > Soil | place: USA... | reverse complement strand
GGGGTAGAACGAGGCGTGGGTGACCGCCGAGTCAAGGTTTGGGAGCTCGTAGAAGAGCCAGACCGCGAAGTTGGCGACGATGAGCGCGACGTTCACGACCGGGAAGCGCCGCGCCCTGACGCCGTCGGAAAGCGGAAGGACCATGGGGGCATTCTCGCGCCGCGCCTGCCCGCAGCCAAGTGCCTGGACTGGTGCTCATCACCCACGGCGGCGCGGCGTAGGGTCGGGCCATTCCTCCGGGCAGCCCCGAGGTCGGGAAGGTGGACACAATGCCAGACGGCGACCTTCGGCAGCTCGCCCAGGTGGAGCAGCTCAGCATCGGCTTCACGCGGCCGGACGGCTCCACCGGGTCAACGCCGATCTGGGTGGTGCAAGCGGCGAGGAGATCTTCGTCCGTCGATCCGTGGCCGGCGCGGCGGCTGGTACCGACGGCTGCCGGCCAACCCCGACGGCGAGGTCGGCAACGGAGCCCACACTCCGGTGGCCCTGTGGGTCGTGCGTCAGGCCGACGGCAGCCCTTCGGATCACGCTGCGGCCCGGCGAAGGCGGCGAGGGGTTCTTCGACTACCGCCTGACGATGAAGCTCTAGTCGCCGCCACCCTTGGAGAGACACAACGTGACGTCGACGTCGACGTCGACGCCGACGCGGGCCAACGGCGCCTGTCCCGTCTCATCGAAGCTGGCCCGGCAGCACGTCGCTGACCTGCGGCGGGCCAGATTGGCTGAGACGACGTCCAGCTGGTTGTCTCACTGAAGTTGGCCCGCGGTGGCCGTTCTCTCGGTGGTGTCTCATTGAGGGTGTCCGTGATGCCCTGTGCGTCCTGACATTGACGGGGACCAGACCATAGGCAAGGTGCTCACGCCTGCCCGGAGGTCTGGTCCCCTTGTCATACTGCCCGCGCTCCTCGCTGCCCGCACACGTGCTGGCCTGGCTGGCCGATCGCCTCGCCCACCTGCTTCCACCACGCCCGCCCGGCCAGGGCGGCACCCCGCCACTAGCGCTGGAGGTCCGCCTGGACGCCGTCGCCGCGGTCATCCTGGACGGGCTGTCGTACCGGCGCGCCGGCCGCGCGGTCGGGATCTCCAAGACCGAGGTCGGCGACAGCCTGGACCTGCTGCTCGGCCCGCTGGCTGCCGTGGGGTACTGCCAGCCCGACGGCAGCTTCATCACCAGCCTCGACCAGCTGCGCGAACTGCTGGCGGAGATGGCCCAGGCCGGCGAGGCGGTCTGCGTGGACGGGTTGGCGACCCGGGTGCAACGACCATGCGGGTGGGCCAACCAGAAGGTCCTGTACGACAGCCAGCGCCACGCCCACACCGCTCAGGGTCTGGCGGTGAGCTCGATCTGGGGTGACCTGCTGTGGTGCGACGGTGGCTGGCCGGGCAGCCGCCACGAGTAGGAGCTCATCCAGCTGGCGGGGCTCGACAACGCGCTGGACCAGGTCGAGGTCGCCAGCCTGCTGGACCGCGGGTTCCGCGGCCTGGCCAAGCCGCGCGAGCACTGGCATGCCCCGGTCGGTGACCGCCGCACCAAAGACCAGCTCACCGAGGAGCAGCGGGCGTTCAACCGCCTGCAGGCAGGGCTGCGCGCGCTGGTGGAACAGTCGATCGCCGACCTGGCCAACGCCTGGGCGCTGCGCCGCTGGCGGGGGCTGCTGTACCGCGTCCGGGACGTCTACCGGGCCGCCGGCGCGCTCATCTGCCTCGGCCGCTGGCTGCACCGAGTTCCCACATGACGCCAGCATCACGGACACCCTCAACGAGACGCGGGCCAGGTTCATTCAGTCGTGATTTCACAAGAATCAATGTCCTGGCTTCGTGCGAGACTCGCAGGTAACGCGATACTCCAGGCCAGGAGGGACCGAGGTGGCGCAGCCGATCGAGCAAGCTCCCGCATGGGTGCGCAAGTCGCTCCGATCGCGCGAAGAGCGTGAGGCCCAGCGCATCGAAGCGCAGGCAATCCTTGATGCCATTAGGCGCGGCGACCGGTCCCGCGTCATGAGCGTCGAGGAGCTGTGCCGGGAGATGGACGCCCTAGATGACGCCGAGGAACCCGGCGACTAACGCCCTCTCAAGGCGGTAGCGCCGGTTCGAATCCGGTCGGGGCTACACCGGACCTACCCCTGGGCGAACCGCACCATCAGGCCGGTGGTGGCCGTCCGGCAGCCGGACGTGGTCGCGGCTCTGCACGCCGATCTCCTTGACCAGCGCGTCGACGAGAGTCTTGCGCAGCGGCAGCGGGAGCGGCCCGTGGCGCTACGGCCGAACTGACGAGGTTCCACGACGTCACCGTCGAGCCCGGTTGAAGCTCAAGCTCGACGAGAACCTTGCACTTTGTCGCTGAGAGGTTGCTGTGCGGCGCCGGGCACGATGTCCACACGATCTTCCACCAGCGGCTGGTCGGGACCGAGGGCGCCGCGTTCCTTTCAGTAGCCACGCCGGGCCGCGCGTCTTGGCGACCAAGGATGTGACCGCTGTGGTCGCCGAAGTTCAGGGTTGGACGGCGACTTCGGCGAAGCCGAGCGACCGGTAGGTCCTGAGGCGCTTGGCGTGCATGGCCGCGAGCACGGGGACGTCGCTGTCGGCGTAGTCGTACACCGTGGCGGTCCGCTTTCCCGGATACGGGCGGAGCAGCCGGCCGGTGTACTGGACGAGCTTTCCCTTGAAGGCCACCGGGAAGGCCAGGAACAGCGTGTCCAGCTGGGGACAGTCAAAGCCCTCGCCCAGGTACTGCCCGGTCGCGACCAGGACGAGGTCCTGGTCGGCCGGGCTGTGTTGCACGTCGGCGAGGATCGCCTCGCGGGCCTTCTTCCCCAGCCCGCCCTCCAGCACCAAGGGCTCCTTCCCGTTGGCCCGCAGCTGCTCGGCGATCAGGTGGACATGGTCCTTCCACTGGCTGAGGACAAGGCAACGCCGTCGTTGGGAGAGGGCGGCCAGGACATCCTGGCAGACCAGCGCGGTTCGTTGCTGGTCGTTGACGAGCGCCCGGAACACCTCCTGGATGGAGGCGTCGTCGGGTTCCTCCAAGCCGAAGTCGGTTGCCCGGACACGGAGGTGCGGTCTGGGAGCGTCCGGCTCGGCGTCGCGCGGGGAGATCGTGTGGCGGATCGGTCCGCACTGCATGGTGATGATGCCCTGCAGGCCGTCCCGCCGATAGGGGGTGGCGGTGAGCCCCAGGACATGACGGGCGGGTGCTCGCCGGACGCAGGACTCGAACGAGAACGCCGGTAGGTGGTGGCATTCGTCGATCACCACGGCGCCGTAGCGCTGGAACAGTCCCTCCGGGTCGTCGAGACGGCTCAGGCTCTGGATCATGGCGAGGTCGACCACGCCGGTCGGCTTGTTCTTGCCGCCGCCGATCTGTCCGACCTGGTTGGACGACAACCCGAGCGTCTCGACCAGCTGGACCCGCCACTGGTCCAGCAGCGGCTTGCGGTGCACCAGCACCAGCGTCGGCAGGTTCCTGGCGGCGATGATGGCAGCCCCCATGACGGTCTTGCCCGTCCCGGGCGGTGCCACCAGCACACCATGGTCGTGGCCGAGCATGGTGTCCACAGCGGTTGCTTGCAGGGCGGTCAGCCTGCCGTGGAAGCGGAGCGACAGTGGGGCCAGGCTTGGTCGGTGATCGGTGACGACAAGGTCGCTGCCCGCGTGGCCAAGCAGCGATCGCAGCTGCTCCAGCACACCCCTGGGGAGGTAGAGATGGCTGAGATCCTCCTGGTTGCACTTGATGAACCGGGGTGTCTGATAGGTGGAGAGCCGAAGCTTCTGCCGCTCATAGAACGTCGGGTTGTGCAGGGAGGCCAGGTGCTTGACCGACGCGAGCAGCGACGGCGGCAGCCCGGCCTTCTCCAGGCTCAGCATCGCGCCGACCCGGCAGTCGATCCGGGGCGGTGGCGGTCGTTCACCCGGCATCGGCTCCACGGCCGTTGCGGCAAGTTCGGGGCCGACACGTACCGGCAGCAGGGACTCGCACAGGGCCTCCAGCGCCGGTGGCGACATGCGCTGCATCCGGCTGAGGAACGCCCACTGGTCCGGCCAGGCCTGAAGCGTCGCCGGATCGCAGAACTCGGTGTTGCCACTCGTCCGAGACTTCCCCTGCAGCGGCAGCGCGATCAGGTTTCCGAAGCTTCCTCTTGGCAGGACGTCCTGGCTGGGGAAGAAGCGGTCATAGCTGGCCAGATCCATCTCGGCGCGCATGACCATCGTCTCGCGCAGCAACGCGGTCCCAAGCCGGCGGGCGGCGACCGCCGGGACAGGCGACGTGAAGAAGACCCAGACGTGTCCGCCATCACCAGATCGCGAGCGCTCCAAGGCGGCGGGCACGCCGTGGCGGCTGCAAGCGTCCAGGAACGCGACCGCATCAAGGGCCCACGAGCCCCCATCGAGGTCGCAGGCAAGAAACCAGCAGGTGTCGTCCTTGAGCAGCGGGTACACCCCGATGGTCTTTGTCCCCAACAGGTGTTCCTGGACGACCTCGTCGGTCAGGGGCAGGTGCCGCTTTGACCGCCCAGGCGTCCCCCTGCTGGCGCCGGCGACCGCCGGGGCGTAGCCCGCCTTGCCGGTCCGGGAGTTGGTCCAGCGAACCGCGTACACCTCGTCCTGCCCCCGAAACAACGCCCGCACCAGCGCGACCTTCTCCTTCGGCGAGGCGCTTGAGTCGATGGGAGACGCCGGCTCATGCGCCGGGAACAGCGTCGGCACCGCTGGCTCCTCGGGCGTCGGCGCTGCGGGTGAAGGCTGCCCGAGGAGCACGCGGAGCCGCTCATTGTCCGCCCGTAGCCGCGCCAGTTGCTGCTCGGCCCGTTCCAGCCGTTCCAGCAGATCCTTGGAGGAAGCCCGGAGGGGCTGGGAGGATCCGCCGGGGTGGACGGGGTCAGCCGAGGCCATCATGGCCGGCGCCGCTGGCGCCCTAGCTCCGGAGTCATCCTCGCCAGCCAGCCAGATCAGGCCGACGGCGACGCAGTGCTTGCAGAACGATCGCGCTGCGCCCACCGGGCACGTGCACGAGAACGCCAGCCTCGCGTCCTGGACCCACAGCCGCACGCGGTAGATCCCGGCTCCCCGAACCTCTCCTGTCAGCGCGCCATCGTCGTCTTCAGCCGTCGCGAGGACCGCCCCATCGCTGGCATAGCGCTCTCCACGGCCGAAGCTGGCCGCGCCCGCCAAGCGCTGCAGCGCCTCTGGGGTGAGCACCGCAGCAAGCGACACCCCGAAACACTCCCCGCCGGTCCGCACCTCAGCAGCCATCGCGGCCAGCAGCTCGCCATCGCCCGGACCCACGGTGGACAACGCAACTTTCGATGCAGAAGTCGAGCGGTGCACCAGCACGCTCGGTCGGTTTTCCCGTGAACATCATCTCATCGGAGCGTCGGTCGTCAGCGGCGAGCAGCCTACACGGCCGTCGGCGACCTGCAACAAGCCTCATCCTGTCCAACCAGCCGTCTTGCCAACACCCGAAACCGAGTTGGCAGCTCCTCGGGGTTCTGGGAGGAGGGGAGGGAGGGGCTGCGGGCTACGATGCCACGGGATGCAACACCGTGCTTCTCTGTCCGACCCTCGTCATCCTCCCCACTGCACGGCGAACTCGCAGCGGGCTGCTTTGACCCACACAGATTGGCGGCAGGCCGGCGTCCATCGCGGCATGGGTGAGCGGTAAGCTGTATGGCGACCAGCAGATCGTGGCTGCCGGGTTCGCCTGCCTCCGCCCGCGCGCTCGCTGGTCATGCTCACTCAACGAGAGCCTGGCGGGGTCGCCACGAGGGTGGCGATCGCCACACGCGTCGAAGGCATCAACCTCGAGGATGAGGCGGCGTGCGGGATGGGGTAGGGCTCGGACCCAGCCGGCGACCAGGAGGTCGAACCACAGGTAGCCCTCACCGAGGTCGAGCTCGCCAGCGATGGATGCGGCAGGCTGCTCGAGCTCTGCGCGAAGCAGGACGAGGCGTCGGCCGCGGCCGAGATGGGAGCCCGGCGGGCCGCCCACGGTCCAACCGTGTTTCGGCGAACTGGCGCGTTCGCCCGATCCATCTGCGACCTGGGTCTGCGGATGCTCGCGCTCGCGGCCGTCGATGCCCAGGATCCCGCGGCGGTCGAGGTGGTCCGTGGCCTGCGCGAGGGCCCGCGTACCCGCCCCGATGCGACGCTGCGGCTGGTTGAGCGTAGGTTGGAGGAGCCGCCTGCGCTGGACGCCGCCACCGCGGCGGTGCTCTGCAGGCGCTGGCCGTGCTGCTCGCGCACGGGACCAGAGGAGGTCGTTGCCGAGGCCGCCCGCAAGGCCACCTTCAGGCTGGCCTCGGCCCCGGCGCACCTAAGCGCCGCCCGCGGGGGTGTCACCACCCCGCGGCATCGAGCAGCTTAATGAGGTTGCGCTTGCGCTTGTGGGTGGCACGCACCGACGCCAGGTAGGCGGCGAGCTCCTCCTCCCGGCCGAGGCGGGTCATGACCTCGCGCACCTTGCGGAGCAGCCCGACAGCCTGTTGGTAGGCCTGCTTGCCCATCTGGGCGATCAGCCGCTCGACCTGGTCCTGGTAGATGGGGAGGGCGTCCTCGGGGTGGTCGGCCTCGCGCTTGGCGGCCAGCTCCATCCACAGGGCCTCGGAGCAACCGCCCTGGGTGGCTTCCTGCCAGGCGGTCTCGTTGTCGCCCTCCCAGAGGAAGATCCGCACCAGCTCCGAGCTGCCCCCCGACCACCCCGGCCAGACCCGCCGCCCGGCACCGGCGTCCGGCCCGCGATCGGCCGGCTGTGAGCGCAGGTGCGCGAGCGCCTTGTCCCGCCACGCGGGCCACCCGCCGATCCGGTCAGCGTGGGCCTTCAGGCCCCAATAGCCCTCCTGGGTCGGACGGTCGGTGAACATCGCCCAGGCCAGCGCCATCGCCTCGTCATGGCGCCCCCGACGGTGGTACTCCTCGGCGAGGAGCTGGCGCAGCCTCGGGTCGGTTCGCTGCGGGAAGGCGGCCGCGCCCCGCTCGGCCCACCCCAGCGCCTGGTCGTGGCGGCCGTCCTGCAGGCAGACCTCGGCGATCCGCACATAGTCGTAGGCGTGGGAGAGGTCCCGGCTCATGACGGCGATGAGCTCGTCCACGTCGCCGGCCAGCGCAGCCAGCGTCGTCATCATCTCGGTGACCCGGAACCGCTTGCCCTCGTAGCTGCGCCCACCGGCGTCCCCGGGTCGCAGGGGCGCCACACGGGCCCACTCGGCCTCGGCCAGCCTGCGGTACGCGGCCAGCCCCTTGGGGCCGAGCACGTCGGCGTAGGTTGCCGCGGCACCGAAGAAGGTCTCCCAGTCGGAACCCAGCTCCCGCCGGAACAGCCGCTCGGCCAGCTCCTGGGGGTCGGGCCGGGCCTGGGCGCAGGCCGTGTGGTGGAGGTCACCGAGGCGTTCCAGGACGCCGCCCAGGTAGCCGTCGGAGTCGTCGATCCAGCCCAGCGCCTGCTCGACCGCCTCGATGGCGTGCTCGGCGAGCTCCACCACCGCCTCGGCGTGACCGTCGTCAAGGAGCGCCTGGATCCGGTCGATCACCTGCTCGATGTCGTTGGCGTAGGCGTAGGCCGGGCGGTAGTCCTCGTAGTCGTTGGGTTCCACGGCACGGTCGATGGCGGCTCGGAAGGTGGCCAGATCCACATCGCCCGACCTGCCGCCCACCGTCTCCAACAACAGGCGATCACGCAGCCACGCGTCGGTGGCCGCCTGCGACATCAGCAACTCGACCAGCGCGTCCTTGCTCTGGCCAGCCAGATGGGCGCGGACGTCCTCCATCGTGCGCCCCGCCTCACGCCGCCGGGCGGCCCTCGTCGTCACTGCAGTCCCCTCCGCGCGCACTCCCGTCGCCAAGCACGAAGCCCGGCCGGCACCTCGGCGTCGTGTGGACGATCAGCGGCCGGCCGGTAGCGCCTCTTGGACCAGATCCTGGACGCGCCGGGGAGGCTACCGCACGACACCGCAGACAGGCGACCCCGCGTGACCTATCGGATGGCGGCATCCCGCAAAGAGTCCGATAGGCGGCGGCTCCCAACCCTGGTGTGCTGCGGGTGCGGGTTACCAACCGGCCAGTCGCCTTGGTCTTGTCCAATAGGTCGGCAACGGCACTGGCCACGGCGTGATCGGCATGCAGGAGCGGGTCGCGATGCTCGGCGGGTACTGGAGGTCGGGTCGTATCGAGCCGAGATCCGCGGGGCGGTGCTGGCCATTGTGCTAAAATCGCACATCATGCCTGGGGGCCAGCAGTTCGATCAGCAGCAGCTAGGTCAGCGCGTCGCCGATGCCCGGATCGAAGCCGAGCTGACCCAGGCAGAGCTTGCCGCCACGATCGACCTGGACCGCACGGCTGTGGCGAAGATCGAGGCGGGAACCCGAAGGGTATCGGCCGTCGAGTTGGCCCGCATCGCCGCAGCACTCGGCCGCCCGCTCGACTGGTTCCTGGTCGAGGGACCACAGACAGTCGTCAGTCGACGAACCGATGCCGCCGCCGGCCAGCTTTCCGTACCGCTTGACCGAGCGGTCGAGAAGGTCGCCAGCGACGTGGAGTTCCTGGTCGAACAGGGGATCCTCAGTCCTGCCGCCACCGATCTGCGGCTTCGGCCAGCACAGGATCTGGCAGACGCCGAACGGGCGGCGGCACGAGTACGCGCTGCCGTGCGGCCGGACGGTGGGCCGCTCCTTGGACTCGGGGAGGTCGCCGAGCAACTCGGCGTGCTCTGCTTCGCGCTTGCGCTCGGAGATCGCGGCGGCGACGGCGCCTACGTGTCCATTGGCGACTTTGGTATCGCCGTGATCAACGGCAACACCGATGCGGGCCGTCGCCGCTTCACGTTGGCGCACGAGATCGGTCACCACATCTTCGCAGACGAGTACTCCACCGACCTGTCCGTCGCCGACGTCGGAAGCGAGACGGAGCGCCGCATCAACGGATTCGCCGTGCACCTCCTGCTTCCCCGCGGCTCGCTCGCCCAGCGATGGCGAACGTTGACCGGCGAGCCTCGAGAGAAGGCGATCCGGCTCGAGGTCGAGTACCGCGTGAGCTGGTCGGCTCTGTGCAGTCAACTTAAGAACCTTGAGTTGGTGAATGAAGGTGAGCACCGAGCCCTCCTCGCCCACCCGCCGACCCGGGCTGACTATCTCGAGCTTGGGATGGGCTTCGTCGAGGAACTCCACCCACCGTTCGTTCCACCGAGCTACGCGCGCGCCGTGCTCGGGGGATACCGCTCCGGCAAGCTCGGTGCCAACCGCACTATCGACCTGCTCTGGGGATCCATCGCCAAGGAGGATCTGCCAGAGCTTGCCGCCCTGCCGATCGAGGCGTACCAACGCGAGTTCGATCCGCTCCCGTGACGGCGCTCATCTTCAACACCTCCCCGCTCAGCCAGTTCGCGCGGGCGGGACGCTTGGCCTTACTGGATCGACTGACAGCCGCCTACCGTCGCGTGGTCCCACAGGCGGTGCTGGATGAGCTGCGGGCCGGCGAGCTGGCGCATCCGCCGCTAGGGCGTGTCTCAAAAGTCATAGCCATTCGTTGATCGCGGCGATGTGGACCGTGGCCCGATAGCGCACGGCGAGCTTGTCGTACCGAGTGGCCACCGCCCCTGTCGCGAGTCCTACAACCTCGGCGAGCTCGCGAACGGTGGGGGGTGGCCGTTTGCAGCGATCGCGTGGTGAAGGGCCCAGAAGACCTGCCATCTTGAGTTGGTTGGATCCATGACCTCAACGGCCCGGGACACAAGGCAACCAGCACGCAGTCGAACACAAGTTCGATTACGTGTCAACTTCGGTGGTCTCGGGAGTTACGGCGCGCCGAGGCGGCCTCGCTGGAGGCGTCCTCCCATACGTGTCGGCGACAGTTTCAGGCGCAGAACCGTTCGTGTCGGTCCCTTGCGGAGCCGGGACGGATTGGGGTCGACATCCTGGCCATCGCCCATCGGGCCAACGTCTACTGTTCGGTTGACATCGGGATGACAGCCGAATCGTGGGCCCTTCGACCCGCGGCACGCGGTTCGCATAGGGGTAGGTTGGGGCTACTCGAACGCCGGTTCGAGCCTGCCACCCGACGCCCTTGGGCGACGGGCCGAGCCTGGCCGTCTTGGCCAGCCCGCGACGCGAACCCCGTCTACCAGGCTGGAGTCCGGCCGGCCATTGGCTTTCGCGCGGGCTCGACGCGCTGAGCCACTGGACCTGGTTGCAGTGGCTGCCCTCGTCTTGGTGGCGTTGCAGGAACGCATTCACCGGCGCTGGACGGCACCGTTGTTGAGGCGCTCCCGGTAGGGCCCACCCGTCATGGCGCGGCCGCTTCACCCGCCCAGGTCGCGGCGCCGAAGTGGCGACGTCAAGTCGGCCGGGGCACAGCCGTTCATTCCCCATCCGTCCGGGATGACGGACTACCGCTCGCCGTGCATGCGGTCTTGTCGGCCTGTAGCGTCAGGTTCCGCCTTGCCATGGCCCAGATCCTGAGCGAGCGGCATCGCCGAGGTCGGTGAGGAGCTCTGCGAGGACGGCTTCCTCCTCGACGACCAGGCCTGCTGCGGTCATCGCCTCCGTAAGGGCTGGGTCCCACGGGGTCGGCGAAGGACGACCCTCCAGTGGCGGAAGGCCGTGGGGGCGGGCCGCGGTCGCGGCCAGGTAGTCGGCGGCGCGGAACCGCCACGGGCGGGCCGGGAAGCGGCCGAGGACGGCCGCCGCGATCCGCATCCCCGGCCAGTCGAAGTCGCCGTGGTAGGCGAGCTGCGCGCCCGCGTCGTGGAGGGTGCGGAGCAGCCTGGCCACGGCGCTGTTCATCCAGCCCTCGACGCAGACCAGGGGCCCGGCATTGCGACCGAGAGCTGCCTCGGCGCGCGCGGTCACCACCGGGTTCTCGCACACCCACACGGTCCGGCCGGCCAGCGGCGTCGCGTCGAGCGGCTCGGCGCGCACCTGCGAGAGCATCAGGCGCTCGGCGGTGCCCTCGGCGGCCGAGTCGCGCAGGCGCCGGGCGATCCGGCCGTCGCCTGCCGGGGTAAGGTTCAGCACGAGAGCGTGGCAGGTGAGTGGGTTGGAGACCACACCGGCCGCCTCCCACAGCTCCCGACGGGCGCTGGCGTCCCCGAGCGGGGCGGCGTCGATCCCGAGCAGGCTGGCGATCCCGGCGAGGACCAGGCGCGTCGGCGGCGCGTCGTCGTCGAGGGCGTGGGCGTCGCCGATCACGCGGTGGGCGAGCTCGGCGCGGTTGACCCCGTCGGCGGGAAGCTGGGCGAGCACGTCGAGGGCGAGCCGAGCGGGCGGCGGCAGGCCCGGCACCGCGGCGAGCAGGCCGCGGGCGTCGAGGGCGTCGACCCAGGGGGCCAGCTCCGGGTGGTGGTGGAGCGCCGGGTGCGTGGCCAGCTCGCTGCGGGCGACCCGCAGCGAGTCGCGTGCCGCCGCCCGCTCGGCGCGGCGGTCCCGCACCGGCCGGCCGTCGAGCGCCTCCAAGACCGCGACCAATCCGAGCCCGAAGCGGCTGGCGCGCAGCGTGGCGTCCAGCCGCGCAAGGCTCACGGGAACGTCGCCGGTGGGGCGGCGCAGCTCGCCCAGCAGCGCGGCCACCCGGTCGCGGGTGGCGAGCGGCGGGTCGCGCAACACCACCGGTCGGCCGCCGAGCACGCGCCCGTTGCGCTCCAGCCGCCGGCGCGCCGCCGACCACAGCGGCACCAGCTCCGGACCGCCCCACAGCGCCCGCAGCGTCTCGACGGCGGCCTTGGCCGCAGCCTCAGCCGTCGTCCCGCTCATCCCTCGGCGCCGGCGACGAGGGCGCGGCCGTTCCAGCGGGTCGGCTGGGTATGGACCCCGAGGGCGGGTGGGCGGCGCCGCATCGTGTAGATCTGGCAGGACGGGATCTCGCGGTAGTTGCCCCACAGCTCGTGGCTGGCGATCACCCAGTCGAGGTCGAAGTCGACCAGCAGGCCGAGCAGCGGCCCGCGCAGGTGCGTGTCGATCCCGGCGA
>Ga0075434_100005076_pt1 | contig 11951 bp, 11 predicted proteins | sample RhiMethybrSRZTD3_FD_75298 | JGI IMG/M metagenome (GOLD analysis project Ga0075434, IMG submission 75298) | Populus rhizosphere microbial communities from Tennessee, USA - Rhizosphere MetaG P. TD hybrid SRZTD3 | ecosystem: Host-associated > Plants > Roots > Rhizosphere > Soil | place: USA... | reverse complement strand
CTGCTTGAGGGGTCAGTGCGCGGCCTGCAGCCGCTTGCGCGGCACCCCGAATATCGTCTGACATCTTCGAGAACATCGTATCGACGGCTCTTTCCACGATGCGAATTGCACCGTGAGAAAGCTCCTGCCTCAGCAGGTTCCACTCTTCTCTGACTACGCTAAGCGATCCGCCAAGTAGTTCGATTGTGTCGTGCAGATACAAAATGTCCTTGGCACGAGAGCGCCGGTCGCGCTTCTCGTGAATCAACAGTTTCTGCGCCACGAAACGGGTGGGGTGGGCAATGCGTACTTGCTTGGGCGTTTCAAACGGAAAACCATTCTCTCGGGATAACTGGACCGTCCACGGGGAGTTCAGCAGGACATCGATGTAGCGAAGATTTTGAGACGTTACCCCTGCAACGCGCGTCGTTGCACGGCGATTGCCATCGCGATCATATTCACTCCCGATAAGTGGGCTCAAGAATTCGGCGTAAAACTCCCCATGCTCATCTGCGAGCTCATAGTGAGTGGCAGGAGGTTGATTTTCTCCAAGGAATTTCTCTTCAAAACCGGAAGCCTTTAAGCGACCGCGGAGATCTTGTTCGCTGCCTTCGAGGGTCGCAGGGATGGCGATGTCGGTGTCGAGCGTTACGGGAATAGCGATGTCGGTGTCGAGTGTGAGTAGCGGATCGTGGAGAACAACTTGTGCGAGCGGATGGTATCGGAGAAGACGGTGTGCCCAGCCGCCGACGATGACCACTTGAGAGAGCCAAGGATCAAGCGCCTTAATCAGCTTGGATAGGCGATCAAGATCAGGATTATTGGTTTCGTTAGCGATGGGTTGACATTATAGTGCCGTCAGCGGCTGAGTAGAGGACTGAGGACCTGGTCCCGAATGCGATCGGCCTGTTCCTTCCCCCGTGAGGGATGGTTCGATACGTCAAGCCAGACTTGCAGGGCGTCCGATGCGAGGACCCCTTTGTGCTCAACCGCCGCGCGAAAGATGGATTCCTTGTGTGATGGGATTCGCAAATAAACGTCGGCCTGGATGGCCCTCTCTTGAGAAATGCCAAGCTGCTGAATTAGTTCCGCCTGCATGCGCTCGACGTAAAGGACTGGCGGAACTCCTTGAACGAAACCTACGCCAAGAGCTTCCGCGGCAGCGAAAAGTCCTAAACAGACGCGGGGCGAACTTCTCTCTCCATAGTTTTCAGCTGGCTGCTGATGAATTTGTCGGGCTGAGTAGTCTTGTAGCGCCGATTCAAGCTGTTTTCTTCCGTGGCCGGGAATCACCCAGCGGCAGGGAATCTCCTTGAAAGCTCTGCGTTCGGCGGCCTGCCACTCTTCAAGCAAATCCTCGACTCGTACCAGTTCGAGCTGGTCTGCATACCGGTCCAGGAAGCCCTCGGCTTCGAGCTGACGGACTAGGCGTGACGCACTGACCTGGGAAACGCCGGCTGCGAGCGCCAACTCGGATGCATTGCGAATCTTTCGCCTCGGAGCGCTCAGGAACCTGGGCTCGATGTGTTGAGCCAGGATCACCTTGAGCATCCACTGTCCGAGATCCGAGAAAAGCGAGTAGGACTGCGATTCCGGAACAGCCCGTCTTTGTTGGTCGATTTCCGGAGGCGGTGAATTCAGTGATTCGAGACCTGCAGCCCGGAACACTCGGAATCCGCGATCGTCGAAGAACCCGACGGCAACATCTGGAGCATAGTTGCGGTGAAATTCGAGGGCCTGATCGACAACGGCGGGGGATAGATGCGGCGATGCGATGATGGCTAATCCACGAGCTTGAGGGATCTTTTGAGCGTAGGCTTGCGCCTGCAGGATAGCTTCAGCGAGGAGCGGAACGACTCGATCTCGGCGGGACTCAGGAGCTCGTTTAAGCTCGATCACGTATTCCAGATTGCCGTTCTTGACGACAAGGTCCGCTTCGCCGGGGACTTGAGGCTCTCGGCGAACTTCCCAACCGGAGTCTCGGAAAAGATCTACCAACTGGTTCTCGTAGGCTCGTTCGGATTTGGACACTTTCGGCATATTGTCATGGCCATGATAGCTGTCATGGCCAAGATAGTCAAGGCCATGAAATAAACCATGGCCAAGAACACACATTTATAATAATCAATAACTTACATAGGATTGCCTCCGGCTTCATCTTCCAGGCAAGTTGATACAAACCCCAATCCCGTCTGCGAATAATTTAGGAAGGCCTCGGAGACCCCGTGCTTGTGACGCGTCGCGGCATGGGTGGCTGAGGGGGGCCTGGGGCCTTTCTTTGATTGGAAGTGTTCCGAACGTTGAAGCGTCCCACAACAAAGTCTGACGACAGCTACCACTCATCCCGCCGATAAGAACGACTGATGAGCCAGACAAGACACCGAAGCGCGAGGTCGATCTAGTCAGAAAGAGATACTCTGAAGCACAGGAGTTGGCGCGTGACTACGAAAAGACGAAGATCAACTAGGATCGGGGTTGGCTCCGGGAATGTCTTCGCGGACCTCGGCCTGAAAGACTCTGATCAGCTTATGGCTCGCTCGCAGATAGGATTCCACGTCTTCAAAATCCTGAAGGAGAAAAAGCTGAAAGAGCGCGAAATCGCTGACATTCTGGGGATTGCGCAATCCGACGTATCGCACCTGATGAACGGACATTTCAGCCGCTTCACAACCGACAAGTTGCTTGACTTCCTGAGGCGACTTGGTCGAAAGGTGACGATCGAGGTGAGTCCACACCACAAGGGCGAACCTTATCAAGAAGTGACCTTCGTTCTCTGACTCTTCCACGGCTCTTCATCGGTAACTTCTGACGTTGCTCCAGACCACATGGGCGCCGCATCGGTTGGGTGTAGACTTTCGCGCATCGGAGATTCGGTTTGACAGAGAGAGTACTAGCGAGCGCACGAGATTCTCTTCTGCTGCGGTTCTGACCACGCGGGTTCCCGAGGCGATCGAAGAGTTCGTTCGCTCAGGGAGCAAGTATTGGTGGTTGGAGAGAGCCTCTACTTTACGTCTTAAACTATGCCAAACACTTGGTTCACCGCCGACTTCCACCTCGGACACACGATCATCATCCGCTACTGCAGCCGCCCGTTCGCGACCGTCGAAGATATGGACCAGGCAATTGTCGAACGGCTGAATGCGTCCGTGAAACCCAATGATGTTCTTTATTTCTTGGGTGATTTTTGTATGGAAGCCAGACACGGGTCCGTGCTTATCGGCGACGGATTCAATGCAAGAAGATCTTTGCGGTGCCCGGAAATCACGACAACCAGGCACGCAAATTGGAAGCGGAATTCTCATGGCCTGCCGATCTGACTGAAGTTTCAGTCCACGGCCAGCCGATCGTGCTCTGCCACTACGCCCTGCGTGTCTGGAACCGGTCCAATCGCGGATCATGGCACCTCTACGGGCATTCTCATGGACGGCTGCCAGAAGCGCCTGTCTCACTCTCGTTGGATGTGGGAGTCGACACACACGATTTCCGACCATGACAGTTTGATGAAATTATCCAGATTATGAGGGAGAAGGCGGCGAACCAGTCGTCTCATTAGCTCTAGCGCTGGCTCTCCGGCGTTGGCAGAAGGCCCCGTCGGCGCGTTATTGAGGAACTGTCGGAGCACAAAGGATTAGGCTGAACCAGGGTGACATCAAGCGACACTTAGTTTCTTTCGCGACGGCGCCACAACCTTTGTTCGCAACAGTATTCGAAACGCCAAGCCGTGGGCTATGAGAAGAAGAGGCACGTAGACAGCCAGAATAAAATAGCCGGCGCCTAACAGGCCTGGGTTATTTGGGAGTGATATGCGGCTTCCCAGGTAAAAGGCGAAGAGCAGGTCCGCTGTTCCGAAGGTATTGAAAACCCACGTCACCACGGTCCCCGTGCGGGTTCCGAGTGTGGCCAGGGCGAGCAAAGCCAGAAGCGCGGTTATGAAATCACCGTAAGCTACTGGTTGAGCAAATGTGGCAGGTAATTCTGGAGACACAACACCGGGCACCACAAATGCCAATCCGAGGAACCTGAACGCATGCAGCAGTAGGATGGGCTTCAGATTCTCGGGGTTGGGGCGTTCACTTAGCGCTGGCCAAATGTACTGCCACGCCACGACTCCCCAAACGGCCAAGCCGAACGCTACGCTGATTCCGAACAAGATTGCAAGTGGCATGATCGATCCTTTCCGATGGCGGCTTTCCTCCGAACGACCGCCTCCAATGTGCTCTCGCGAGGAGAGTCACTGTTGTGCTCCTGGCCCCATCAATGCCCTCAAGGGCATCAAGGGTCCGACGGGAATATACTGGTGATGGAGCAACTCTTCCTTTGCGAGCGGCAGGGTTTCCATGATGGCTCGTGCCTCGTCCTCGGTGTTTGCGTTGACCAGGAAGATCACCCCTTTGCCATCGCCGCGCGAATACCATTGTTGGATCTTCCCGTCGAGGTAGAGCTTCACAGTTGCCCGAATCTCTGCCGGTATGACAGCCATGATTTGTTGCGCGGTCACGCCCGGCTTCGCAGTCTCAATGACCAGCACTGCGGTGGTTTTAGGTGTAGGAATGCTGGGCACGCCTGAAGCGGCCGCGGATTGTGTCTGTTGTGGCACGATCAATTTTTCCTTTCCAAAGTTCGAGCCAGTGATATAGCCCTGCTTCTTCTCTTAACAGATCGCGGCTGCGACAGGCTTCAGTCGCGGATCAGGACTGGGGATAGCAAGCCGGTCGTCCCTCCTGCAGCGGCGCCATTTCGAGGAGTCACTGGAATGCAGCTGGGTTCAGTGCTCTCAGCGGCGTCAGCGGCCCGACGGGAATGTACTCGTGATCCATCAAATGTGCTTTCGCGAGCGGCAGCGTTTCCATAATGGCCCGCGCCTCGTCTTCGGTCTTCGTATCCACCAGGAAGATGACGCCTTTCCCATCGCCGCGCGAATACCACTCGCGAATTTTCCCGTCGAGATCGAGCTTTACAGTCGCCTGAATCTCGTCCGGAATCACGGCCATGACTTGTTGAACGGTTACGCCCTGCTTGGGAGTCTGAATGACAAGCACTGCGGTGGTTTTAGGTATGGCCCCGCTGGGCAAGCCTTGGCCACTCTCGGGTTGCGATTGCGCGACGGACAGCACGGAAAGCGCCGCCACAAGCAAAGGGATCGTGTATTTCATTAGGTTCTCCTCTCGATTGAAGTTTGCTATCGCTCTCTATCATAAGAGTACGTACGTACTCTTTAAGATCAAAAAAATTACGCTTCAGCGAAGCTCTTTATGAAAAATTCTCTCGCTTCCCTCAGGATCTGCTCACGCCTTGGAGGGTCCGGACTAACTCGCGCCATCATCAACACACCTGCCAGGCTGGGAAATAACAACCTGATCTTCGCTTGCTTCTCTTGAAGCGTGTGACCGGGCATGAATGGCAAGAACCGCTCACGATACGCTTCCAACAATGTCTCAATCCTTCTCCGCACGGCAACCGGTTTTCGTGCGAGTTCTGGCCCCAGGGCCGCGCGCACGCAACCGGTTCCCGGCGAATTCGCATGCCCGGTACTTAGATAACGCTCGATGATCGCCCGCAGAGCCTGACCCTCGGGCGCGGACTTTGCAACTCCCACCATGCCCCTTCCCGTCTCGTCGAGTGCCCGTGCAACCGCTTCGACGAACAGGTCGTCCTTGCTCTTAAAATGCCGGTAGAAGCCCCCTTTTTTCAGGCCTACCTTCTTCATCACCGTCCCGATGCCGCTCGTGTCGCCGCCGTGTTCGCGGAAAGAGCGAGCGGCCACGGAAAGAATCTTCTCGTGGTTCTGCGCTTTGTGTTCTGGCGAATATCGCATGCTCAAAAGAGTACTATCGTACTCTAATCCCGTCAAGGCCGAACTTGATCCTGCTGGCGCCGCCCGTCGGTGCTATGTGTTCGGCCGTGTCGGCATGCCTCCTGCTCGCTCGGTTTTCTTGCGAGTCCTCGCTCGAACTTCGCGATCAAAGTCGCCAAGGCTTCCGGCTGTTCATTCGTGGTGAGGTGGCCGCCGGGCAAACGCTCGATCCGAAGACCGAGCATTTCCAACCGTTCCTGCGCGAGGTCCACCTGCCGGTGTTCAAAGGGATCTTCGTCGCTGCCGCCTACCAAGAACGGGAACTGATCGCGATAAGCCTTGAAGAGGTTACCGAAGTCGAGCCGGTCGCCTTGCGCTTTGTGATCCGCCACGAAGCCGGCCGCTGCGCCTAGGTAGAAGAGGCCATCGTGCCGGTCCATGGCGCTGTGGAGCTCGCCGAGTTCGGCATCTGTTACGCGATAGTCTTTGGACCACATCTGCCGTATTCCTGGCATCCTCTTAAACAGCCACAACGGGCGGCCAACACCCCGGTGGGTTCGGTTCGGGAGGCGGCGCAACATCGGCGTCGTGTACCAAGGATGGGTGTGCCCGTCCGTGAAGAGCCCTCCATTGAAGATGAAAACGCCGCGTATTTCAGGCCCAGTGGTGGGTGCACCGCGGCCAGCGCGCTCAAGCCGACGCCGCAAGTGTTCGAGAACGACAAGCGAGGAAAAGTCGAAGGCAACCAGCGTCGTCGATTGGACGCCGAGATCCCGCCAGATCGTGCTCATGCCCAATGGTACGCCTCGGTACACCTTGGCAAACGCGGGCATTCTGGATACTCGGCGAGAAAAACTGGGCGAACGAAAACGCGATCCGAAGGAAGGCTAATCAAGCCGTATCATCGAACCAGTGACATCGTTTATCTCAATGCTGAGACACTTGGGTGGGATTGGGGTGTTCATTCTTGCCGCCCTCGATAGCTCTGTGATGCCCACTCTCGGTGCAGTTGACGCGCTCACCGTAGTCTTGGCCTCCCTGCACCCAGAGCGATGGCCCTATTACGCAATGTGCAGCACGGCAGGCTCGGTCTGCGGGCTTCAGCCGCTTACCGCCTGTCGCGTCTTGGAATCCTGCATCGACGTATTAAGGGAGCGGTATTCGACAGAGTCACGGCATTCTTACATCGTTTTGGAAGCCTTTCTCTGTCGCTTGCCGCACTCCTTCCGCCACCATTTCCGACTTCCGCTTTTGTAATTGGTGCTGGTGTAACACGCTTCCCCTTCATTCCATTTGTGCTGTCTTTCGGCACGGGACGGGTGTGCCGCTTTGCTTTACTGGCTTACCTCGCATCTGTGTTCGGCAGGCGATCCGTGGCGAGCGCGTGGTCGGCGCACACACTGGTACTTGTGACGGCTATTGGCGGTGCGCTGATGTGCATCGGGTTGCTGGCGTGGCTCGTCTTCCGGAAATCCGAACCGCAAGCGCCTTTCGGTTTGTAGCTATTTGGCTCTAAAGACAGTTGGCTGTACCAGTTCAACCGCAAGATCGGTCGTCCTTCGGGGCTGGCACGCTCACCTCCGCTGGTGTTGGAAATGCCGGGCAGATTGCCATCCGCAATTCTCCCATGCCCTCCCGCTCATGCTTGTGGCGCTAGCCGATCCCCAGACTCATCGGCCACGGATGCGGCAGCAGCAAGAACATCAGAAGCGCACCGATGAGCGCCATATTTTTCGTGAAGTTGATCATGTCGATCTGCTTCATTTGCGCGTCGTCCACCTTCCAGAAACTATGTATCTGGAACGACACGCCCAGCAGGAAGACAATCAGCAGAATAATCCCGACCACAGGATAGACTCCCAGCAACATACTGAGACCACCCACCAGCAGGATGACCCCGGTTCCTGCCACCGCCAGCTTGGGAGACGGTGTCGCCCTCGCCTTCGCGTACTCGCTCATGTAGTTGAGATTCTTGAAGTGGTTGAAACTTGCCATCAACCAATACCCGCCAAAAATGATCCTTCCGACCAAGAAAGCGATGTTCATCTCGGCTCCTCCCGTTCGGCGCTTTTGGATGATCACGCGCTCCGCGCTCTTAATGCGCAACTCCCGTAACTTCGAGGCAGAAGCAGCAGGATCGCAGTACGCGCCATTGTACCGCCTGCTGAAAGCCATTTTTGCGTGTTTTAATCTCGTGGCTGGAGATGCGAAACTGATGGCGACAGCATTTGCGAGCGCAATGAGATCCTTGGCAAATTCGTTCTTTATTTTGTCGTGCTCATCAAGGGGATACGTGAGCTGCGCGATTAAAACTCATACCGCAACGCGAATTGCATGACGCGCGGCTGAGTCAGCAGACTCGTGTAGGCTCCGAAATTGTTCGGCGACTGCGTAAGCGACGTCAGAAGAGCCGACGATCCCGCTGACTGAGCGTTGAAGCGCGTGAGATTTGGCACGTTAAACACATCCCACCGGAATTGCACGCTGTGAGTTTCCCGGTAGGGCATCCTCCAGCTTTTGTATAAGCTCATGTCCCACTCGGCGAAGCCATTCCCACGCAAGACGTTGCGCGAGCCGACCTGGCCGGGAAGAGGCAGGGTGAAGTCCTGCTGCGCCGCGGCGGGATCAGCAAAAATGTTGACGCTTCCGTTTTTCTTGAAAGTGCCTGTTCTGGGTTTCGAAGTCATCTGAGTGACCGCAGTGAGGAACCAGTCTGTCGGCCACCGTTGGCCACCGTCGACGCTGAAGGGGAATCCGCTGGTCCAGCGAGCCACTCCCGAAGTCTGCCAGCCGCCGATGAAAGCGTCCAACAGGCCATTGGCGTTGCCGGCCAGTGCGCGACCTTTGCCAACGGGTAGTTCCGCAATCCAGTTGAGGTTGAACTGGTGGGTAACATCAAAGTCGGAGACTGCGCGAGCGAGATTCGGGGAAAAGGCGTTTGCCAGGCGGCTTCCGACCAGGCCGATGTTCTGGTAGCCGTAGACCGAGAATCCGACGCGCGACGCTGCGGACGTGACGTCGACGGACTTCGAATAGGTATAGTTGAAGTCAAACTGAAATCCGTGACTGACCTGTTTCCTCAGGTTGATTTGAAGCGCGTGGTAGCTAGAAGTGCCAGTTGAACTCCATCCGTACATGGAAATGGCCTGGTTGTTCAGGAACTGGCCAGAACCATTACCCAACAAGCCTGGGGGGCCGTTGAAGTAATAGGATCCGGTGCCGCTGTTGTCGCCTATCCCGCCATACAGGTCAATATCCGCCAGGCCAACAATCTCGTCGCCAATGACCGACAGACCCGGGTTGTAATACATGTTAAAGACTTCCTGAAGCAGACCGTCCTGGGGATTGGCTGCAGTAGGCACGAAGCCAGTTCCGAAGGTGTCCGAATACTGAGTGGCACCCGGGCGGAGCGGAGGCAGCATGTCGATCCAATACTGAGAGGTGGGACCGAGCGTCGCGGCTGTAACTGTTCCGATCTGCGCCGATGTGATGACAGACTGGTAATAATTCGTTGGCGCCCCACCGTTGCTTTCCAGAACAAACTTCCTAGCCAGGTTGGACAAAGCCGATGCCGCCGTGTAGTAGTCAATTCCCGACTTTGGGTCTTTAATATTCAACGGCTGAGTCAGGTCGCGCTGCGTGAGCAGAGCGTGGCCGAAACGGCCTACATACGATACCTGCACGGAGAATCGGTGGGGCAGTTCGCGTCCGATGGAAACGTCTGCGGTATAGGAATGTGGCGTCTTGAGCGTGTTGTCGGTTCCCCACAGGTTGGCTTGAGAGTTAATGACAGTTTTTTGGGGAAAACCCGGTGGGGGCGGCGGCAACAGGAATGGGACGCCATCGATATTGGTTGGCGGAATCGCATTGATGCCGGTGATTCGAGGCAGGTTCTCCGCGCTGGTCACACCAAACGTGCAACAGGTGTTTTGAATCGTGGTGGAAAAACCGGCGGCGCCGATCTGATCGAAGCTGTTGATGAGCGCGAATCCCGCGCGGTCGTACACTCTGCTGAAGCCGGCTCGGATGACGGTCTTGTCGTTATTGCCAAAGATTTTCTTGAAAGGCCCGCTACTGAATCGTGGCGAGTAGGCGATTGAGATTCGCGGCGACCAGTCCGTCTTTTCCAGGGGATAGAACCCCGGGCCGTGGTTGGCGGGACCACTCGGACTGAAGTCAATCGACCCCATCGCACCGTAGCCAATCCCTTGATTCATGTTCTTCACGTTTTGGGCGAATTGGGTTCCCAGGCCGAATGTGGTGGACGCTTGCAGCCCGTTGGTTTCCCAAGGCGCAGGAAAGAACGACCAGCGTAGTCCGTAAGTCAGCGTGAGATTTGGTTTGATGCGCCAGGCGTCCTGGCCGTAAAACTCGTACGAATCGAGGCCATAGTTTCGCTTGACCGGCGCGCCACAAACGCGCCCGGGACATGGAACTCCCGGCACCACGTTGCCGCTGCGATCCAGGTTGTAGTTGGCGACCACGTCCGAAATCATTCCATACAAGGACAACAGAGGACGATCGTACTGAGTTGCGGTCACAGGCTCAGGCGCCGTGCCCAGTGGGGACCCCGGAATGTTGAGTGCCGGGTGAGCGTCATGATTCAAGGGATCCAATGTGCTCGTGGTGCCAGCAAAACCGATCGGAGAGGTCCAGTTGGTTGTTCCCAGGGCCAGAGTATTGGAATGCAAGTAGCTGGTGCGCGGATTTCGGGCGATTTTGATCGAGGTCCCGAATTGAAACGAGTGCGTCCCTTTGGCCCACGTGAAATCATCGACAAAGTTATGCAGCGGCAACTGGAAACTGTGACTGAAGGTAATCCCCTGATCCAAACCCAGGAACGTGTTCCACTGCTGGTTGGTGTTGCCTATAATCCCAAAGCTTTGCCGAGTGAATCCCCAATGGAAGGAGTTGGCCATGGTGGGACTGAGAACGGCGATGTATCCCAAGGCAAAACCCTTGCTGTGGTCGAGAGTTTCTTGCATTGAAGCACTCGGGGATAGTTCTCCAGGCAGTATCTGGTAAGTGCCCGGTAAGAACGGAGCTCCGGGATTGCGCAAGTCGCCCAAATTGCCGCGCCAAAACAGAGTATGCTTGCCGTCCGCGGTGAGGTGGTAATCGATGCGCGCAATGAATACATCGTTGTCGAGCTTGGTGGGGGCACGGAAAACGTAACCGGCATAATTCAACCCGTCTCCGGCGGAAGGATCGTTGGTCGCCGTCTGACCAGTGCAGAAGGTCCGGTCAAGATAACCCGTGCGATTGGTCAGGTCGAGCATCGCTGGATCAATCCCGATGCCCTTAGGATCAAGATTGTGCAGAGCTATGCGATCAAACGTGGTGATTCCGCCATTCACGTCAGCGTACCGAAAGATGCCCTGACAGAGAGACGGCGTAGGAATCACGCGTTCGGCGCGCTGCTCCTCGCGCTCGCGGGTCCCCTCGTAGTTCACAAAGAAAAACAACCGGTCTTTCTGAACAGGTCCGCCAACCGACGCGCCGAAAATATTGCGGTTTAGCTGCAGAGGCTTATTGGGCAACCCTATATTCAGCTGTGACTGCTTGACGAGATAGTCATTTGCGCTAGTGACCGTGTTCCGGAGGTCTTCATATACGAGCCGTGAAAAACGTTTACGCCGCTCTTGGTTACCAGCGCGACTTGTGCGCCAGAACCCTGCCCCTGGTCTGCCCCATAATTCGTCGTGGTTACTCGGAATTCCTGAATCGAATCCTGAGTCACAGGGAGCACCGAGGTAAAGGCGTATCCATTCGATTGATCGTTCACGTCGACGTCGTCGAGGGTGACGTTACTCTGATCGCTTCGCGCTCCATTCACAGCGCCATTGCGCGTGTCCTGGTCCTTGTCACCGATGCGATTGCCCGTGTAAACAACTCCAGCTTGCAAGCTCAGCAAGTCGGGAACATTCCGGCCCTCGAGAGGAATTTGCCGCACTTGTTTTTCATTAAAGGAATTGCCGAGGGACGCATCAACCATGTCGATGGCCGGGATCTCGGACGTCACTGTGACGACTTCGGTCGCCGAGCCAACTTTGAGCTCAACGTTGGCCGTGGCCGGGGTATTCACCAGCAGGGCAAGATCCTTCTGTTCATAACTGCGAAAGCCTGCTGCCTTTACGGTCAGTATGTAGCTTCCAGGAGGGATAAGAAGGAACTGGTA
>Ga0075434_100005074_pt1 | contig 11955 bp, 11 predicted proteins | sample RhiMethybrSRZTD3_FD_75298 | JGI IMG/M metagenome (GOLD analysis project Ga0075434, IMG submission 75298) | Populus rhizosphere microbial communities from Tennessee, USA - Rhizosphere MetaG P. TD hybrid SRZTD3 | ecosystem: Host-associated > Plants > Roots > Rhizosphere > Soil | place: USA... | reverse complement strand
TGCTCATGGCCAAGGTGAAGGGACAACCTTTTGAATCGGAAATGCTGCCGGCAACTTTTGAACGTATTCCCATGCCCCCCGGTGTCAAGGATCTGAAGAAAGCAAAGCTCATGCTTGTTACCGACGGCGGCCTCGTGCCGAAGGGTAATCCCGATAAGATCCAAGGCTCGGCCGCCACCCGTTGGGGTTCCTACAGCATCAAGAATTGTGACGATTTGAAAAGTGATGATTACGAGATCTCGCACGGCGGCTATGATCCGCAGTTTGTCCGGCAAGATCCCGATCGGTTGGTGCCGCTGGACGTCGTTCGCGAGCTCGAAAAAGAAGGGAGAGTTGGTAAGCTATGCGATGAATTCATTTCGACTTCCGGCCTGGCCAATCCACTCTCGAATACACGCCGGATGGGTCGCGAGATCGCGGACAAAGCCAAACGCCTAGGGGTCGATGCGATCATTCTCACATCGACGTGAGGGACGAGCACGCGCAGCGGCGCTGCGATCACCACGGAACTGGAAAAGGCGGGCATTCCGACCGTGCAAATAACTTCAGCCCTGCCGATTGCAAAAATGGTCAGCGGCAATCGAGTCGTCCTCGGAAACGGGATTGTACAAGTGGTTGGCGATGCGAATGCCTCACCAGAAGAGGAGAAGAAGCTTCGCCGGCGCTTGGTCGAGAAGGCCCTGGAAAGCTTATCGAAGGATGGCGCGTAACGCATTATCTGATCGCGTCGCAAATTCTCGTTCGTTAATTCCGCAAAAGGCATGGCTGCTCGCGGTATTGAGTACTGGTTTGGAAGAATCTGCGCCGGAATCTGACTCTGGGTGGGCTATATATAGCCGCGTTTGCATTCTTTCGCAGTTTTTGGCAAAACTCCGGCCGTTGCCGTCGATCGTCTCAGGAGACTGGATGGGGCTGGTAAATCTTAGTGCGGTAAATTGTTGAGTTTGAAGGTGGAATCTTTTTTTTACGCTGTGCTCGGCCTCTGTGGCGTACTGTTGGGATTGCAGGCGCTCTTCTCTGCACTGCGGATCCTCAAACAGGATCGCGCAAATAGATCAGAACAGACGGATCAGGAGTCGGTCCAGGCGAGCAGCGCTTCTCGGGTTAATGGACGGGTGCCCCATAAGCCTTGGATACCTTATGTGCAGAGTTTAAGCGGCAGAATGGTCGCGGCGTTCACGTGCATTGTGACAGCGCTCGGCTTCGTCACGATCGCTGTGGTCTATTTTACAGTGAAGTCGTCGCTGCGCTATCACGCTATCGAACGGGCGCGGGTCACGGCAGTAAACGTCAGTGACAGCGCGGCGGGATACGTTTTGAAAAAAAATCTCAAGGGCATGCGTGAACTACTTCAGAAACGTACCAATCGATCCGGCCTAGCCTATATTCTCGTGCAAAATAACTCGAACAAAATTTACGCCCACACCTTCGACGTAGTGCCGCCGGAAGTGCAAAATCCATCGACGGCAGTCGGTGACCAAGGTGAACGGTCGCTCCGTATCGGCGGAGTCGGAGTGATTGAGGTGAGTGCACCCATTTTGGAGGGCCGAAACGGGACGGTGCGGATCGGAATATGGCAAAAAGAAATTGATCGTGAGATCAGCCGAGCGATAAGGCCGCTCATCACAGCTTTATTTCTCGTCGTGGTTGGCGTGATCGTAATGGCAATTTATCTTGCCTGGAAGATTAATCGACCTTTTGTTCGGCTGGTCCGGTCGGCGCAGAAAATCAGTGACGGCGATCTCGATGCGCCATCCTTCGGAACCGCCGACAAGACCGAATTTGGTGAGCTCGCGCGTGCACTCGAACGCATGCGATCGAGCATCAAGGCGGCACTGGCGCGACTAAGCGAACAGCAAAACTCGTAACCTTTCCTCAGCACCGGATGACTCTCTGGCTATTTGGCGGCGTAGAGCTCTTTGACGAATCCGCTACTTTCTAGTTCCTGTAAAAATCGATTGTCGTAGAAATCCTTGGGATTGGCTGATGACGCCTTTGGGTGATCGGTGACCGACAACGCCGATCGGATCGCCTCATCGGTGACGTAAGGAATTTTCGGAAACAGCGGCGCAAAACCCTTATAGGCTTCATCGATGATTTCCTGGTCCTTGGTGGCTAGGTCTCTAGCGGCAGCTCGCTTGGAGACATCGGGCTGCTCGATGGCGATTTTCAACCCCGCGACAAATGCCTTGAGGAAGCCTCGGATCGTTTCAGGACTCTGCTGCACGGCGGATCGTCGAATGGCGACTCCCATAAATGGATAGGGAAGTTTGAGTGAGCCAATGTTCACCAGCTCTTTATACCCAAGCCGGCGCGCCATTAATGTCGTAGGTGGCGAATGAACCGCGGCTTGAACAAGACCTTGATGAAGCGCGGCCAGAGCATCTTCTTGCCGCGAGAAGTAGAGCACTTTCAAATCGTGCTGCGTCATTTGTACTGTCGGAGGAGAGCGATGGAAGCATGATCGGACGATGCACCTTTGGTGATCACCCAGTGTCTTTCCACGCAGGTCGGTGACGTCTTTGATCTCAGGTCTCGCATAAAGCGAAAACGCATAGGTCGGCACCGGCATACCGACATAAATCATTTCGGCACCGCTCAACATCGCATTGATCGCCGCGCCACCCGTTAAAGCGATGTCGACGGAACCCGAAAGAGCCGATTGTGTGAGGCTCACCCCACCGGGTATATAGACGGGCTTGATATCAAGGCCGTATTGCCGATCGAGTCTCTGCTCGGGAATGTTCCATAGCGGTATTTGACCGCCGTTGAGCTGCGGATATCCGACGCGAATCGTTGATGGCGCCGCCGCATTAGCAGACCCAGCCCTGAGGCAAATAATCAAAACGAGAACATAAATGGTGGATATCGGGTGTTTTTGCATAGAATCGTGTGGTCTCATCTAGGTTTCCTTGGTTTGTAGGCACCGATTACTTGCCAGGATCCGAATCGTTACACCAGTGTATTGAGCACTTCATCCGACCCTCATGTCGTGGTTCCATTATGAGGCGACTCCCGACCAGCAACGCCAAGGGGAGCCTCAGCTGTCTATAAACCTACTTGCAGTAATTACGCACTGAGGATACCGCCACCTGATATTCGTTGTAACCTCTTGCCAACCTGCCAAAATCCGCGGAACAGTCGTCCCGAAAACTCGGGTTGGAGAGGGCACAGGCAGCGAGCCGACGAGAATAGGAATCAACGATCGAGGCGATCATTTTCGCCTGTCGCGTAGCGGACAGACAAATGGCACTTTGATCATCTTCAAAGCCGGAAGAAGATCTCTTCTGCTCCTGATTATCCTTCGTGACCTCCTGCTTTGTGGATTGAGCTATACCTAGGGACTCGAGGATTGAGAAGAAAACGAACCCGGTCACGAGAATAGTCGACAACATCCCTTTCATTTCGTACTCCTCAACGCCTAGAGCATAGACAGAAACCGCACGCGTTTGGCAATCGCGGTGTAAACTCCGTTGCCTACATTGGTTTTCCTGTGGGGTTTATCGCCTTCACCGTCATCACCACGTCCGCAAAATGGTCTCCCTTGTAGCCTCTCACTAGCGTGCCGGCCACTACGATCTGCTTATCCAAGTACCTCGCGTAATCGCCGATTTCCGGAGGAAAGATAAGTTGGACAAAGGACAGATTCGTGATTGACTCGTTGTTGACGCTGCTCGTCGATCGGGCTTTCACTCGCGCTGGCACCGGGAGAATCATAAAACATACTTCGACTTTTTCGTCGGTCTCAGGATTCTCGCCGTAGCTCGGCTTGCCGTATTTGGTAATTTTGACAAGTTTCCCTTCGAGCCTCGATACCGCAGGATAATAGGATAACCAGTCTTGCAGTTGGTTTTGTTGGGAGTTTGTTTCAGAGAAGGAAATCAAGATAACGATGATCGCAAGAGCTGAGTATCTGGTCGATGACAGGTTTTTTAGATTTCCTAACAGAGAGGCGCGACTCATAGCTCCCAGTATGCGACGTAGACGACTCTAATGCAAAACCAGGGAGAGCCGTTCGCGATTGGCACGCGGCTTTGACAATCAGCAAGATCGCGCTCTATGTCATATTTTGTCGGTTGCTCGACCTTTGTGCGACTTGTGGCGGCTGCCAGCTACCTAGCGCGTCGTCCAGAGAGAAATTGCAATGACAGGAATGTGTCAAACCGTTGTCGCTCTGTACCGGCACTGCTTTCGATTGCGTGCTCTCTCCAAGTCACAAACTCATACCACGCCGACAGCGAAGGCCTGCCTGTGCGAGTGACGCTACAGAAATGATGGGCTGCCGTCCGTCTGATGCGAGTGCGTGTTCGGCGGCTAGAACTTCGTTGTTTCAGCGACCGAGTAGAGCTGTAAGCTGTACCAATTCCTCGTACCGGCTACCCCACTTCTCCGCATCCGGGACCAGCGTCTTGCGATTACCGACATCGTCCGGACCGCCTGTCGCAAGCTCTTTGAAAGCCGGCCAACGGCGCTGCTTAAAGGCGATCTCTTGACCTCTCTTGGAAAGCATAAAATCAACCAGCAACGCGGCGGCGTGTGGATGACGAGAGCGCGAAGACATGACGAACGCCGAGACGGATTTCACCGGAATAAAGGGTTCAGGAAAGACATAATCCACCGGCGCGCCAGCTTGACGCAGAGCCACGGCCTCGTGATGATGCGCGTCGATCTGAATGGGAAACTCGCCGGCGGCCACCAGCTGCGACACCAACGTCCGGCCCTTCCGGATATTCAATTGTTGCGCGCCCAACGCTCGCGCAAGTTGTTTACCTTTTTCATCGCCGTAATAATCCAGCAATGCGGCGATATAGTCATCGGCATCCTGATCCATGCCCATTTTGCCTTTCCACTTGGGTTGTAAGAGATCGTCAATGCTTTTTGGAGCTTGAGCGCGGCTGATTTGTTTGTTGTTGAACAGGTAAACCATAAGGGATGCCCAGAGCCCGTTGAAGTACCCCTCTTTATCGTAAAATCCCGATCGCAGGCCGCGCCGCTGCGGCGATTCATAACGAGCTATGGCGCCCGCTTTTTTCAACGTGTAGAGCGCAGAGCTCCGAATGTTCAGTGTATCGAAATTGTCTTTGCCCGCGCGGCGCTCGGTGAGGATGCGATTGAGCAAACTCTGCGGCCCGCCGGTGAGAATCTCGACCTGGAGAAACGGGTACTCCGCTTCGAACCCGACCGTGAACTGCCGCAGGTCCTCACGATTCATGGGCGCATACCAGATGACCGTTTTCTCGTTTCTCGCTTCCTTGATTAGAGCGGCTTCTCGCTCAGCCGCCGGCAGCCGATTTATTCTCGTCAGCGTCTCTTCTGGAGTGGCCGCCATGGCGAGAGAATTGGTGTGAGAAAACTGACACAAGAGAACCAATACGGCCCAGAGCTCAATGCGCTGTTTCATGATTCGTCTCCCGCCGATCTAAATCGGCTTACCGAGCCGATAGGTTTTGCCGGCCAATCGACCCACTGGCGGAAGTTGATGATCAACATGGACGGCGAGCGCTTCACCCACGAAAAGATGCAATCCTTCGGTGAAAAAGTCACTGACGACGCGGCATTCCACACTCGCGTGGCAGCCCGCTACCAAAGGCGCTTGCACCCGAGTTGCCGGCAATGGTTCTAGCCCGAGCGAAACAAATTTATCTTCCACTTCGCGTCCGGAAAGATCACGGCTTTTATCAACGGCTTGCAACTGATTCTCGGAACAAACGTTGAGGACAAATTCGCCGCTCTTCTGGATCATCTCGCGGCTGAAATTCTTATCCTGAATACCGATGAGCAGTAGCGGCGGCGCATCGCTGATGCCGAGGGCGCGAAATGCGAACTGGACATTGCGCTTGCCCTGATAGGCCGTCGAAATGAGATACAAACCGGTCGGCGTTACTCGGTAAGCTTGCGCCAGTGGGATTTCTTCTAGCATGTGTCTCCAAAATTTATTTGTGAGTAGTGCCGAGATTTCTGTACCAGCTTTCGCTATCGGAGAATTCCCGTTGGCGCGCGAAGTAATCTTGATCGCGTCCGGACCGCTTCAGTTCAAGCAGCAGTTCGCGGGCCGCAGTAATCGCAGCCAAGGGAACGGTCGAAGGCATCAGAGCCACGCGATAGCCCATTTCTATGAAGTCGAATACGTTCAGCCGCGCTCTCGGCCACATGCTCACCAAGGGTGCGGGTGCGGCCGTGCCAATGAGCCGAAATTCTTCCGTCTCGTTAAGTTGCACGCCGACTGCATCGGCTCCAGCTTCAACGTACGCCGCCAGTCGCTCTTGAACTTGGCTTAGCGATTCCTTTGGACGAGAGTCGCAGCGCGCGATCAGAACAAGAGTTTCGTCTTTGCGCGCATCGGCGGCGGCCTTGATTCGTTCGACCATCAATTGCAGAGGGGCGATGGCCAGGGACTCGACAGGCGTGCCATACTCACTGAGTAGCGCGTCTTCGAAGCGCAGCGCCGCTGCTCCGGCGCGCTCGTATAATTTTACCGCTCGCGCCAAAGCTACGGTCTCGATGCACGCCGGGCCGCCGTCGACGATCAGCGGAATCTCCGCGGCCTCGGCGATCTGTGCCGCACGTTGAGCGATTTGTGTGACGCTCAACAGGTTACGATCGGGCAAGCAAAAATTCTTGTGAATGGCGTTACCTGAGAGATGCACGGCGGCATAGCCGCAGTCTTGCGCTAGTTGGGCAAACAGCGCATCGGTGACACCTGGCGCGATAATGCCTTTGGGGCCGGCAAAAATTTCGCGCAGCCGAGCACGTTTCTCTCGATCCCTCATAGTGGTTCTATTCCATGCCGTCAGTGATCAACTGAATGACGTAACCGGCGGGATCGTCCATGTAGGTACCGCCTTGCCCTTCGTGGCGCTCCTTTGCGGCGCCGCGGTCCCCGTGCGGAATCCGGAGTGTATCAAGGTGTGCCAACGCATCGCGCCATCTGTCTCCAGGAACATAGAAAGCGATGTGCGGTCCCGGCACCTTGCGGCTCATTACCAGCCCTTTGGATAAAAATGGCGCCTTGGTCAGGATCAGGGTCTGTGCGCTGGCCATCGTCAACATCGCCTGGCGCAGATCTTCCGACCGATGGGTCAGCTCAAATCCGAGTACTTTCTCGTAAAAATCGATGGAAGCGCCGAGATCAGGCGCCTCCAGTTCGATGTAGCCGACGCCGGTCATACGTCCGGTGCCATGCTCGGCTCGCGGAGACTCGGTGGGTGTGAATACCGCGTAGTGATTGCCTGCGGGATCGGTAAAGAACAGGGACTGGTCAGCGAACGGCCAGGGATGGCGAACCGGGCCGTCGCATGTCGTTCCTAGATCGCATAGATCGTGCATTACGAGATCGAGTCCCTGCGCCGTGGTGGTAAACGAGTACGTCGGGAGTCCGCGCGCCCACACAGGTGAGGGACGCTCTTCGCTCTGCAGATACACACCCATGCGTTTGCCGCCGATTTGAATGAAAGTGTGCGGCACTGCGCCGCGCTTGCGCTGCCGCGTGTTCAAGCCGTTGCGTTTCGTGATCACGCCGCCAAACACGCGCACGTAGAACTCTTCGGCAATCACAATATCATCCACAGGAACAACAAAGTGGTCCAACGACCGAGCGAAATCGCGAGGGTGCATGGTTGCTCCGTGTTTACGCAGACTGATCCCCTTTGAGCTGCTTCATAAACCAGTTGGCGATGTAAGTTCTTCGGTCAAATTTCTTTTGTCCATGGCCGACGCCATCGACCATCGATCGATCCGGCGAGTTGACCGCGTTCTCGTATAGATTGAGCGCCCCATGCGGGTCCATCACTCGATCGTCGATGCTGTAGCCGACCAGCAAAGGGCATTCGATTCGGTTGGCGCGTCCGATCAGCGAAAATTCCTTGATCCTTTCACGCGCGTCCTTGAGGTCTTTTGCGCCCATGAGCCAGCGCAGTCGTTCTTGAATGGGCGGGTAATAATCAAAAATATCATCCAGGAGGTTGTAGGCGCCGCTCCAAACCGCGACCGCCTTGATTCTCTTCTCCGCGGTGGCGCAGCGCGGACCGGAGTAGCCGCCCATGCTTGAACCGTGGAGCCCTATTCGTGCGGGGTCGATATCGGGGCGGTTGACCAAATAATCGAGTACTGCTTTAGCAACGCGCTCGGAATCCGGAGGCGCATAGAGATTATGATGCCGTAACATCCCGCCGTGCCCCGGCCCGTCGACGTCGATGAATGACATACCGCGCCGCACGTACTGCCCGGCGCCACCGTCTTCGCCGCGGAGTAAAATGCCGTCGGCGCCCCCATAATTGTAGACGACCGGTAGCTTGCTGCCCGGTTTGCCGCGCCCGGGCCAAAATAAAGCGGGCAACTTGTAACCTTCGTACGGAATTTCGACACGCTCAAATGGTGGTTTCACCAAACTCCAGGCCTTTTCGAAATTTTCTTCCAATTTTTTAAAGGTCGGCAACGTGCGTGGATCACTTTCCGCCATATAAACGACCGCGCGACGGTAAAAATCCGCTGCGCGCAAAAAGAACTCGTGAGCCGTTTGCTTGCGGTTTTCTTGTGCAAACCCGGCGGCGAGATCTTCATTCTTTTTTGCGATTTCAGTCCACTCCTTATGCCAGCTCTCGAGATTGAAAAATTTTACCCTGCGCGCGACGCCGCGAATATCAGGATCAGGATGTTCCGCCGATATTTCCATCCGTACTTCCAACTGGCCGCCTCCGGGCAGTCCCTTGGCAGGGTAAAGTAAGGCCTCGGCTTCCTCGCGCTTGAAAATATCGCCGCCGCTTTGGATTGTCATGATTCGATCTCCTCAGAGCCTGAACTGCTCCTTCTTTGCCTGAGTAAAGCCAGGATTTCAACCGGGCTTAATTAGGAAGATGATTTCGGCGCGATGCGAGCGAAAAAAGTTTTTTGCTCTACCGAAATGCCGTCGATGTGCCTATTTGCAGGCGGCAAGGAGAGCGGAAAATATGCGCCGATGGGATTGGCGCTTTGGCGCAAGCGCTTCTGGATGCCACTGCACACCCAAGGCGAAACGATGCCGTGTGCTCTCGATCCCTTCGATAACGCCGTCATCGGCAAGCGCGTCGATGATTAGTCCCTTGCCGAGTCGTTTTACCGCCTGATGATGGCTGGTATTGACCTCCATACGGCCGCGTTGAACGATCGTGTAGAGGCGCGTCTGCGGGATAATTTCAACGTAGTGGCCGCCATAGGATTTTTTCTCGCTTTGTTCGTGTTCTATAGCGGCAGGCATCTGGGTGGCGATATCCTGATAAAGCGAGCCGCCGAGTGCCACATTGAGGGCTTGCTCGCCGCCGCATAATCCGAGAAGAGGCAAATCTTTGCGCAGCGCCGCGTCGGCAATTTCTAGCTCGAATTCAGTGCGGCGATTTTTCATGGCGCCCAGTTGGGCGATCGGTTTTTCGCCGTAGTAACTTGGATGAATGTCGAAATTGCCGCCGGTAATCACCAGACCATCGAGTATGCTGAGCGTCTTGCGAACCACGGCCGTACGTGCAATCGGCGGCAAAATGAGCGCTGTGGCACCGGACTCCGTAAGTGGATGCAAATAGCGTCGTAATAGGAAAAACCGCGGCTCGCGCTCGGGGCTGTCATCCGAGTCGGCGGTAACGCCAATCAGGGGAGAGCGTCGCCTCCTCATTTTTGAATTTCGTACAGGCTTTTATAGATTTGTTGATTCCGTAGGACGAGCTTGACATAGCCGCGTGTCTCGACGTAGGGAATCCGTTCGACAAATTCCTCGATGTCATCGCTGGGAATCTCTTTCTCCCAGCGATCGACAGCAGATTCGCCGGCATTGTAGGCGGCAATCGCTTTCTGGCGATTGTTCGAATAGCGCGCCAACAAGTCCTTCAAATATTGCATGCCGAGAGTGAGATTCACGTCGGGGTCAAAAAGCATTTCCGGCGTTGGCACGGCGATGCCGATTTGCTTTGCGACGCGGGCAGCGGTTGGCTGAAGGAGTTGCATCAAGCCCAAAGCCGCCGCTGGAGATCGTGCACGAGTGTCGAACAAGCTTTCCTGACGGATAAGCGCCACAACGAGATAGGGATCAAGCCCGCGCTCCTGTGACTTTTGTTGAATTAATTGCCAGAAGGCCAGCGGGTACCGATACGGTTCACGGTCGCGGCGCGAGCTGGGTAACTGATTCGCTAGCTGCAGGCTGCGTGCGTACCCACCGGTTTTGAAATATTCGCGCATGAGAAAGGCGCGCATGTGGTCGGTCGGCTTGGCGCCTCGGTTAACCTCGTCCAACTCTGCGGTGGCCAGATGTTGCAAGGATAGAGAACTAAGAGCCCGGGCGCGGCTAAGATGAAATAACAGATCGGGCGCCATTGGCGGATCGGTTTCCTCGGGCGTAGTTGCTACGATCCATTTCGGCTCCTCGCCGGCGTCGCCGAGACGCTGCAGGGCGCGCCACGATAGGGTTTGGTAGTAGGATTCCATCGCGCTGGCGGCGATTTGCCGGTAGATTTGCCGAGCCCTCTCATATTCAGCGGATTTTTCAGTAATCCGTCCTTGCCAGTATAGCGCCGCCGTGCCAAACGGACCGTTGCCGGACTGCTTTGTCAAAATGCTGAATGTGTCAAACGCGGAGACCAGATCACCGGTCCGATAATATAGCCACGCCAGCCGCCATGCGGCATCGTCGCGAACCTGCCCTGGCGGAGATAATTTGATGATATCGCTGTAGAGCTGGATCGCCTCTGACCGTCTACCGAAGTACTCATGGATGTCGGCGGCGGCAAAACGCGCGCGATCGACGTACTCGCTGGTCGGATATTTTTCCAATATCAACTGGAAGTATTCTAATGCCTGTGCGTTTTCATGCCGATTCCAGTAAATCTGGCCGATCTGATAGAGCGCTTTAGGGGCTTCCGGGCTGTCGGGAAAATCCCGCGCAATCAGCTCGAGAGTCGGAATGGCGTCGTTTCTACTGCGGGTCGACAAGAAGAGATTCGCCAGTTTGGTTAGATAAGTCAGCCGAGCGGCAGTATCTGCAGAGTTGTTAAGGAGCTTTTTATATAGACTCTCAGCTTCATTGCTTTGACGCTCGCGCGCTAAGCGGTCCGCCTCTGCGGTCAATGCGTCGATTGTCTGAAAAGCGAAGAGGTCCGGAAATGCTTGACGCAGGCCGTTTTGCGCTTTTCTGGCGGCCGCTGCCCAGCGGGAATTCGGTGCGGAGTCACGGACGGTATTGTAAAGCGCGTGAGCCCGGATCGGATCGCCCTGGGCTTCCCGGATCTGTGCCTGGAGGTACTGCGCTTCCTCGGTGATCTCACGGTTTGCTGTTTTTTCCGCCCTGAGCTGACGTAGAGTCTCTTCGGCGGAGCCATAGTTCTTCTCGGCGAGGTCGATTTTAGCTTGAAGCAGAGTTGCGGGTTGAATCCAAATGCTTTGCGGAAAACGTTGTTTCAACTGGGCTAGGGCCTGGCGTGCTTGCTCCCAATTGCCCAGGTCGTAATTTATGACAGCAAGATAGTATTGGCTGTAGTCGGCCAAACGAAACTTGGGATCGATGATCCTCTCGAAAAGCTCTCTGGCATCCGAGGATTTGCCCTTAGTGTACAGTCCGTAAGCTTTTGCAAATATTTCGTTTGGATCGTTGGTTTGACCAAAAACATGCGCCGGGAGGGCTCCCAGAGCGAGAGTTAGCAGCAGAACGGTCAATCGGTGTCTCATTGCTCTGTCAAATTTTAGCCAAGGCGGAGATCGGATTCAATCAAATACGCAGACGATCGGCGGAATTGGCCAGCGCTCAGTGTTGTTTTTTCGCCGACTGAAAGTTATGTTTTTGCGGTCGCTTACCGATCTGGCCGCGCCATTAAGAAGGACGTCTAATCAGAGGAGGATAATTTGAAGATCGAAGGAAGTTATACATTTAATGCGCCGCGCCAGCGAGTTTGGGAGGTTTTGCTGGATCCCAAGGTCATGGCACAATGCATGCCGGGCTGC
>Ga0075434_100005073_pt1 | contig 11956 bp, 9 predicted proteins | sample RhiMethybrSRZTD3_FD_75298 | JGI IMG/M metagenome (GOLD analysis project Ga0075434, IMG submission 75298) | Populus rhizosphere microbial communities from Tennessee, USA - Rhizosphere MetaG P. TD hybrid SRZTD3 | ecosystem: Host-associated > Plants > Roots > Rhizosphere > Soil | place: USA... | reverse complement strand
CCAGGCCTACCGCTTCAAGGTGCTCTACGAGTACTCGGTCCAGGGGGTGCGCCACACCTCGGAACGCTATCAGCCGGGATACGAAGGCTCTTCCGACATCGGTGAAGCCCGGCGGCTCGCCGACCGCTACCGGCAGGGCTGGCGCACCACCTGCTACGTCGATCCGGCCAATTCTTCCTCGGCGACGCTGCGGCGGCCTACCTTATGGTTCGGCCTTTTCGTGTTCCTGCCGCTGATCTTCGTGGCCGTCGGTGGCGGCGGCATCTACTCCCTCTGGAAGCCAACCGGCGAGCCCATGGCTCCCCGTCTGCAGAAGGCGGTCCAGAACGCCAACCCGACAGGTTGCATGGCGGCGTTCTTCGCCGTCTTCCTGCTCGCCGGGGCCGGCTTCTCCCTCTTCTTCATCCAGCCCGCTTTGAAGGTGCTGAAGGCCGGATCCTGGCAGCCTACGCCGTGTACCGTCATCAGCAGCCAGGTCCGCACCCACTCCAGCGACGACGGCTCCACCTACAGCGTGGACGTGCTCTACACCTACACGTTCAACGACCACGAGTACAAGTCCAACCGCTACCAGTTCCTCGGCGGCTCGAGCGGCGGCTACGCGGAGAAGGAGCGCATCGTGCGGCACCTGCCGCCGCTCACGCGCACCACCTGCTACGTCAATCCCGCGGAGCCGGCCGAGGCGGTGATGAACCGGGATTTCAACACCGATTACGCCTTCGGCCTGGTGCCCCTGCTGTTCGCGGCGATCGGGCTCGGCGGGATCCTCTTCGCGCTCCGCGGCGCGTTCCGCAAGCAGGACGGCCCGTGATGCGGATCGTGCAGGCCGAGTCCGCCGGCGATCTGCGAGACGCCCGGGCGCTGTTCGAGGAGTACGCGGCCTCGCTGGGCTTCGACCTCGGCTTCCAGGACTTCGCCGCCGAGCTGGCGGGGCTCCCCGGCTCCTATGCGCCGCCGCGCGGGCGCCTGCTGCTCGCCTTCGTTGAAGACCGGCTCGCGGGATGCGTGGCCCTGCGCGAGCTGGAAGCGAACGTCTGCGAGATGAAGCGGCTCTACGTCCGCCCGGGTTTTCGCGAGCTCGGGATCGGCCGCAGGCTGGTGGAGGCGATCCTCCTGGAGGCGCGCGAGATCGGCTATGCCCGCATGCGCCTGGACACCGTCCCGGCGATGGAGCGAGCGCGGGCGCTCTATTGCGATCTCGGCTTCCGGGAGATCCCTGCCTACCGCTTCAATCCGGTCCCGGGAACCGCCTTCATGGAGCTGCGCCTGGACGCTGGACCAGCGTCTGGAGATAGGCCTGATCCGCCGAGCTGATGCGCAGGAACTCGACGCCCACCTGATGCTCGGTATTGCTCCGGCGGATCTCGTAGACCACCCGGCTGTCCGTCTTCACCACCCGGCCGCGGAGGGCGATCGACAGCTCCATCAACGAGCCGAAGCCGAGGGACTCCTCGCTGACGAACATGCACCCGCCCGGACCGATGACCCGGGTGCGGGCGAACTCCTCGAACGGGCTCGATCCCAGCAGGCGCACCATCACGGCGTGCTGGGCCTTGATACGGGGAAAACGCCGGGTCTTGGTCTGCGGCGGCATCGAGAGGTCTCCTTGCTTGTCCTTGCACTTATTACTCTACGCGAATAGATGAGAGGGAGCAAGCCGCCGCGAGTCGGATACAATCCCGCCCTTCTATGCCTTCCCAGCTCTCCACCCGCAAGAAGATCGCCTTCTCGCTCGTGCTCCTGGCGTGCCTGTGGCTGCTCGTCGAGCTGACCTGCCTGGGCGGCCTGTGGGCCCTCAAGCGCTACAAGAACCTGGAGTACCAGCCGAAGGTGGTCGAGGACCTGAACGACAAGCACAAGGGGATCCTCGCCGCCCAGATCGCCGACACCTCCTCGTACCTCGTCTTCGATCCCGACCTCGGATGGACCATCCGTCCCTACGGCAGCAAGGCCCAGTTCAAGGCCAACAGCAAGGGGCTGCGGGCAACCCGGGAGTACGACCTCCGGCCGGCGCCCGGCATCGTGCGCGTCGCCGCCTTCGGCGACTCCTTCACCCATGCGAGCGGCGTGGCGACCGGTTATACCTGGGAGGAGAAGCTGGAGGCTCTCGACCCCGGTCTGGAGGTGATGAACTTCGGCATTCCCGGCTCGGATCCCGGCCAGGCGCTGCTGCGCTACCGCCGCGAAGGCGTCCAATACCACCCCGCCGTCGTGCTGATCGGCTTCATGTCGGAGAACATCAACCGGATGGTCAACATCTTCCGGCCGTTCTACTTCGCCCGCAGCGGCCTTCCCTTCAGCAAGCCGCGCTTCGCGCTCGAGGGCGGCCGGCTGGTGCTGATCGAGAATCCGATCAAGAGCATCGACCGCTACCGCGAGCTGCTGAAGGATCCGGGCCAATGGCTGCCGCGCCTCGGCGAGCGCGACTACTTCTACCAGCGCCGCCACCGGCGCAGCCGCTGCGATTTTCTCCCCTCGGTGCGTTTCGCGCGCGTCTTCGAAGACCAGTACCTGAACCAGCCCATCTTCCAACCGGACGGGCTTTACAACACCCGTTCCGAGGCCTACCAGGTGACGTTCCGCGTCCTCGACCAGTTCTACCGCGAAGCGCTCGCCAACGGCTCGCTGCCGATCCTCGTGATGTACCCGCAGAGGAAGGACATCCGCCTGCGTCACAAGGGTGAAAAGGTCATGTATCAGCCGCTGCTCGACGAGCTACGGCAACGGGGCTACCGGGTGATCGACCTCGGGGACGGCTTCCAGCGCTACGATCCGCAAGCCGAGATGGCAGGAAAGAATTTTCTCCACTACCCAAGAGAAGGCAATGAGATGGAAGCCCGCTGGATCCACGACGTGATGCTCCAGCAGGGGCTCACGCGGCCCGACGGCGTGCGCAAGGCTCTGGCCTCGACGCACGCTCCGGGAATCTGAACGAGTGGACGGCGGGCACGCAGGCCCGCCGCTACGGTCTTTGCGGCGTGGTCGCCGGTCAGCGGACGGCGCCGCGCCGGAAGAGGTTGACGATGGCGAGCAGGATGATCGCGCCGAGGAGCGAGACCAGAAGCGCCGACAGGCTGAAGTTGCCCGAGGTGATGGTGCCTGTCCCGAACAGCGGCGCCAACAGGAAGCCGGCGAGCAGCGCGCCGACGATGCCCACCACGATGTTGAGCAGGATGCCCTGCTGAGCATTGGTGCGCATCACGATGCTGGCGATCCAGCCGATGAGGCCACCGACGATCAGGATGAGGATGAGGTTAATCATGACGATCCTCCTTTGCCTTGTGAGTTAAGGTCCTTTTCTCTCCCCTGCCGTAGGAATAGCAACTGTCGTGCCATAAACCCCCTGCGTGGACCTCGCGGCGTCCTCTCGCGAGGACAGCTCAAAGCTTGCTCCCCGCTGGGAGAGATATGGTTTAATTTTTGCAGGCCTCAGCCTGAGAAAACAGTCATTCCGGGAGGGAGGTTTTCTGCGATGAGCCTGAAGATCCGCGTGGTCCTGGTTCTCACCTTGGCTGCCTGCGCCTCCGCGCTCGCCGCCAAGCCGCCCGCGGCTCCCGCGCCGCCGAGTTTCGGCACCACGGTCGAGGTCAACGTCGTCAACGTGGACGTCTACGCGACCGACAAGAGCGGCCACGAGGTGACGGACCTGCGGCAAGGGGACTTCCAGGTCTTCGAGGACGGCAAACGAGTGGAGGTCAGCAACTTCGAGGCCATGGAAGGCCGGCGGAGAGGAGCGGAGACGCCGCCGCCCTCATCCTCAGGGCCGGCCGCTTCGCCGAGCCCTGCCGAGGACGTCTGGAGCCTGGTGGTCCTCTTCGACGACTTCAATATGAACCCCAACAGCCGCAGCCGGGCCGTGAACCAGTTGCGGGAGTTCCTGGCGCACACGCTCGCCCCGGGTGACCGCGTGATGCTGGCCACGCAAGATCCCGGCTTGCGGGTCCGGCTTCCCTTTACCGGCGATCAGCGAGCGATCGCTCAGGCTCTCGAGGAGATCGGGCGCCTGTCGGTCCACGGCATCGAGATCGACCGGGACCGCCGGCAAGCCTTCATGGACATCATGACCATTCAGGAGGCCGCGCTCGCCGATCCCCGCCTCCCACCTTGTCCCCTGAACATCGTGCAACCCGCCCAGAGCTATGCCTCGCTGCGCCGCCAGGAGGTCCGGCGCACGATCTCGAGCCTCACGCTGATGGTGAACTCCCTTTCCGGGGTGCCCGGCCGCAAGGCGGTGCTCCACGTCAGCGACGGCATTCCCCTCACGCCGGGAGAGGAGGTCTTCCAGGCCCTGGTCGAGATCTGCGGCGGCAGCGGCACCGGCGGCATCGGGCATTCCGCCGGAGGACCAGCCCCCAGAACGTCCCCAAGAGAAGGCGCTGCAGGGAGCCGCGACCTCGACTCCCTGACCGTCTACGACGCGCGGGAGCTCGGGCCGAAGGCTTACCAGGCCGCCTCTCAGGCTCCCCTCGACGCCCAGTCCTACAACGTGACCAAAGAGCTGGCGGCGCTGGCGGCCCACGCCAACGCGCATCGGGTGACGCTCTACACCCTGCAAGCGTCCGGGTTGCAGTCGCCCGATGCCTCGACGGCCGGCGCCGGACCTGCGGACCGGCTGTTCCAGTTCCCCGCCATCGGCTCCGTGCTGCGGGCGAACAATCGGGATTCGCTGCGGCTCCTGGCGGACGAGACCGGCGGCCGGTCGATCCTCGACACCAACGACTTCCTGCCCGACCTCGGCCGCCTGCGCCAGGATTTCGAGAGCTACTACTCGCTCGGCTACGCGCCGGCCCACAACGGCGACGGCCGCGAGCACCGCATCGAGGTCAAGGTCACCCGTCCCGGCGTGCGGCTGCGCTACCGCCAGAGCTACCGCGACAAGCCCGCCCTCGAAAAGATCGTCGACCGCACCTTGGCCGCTCTCCTCTACGGCTTCGAGGACAACCCGCTGGGCATCGCCGTCGAGGTGGGCGAGCAGACGCCGGGTCCGGCCGGCGACGTCAACGTGCCGCTGCGCCTGAAGATCCCGCTGTTCAAGCTGGCCATCCTGAACCATGAATCGGCTGGAACCTTCGAGGGGAATCTGCGCTTGTTCGTGGCGACGCGCACGCCGGACGGCAACGGCTCGCCGCTGCGCCAGGTCGCCGTCCCGATCCGTATCCCGAGGAAGCAGGTCCTCAACGCCATGGGCCGGTTCTATCTCTATACCTTGACGCTCCAACTGAAGGCTGGACCGCAACAGGTGGCGGTCACCGTGCGCGACGAGATCGCCGCCACCACCTCTTACCTCAGCCGCGCCGTGACCGTGGGCACCCAGGCGGCGAGCTCGCGGCCCTGAGAGGAGCCCGGCAGCATGAGCCGAGAAATCCGACTGGGCTTGATCCTGACGCTGAGCGCCTGCGCCGCCGCGCTCGCCGCCAAGCCTCCGGCAGCCTCTCCTCCGCCCGGCTTCGGCGAGACCGTGGAGGTCAACGTTGTCAACGTGGACGTCTATGCGACCGACAAGGACGGCAACCGGATAGCCGGCCTCAAGAAGGAGGATTTCACCGTCTTCGAGGACGGCAAGCCGGTCGAGATCACCCATTTCGCGGACGTCGCCGGCAGGACGGCTCCCGCTCCGCGAGCGAACGCCGCAGCAGGGATCCCGACCCCGCAACCGCCGGCCGCCGCCACAGCCGCCGAAGCTCCCGCCCCGGAAAACCCGCTGAACCTCATCGTGTTCATCGACAACTTCCACATTCATCCGGCGCACCGCTCGCGGGTGTTGGAGCAGGTCCGCCGGTTCATCTCCCAGAACGTCGGCCGGGACGACCGCGTGATGGTGGCGACCTCCGACCCGAGCCTCCATATCCGCCAGCCGTTCACCAACGACCCGGCGCTTCTCGACGCGGCCTTGAAGGAGATCGAAAAGCTTCCGGCGCACGGCATGGAAGCCGAGAACACGCGGCGAACCGCGCTGCGGGCGCTGTTCGCGCTGCAGGAAGAAGACGTCCGCGAGGGGGAACCCTGCGCCCACAACCTCCTCTCGCCCGTCGAGGGTTATGCGCAGGGGGTCCGCGACGAAGTCCGGCGCGCCATCGCATCGCTCACGCTTCTGGTGAACTCTCTCGCCGGCATCCCGGGCCGCAAGGCCTTGGTCCACGTCAGCGATGGACTGCCTTTGACGCCGGGCGAGGAGCTCTTCCAGGTGCTGTTCGAGATCTGCGGCGGCGGAGCGGCGACTTCAGGGATCCGCCAGGACAACGTGCCGGGGGGACTCTGGGACGCCAGCGCGCTCGGGCCTTCGGCCTACCAGGCGCAGCAGGCCGCGACCGACGCCCTGAAGTACAACACCGTCAAGGATTGGGACAAGCTCGTCGCCCATGCCAATGCCAACCGCGTCAGCCTCTATCCGCTCCAAGCGAGCGGCTTGCAGGGAAACTTCGCGACCGAGGCGGGCTTCGATCCTGGCGAGCAGGTCCTCCAGCTCCTCAGCGTGCAGACGGTGCAGACGACGAACCTGCAGAACCCGCTCACTGCGATGGCCTCCGGCACGGGAGGACGGGCGATCCTCAACGCCAACGACGTGCTGCCGGACCTCGCGCGCGTGCAGCAGGACTTCGCGAGCTACTACTCGCTCGGCTACACGCCGGCCCACCAGGGCGACGGCCGCGAGCACCGCATCGAGGTCAAGGTCAAGCGCGCCGGCGCCCGGCTGCGTTACCGCCAGAGCTATCGCGACAAGCCCGCCGTCGAGAAGACCGTGGACCGGACGCTCGCCGCTCTCCTCTACGGCTTCGAAGAGAATCCGCTCGGCATCACCGTCGAAGTGGGCGAGCAGACGCCGAGCCCGACCGGCAGCGTCGCCGTCCCCATCCGTCTCAAGATCCCGCTGTTCAAGCTGGCCATCCTGAACCGCGAGGAGGCCGGGACCTTCGAGGGAAACCTGCGCCTGTTCGTGGCGACGCGCACGTCCGAAGGCAACAGCTCGCCAATGCGCCAGGTGGCGGTCCCGATCCGCATCCCGCGCCAGCAGGTCCTCAACGCCATGGGCCAGTTCTACCTCTATACGTTGACCCTCGAGCTGCAGCCCGGCCGGCAGCAGGTGGCCGTCGCCGTGCGCGACGAGCTCGCCGCCACCACGTCCTATCTCAGCCGCGCCGTGACCGTCGGAACCGTCGCGGCGGCCGGGCCCTCGCGGCCCTGAGGCTCAGCGATAACGGCGCTTCCTCGCCACCGTGGAGCTGGCCCGGCGGGTCCAGTCACGGGTCAAGCTGCCGTGCCCCCCCGACTTGCAATATTTCGATTCCCATCATAGATTAAAGTCCTAAGGAGGAAGCAGCGATGTCCCGTGGTGATCTTCGCCATTTGCCCTTGTGGCTGGCTCTCGCCGTGCTGCTCTTGGACGGTCGCGCTCCGGCAAGCGCCGCGCAACCTGTGGGATCGCAGTCGAGATCGACGCGTGGCCCCGCCACCGCGGCCTGGAAGTGGACCGTCGAGGAACGGCTTGCAAAGAGGTTCGATCCCGAATCCATGGCGGCGCGGGCACGCGAACAAGCCGCCGAGCGGGAGGCAAATCGCACTCGCTTTCCTGAAGGTTCCGACGACCCTCTCTTCAAAGTAGACGATCAAGTTGGTCCGCCGCTCGAGACCATCAACGGGAGGAAGACTCCCGAGCTGTTCTTGACCTGGGAGCTGTTCACTGACCTGATCGACCGCGGCCTCTCTGGCCACGGACAGCTTGAGCAGACGTACCGGGGACGGATCGAGGGGCGAGCCGCCGCCCTTGGGTTCGGCCAGGATCTATGGCCGCGGCTCGAGAGGGCTGCCGCTCCTTTCCTTGAGCTCCGGCACGAGGCCGAACGGTCGCGGCCTTCGCTCTCCACCAAGACGGACCTTTTTAACATGGACGCCGAGGGGCTCCGCGGGTGCCGTATGCGAGCCCAGGCGATCGCTGCCGCCAAAAGGGAATTCGGCGAGACCGCTTTCCTACGCCTGCTGTACGAAGCTGTAGCTCCCAACCTTCAAACTACCGGCATGTTAGCTCCGGGCCTCGCCGAGCACCTCCGTTTCCTGGAAGGAGGTTGCCAGTGAATAGACGGTTTCGCCCAGCCGCATGGCTCCTTCTGAGCTTTGCATCTCCTCGCCTTCTCCTTTCACAGCAGATCGTACAGATCAACTACGATGTCACGCTGAGTGCGTTCGCCTTTCGATACACGGGACCGCAGGTCTTCACCGATTCCTACGCAACTGTCTACGACCGCGGTACCGGCAACCAAGTCCGCACGGAGGTTATCCTCGGCCATCAGGTCAACGATCTCACCAATCACTTCATTCTCTACCAAGGTAGATTCGTCTCAGACACCGGATCGGCCAGCATCGACCCGGGAGCGCTGCCAGGATCCTACAATACCTGTTACGACGCCAAGATGGCAGCCCACGTAAATGCTTTTAACATCCACGTCGGCAAGAACACAGATATCCAATGTATGGAGGTCGTAGACACTCAGCCTCCACCTCCTCCAAAAGAGAACTGCCCTATACTTCTGGACCTGCGGCTCAACGGCTTCCATCTTACAGGTCCTGACCCGGCTGTGAGATTCGATATCGACGCGGACGGAGCGATGGACCAGATCGCATGGACCCAAGCTGGTGAAGATGAAGCTTTTCTCTGCTTGGACCGCAATCACAACGGCGTCATCGATGACGGACGTGAGCTTTTCGGCTATGCCACTCCCCTTCTTTCTGGAAAGCGGGCGCAGGTTGGATATAGAGCCCTCGCTGAGCTGGATGGCCCCGAGCTCGGCGGGAACCAGGATGGCAAGGTGGACGGGCGCGATCCATTGTTTCGCGAGCTTTGTGCCTGGATCGACACGAACCGGGATGGCATAAGCCAAGCCGATGAGGTCCATTCGCTGGAAGACGTGGGGGTGGCAGCTCTCGATTATGATTACAAGCCAACTCGGATTCGAGACCAATACGGAAACCTATTTCGCTACGAGTCCCGCGTCGAAATGCGCTCAGAATCAGGGGGCTTAGCGTCCTGGCCCACCTACGACGTGATCTTCACCGAGCCGTAAGCCTTGGCCCGTGAGCAGCGCTAGCCCGGGCGAGCCGCAGGTGCGGAAACCGGATGGCGAGATTCCCCGAAGGGAGCTTCCCCGGGCTCCCCTTCGTCTCAGCCGCGCCGTGACCGTCGGAACCGTCGCGGCGGCCGGGCCCGTGAGGTAGATACTACTGTCGCCCTTTCGCGCGGGCACGTTCCCCAAGCCTTCGGGAGTGCGCCCCAAGCCTTTGGATCCACTCCCGAGGACTTCGGGAACGCTCCCGAGCTCTTGGGGAGCGCTCCCGAAGCCTTGGGGAGCGCTCCCGAGGTCGTGGGGAGCGTTCCCGAAGCTTTAGGGAGTGCTCCCGAGACCTTGGGGAGCGCTCCCGAAGCTTTGGGGAGTGCTCCCGGGACTTGGGGAGCACTCCCGAGTTGCTCGGGAACGCTCCCGAAGCCTTGGGGCGCGGTCGCCCGCTCTTTTACGTGGCACCTTCCCTCGTTGTCCGCCATCTCCTTGACGTCCTACCACCCCAATGCTACTTTTATAGCACCATGCTGCCTTCGAAGCATACAGCGAATCGCGCCTTCACCGGCTTGCTGGCGTTTGTGGCGCTCTTCCCTTGGCCAACGGTGAGCACTGCTGCAGAGCAATTCGACTTTCCAGAGACGGCCGTCGGAGACGCTGCCGCGCTCTCCAGGGCGATGCCGGTCCTGGCCGAGCAGGTGGCCGCGACCTACAAAGACGACGATCGCGGCCAGTACCTGGACAACCTGTTCCGCCTGCAGATCGTCGCCGGTCGCCATGCCCAGGCGCTCGAGACTCTGGCGGCATTGCGCGCCCTGCGGGCAGACAGCAGCTCCCCGCAGGCTGGAGCGAACAATGTCCAGTACGAGATCTTTGCCCGCGCCAAGCTCGCGCAGAGCGAGGCCGGATTGCCGTTCGACGAGGCTTTGCAGCGATCCTTTCGCGCGACGCTCGACCGGCTGGACGACCGGACCTCCGCTTTGGTGATCCGCGCCCTCACTTTCGATCCCTCCGCTCTGCTGCAGGAGCTGCAAGGCGATCTGGAACAACAGAAAGGCAAGAGCGCCATCTCGTTGGCCGATGCCTTGCAATTGATCCGCGCTTATCAGATCGAGGAGGCTTATCGCAGCCTTGCACCGCTGGCCGCGGCCCTGATCGAGGAGGACGATCGCCGCCGCTACGTCATCGACAAGGACGTCGGCGTGAGGACGCCGGACGGCGCAACCGTCTGCGCGCTCGTGGTGCGGCCCCGCGCGGCTTCTGGGCGCCTCCCCACCCTGCTCAACTTCACCATCTACGCCGATCCCAGCCGCACGCTGAGCGAGGCGCGGCGGACGGCCGCCAACGGCTACGCCGGCGTTGTGGGTCTTACGCGCGGCAAAGGATGCAGTCCCGACCAACCTGTGCCGTATGAGCACGACGGCTCCGATGCGGCCGCACTGATCGATTGGATCGCCGCGCAGCCGTGGAGCGACGGCCGGGTGGGCATGTATGGAGGCAGCTACGACGGCTTCACCCAATGGGCCGCCGCCAAGCGGATGCCGAAGGCCTTGAAGGCGCTGATGCCGGGAGCGCCGGTGGCGCCCGGGATCGACGTGCCGATGGAAGGCAACGTCTTCTGGAATTTCATCTACCCGTGGCCTTTCTATACCACCAACGTCAAGACGCTCGACGAGGCGACCTACAACGACAACGCGCGTTGGCGCCGGCTCAACCGCGACTGGTATGTCAGCGGCCAAGCCTATCGCGCGCTGGACACGATCGACGGAACGCCCAATCCGATCTTCGATCGGTGGATCGCCCATCCGTCCTATGACGCTTACTGGCAAGGCATGATCCCCTACAAAGAGGAGTTCGCGCGGATCGACATCCCGGTGTTGGCGACCGCCGGCTATTACTATGGCGGCCCCGGAGCCGCGCTCTACTACTTCAACGAGCACTATAAATACAACCCCCGCGCCGAGCATTACCTGGTGATTGGACCCTACGACCACATCCGGGGGCACCGCGGAACGGTCGGCGTGCTCGGCGACAGGATCAGTTTTCTGGCCGGATACGAGCTGGATCCCGTGGCGCAAATCGACATGGGAGAGCTCCGCTATCAATGGTTCGATTACGTCCTGAAGGGCGGCCCAAAGCCCACTCTGCTGAAGGACAAGGTGAATTATCAAGTGACGGGGGCGAACATGTGGAAACACGCGCCCACGCTGGCGGCAATGGCCCATCAGCGGCTGAGATTCCATCTGAGCGCAAGGCGATCCGGCGCCGCCTACCGGCTGAGCGCGCGGCAGCCCTCCGGCGACGCGTTCATCCCGCTGAGCGTCGACCTCGCAGACCGCAGCGACGTCGATCGGATCATCCCCGGCGGCGGCATTGCCGACAAAGACCTGAACACTTGGAACGGCATCGCCTTCGTCAGTGATCCGCTGCCGCAACCGATCGAGCTGAGCGGTCTGTTCTCCGGACGGCTCGAGCTGAGCACCAACAAGAAAGACTTCGACTTCAACCTCGGACTCTACGAGCTGACTCCCGAGGGTCAGTACGTGCAGCTCGCGCCTTACTGGGCGCGGGCCAGCTACGTAGGGCATCTTAGCGACCGCCGGCTATTGACTCCCGGCAAGCGCCAGCGCCTGAGCTTCCAAAGCGTGCGCCTGATGAGCCGCCAGCTCCGGCCAGGCAGCCGGGTGGTCCTGGTGCTCAGCGCGATCCGGGAGCCGGGAAGGCAGATCAACTACGGGACGGGAAAGGACGTCAGCGACGAAACGATCGCGGATGCCAAGGAGCCGTTGCAGATCAAATGGTTCACCGACAGCTACATCGACCTTCCGGCGACTCTACTCCAGCCTTGATGGTGCGTAGACGGCGGAGTATACCCAATGCAAAAGAGAGAAAGATCAAGCCGCTTACCA
>Ga0075434_100005069_pt1 | contig 11959 bp, 3 predicted proteins | sample RhiMethybrSRZTD3_FD_75298 | JGI IMG/M metagenome (GOLD analysis project Ga0075434, IMG submission 75298) | Populus rhizosphere microbial communities from Tennessee, USA - Rhizosphere MetaG P. TD hybrid SRZTD3 | ecosystem: Host-associated > Plants > Roots > Rhizosphere > Soil | place: USA... | reverse complement strand
TGGCGACGCCGACCAGCGCGGCGTTCGACGTGGCGCCGGGGCCCGCGACCCAGCTCGCGTTCACCGTCGAGCCCACCACGGTCACCGCCGGCGCTCCGCTCACGCCCCCGCTGAAAGTCACCGCGCTCGATCCCGAGGGGAACCAGGTACCGGGCTTCACGGGCAACGTGACCGTGGCGTTCGGCGGCAACTCGGGGGCGGGCACCACGTTGGGCGGCACGACGACGGTCGCGGCGGTGAACGGCGTGGCGACGTTCGGCGACCTGACCGTCGGCAAGACGGGCACGAGCTACTGGCTCACGGCGAGCTCGACTGGGCTCGCGCGGGCAGCGAGCGACGTCTTCGAGGTCACCGCCGGGACCGCGACCCAGCTGGCATTCGGCACGCAGCCGGTGACCACCGTGGCGGACCACAACATCACGCCGGCCGTGAAAGTGCGGGCGCTCGACGCATTGGGGAATTTGGTGCCGAGCTTTGCGGGGAACGTGAGCATCGCGATGGGCAACAACCCGGGTGGCGCGACGCTCAGCGGCACCACGCCGGTCGCGGCGATAGCCGGGGTGGCCACCTTCTACGACTTGAGCCTCAACAAAACGGGCACGGGCTACACGCTGACGGCGAGCGCGGGCGGATTCACACCGGTCGCGAGCACCCCATTCGACATCACCCCGGGGACGGCGACGCAGCTCGTCTTCACGGCGCAACCCACCAACACGGTGGCGGGTGCGGTGATCAGTCCCGTGGTTCAGGTGACAGCGCTCGATCCCGCGGGCAATGCGGTGCCGGGCTTCACGGGGAGCGTCACGGTGGCGTTCGGTAACAATCCGGGTGGCAGCACGCTCAGCGGGACGACCACGGTACCGGCGGTGAACGGCGTGGCGAGCTTCGGTGACCTGAGCGCCAACAAGACGGGCACGAGCTACTGGCTCACCGCCACCGCGACCGGGCTTTCGCGGGCCACGAGCAGCATCTTCGCCATCACCCCGGGAACGGCCACCCAGCTGGTGTTCGGCCAGCAGCCGGGGACGACCGTCGCGAACCGTCTGATTACGCCGGCCGTGAAAGTCCGGGCGCTCGACGCGTTCGGCAATTTGGCGACGGGATTCACCGACGTAGTCGGCGTCGCGATCGGGAGCAATCCCGGGGGCGCGACGCTCAGCGGCACCACGCCGGTCGCCGCGGTGGCCGGCGTGGCCACCTTCTTCGATTTGAGCCTCAACCGAACGGGGACGGGCTACACGCTCACCGCGACTGCCAACGGGTTCGCTCCCGTGATCAGTACCGCCTTCGACATCACGCCGGGCACGGCGACGCAGCTCGCCTTCACGGCGCAGCCCACTACCACCGTCGCCGGCGGGGTGATGAGCCCCGCCGTCCAGGTGACGGCGCTCGATCCGGCGGGAAACCCGGTGCCGAGCTTCACAGGGAACGTCACGGTGGTGCTCGGCAACAATCCGGGCGGCAGCACGCTGGGCGGCACGACGACCGTCGCGGCGGTGAACGGCGTGGCGAGCTTCTCGACGCTCACGCTCGACAAGACGGGGACCGCCTACTGGCTCAGCGCGACGGCCACCGGTCTGAACACCGCGACGAGCAGTGTTTTCGGCATCACGCCCGGGACGGCGACGCAGCTGGTGTTCGGGACGCAGCCGGGGACGACGGTGGCGGACCGCCTGATCACACCGGCGGTGAAAGTCCGGGCGCTCGATGCCTTCGGCAATCTGGCGACGGGCTTCAGTGGCTCGGTCGCCGTTGCGCTGGGGAGCAATCCCGGCGGCGCCACGCTCAGCGGCACGACACCAGTCGCGGCGGTGAGCGGGGTGGCGACCTTCTTCGATTTGAGCCTCAACAAGACCGGCACAGGCTACACGCTGACGGCGAGTGCCACCGGGTTCACCGCCGTGACGAGCACCGCGTTCGACATCACCCCAGGGACCGCCACGCAGCTGGCGTTCACCGTCCAACCGTCCAACGCCGTGGCGGGTGCAGCGATCAGCCCGGCTGTCCAGGTTACCGCGCTCGATCCCGCGGGGAACCCGGTGCCGGGGTTCACGGGGAGCGTCACCATCTCACTCGGGAATAATCCAGGCGGCAGCACGCTCGGCGGCACGACCACGGCAGCGGCGGTGAATGGCGTGGCGAGCTTCTCCACGCTCACCCTCGACAAGACGGGCACGACCTACTGGCTCACGGCCGCGGCCACCGGCTTGAGCAACGCGACCAGCGGCGTGTTCAGTATCACGCCGGGAACGGCCGCCCAGCTGGCGTTCAGCCAGCAGCCGGGGACCACGGTCGCGAATCGCCTCATCACGCCGGCGGTGAAGGTCCGGGCGCTCGATGCACTGGGTAATCTCGCAACGAGTTTCGCCGGCAATGTGAGCATCGCGCTCGGCAGCAATCCCGGCGGTGCGACACTCGGCGGCACCACCCCGGTGACCGCGGTGAGCGGGGTGGCCACGTTCTTCGATTTGAGCCTCAACAAGACGGGGACGGGTTACACGCTGACGGCGAGTGCCACTGGGTTCGCCCCCGTGACGAGTAGCGCGTTTGATATCACGCCAGGCACCGCCACGCAGCTCGCGTTCACGGTGCAGCCCTCTACCACCGTCGCCGGCGCGGCGATCAGTCCCGCCGTCCAGGTCACCGCGCTCGATCCCGCGGGGAACCCGGTGCCCGGCTTTACGGGGAGCATCACGCTGGCGCTCGGCAACAACCCGGGCGGCAGCACGCTCGGCGGCACGACGACGGTGGCGGCGGTGAATGGTGTGGCGACCTTCGCCACGCTCACGCTCGACAAGACGGGCACGGGCTACTGGCTCACCGCGACCGCGAGCGGCTTGAACACGGCGACGAGCAGCGCCTTCACGATCACCGCGGGCGCCGCGACCCAGCTGGTGTTCGGGACCCAACCCGGGACGACGGTCGCGAACCGCCTGATCACTCCGGCGGTAAAAGTCCGGGCGCTCGACGCTCTGGGGAACCTGGTGCCGAGCTTTACGGGGAGCGTGACGATCGCGCTGGGCAATAATCCCGGCGGCGCGACGCTCAGCGGCACGACACCAGTGAGTGCGGCGAGCGGGGTGGCCACGTTCTTCGATCTGAGCCTCAACAAGACGGGGACGGGTTACACGCTCACCGCCAGCGCCAGCGGGCTCGGCCCGGTGACGAGCACCGCGTTCGACATCACCCCGGGCGCCGCCAGCCAGTTGGCGTTCACCGTTCAGCCGTCGAACGCCGTGGCGGGCGCGGCCATCAGCCCGGCGGTCCAGGTCACCGCGCTCGATCCCGCGGGCAACCTGGTGCCGGGCTTCACGGGGAGCGTGACGCTGTCGCTCGGCACCAACCCGGGCGGCAGCACACTGGGCGGCGCGACGACGGTGACGGCGGTGAGTGGTGTCGCCAGCTTCTCCACGCTCACACTCGACAAGGCGGGCACGGGCTACCGGCTCACGGGGTCGGCGACCGGCCTGAGCACGGCGACGAGCAGCGCTTTCACTATCACGGCCGGGACGGCGACGCAACTGGTGTTCGCCACCCAGCCGAGCACCACGGTGGCGGACCACCAGATCAGCCCGGCGGTGAAGGTGCGAGCGCTCGATGGCTTCGGGAACGTCGCCACGGGATTCAGCGGTGCGGTGGCCGTGGCGTTGGGGAACAATCCCGGCGGCAGCACGCTCAGCGGCACGACCCCGGTGGCGGCGGTGAGCGGCGTGGCCACGTTTTTCCTGAGCCTCGACAAGACGGGCGCTGCCTACACGCTCAGCGCGAGCGCCAGCGGGTTGGGCCAGGTGACGAGTACGGCGTTCGACATCGTGCCGGGCACGGCGACGCAGCTCACGTTCAGCGGGCAGCCGAGCACGACGGTCGCGGGCGCGGCGATCAGCCCAGCCGTCCGGGTGACCGCGCTCGATCCCGCCGGGAACCCCGTGCCGGGGTTCACGGGGAATGTGACGGTGGCATTCGGCAACAACCCGGGCGGCTCGACGCTCGGCGGCACGACAACCGTCGCGGCGGTGAACGGCGTGGCGAGCTTCGGGGATCTGAGCGCCAACAAGACGAGCACCGGCTACTGGCTCCGGGCGACGGCCACCGGCCTGAGCGCGGCGACGAGCAGCGACTTCACGATCATCTCGGGGCCGGCCATGCAGCTGGTGTTCGGCACCCAGCCGAGCACGACGGTGGCGGACAACCTCATCACCCCCGCGGTGAAAGTGCGGGCGCTCGACGCCTTGGGGAACGTGGCGACGGACTTCAACGGTCCCGTCGCGATCGCGCTGGGGAGCAATCCGGGCGGCGCGACGCTCAGCGGCACCACGCCCGTGGCGGCGGTGAACGGCATTGCGGCGTTCTTCTTGAGCCTCGACAAGGTGGGCACGGGCTACACGCTCAGCGCGACCGCCGCTGGCCTGGGTCCCGGGACGAGCATCGCGTTCGACGTCATCCCGGGTACGGCGACGCACTTGGCCTTCACCCAGCAGCCGAGCACGACCGTGGCGGGCGCGGTGATCAGCCCGGCCGTCCAGGTCACCGCGCTCGATCCCGCGGGGAACCCGGTGCCGAGCTTCACGGGGGATGTGACGGTGGCGCTTGGCAACAACTCGGGGGGCGGCACGCTCGGCGGCACGACGACCGTCACAGCGGTAAACGGCGTGGCCAGCTTCTCGACCCTCACGCTCGACAAGACCGGCACGAGCTACTGGCTGACGGTGAGCGCGACCGGATTCAGCGCGACGACGAGCAGCGTCTTCGCCATCACGCCGGGGGCCGCGACGCATCTGGTGTTCGGCACCCAGCCGAGCACCACAGTGGCGGACAACGCCATCAGCCCCGCGGTAAAAGTGCGGGCGCTCGATGCACTCGGTAACCTCGCCACGGGATACAGCGGCGCCATCGCGATCGTGCTGGGGAACAATCCGGGCGGTGCGGCACTCAGCGGTACCAAGTCTGTGGCGGCGGTGAGCGGGGTGGCGACCTTCTTCGATTTGAGCCTCAACAAGACCGGCACGGACTACACGCTCCGGGCGAGCGCCAGCGGGTTCGCCTCCGTAGCCAGCACCGTGTTCGACATCACCCCGGGCACCGCCACGCAGTTGGTCTTCACCGTCCAGCCGTCGAACACGGTGGCCGGCGTCGCGATCAGCCCGGCGGTGTTGGTCAGCGCGCTCGATCCGGCGGGGAACGCGGTGCCGGGCTTCACGGGGGACGTGACGGTGGCGTTCGGCAACAACCCGGGCGGCTCGACGCTCAGCGGCACGACGACGGTGGCGGCGGTGAACGGAGTGGCGCGCTTCTGGGATCTGAGCGCCAACAAGACGGGCACGAGCTACTGGCTCACGGCGACGGCCACTGGCCTGAGCCGGGCGACGAGCAGTGTCTTCAATATCATCGCGGGGCCCGCGACGCAGCTGGTGTTCGGCCAGCAGCCGGGGACGATCACGGGGGGAACGATTTTCAATCCGGCGGTCAAGGTGCGAGCGCTCGATGCGCTGGGGAACTTGGCGACGAGCTTCACCGGCGACGTGACCGCCGCCCTGGGCGTGAACCCGGGCGGTCGGCCACTGGACGGAACGACCACGGTCACGGCCGTGGGCGGCGTGGCCACCTTCTTCGTCCTCAGCGTGGCCAGGGCCAACACCGGCTACACGCTGGTGGCATCGGCGGCGGGGCTCCCGGCGGTGGAGAGCGTGCCGTTCGACGTGCTGATCGGGCCGGCTTCGCACCTCGACTTCCAGACGCGCCCCCATGACGAGATCGCGGGCGGCACCCTCGGCAATCCGTACGTGCAGCTGCGAGGGGAGGATGCGGGCGGCAACCTCGACACCACGTTCACCGGGTTGGTCACGGTCGTGATCGGGAACAATCCTGGCGGGGGGACCCTCAGCGGTAGCACGTCGGCGACGGCCGTGGGCGGCCTCGCGACCTTCCCCAATTTGAGCATCGACAAGGTGGGAACGGGTTACACGATCGTCTTCTCGTCCGCCGGGCTCTTGAGCGTCACGAGCCTCACGTTCACGATCAGCCCCGCGGCCGCGTCGCACCTGGTGTTCACGGTGCAACCGACTACCACGGCAGCCGGAGGGACCATCACGCCGCCGGTGGAGGTGACGGCGTACGATGCATTCGGGAACGTCGCGACCGGGTTCGCCGGCGGCGTGACGCTCACGATCGGCAGCAATCCCGGCGCGGGCACACTGAATGGGACGACGACGGTGACGGCGGCGGCGGGGGTCGCGAGCTTCGCGGCGCTGAGCATCAACAACGCGGGGGTGGGTTACACACTCCTCGCGGGGTCGGGGGCGCTGGCGGGAGCGACCAGCGTGACATTCGACATCCACTAGGGTAAATCATTTCCATGCAGCGCCTCTGGATATTGCTTCCCGCGCTCGGCTGGCTAGTCGCGTGCGGCGAGAACCCCGCGTCCCCGGGCCCGCCGGCAGGCATCGACGGCGACTGGCATTACGGGGAGAGCTTCAGCGACCCCGTTCACCAGATTACCTGCACCGACACCGGCGCCATCAGCATCACGCAGGCCGCCGACAGTTTTTCGGCGCTCGTTGTGGTCGCGGGTACGTGCGCCACCCCGGGCGGCAACGTGCCCTTCAGGGACTCCGGGGCTGTGGTGGGCGGCCGTGTGTCCGGAAACACCCTGACGTTCGTGGCGCTGGGGTGTAGCTACCGCGGCACGGCCCAGGGAACACCTCCGACCTCCGCCGGCGGCTCGCTGACGTGCTCAGACAGAAAGGGCACGTGGCAAGCCACCTACGTCGGCGATCTGCTTCCCCCGGCGGCCAGCGGCTCGGTGGCGGGCCAGGACGGTGATACCCTTGCCGTTCCAGGTGACTCGGTCCACTTCACCGTCGTCGGCACCGACACCCGCCACGTGTCATGGGTCGGCTACCGCCTCGGCCCGCCGGCGAGCGTGCAGGATTCGATCCCCGCATCGGGGAAGGCGTTCACGGGAACCCTGGGGGTCAAGGTGCCCGCGGGGTGGCTCGGCACACCGAGCGTCACCCTGTTCGCGCGCGATGGCGCGGGCCATCTCGGTCAGACGCCGCTGGGCGCGCTGTCCGTCGTCGACTTACTGCGCCGTCCTACGGGCGTCGTGCCCTTGAAGATCGCCACCGCGGGCGGCGACCTCGTGTTCGACCCCAAACGCAACGTGCTTTACCTCGCGGAGACGGACAGCCAGCGGATCTCCGTCATCTCGCTCGCCTCCCGCAGCTACCTTCCGTCCATCGCGGCGCCCGGCAAGCCGATCGGCCTGGACTTGACGCTGGGCGGCGACTCGCTCGTCGTGGCGCTGCGCCGCAGCGGGCAGCTGGGATTTGTCGATCTCCGTGCCGCAACCCGCAGCATGACCACCGTCGCGCTCACGTTCGACCCGTCCAGCGGCCGCGGACCCCAGAACGTGCGCGTGCTCGCGAACAACCGGGCGATCGTGACCCTGACGTTTGACGGCAGCGGGTTCGGCGGCAACGTGATCTCGTACGACCTCAGTGCCGGGACCCAACGGCAACGCACGGACATCGGGTTCAACGGCGGGCTGGTGAACGACAACGTGCCTCTGACGCCCACGAGCGACCGGGCGCGCATGTTCGCCATGGGCGGCTGCTGCCCGGGAAAAATCTGGACATACACTGCCGCAACGGACAGCTTCATCGGTCCGACGTCGGCCGGGGAGCTCGCAGTCCCCGCGTCATTCGACGCCGCGGGCGACCGTTACTTGACGTGGCGCGACCTGTACGACGGCAGCCTCAATCTGATCGCGACGCTGATGCCCACGGGATACAGCTTCGGCCCGTCGGTGCTCGCGCCCGACGGTACGGTCGCCTACGCCGGAACCGACTTCGGGTACATCAAGCTGCACCTGCCGGACGCGGCGGTGCTCGAAGCGGTGCGCCTCCCGGGCCGGCCGGCCACGCTCGATCTGCTGCCCGACGGCCTCACCCTGGTGGCGCGCACCGACCAGCCGGGGTTCTCCTCGCCGGGCAGCCAGCTCTTTCTCGTGGACCTGCGGTAATAGCCGAGCTGGCAGTTTCTGGGAGTGGAGAGTGCGCGTCGGAAGAGTCGCGAGTGAACACCCCTCGCGTTTCACTGACCCCGGGCGCCAGCCCGGGGTTTTCGAAGGACCCTGCACGCCATTTCGCTGATGCGCCCCCGCCACACCCCTGGTCCAGCCTGAGGCGCCCGAGCCCCGGTCCACGACTTGCAGCGTCTGCGCAGCACTCAATGGAACGCTCGCGAGTGAGCTCGGTGTATCTCGGCCGTTCCGGTGTCGCAGCCGGAGTCGTACTTCGGACCTGCGTCACCACCACGCTCGGCCTGGCGCTCGCGGCGCTGCCGCGGCGCGTGGCCGCGCAGCGCTGGATTCGCTACCGCATCGATCTCACCGGGGCGCTGCCGCCCGTCTCGCCGGACGTCCGTCTCACGCGGGTCACGGACGATTTCATCGACATGTTGCGCCACCACCCCGAGCAGGCCAAGAATCGGGTGAGGTCGGCGCTGCGCTTCTGGGATCGGGGCATGCGGCGCGCGTACGTCTGGTTGAGCGACGAGGGACCGCTCTGCATGCAATGGCTGCTGACCCAGGCGGATGGTAGCCGCATCCATCGGCTGGGCGAGTGGGCCGGGATGTACCCGCCGCTCGCGCCGCACACGGGTCAGGTTGAGAACCTGTTCGCCTTCGCCAACGTCCGGAAGCGGGGCGTGGCTACCCAATTCGAGTACGCACTGTATCACACGGCGCGCCGGCTCGGTCTCACGCAGCTCGTCACCCAGATCCACGAGTCCAACAGCGCCGCGCGCGACTGGGCCGATCGCACCGGCTGGCAGCGCTGTGGCACCATCACCCGCTACCTGGTGGATCTGCCGGGACTCAGGTCCCGCGGCGTGTTCGTCCACCGCAGCGACGAACCCACGTCCGGGCTAATGTTCCCGTCTGCATCGGTGCGTGCGACGCGGACGGCGTAGCTAAAAGGGGAGCCGGGAGCAGGGAGCGGTACTCTCCGCTGCATCGGAGGGTACCGCTCCCCGCTCCCCGCTCCCGTGCCAGGTGACCTTCGCGTTTGTGACCCACGCCCCAGCCGATCCCTCCGGGGACCGGCAAACTGCCTTCGCGCCCCCGAGCTACCCGACTTGCCACCCCTCGTTGCTCTGGAGGGCGATCATGCCACAAGGAGAACAGTGGGCCCGGACTCGGGTCCGGACCAGCCGTCAGGTGAGGCGCGGCGCGTGGTATCGCGTGCTGCGCGCGACGGCGCTCGAAAGCGTCCTCGAGGTGAACCGGCGACCGGTGACGGTGCCGCGCACCTTCCTGCAGATCCTCCCGTTTCGTCCTACCATGTGGTCCGTCGTGACGCGGCTCCCCAACACGCAGCACCCGCCGGCGAGCTGGGGAGCGACCTACGGCGTATGTCCGAGTTGCAGCGCGCGGGCGCCGCTCGGTCAGCACGCAGCCCGCGTGGTGTGCCCGCGGTGCAACGGGCTGTTCGCCGTCGCCTGGGAAGATTCGGGGTTGTGTGTGTTCGAAGCCCGCGAAACTCGTGAAGGACAGAGCCGCGTCACCAGCTAGCGGCGGCGTCCTGGAGAGCTGAGCGGCGCTCCTCACCAGAGCGCCGGACGATGCCGGAGCGGCGCTCCTGGCCGCTGCGACGCTCGACCTCCGGCGGCTCCTGCTCCCGACGCCGATAACGCACGATGCGGCGGCCCAAACTCTGCCGTCGGTCGAGACTGCGCCGGCGGATCATGGTGGGCTGGTTCCCTCCATATCATGCCGCGGTAACAGGCCCTGGATCTTGCCGCATTTCCCGTGCTTCGTTCCGCGCCGCTACGCCGGGCCTCCGACTGGCGCGCGCGCGCAACAGTTTGTAACCCTTCAACCCCCACAATCCGGTCACCCGTGAAACGATTTGCCCTGGTGCTCATCGCGTGCGCGTTGCCGCTGGGTGGGGCGCGCGCCCAGAAGATCGGCGTTGCCCTCTCCGGCGGGGCGGCGCGGGGACTCGCCCACATCGGTGTCTTGAAGGTGCTCGAGCAGGCGGGCGTTCCGGTGGACGTGATCACCGGCACCAGCATGGGCAGCGTGGTCGGCGGCCTGTATGCGGTGGGGTACACGGCCCCTCAGCTCGATACCATCGTCCGCACCGAGGATTGGTACCGGCTGCTCACCGATCCGGTGGATCGGCGCGATCTCGCGGTCGATCGCAAGTTCACCGAGGACCACTACCTGCTCACGCTGCCGATTCATCGGGGTGGGATCAAGCTCCCGAAGAGCGTCGTAGCGGGACAGCGCGTCTCTCAGCTGTTGGCCCGCCTCACCTGGTCGGCGCACTCGATCCGGGACTTCCGGGCATTGCCCATTCCGTTCGCCGCCGTCGCGACCGACCTCGAGACCAGCAGGGCGGTAGTGCTCGATCACGGCTTCCTGCCCGACGCGATCCGCGCCAGCATGGCGCTCCCCAGCGTGTTCTCACCCGTCGAGCTCGGCGACACGGCGGTGATCGACGGTGGTGTGGTGCGGAATCTCCCGGCCCAGGACGCGCGCGCGCTCGGCGCCGACGTGCTGATCTGTAGCGACGTCACAGACCCGCTCGAGCCGCGGGACTCGATCGTCTCGCTGGTGGACGTTTTAGTGCAATCGGTCTCGTTCCGCATGTGGGACTCCGAGGCCGAGCAGCGCAGCAAGTGCGACGTGTTGATTCTGCCGGAAGTCCGCGGCTTCTCCACCTTTGGTTTCACGCGGGCGGGCGAGCTGATGGCGCGCGGCGAAATGGCTGCCCGCGCCGCGCTCCCCCAGATCGAGGTGGCGCTGGCGCAGCGGCGCGTATCGCGGCGCCCCAGGGCCCCGCGGGTGCCCGTGGTCGAGCCCGAGTCGGTGCTGGTCACGGCGGTGCGGTTCGACCCCGTCGGACTCGTGCCGGCAGGATTTCTCTCCCGCACCCTCGGAGTGCGCCCCGGCACCTGGGTCTCGCGCCGTACGCTGGACCAACGCATGAGTCGGTTGTACGCCACCGGTCTGTTCGAAGGGGTGGGGTACCGCCTCGACCAGGGCGACGTCACGGTTTTGCTGCGCGAGCGCTCGGGCGGCCGCTTCGGACTGGGGCTGCGCTACGACAGCCGCTACAAGGCGTCGGTGCTACTGTCGAGCACATTGGGCCGCATCGCAGGCGGGTTCAGCGGCCGCGCCGATGCCCGCCTGGGCCAGCAGATCCAGGTCGGCGCCGGCGTGGCGCAGCTGCTCGGCAATGGGAGAAGCGTCACGCTCGGTGCCGATATCGATTACGTCCGCAGCCCGTTCGACCTCTACCAGGGCGACCACCGCGTCGCGCAGGCGCGCGTGGACCTGGGCGCCATCACCGGCTCTATCGCGCGGAGCCTGGGTACGGCGGTGGACGCGTCGATCCGGGTCAAGGCCGAGCACGCGCGCTGGGCGGAAGACGTGTCCGCCGTCGCCTCCCCACCCATCAACCGCACGTTCTACACGGTCGCGGGCGTGCTGCAGGTCGATACCTACGATCGCGGCCTATTCCCGCACTCGGGAATTGGGTTCCGGGCCGTGACCGAATGGGGCAACCGCGTGGCGGCTGCGGCCGGCGGGGGGGCGTTCTCGCACCACTTCGCCGACCTGCGCGGATACCTGCCGCTCATGCGGCGGGTCTCGCTCTGGGCGGGCGCGACCGTGGGGGCGTCGGGCGGCGAGCCGCCGCCGCACTATCAATTCTTCCTGGGTGGAGCCAACAGCTACTATATCTATCCCGATCGCGACATCGCCTTCGTGGGCCTGCACGCGCAGCAGCGGCGCGGCCGCCATGTCCAGAAGGCGGAGCTCGGGGCGCAATGGGAGCTGTGGCCGGACGTCTTCGCGCGCGTGCGCTGGAACGCCGGAACCGTGCTCGACCGCTGGAGCTTCGATCCCGCCAGCTACGTGGACGGCGTGGGGGTCGAGCTGGGCGCGAAGACG
>Ga0075434_100005068_pt1 | contig 11959 bp, 8 predicted proteins | sample RhiMethybrSRZTD3_FD_75298 | JGI IMG/M metagenome (GOLD analysis project Ga0075434, IMG submission 75298) | Populus rhizosphere microbial communities from Tennessee, USA - Rhizosphere MetaG P. TD hybrid SRZTD3 | ecosystem: Host-associated > Plants > Roots > Rhizosphere > Soil | place: USA... | reverse complement strand
AACCAGTTCAACCATCACGTTCTGACCTGAGTCTATTCTCTTGATGAAATCACGACGCCAGGTCTGAAAATGATCGACCCAGCCGGTCACGGTATACAGATATCGGCCAAGCTCGGCCACACGAAAGGATGCTTGCCATCGATCATTCGTGAGAAACGCCATCGGCGCCTCGACCCACTGCGGATCATGGCTGCGACGATACAGAAGGGCCGCTCCCAGGAGATCATGACCGTCAGTAAAGACATCCGCCTCGACCACGACGTCTTCGCCCATCGTTCTTTTGATCGGATGGCGGCCTGCCTCAACTTCAGGTGTCACTTTTTCGACAACGATCCGATGTCTTCCGTTCACTCCCGTCATTCTCGCCGTCCCTCCCCTTCTGATCCTGATTCGCATGAATTTCGTTCCGGCTCTGCGATACCTAGAGGCCTGCAAGAGACTCCGCATCTAACCCATTGGATCGGCCACCCCCAGACTCACGATGAGCCTAGATGTGCGACATTTCGTCACGTTCAAATTTCTTCCGGCGTAATCGTTGTTCCAGAAAGTCCTTTGCGATGCTCTGGCTACCCAGGCCAATTCCGATGGCCAGCGCCAACATGACACCGCCGAACATGATCGAGAAGGCAGCCACAACAATCTCTTTGGCGATTCCGAGTTGAGTCAGCACCATCGCCGCCGTGAACAAGAGCACGCCCCATCGGATGAAGGTGGCGATCATTCGGGCCTCTTGAATCTGAGCATTTACCGTGGCGATGAGGGCCGCCTCGGCCATGAAATTGGCCAGGAGTACCCCCAAAAAAAGCAGCACGATCGCTGCAATGGTGTGCGGAAGAAAGTCGATGATACCGCTCATCATGTTCGCCGTAGCCGTCAGGTCTAAGGCGTCGATTCCCATGAATGCAAACAAGAGGAATACGAGCCAGAACGACAGCCGTCCGATGAGGTAGGATGGCGACTGCTGCGTCCCTGTTTTGGCCAGTGAGGAGCCCAGTCCAAACCGTTCGCACATCGCATCGAAACGGAACGCCCTTAAGAGACGCAAGAGTAGGAATTTGATGAGCCAGCCGACAGCTAGGCCGAGCGCAAGGAACGTCAGCAGGGCCAAAAGTTTCGGCAGCAGATGCGCAATTCGAAGAGTGGTCTCTCGAAACACCTCGATCATGGCTTCCTGCCACAGAGTGCTCATGGGAACCTCCATCGCTGAGTCAAAAAAGGTTTCATGCTCTCGAACTTCTTGCACAGTGTTTCGATTGCCCGTTCGACATCCTCTGAGGACCCCTCTCTGGTCGCCAGAACGAGAGAGGCTGTTTGCCCGAGATAGAGAGGAGTCAAAGACTTGAGCAAGTTGTCACGATGAAGTGCTTTGTCGTGGTAGGCCAGCGCGAAATCAAAGATTGTCTGGACCCATAGCGCTTCAGGAAAGCGAAACTCCTCCGCCTCGACGAGGCCCAGCGCAAGGATTCCGGCCAATGTTTCAGGAGCCAGAATGATCTCCCAGATGGGGAGAAGATCCCGTAGCCCCTGCTGGAATCCTCTTACCATCCGGTCAACGTTGACCGCGCCGCCCTCCGGACCCGGTTCGTAAGGAGGGCCAAATTGGGGGACCGGACTCGACCCTGTTCTGCCTTCCCACACCTCCTGATACTCTTCCATGAGATAAAACAATGCGCCGACCGCTTGCGCGAGCAACATCGACAGTTCGACTCCGGTGAGCTTGGTATCATGAACTTTCGTGCCTAAAAACCCCTGGGAGACTTCACATCCTTCGGCGACGGCAATGGTTGTCAACCAGCTATCGATCCCGTACCGTGCTGCCTCCCCTTCCCAGACATTCTTCCTGGAATAGAGGCTCGCGAGCTTCCCGGAGAATCCATAGCCACCGCCGCTCTGATAACGCATCTGTTTGCCATAGAGAGCCCGGCTGAACGGATAGATGATGCAATTCGTCAAACTACCTTCATATCTCGCCCGTCGAAAGAGCGGGGCAACATAGTCCACAGCCTTATCGATCACCGGCCGAAGGAAGACCTCCATCCAATCGGAAGACAGAGAGCGAAAATTACCATCGATGACGACGCAGGCCTTTACCTCAAGCTCTTCCGCGAGCGTAAAGAAGGTACGAAATGCATGCTCACGGCCGGGCACCCCTGACTCGGAGAGTGCCTGCAAGGAAATAGGGCCAGGGAAGAAGCCACCTGCCAGGTGTTGGACGAACGCAATTGCAGTATCCGACCCCGCTGCTTGTTTCATAGCCGCTTGTGTGCCGTCCTGTGAGCCGGCATCCGCATTGACCACCAATACGGATGCTTGGGGACACACCTTACTGACTCCATCTTTGACGCCTGTTAGCACTGCCTCGACTGTCTTGACATTATTGAACGTAGGTATTCCTACCAGCACCTCGATCTTCCCTCTATCACCTATCTGCTCCAGAACTTCGCCTGAAATCGTCTTGGTCATCGCCATAGTAAATCGTTACCAGTACCGGTAGTGATGCGGGTCAGGCAACCGATGCGTCCCCGTCAGTGCGTGAATATCTTTAAGAGCGTCAAGTAATCGTTCAGGTGCCGGGTGATCAGGAAGTTGCGCCTCACATGCTCTCGAGCCGCGCCGCCCATGCGTTGACTCAACCCCGGATTGTTCAGCAAATGCCTGATCCTGAATGCCGCGCCCTCGATAGAATGCACGGTATAGCCGGTCACCCCGTCTACGATCTGATCCGCGATCCCGCCTGCAGTTCCGCCGACGACCGGCTTGCCTTTCCACATCGCCTCAGAAACTGCCAGGCCGAATCCCTCCTTAATGGATTTCTGAAGGACAATAGTGGCGGCTCGCTGTAGGGCATTGATTTCGCTATCCGCTTCGGGCGGTAACTGCAGCACATGGATATCGGAGTCGTGCCCTGCGGCGGTTTTCACATCGGCTAACACTGCTTCTCCATCAGGGTCGTTCGCCACGCCGCCGCCGGCCAGGACGAGACGGCAATCGAAATGTTTCTTTACCATCCTGTAGGCTGCGATCGTTCCGATCGGATCTTTAAAGCGATCAAAGCGCGCCACCTGCAATAAAATCGGCTTGTCCCTCAAGATCCCGAGGTGGTCCATCATCCGGTTCACTTCCACCCGGGACATCTCACGGTTCTTTTCGCTTAAAGGATCGATCGACGGATAGATCAAAAACTTGGGGATCGGAAGCCGTTGGGCAAATCCGGTGACGGAAAAAATGGCCGCGTCATAGCGGACGACGAAATGGCGAAGGAAACTCCAGGCACGGCGCTGAGGCTGTGAAAGATCCAGATAGCAGCGCCAAATCCATTTCCCCCCTTTACGGTGTTCAATCAGCGCAGCAGGCTCCGGGTCGTGAACCATGACAAGGTCGGCATCGAGATTGAGGACTTGGGCGTTCCGGTTGTTAATCTTGAGATAGGATTGGGACATCTGCTCGGTAAACGGCTGCTCCTGGCCTTGCAACGCGTTGCCGATTCTTTTGGTGGCGTCGAAAAACTCCTGGTCGCCGGCGAGAACTTCCCACCGGGCTTCGACTCCCAGCGCCGTCAACATCGGCACGAGACGGCGAAGAATCTCTGCCATGCCGCCCCCGTACCGGACGGCGTTCACATGCAAGAAACTTCTTCCCTTGACCAGATCGCTCAGCCGATACAGAAAATCGACCGTCCCCTTCGTCGCGCTGTCCCGATAGTCATCCAACTCCAGTCGCATATCTTTCGCCTTGCGCCAAACAAGGGGGAACGCGTATGCGTTAAATCACGCTTCCTTCGATTCCATAGATGGCGTCCTCGCGAGCCGCCTGACGAAGCCTGAACCAATAATATCCATACGGCGCGAGGCTGAGCATGTATGGTCTTTCCCCGATCGCTGGAAACCGCGTCTCGGCGAATAGTTCGATCGGCGCGGCCCCGGCGAACCTTGCCAGATCCAGCTCCACCGCTTGAGCAGACCCACTCAGATTATGGACCAGAAGCAGTGTCTCATTGAGATATTGCCGGAGGTAGACGAGCACCTTGTCATTTCGTGGCCGGAGAAACGTTAAGGTACCCCTCCCAAAGGCGGGATACTTTTTGCGGATGGAGATCATTTGTTTCATCCAATGCGCCAGGGAATAGGGCGTCTGGACCTGAGCCTCAACATTCGTCGCGTGGTATCCATAAATTGAATCGAAGATGACGGGAAGGTACAGTTTCGAGGGGTCGGCTTTGGAAAATCCCGCATTCCGGTCGGCGTTCCACTGCATAGGGGTGCGTACGCCATTGCGATCCCCCAGATGAATGTTATCTCCCATCCCGATCTCATCCCCATAATAAATGATGGGACTCCCCGGCAGAGTGAACACGAGGCTGTTCAGGAGTTCAATCTTGCGCCGGTCATTTTCAAGCAATGGAGCGAGACGGCGTGCGATGCCGATGTTGCGCCGCATCTGGGGATCTCGTGCATAGGCATAGTACATGTAATCCCGTTCCTCTCCGGCACACATCTCTAAGGTCAGTTCATCGTGGTTGCGGAGAAACAAACACCACTGGCACTCTTCGGGAATAGGCGGTGTGTGTGTGAACATGTCGACAATCGGATGCCAATCCTCGCTGCGGATGCCCATGAAGAGCCTCGGCATCAATGGAAAATGAAACGCCATGTGACATTCATTCCCGTCACCGAAATAGGGACGGACGTCGGCCGGCCACTGATTCGCTTCCGCCAGCAGGATGCGGCCCTGGTAGCGCTGGTCGATCCACTTTCGAATATCCTTCAAATATTCGTGCGTTTCCGGCAGGTTCTCGCACATCGTGCCCTCTCGCTCGATCAAATACGGCACGGCATCACACCGGAACCCATCAAGCCCCTGATCGAGCCAAAACGCCATCACCTCCAGCATGGCCTTTCGCAGCTCGGGATTATCATAATTGAGGTCGGGTTGGTGGCTGAAGAATCGATGCCAGTAATACTTCTCTGCCATGGGGTCCCAGGTCCAATTGGATCGCTCCGTGTCAATAAAAATGATCCGGGTCTTCTCATACTTTTTGTCGCTGTCACTCCAGACGTAGAAGTCGCGCATGGGCGACTGAGGGGATCGTCTGGCCTCCTGAAACCAGGTATGCTGATCGGACGTGTGGTTGAGCACGAGGTCTGCGATGACACGAATCCCCCGCCTATGCGCCTCTTGGAGAAAGATACGGAAGTCTTCGAGTGAGCCATAGTCCGGGAACACGCCGCGATAGTCTGAGACATCGTAACCATCATCCCGTAACGGAGAGGGGAAAAACGGCAGTAGCCAGACGCACGTGACCCCTAACCACTCAAGATAGTCGAGCTTCTGGAGCAGGCCGCGAAAATCGCCGATCCCATCGTCATTGCCGTCGTAGAAGGCCTTGACGTGCAGCTCATAAAAGACTGCGTCTTTAAACCAAAGCGGGTCCTTGGTGGCCACAGCAATTATCCTCGCTCGTGCTAGTCGGATCCCGTTCCGAGAAACTCGTCACACACTGTTAAGAGCGCGGATCTGTGACGCTCAAGACTCCCCCAATACGGATTGATGGCGCGGAATTTTCCGGCCAACTCCGGCATCTGCAGCTTCTCCTCGATCCAGGCTGAAAAGTCGCTCTCCTGCTTGCCGAGACGATGACGGGCTTCGAACATATGATAATAGATCGCGCTCACGTCCACCTCCGACAACGCATTACGAAATTCTTGTAATGTCCATACCTCCAGACCGGTGGAAACCTCCAGAATTCTTGACTGGCTGAAATTGAACGGGTTGCCGAAGATGACGCGCGGCACAATCGGTGTGCGTGATAAATGATCATCGATCACTGAAATGAGCTCTTCCCTTAATGGTTCAAGCCCTTGTAATTCGAAGGGGTCAATCACGGCAAGGCGTTCACCGAGGACATGATCTCGGACTTCCATCGCCACCCACTGGGCAAAGTCGTTTGGATAGAGCCGTTCGACATGACTGTTTCGTAAGAAATAGGTGTGCGTATGATAGTAGATGGAGCTGAGCGGGACCTCTTCGAGCAATTCGACCAACCGCTTTTCATCGTCCGCTTCCTGCCCGAGAATTTCTCGTAGCTCGCTTGATCCGGTGAAGCAAAACGGTTGGTTAGCTCTTTGCACTTCTCGCCTCTCTGCCTTCTAGAATCCACTCACCTTCATAATCCCCTTACAGGACGGCCTGACCTTTCCCCCAATCAAATTCAACGGTCAACATACCCTCTTTCCCGGCAGCGGCGGGCATCCAATGGAGCACCGGGCCACCCACGCAACATGGGGCTCTAAGTCGAGGGGAAGCGGCGAAGGTCTGAAACGGATGCTTTTTCTTTGACCTCTATGCCTCTACCACACCGCATTTGTCCCCGCAAACAGGTGCCTATCGATCACCGCGCGCCGGGTGGCCTCGTTTACGGTCTCCCCCCGCTTCGCTTTGGCATTAACCTTCGACCAGCATGTCATGAGCCAGCGCTCATGACATCCGCTCCAGCAGTGCCACGGAGCAGGAGCTGATGATGTCAGCCACGCAGAGGCTCTGTTTGCCCTCAACCTCAGTTGAGAACAGTGTCTCCCCAGTAAAAATATTTTGATAGCCGGAGGAGGGTCTCCAGGATGGCACTGTCACCCAGGTGTCCTTCCATACACCTGGACTCAAAGGACCATTTTCGGCGTCCTGACACAGCCCCTTAACCAGAACTGGAATGACGACAACCACGGCCTGATCTTCATGAATCCTGGCGAATGCGCATACATGTTTTTTCTTATCCCCTACGGCCTGGAGCGGAACATATTCGCCATGTAGGAACAGACACGCCCGCAGGCGCCGATACTGTAACCCGACCATCGTGATGTACAGTTTGATCCGCCCGTCAGAAGTCGTCGCGAACAACTCTTGAACGAGCCGGCGCTTATCAGATCCTTGTGCGGAGCAGAGAGACTGAACGTCCGCTAAGAGCCCGGCTCGCAACCCAAAATCGACAGGGCGACGATTGTCCGGATCGACCAGGCTAAAGTCCCAGAGTTCGGAGCCCTGGTAAAAATCTGGAATGCCGGGTGCCGCAATTTTCAAAAGGACCTGGGAGAGTGAGTTATACACGCCAAGGCGCGCAATCTCTTGTTGGAATGGAAGAAAATCCTCCAAGAAAGGATTCGGCACAGAGCGATTGAGGATATGCTCGATAAAGTCGTGCACCGCTTGGTCATACATGCGATTTGGATTGACCCAACTGGTATGGACCTTGGCCTCCTTCACAGCTTTAGCCATGTAGGTTTGGATTCGATCACAGAAGCTTCGATACTGGCTGTCATCCGGCATAGAAAACGGCCAAGCACCAATTAACGTTTGATACAGTAAATATTCCTCGTTGCGATCAGGAGCGAGCGTTCCCTCCGCCTCGGTTTTGTACCGTTTGTTGAGTTGACTCCATCGTTGGACGTGGGCTTTCCACACCTGCGGTATTTCTGAAAGAATATTGATCCGAGCTCGCACGTCTTCACTGCGTTTCGTGTCATGGGTCGAGGTGGCACAAATGCTTGCCGGCGATTGGGCTCGCCGCTGCCGTATCCGTTCGTGAAACATCGGAACCGACAGTCCAAATTGCAGGGGATCTCCGCCAACCTCGTTCAGGGACACGAACCGGTTATAAATATAAAAAGCTGTATCCTCGGTCCCCTTTGCCATAATCGCCCCAGTGATCTGCTGAAATTTCATCACGAATTGAAGCTGATCCGTGCGTTCCCGCGCGTTATGATAGCTGACCTCCTTGAGCAGAAGATCCTGGACGAAGTCGAACACAAGACCGCTCAATGCAGGATTCCTGCGCTTGGCTCTGGTCACAGCCAGCCGAATATACGACCGATCCCGATCCGTCACTGGTTCTTCGTCCGCAGTCACATAGGTTCGGTAGACAGGAAAACACGCGATAATTTCACGAATGGCGTGAATCAGGCTGTTCAGCGTGAAGTCCCTGAACCGTCGATTCATTTCCGAGAGATGATTGAGTTGAAAGCCGAGCACGTTGATCTCGCTCGACATGGAAGCCTGCATAATCAGCTGCTTACTTTCATACGCTAGATCGTCGAAGGACACGCGAGTGCCGATAAAACGCGCATAGAACGTCGTGAACGACTGTTCATGTGAGCTGTCCACAAACAATCCGTTGATGAGGGTCAGGAAGTCGTATCCAGTCGTCCCGCACACGGGCCACTGAGCCGGCAGGGCCTCGTCCCTGGTGAGGATTTTTTCGACAACGAGAAAGAGAGGCCGCTCGGCTTCGACGTCGTGGGGAACAAGTTCAGTTTTTGCCCAGGTCTGCAAGTGCCAAAGATATGTTTTGGGATCGTACAAGCCATCAACGTGATCGATCCGTAAACCAGTGACTGCTCGTTCTTTCAAGAACCGGAAAATGAGCTGGTGGGAAGCGTGGAATACGGCAGGGTCTTCCATGCGGATGGCAGCCAATTCGTTGATGTCGAAGAAACGGCGATAGTTAATCTCATCGGACGCGACGCGCCAATGGGCTAGCCGATACACTTGGTGGCTGAGAAGCTGATCCAACAGATCAAAGCTTTTTGCATCCCCCTTCATTCCGTTAAAAATGGCTACATTTTCTTGGACAAAATCCTGCACGATTTGGCTTTCAGTTATAATACGTGCCAGTCGCCGCCTGATGATTTCCTTTTCTCGATAGCGCTCTTCGACCCGGGCAGGATCCAAATCGTTGCGAGCGGGCAGATGCCGCAGAGCAGTCAGGATACTCTGAAACTCCTGCGCATGCGGATTGTCTGCTCCTGTCCGGCTGATCAACTCATCCAATCGATGGGCAAGGATCATAAACGAGGGTTTCGGATCAATGGGGAGCTGGTGATCGTAATAATGAATGACAAATCGCCCTTCGTCATATTCGAGTCTGATCTCCTGCTTCTCCACCACGGTGCCATACTGCTCTCCTAAAATGGGCAGGAGAACCTTACCCTCCAACTCGGCCTTGACAGGATGCCAATCGATATCGAAGAACGCCGCGTAGCGGGAGCCGGGTCCGTTTTCCAACACATCCAACCACCAGGCGTTGCATGATTGTGCGATGCCCATATGGTTGGGAACCACATCGAGAATCTGCCCCATTCCATGTCGGACCAACGAATCAGTGAAATTCCGATACTCAAGTTCAGTTCCGAGATCAGGGTTCAAGGTGGTCGGATCGACGATGTCATAGCCGTGCGGACTTCCTGGCACTGCCGTCAAGTATGAGGAGCTATAGCAATCTGTAATGCCCAGTGCATGGAGGTACGGCACAATCCGCATGGCATCGACGAACGTGAATGTACGGTTGAACTGAAGCCGATAGGTTGCCGTGGGAATCCTCGGATGGGAGACTGTCATTGGATCCTCGGGCTGGTTTTCGGATCATTTGGAGGCATCCAACGCCTCTGATCCACCAATGCTTATTGTTGACCACACCCGGCCCTTATTCAACCATCTTATTTATGAATCCCATTATGGTTTGTCAGAGAGTTCTTCTTGTTTGAGATGGGTTGGACCCGCTGTCGAAGTACGACTTCTACTAAGACCCTGGGGAGGCAGAATCGATGTGGCTGAGTAGATGATCCTTACTGCGGAATTACGCTGATGGGGTGCGGTCCAGATAGACAGCCACGCCATACGCTGGAACCGAAATGGTTTGCTCCTTGAGTCCGATAACCAGTCTAGCGGGAAAACGGTTGAGACCAGATCCTCCGAATTCTACATCTGGCGAATCCACCATCAACTCCCATGTCCCAATCGGTTCCTGCAAGGTGGCCGAGATACCTTCCTTGTTAAAGCTAAGAATGACAAGGACCGCTGACGAATCGAGGACCTTCCGATGGAGGAACAATACCTGCTTCGCTTCCTCGAACCATGCACGATGCTCATGCTGACCAGTATGAGCTGACCCGAGTGCCGGCACGGATTTGCGGAGCTTGATGAGCCGACGGTACCAGCGAAGGAGTTGATCGTATTCGACCCGTGACTGGGATCCTGGATGGACTCTCGAGCGCTCGAATGTAGCGGGATTCTGTGGGTCTGGTACCTCGCCCTCCCAAGCAAACGACGCGAATTCAGCTTGTCGTCCCTTCCGGACTGCGTCAACAAGTGCGGGGTCTCCGTGGTCGGTGAAATACTGAAATTCGGCTCTCTCTCCATACTCTTCACCCATGAAGAGCAGCGGAATTTTTGGCGCCAACAGGTAAGAAGCGGCTGCGACCTTCAGTGCCTCGCGCGGGACCAAGGTGCTGAGTCGGTCTCCCTGTGCGCGGTTTCCGATCTGGTCGTGGTTTTGAGAAAAGGCGATAAATTGGGACAGCGGGCGGGAGTTTGACGAGTTCCCGTGGTTACGACGCCGGAAGGAAGATCGCTGTCCTGAATAGACATAGCCCTCGCACAGGGCAGTCGCCAATTGATCAAGTCGTCCAAAATCTTCGTAATATCCTCGCCGCTCTCCTGTCAACACCGTATGCAAGGCATGGTGAAAGTCATCGTTCCATTGACCGTCCAGCCCGTAACCTCCTTCGGCAATCGGAGAAATGACTCGTACATCGTTCAAGTCGCTTTCCGCAATCACATGAATCGCTCTACCTAACCGATCGGCCTGGGCATGCACGGCCGCCGTCAATTCACGCAAAATGTGACAGGCGCTAAAATCGAAGATGCCATGGATGGCATCTAACCGGAGGGCGTCGATGTGGAACTCGGTGACCCAATAGAGAGCATTATTGATGAAATAGACACGGACTTCATCGCTCTCCGGCCCATCATAGTTGATGGCGCAACCCCAAGGAGTTTTGTACCGGTCCGTGAAGTATGGGCCAAAGTCGCCTAGATAATTTCCTTCGGGTCCGAGGTGGTTATACACGACATCCAGCACAACGGCGATGCCCTTCTGATGGCAGGTGTTGACGAAAGTTTTAAGCCCTTCAGATCCACCATAGCTGGCTTGCACTGCGAAGGGATACACACCGTCATACCCCCAGTTGCGTCTACCGGGAAATTGAGCAACAGGCATGAGTTCGATTGCCGTGATCCCGACGTCGTTCCGTAAGTACTCGAGGAATGGAATAATGGCTTGAAATGTTCCCTCTTTGGTAAACGTGCCGACGTGAAGTTCATAGATAATCAACTGGTGAAATGGGACTCCCGCCCAACTGTCATCGGACCACTGGAACGCGTCAGGATCGATGACTTCAGAAGGTCCATGCACGCCTTCAGGCTGAAAACGAGATGCCGGATCCGGACGTTCCTTCTGCCCATCCAGCACATACCGGTAGCGTGCACCTGGTTCAGTCCCCGACACCGTAACATCGAAGTAGCCGCGCTCGCTTGGATTCATTTGAACGGGTGGGCATATCGCTGACTCGGATTGTCCCATGAAATTGATCGACACCTGTTTGGCATGAGGCGCCCAGACGCGAAAGTGAACTGTGGATGAATCGAGCGGCCGCGCCCCCAGATCCAGCTCCCACCCTTCTCTTCTCACTCTTCTCACCATTTCATTTCTAACACACGCCCCTGCACCCCCAGTGTGCCAGAGTGTGCATGGCTATGCCAGGGACAAGGCCCTCCTTCCGCGGAGACCGCCGTAGAGGTCAAGACCCGATTCCCCATCTGAGGCTTCTGGAATCAGGTAATCAGAGGAGCCACACTTCAGTCCCCTCTGCAAAGTACGCACGGCCGGCGTCGTTACCATCGATGAAGAGGACTGAGGTGGTGGAAGGGGCAAGATTTGGCTGCATGCCCGAATACCTGCAACATCCCCACAAGTCCCTGCCCTGGCAATGGCGCATTCCTCTCAATGGTTCCATTGACCAGCATATACACGCGGCTCGCTTTTCCCCAGCCTCTTAGGACCACTCCCATTTCCCTTTAAACCTAGGGAGTTATCTAGTACGGACAATTCTTAGGTGAGTGTACAGTGGCATCT
>Ga0075434_100005066_pt1 | contig 11962 bp, 7 predicted proteins | sample RhiMethybrSRZTD3_FD_75298 | JGI IMG/M metagenome (GOLD analysis project Ga0075434, IMG submission 75298) | Populus rhizosphere microbial communities from Tennessee, USA - Rhizosphere MetaG P. TD hybrid SRZTD3 | ecosystem: Host-associated > Plants > Roots > Rhizosphere > Soil | place: USA... | reverse complement strand
GCAACTCGGCAGCCTTCGGCACCGCTTCCCCGGAATTCGACTCCGGCACTACGTAGCCGACCAGCCGCGGCTCGCCGTCGTCGCGGCGCACCAGGGCGGCCGCCGCGCGCACCCGGGGGTCCAGCGCGAGCGCCGACTCGATCTCGGCGAGCTCGATACGGAAGCCGCGCAGCTTGACCTGATGGTCGCTCCGGCCGAGGTAGACCAGGTTGCCATCGGCACGCACGGCGGCGAGATCGCCGGTGCGGTACATGCGGCCGCCTTCGCTGAAAGGATCAGGAAGAAAGCGTGCCGCGGTCAGGTCCGGCCTGCCGGTGTAACCGCGAGCGACCCCAAGCCCGGCCACGTAGAGCTCGCCGGGGCAGCCGATCGGCCGGGGCTCCAGGTGGCGGTCGAGCACGTAGACGCGCTGGTTGGGAACCGGCCTGCCGATCGGCGGCTGCCAGCCGGTTGCGAGGTCGGCCGGCTCGACGTCGTAGATGGTCGAGCAGACGGCAGTCTCGGTCAGACCGTAGCTGTTGACGATGCGCAGCTCGCCAGCGTGCGCCAGGAGGCCGGCGGCATCGGCCGTCGAAAGCGTCTCGCCTCCGATCAGCAGCAGGCGCAGGTGGGACAGGTGATCGCCCATCGCATCGAGGCTGGCGAGCATTGACGGCACCGTCGAAACCATCGTCACTTGGTGGCGGGTGAGCAACGAGGCCAGCGCTACGACGTCGAGCAGCTCGTGTTTCTGCGGCAGCACGACGGTACCGCCGGCGCATAGTAGCGGGAACACTTCGCCGACAAAGCTGGCGTAGGCGATCGACGTCAGGGGCAGGATGCGGTCGTCCGGCGTCGGCCGATAGCTACGGGCGAAGGAGTCGACCAGGTTGACCAGGTTGGCGTGCTCGAGGAGCACGCCCTTGGGCAGGCCGCTCGAGCCGGAGGTGAAAATGGCGCAGGCCAGGTTGGCAGGGTTGGGCCCCATCGCCCTCCCCCCAACCGGGAGAGGGGGGAATGTCTCTTCGTCGTCGAGGCAGAAGATCCGGGGTCCGGCGGCGCCCTGGTCGACGAGCGGGAGGAGCTGCCGGTGGGTGAGCACCAGGTTCGCTCCGGCGCTCACCAACAGGTGGGCGATACGCTCGCGCGGATAGTCGGGATCGATCGGCAGGTAGGCGCCACCGGCCGCGAGCACGCCGAGGGCGGCGATCAGGACGTCGAACGATCGCTCGACGCAGATGCCGACCAGCTCCTCGGGGCCGACGCCGCGGCGCTGCAGCGCGTGCGCCAGCCGGCCGGCGCGGCGGGCGAGCTCGGCGTAGGTGAGCTCGCGGCCGGCGAAGATCATCGCCGTTGCCGCGGGCGTGGCCGCAGCCTGCTCTGCGAAGAGATCGGCGAGGGTCGCCTGGTCGCGGTAGGGGATGCGGGTGTCGTTCCAGATCTCGACGAGCTGCCGCCACTCCTCCGGACCGAGCAGTGGCAGCTCGGAGACGCGACCGTCGGGGTCGGCGAGAGCGCCGGTAAGCAGGCGTTCGAAATGACCGGCCAGGCGCTCGATGGTGGTCGCGTCGAAAAGGTCGACGCTGTAGTCGAAGGAGGCGACGAACCGGCCGCCCACTTCGCCCATCGTGAGGGTGAGATCGAACTGGGCGATGCGCTGCGGCAGGGGGATCGTCTCGAGCGCCAGGCCGCCCAGGTCGACGCGCGAGCCGGGCTCGCCGAGCGCAAACCCGGTCAGATCCTGGCCGTCCGCGAGCTGCGCCTTCTGCAGCACGAACATCACCTGGAAGAGGGGAGAGCGGCCGGGGTCGCGCTGCGGTTGGAGCTTCTCGACGAGCAGCGGGAAGGGGTAGTCCTGATGGGTGAGAGCGCCCAGGGCATCACGGCGCGCGCGCTCCAGGAGCGGCCTGAATCCAGGGTCGCCGCCGAGGTCGGCTCGCAATACGAGGGGGTTGATGAAGAAGCCGACGGTGCGCGCGAAGGCCGCGCGGGTACGTGCCGAGCTGACCGTACCGAGCAACAGCTCGGGTTGGCCAGCGTAGCGGTGGAGCAAGGCCTCGAAGGCGGCGAGCAGAACGACGAACGGCGTCGTCCCGGCAACCTGCGCCAGCCGGCGGATTTCGCCGGCGAGGGGTTCGGCCAAACGGCGCCGGTGGGCACGTCCGGCGGTGCCCTGAACGTGCGGCCGTGGCCGATCGGTCGGCAAGTCGAGGACCGGCAGCTCGCCTGCCAGGCGCTCGCGCCAGTAGGCCCAGAGTGCCTCGCCGGCGGCGCCGGCGAGCTCGCGCTCCTGCCAAAGGGCGAACTCGGCGTAGGTCGGCGGCGCCGGCGGGAGCCGCGCGGGGTGGCCGCTGCGCCGCGCCGCGTAGAGCGCCGCGAGCTCGTCGAGCATCACGCCGAGCGACCAGAAATCGGTGACGATGTGGTGCATCGTCAAGAGCAGCACGTGATCGTCCGCCGACCGCGAATAGAGGGCGACGCGCACCAGCGGTCCGCGTTCGAGGTCGAACGGGCGGACGCTCTCGGCCGCGAGATGAGCGGCGAGCTGGTCCTCCCCCCACGCGGCGGCGTCGTGGGTAGCCGCCTCGATCCCGCCGACCGCGGCGACGCGCTGCAGCGGTTCGCCCGCCACCGATACGAACGTGGTGCGCAACGCCGGGTGGCGGTCCACCAGCGCTTGCAGGGCGCCGAGCAGGTCTGCAGGGTCGAGCTCGCCACGGATCCGCACGGCATTGGGAACGTTGTACGCCGGGCTCTCTGGGGCGAGCGCGTGCAGAAACCAGAGCGATAGTTGGGCGCGGGAGAGCCGGAAGTAGCCCGCCTCGGCACCCGCGGGGGGCGCCGGCGACTCTTCCTGCCGCCGGCGCAGCGCGGCGGCGAGATCGGCTAGGCTCATCTCGGAGAAAAGCGTCTCCGCCTCAACGGTGACGCCGGCGCGGCGCTCGATCGCATGCATCAGCTCGATCGCCGCCAGCGAATCGAGCGCGTGGCTCGCGATCGGCTGGCGCGGATCGACGGTGCTGCCGGGAGGCATGCCGGAGCGGCGCGCCACCTCGCTGGCCAGCCAGCGCACGAGCTCGTCGGCATTGTCCGGCGCCGCCGTAGTCGCCGCTTCCTCCGCCTCACCGGCGGCGATCCAGGTGGCGATCGCCGCGAGGTCGCCGCCGAGATAGGCGGCCCGGCAGACGTGGCGCTGGACCTTGCCGCTGGAGGTCCTGGGAAGAGCGGCGGGCTTGAGCAAGACGACAGCGTCGGGCGTCACCTCGTGCTCGTCGGCCACGGCGCGCCGGATCGCCGCGATGATCCCGGCCGCATCGTCGTGCCGGTGCTCGCGCTGCACCTCTACCGCCACCACCAGCCGCTCCTCCCCTTCGCGCTCGACCGCGAAGGCGGCGCCGCAGCCTGGGCGCAGCGCGGCATGGCTGCGTTCGACCGTGAGCTCGATATCCTGTGGGTAGTGGTTGCGGCCGCGCAGAATGATTAGATCCTTCAGGCGACCGGTCACGAACAGCTCGCCGTCGGAGACGAAGCCGAGGTCGCCGGTGCGCAGGAAGGGTCCCGCCGCCTCGCCTTCGAAACCGTCGAGGCGGGCGCCGAACACCCGCGCCGTCTCCTCCGGCTGGCCCCAGTAGCCCTGGGCCACGCTCGGACCGGCCATCCAGATCTCCCCGACTTCGCCCGGCGCGCAGGGCTCCGACGACTCGGGAGCCACGATGCGGATCACGGGGTAGCCCGGCTGGGAGCTCACCGCCAGACCACAGCCGACCAGAAGGCGCGCGTCCCCTGCGCCGGCGTCTGTGGGCCGGGCATGATGCCGCTCGAGCTCGGCCGTGGCGAAGGAACGGATGTGCGGACCCTCCCGGCGACGGCCAGAGGCGACCAGGAGGGTCGCCTCGGCGAGCCCATAGCAGGGAAAGAACGCTTCGCGGCGGAAACCGCAGGAGGAGAAGGCGGCGGCGAACCGCTCCAGGGTATCGGGGCGGATCGGCTCGGCGCCGTTGAACGCCAAGCTCCAGCTCGACAGGTCGAGCTCCCGCCGTTGCTCCGCGGAGATCCTCTTGACGCAGAGCTCGTAAGCGAAGTTGGGGCCGCCGCTCGTCGTGGCGCGGGTGTGCGAGATCGCACGCAACCAGCGCACCGGCTGCTGGAGGAACGCCTGCGGCGACAGCAGCGTCACCGGATAGCCGGCGTAGAGCGGCTCCAGGATGCCGCCGATCAGCCCCATGTCGTGGTAGGGGGGAAGCCAGAGCACCGTGCGCTCGCGCTCGGTCTGAGCGAAGCAGGCGCGGATCAATTCCAGGTTGTGCAGCAGATTGGCGTGGCAGAGCATCACGCCTTTGGGAGCCGCGGTCGAGCCGGAGGTGTACTGCAGGAACGCGAGCGTTGACGGCCCAATCCCTGGTTCCCGCCACTCCTCGGCGAGCGCGACGAGGTCCACGGCGCCCTTCGCCGGCTGCCACGGATCGTCGGTGACCACCCAATCGGTGCCGGCCCTCACCGGCAGCAGGTTTGCGAGCTTCGAGCGCAGCGCCGAGGTGGTGAGGATGACGCGCGGTGCGGCGTTCTCGAGGATCGAGCGCACGCGCGGCGACGGACGGCTAGGACGGGGGGGATAGGCCGGTACCGCCACCACGCCGCCGTACAGGCAGCCGAAGAACGCGGCGATGTAGTCGAGCCCCGGCGGGTAGAGCAGAAGGGCCCTCTCCCCCGTGGCGCCCAGGCGTTGCAGAGCGGCGCCAAGGCCGCGCGCCCGCCGGTCGAGATCGCCGTAGGTCAGATGGACCTCGGTCCCGTCGCCTTCAAGAAGAAAGCAGTAGCCGGGGTGTTCTGGTTGCTGACCAGCGCGCTGACGAAGCAGCTCCACCAGGGTCGAAGCCGCCCGGTGAGAACTGGTCGAATTGCGATTCCGGCGCATCAGTTGGCGGGCGTGGGGACCGTCTTTCCCGAAGCCGCGGAGATTCGCTTCCTAACGGCTCTCGTCCTGGCCAGGTTCTCGATCACCCGGTTCTCGTCTCGAAACACCAATGTAGCCATGCTGGGGGCTCGGCTTCAGGAGCTTTCGAAGATCCTACTGCCTAGGTGCCAGGAGATCGTTAAAGAGAGACGCGGCGGGCGGTGGATGAGTGGTGCGAGGCGAAGCTTGCAGCGGGAGGCCGCCGGTAAGTCAGCCCGCGATGCGCTGCGGCTCCTCGGCGTGTCGCAGGGCCTCGTCGCGGGTGATCACTTTGGCCTTCACCAGCTCGGAGAGCGAGGAGTCGAGCAGGCACATCCCCAGCGCGCCGCCGGTCTGCAGGACGGAGCGGATCTGAAAGGTCTTGTTCTCGCGGATCAGGTTGCCCACGGCCTTGTTGGCCACCAGCACCTCCAGCGCCGGCACGCGGCCGCGGCCGTCGGCGCGGCTGACGAGGCGCTGCGAGACCACGGCCCGCAGCGACTCCGCGGCCATGGTGCGGATCTGCTCCTGCTGGCTGGGCGGGAAGACGCCGAGGATGCGGTTGACGGTGCGGATGGCGTTGCTGGTGTGCAGGGTGGCGAGCACCAGATGGCCGGTCTCGGCCGCCGTCAGGGCGAGCGAGATGGTCTCCAGGTCGCGCAGCTCGCCGATGGCGATGATGTCGGGATCCTCGCGCAGGGCGGCGCGCAAGGCGCGCGCGAAGGAGCCGGTGTGCGGTCCCACCTGGCGCTGGTTGACGATGCACCTCCGGGAGGAATGGATGTACTCGATGGGGTCTTCGATGGTGATGATGTGGTCGCGCCGGTCCTCGTTGATGATGTTGAGCAAGGCGGCGAGGGTGGAGGACTTGCCGCAGCCGGCGGGGCCGGTCAGCAGCACGATCCCTTGGTGGAAGTTGGCGAAGCGGGCGAGCGTGCTCGGCAGGCCGAGCTCCTCCAGCGTCGGCGGCTTCGGTGAAATGGCCCGGAACACGGCGTCGATCCCCCGTTGCTGCCGGTAGGCGTTGCTGCGGAAGCGGCCGACGCCGGGCAGGGTGTAGGCGAAATCCACCTGGCCGCGCTCGCGCAGGGCGGCCGCCTGCTCGGGACTGAGGATCTCCAGGACCAGGCGCTCGGCCGTCCGCGCGTCGAGAGGAGCGGAGTCCAGATCGGCGAGGCGGCCGTGGGTCCGCAGCTTGACCGGCGAGCCGCTGTGGATATGGAGATCGCTGGCCCCGCTCCGCAGCGTGCGCTCGAGGAGGCGGTCGAGGGCGCGGGGGCCGTCGAGCGAGAGGGCGGGCAGCGCCGGAGCAGCGGAGGGCTCGGCGGCCGCTCCGGTCTGTGTGGCGGGTGCCGGAGCCGCGGCTTGCCGCGCGAGGTACTCCTTCTGGACGGCGAGGATCTGCTGGAGCTGGCTGGGCGTCAGAATGCCCTTTTCCACCAGGATGTCGCCGAGCTTCAAGGCGCTGGCCTCGGTTGCCTGCCACTCCGCCACTTCCCGGAGCTGCTCGCGGGTTACGAGCTTGTAGTGCAGGGCGATCCGCCCGAACAGGAGGTCGTCTGGACCGGGGGTCATCGGCGGGAGGGTAGTCAAGCTGCCCCGGTTGCGTCAATCTCCCGCACTGAGAAGAGACGATTGCTAGAATCGCGTGGCCGCGGCGGAATCGGTCCGAGAGGAGAATCCTGATGACGGATCCCAAAGATGACGTCGAATCGAGGGCCGGCCGGGGGTTGGCCGCCGCTCTGGTCCTGCTCGCCCTGGGCTTGCTGCTGGCGGTCGTGCAGTCCGGTCCGCCGGCGGCGAAGCCCAAAGACGCGCCGCCGGCGGAGTTCTCGGCCGGACGGGCGCGGGAGGTGCTCCGCGATCTGCTGGCGGACGGCGCTCCCCACCCGGTCGGCTCGCCGGCGAACGCGCAGGTGCGCGAGCGCATCCTCGCTCAGTTGCGCCAGCTCGGATACGCGCCGGAGGTCCAGGAGGGCTTCGCGTGCGCCGCAAACGGCAGTTGCGCGCGGGTGGAGAACGTGCTGGCCCGCCTGGCGGGAGGCGAGCCCGGCAAGTCCGTGCTGCTCTCGGCCCACTACGACTCGGTGCCCGCCGGTCCAGGCGCCAGCGACGACTTGGCCGGCGTCGCCGCCGTGCTGGAGGTCGCGCGCGCTCTCAAGGCGGCTCCGCCGCTCCGCCACGGCGTCCTGCTGTTGATCGACGACGGCGAGGAAGCGGGGCTCCTCGGAGCCCACGCTTTTACGGAGCGCAGCCCGACGATGAGGGAAGTAGGAGCGGTGGTGAACCTGGAGGCCCGTGGCACCACGGGTCCGAGCCTGATGTTCGAGACCAGCGGCTCCGACGTCTGGACGGTCTCACAGTTCGCGGCGCGGGCCCCGAGGCCGTTCACCAGCTCGCTGTTCCCCACCGTCTATCAGTACCTGCCGAACGACACCGATCTGACCTTGTTCAAGGCCCTTGGAGTGCCCGGATTGAATTTTGCCTTCATCGGCGATCCGAGCCGCTACCACACCCCGCGCGACAACTTCGCCAACGCCTCGCCCGGCAGCCTCCAACACCACGGCGACAACGCCCTGGCGGCGGTGCGGGGGCTGGCGAACGGAGACCTCGAGCGGCCGCCGCAGGGCCGAGCGGTATTCTTCGATCTCTTTCACCTGACGGTGGTGCGGTGGCCGGCGGGCCTTTCGCCGCTGCTCGGAATCCTGGCCCTGGTGCTCGTCTTGGCGGCGGTGGTGCTGGCGCGCCGGCGGGGCTTGACGTGGGGCTCGCTCCTCCTCGGGCTGCTCATCACGCCGGCGGCGCTCCTCCTCACTCTAGTCGCCGCCTTCGGGCTCCAGGCGCTGCTCGCCGGTGCTTTTCCCTCGCCGTGGGTGGCCCAGCCGTGGCCGGCCATGGCGGCTTTCTGGCTGGCCTCGTTCGCCGTCACCGTGTGGACCGCCGTCCTTCTGACTCGCCGCGGCGGCTTCGCCGGAGTCTGGGCCGGCATCTGGATCCTCTGGTCGCTGCTCGGAATCCTCCTGGGGTTGCTCCTGCCGGGAGTGAGCTACCTCTTCATCGCGCCGGCGCTGGTGGCGGGCGTCGCCGGCCTGACGGGGGCCGGACGCCCCCTGGCCTCGATCCTGCCCGTCCTCGCGGTGGCCGTGATCTGGTTTCCCAGTCTCACGCTCCTCTACGACGGCTTGGGATTGACCGGTCTTCTGGTGACGGCTCTGCTGCTGGCCTTCGCGTATGCGACCCTGGCGCCGTTGGTGGCGGTGGCCGGATCGTTCGGACGCCGCTGGCTGCCTCTCGCCGCGGCGGTGGCCGCGGTCGTCTTCGCGGTGCTTGCGATGGTCTCGCCGCCGTTCTCGCCGTCCTCGCCGCGCGTCCTCACCGTGCAGCTTCACGAAGACGCGGATTCCGGCGCCGCTCGCTGGCTGTTGCGCGGCGCACCGCCTTTCCCTCCAGCGGTCCTCAAGGCCGGCGGCTTCCCGCAGCGGCCCGAGGTGCCCTTCCCCTGGTCGCCGCCGATGGCGCGCGCGCTCGCGGCGCCGGCGCCGAGCCCGAGAGCTGCGGCTCCCGAGCTGGCCGTACTGGAGGACTCGACGATGAACGGCAAGCGGCACCTGCGCCTGCGGTTGACCTCGCCGCGGGGCGCACCGGCAGGGACGGTGTATGTTTCGAAGGGCGCGCGGTTGGAGTCGATCGCGATCGACGGCCAACCGATTCCGGTGACGGAGTGGGGAGCGAAGGAAGAGTGGCGGCCTTACACCAACCTCACGCTTCCCGCTCAGGGCAGCGAGCTGACCCTGGTGCTCGGCAATGCTCAGCCGGTGGACTGGTACGTGCTCGATCGCACCTATGGCCTGCCGCCCTCGGGACAGGCGCTGCTCGCGGCGCGGCCGAAGGACGCGGTGCCGATCCAGGAGGGAGACGTGACGCTGGTGAGCCGGAAGGTAAGGATCTGAAGAAGGGGACGGGAGCTCGTCCCGTCCCCGAGAACGCTCGGATCTACTTGGCGCCTCCGGCCATGGCGATCGATTCGACTTTGATCGTGGAGCCGTCCACCTCACCGGTGACCTGGACCTCGTGCCCCAGGTGCTCCTTGGCCAGGTTCTGGTTGTCCAGGCTGTAGAGCTTCTTGTCCGCCGAGTTGAAAAAGACCAGCTTGCTGCCATGTCCGAGGCACTTCTCGGCGCAGCTCTTGTGCTCGGCCTTGGCGCCCTTGGCTCCGCAGTGGTCGTCGGTGATCCAACCCGTCCAGGTGCCTTTGGTGCCGGCGCCAGCGGAGGCGGCGACGGAAACGATGATGGCGAAGAGAGCCGGTACGACGAAATGCAGTTTCTTCATCGCGGATGTCCTCCTTGCAGTTTGTTCATGGGGGTCGATAGAGCTCCTGTCGAGGACCGAATCCTAGCATAGCGACGGGAGCCGCATCCGGCGTCTGCGATAATCCGCGGGTGCCAACCTACCGCCTCACGCTCGAATACGAAGGCACTCGCTATCACGGCTGGCAAGAGCAGAAGAACGCGCGCTCGGTGGCCGGCGAGCTGCGCCGCGCCGTGGAGGAGGCCGGAGCGCCAGTGCGCGAGCTGGGCGGTTCGGGAAGGACCGACGCAGGGGTCCACGCGCTGGCGCAAGTCGCCCATCTGCGTCTGGCGAGGACGATCGATCCCGAGCCCTTCCGGCGCGAGATCAACGACCGCCTGCCGGCGGACATCCACGTCCTCGCTTTGACATCGGCGCCCGACCGGTTTCATTCGCGGCACGACGCGGTCTCGCGCTCCTATCTCTACCAGATCTCGCGAAGGAGGACGGCCCTGGCGAAGCGCTGGGTCTGGTGGGTGAAGCGTCCGCTCGATGAGAGGCAGATGGCGGAGGCGGCGTCCCGCCTGGTCGGAAAACACGATTTCCGGCTCTTCTGCGAAAAACCTTCCGAGCAGCCGAGCACCCTCGTAGTGGTCGAAGGCGCCGAAATCGCGACGGACGGAGCCTTGATCCTGGTGCGCCTCTCCGCCTCCCATTTCCTCTGGAAGATGGTCCGCCGGGTGGTTGGGACGCTGGTGCAGGTCGGCGCGGGGGACCTCGACCGCAAAGCGTTCGAAGACCTGCTGTCGGCGAAGAAACCCAAATCGGGAAAGGGACTGCCCGCTGAATGGACAGCGCCTCCTTCCGGCTTGTTCCTGGAGAGGGTATCCTATGAAGGCGATCCGCCGCTCGGTGCGATCGAGTCGGTCATCCCGGTTCGAGAGTAAGGTAGAGATAAGACGGAGGAGGCGCGCAATATGACCAAGGCGATCCGCGAGCACGTCACGGTTGAGCATGAGGGAGTGATCGAGATCCATCATCCCGAGCTAGCTGTAGGGACCAGGGCGGAAGTCATTGTCCTTGTCGAGCCATCCGCGGAGGAAGACCGGCCCCTCGTGAGCTTCTTCGGTCAGGCAAAAGGCCTTTTCGCCGATGCCAATGAGGTGGACGCTTTCCTCAGAGGGGAGCGTGAGAGTTGGGATCGGTAGGCGAGGCGCTCGGACGGAAGCTTTACCTCGACGCCAATTTTTTCATCTACGTCCTGGAAGAATCAGAACCTTGGACCAGGCCGGCGAGAAGCGTCTCGCAAGCCCTGGATCGAGGAGAATGTGCTGCGGTCACCAGCGAGCTGAGCCTGGCAGAGTGCCTCGTCAAACCGATGGCGTCGGGGCGGACGGAGTTCATCGAAACCTATCTGGCCATGCTGCGGGATCACCGATACATTTCGCTCGTGCCGATAACGCGGGACCTTCTGATCAATGCTGCCCGGCTCCGGGCTCTCTCCCGCATCAAGCTACCTGATGCCATCCATGCCGCTACTGCCCTGCAGAGCGGATGTGCTTCGTTCCTTACCAACGACGACCGTTTGAGCATTCCTGGAATCCGCATGATCCGCTGGCATGATCTGGGAACTCTTTTACAAGCATGAGCATGCTCTCAGCATGAACCTTCTCTACACGGCTCATGTCCCCGCAGGCGACGGCCCCTTCCCGGCAATCATCGCCCTTCACGGCTGGGGAGCGAGCGCTCACGATCTGCTGGGGCTCGCGCCGATGCTGCACGGCGGCCGGGCCATCGTGCTCTGTCCGCAAGGACCCGTCGCCGTGCCGTTCGGCGGCGGCCAGTACGGCTACGGCTGGTTTCCCCTGCGTCCCGGGGAACCGGCTGATGCCGATGCTTTCCGTCGCGGCGCCGATGCGTTGCGCGAGTTCATCGACCGTGCTCTAGACCGCTATCCGATCGATCGCGAGAAGGTGGTGCTCGCCGGTTTCAGCCAGGGCGGCACAATGGGCTACGACCTCGCACTGCGGGAGCCGGCGCGCTTCGCCGGACTCGCCGCGCTCTCGACCTGGTTTCCGGCGCCGCTGGCCGAAGACCTGCCGAAGCTTCCCGAGCATGAAGGCTTTCCCGTGCTGGTGATCCACGGCACGCGGGACGACCGGATCGAAGTGGAGCGCGCCCGTGAATCGCGGGAGGCGCTGCGGGCCTACGGGGTCTCGATCACCTACCGCGAGTTCGAGATGGGGCACGAGATCCGCCCCGAGGCCCTGCGGGTGGTCCTGCAGTGGCTGGACGACAAGGTGCTTACGCCATAGCTTCCACCGCGACGGGCTCCGGCAGCTCCTCGCTGCCGAACATCACCTTGCGCAGGCGATCGAAGAAGGCGATCCAGAGGCTCCACATCTCCTCCGCGCTGGCGACGATGCGGTCGACCTCCTCCGGCGTGAAATCGGGTTCGATGGCTTCATTGACCTGCTCGACGTGGTCCGGCTCCTGTTGGATGTGGATGTCCACCCACGGCAGGTCCTGCAGTCCGGAGACGCGGCGGACGGCGTTGCCGATGCCCGCGACCATCGCCAGATCGGCGACTTCTGTGCCATAGACGAAGCCGAGGGCGCTGAGGCGTTCCGCCGACGCCTCGCGGTATCTCTGGACGAGCCGGCGGGTCTCTTCGAACGGTTCGGCTTCGGATACGGTGGCGCGATCGAAGCCGGCGTCGCTCATCGTCGCGACGTAAATCCGCTCGTGCGCCCGCTCGGG
>Ga0075434_100005064_pt1 | contig 11965 bp, 11 predicted proteins | sample RhiMethybrSRZTD3_FD_75298 | JGI IMG/M metagenome (GOLD analysis project Ga0075434, IMG submission 75298) | Populus rhizosphere microbial communities from Tennessee, USA - Rhizosphere MetaG P. TD hybrid SRZTD3 | ecosystem: Host-associated > Plants > Roots > Rhizosphere > Soil | place: USA... | reverse complement strand
AGCCCGTGCAGCTCCAGGTAGTCGCGGTAGGCGTCCTTGGCGAACAGCTCGCCGGTCGCCTGGCTGATCTTCGTGCCGACCGTGACCAGCTGGAAGCCGACCACATCGGTCTCCCCCGAGGCGGCGGGGCGGAAGAAGTCGGCCAGGCACAGGTGGCGGTCGTGGCGCTGCCGCGGGAAGCGGAACCGCTCCCGCTCCGCGCCGCTGTCGTCGAGCACGACCAGATCATCACCCTCGCTGACGGCCGGGAAGTACCCGTAGACCACCGCGGCCTCGACCAGGCCCTCGGCCTGGATCCGGTCCAGCCACATCCGCAGCCGGGGCCGGCCCTCGGCCTCGACCAGTTCCTCGTAGGAGGGCCCGGAGCCGCCCCTGGCGGGCTTGAGCCCCCACTGGCCCAGGAACGTGGCGCGCTCGTCGAGGAAGGCCGCGTAGTCAGCCAGCGCGATGCCCTTGACGATCCGGTCGCCGTAGAACGGCGGGACGGGCACCTCGTTGTCGGTCGCCACATCGGAGCGGGCGGGCATGGCCGCAGGCTCGGTGAGCCGCAGCCGCGCTCCGGTCTTCACGCGTGCTTCCCGCAGCGGCGGCAGCTGAGCGCCGGCCTCGCCGCGTTGCACGGCCATGAACGAGTCCATCAGCCGCAGGCCCTCGAAGGCGTCGCGCGCGTAGCGGACCTCGCCGTCGAAGAGGGCAGCCAGGTCCTGCTCCACGTAGGCGCGGGTGAGCGCGGCACCGCCGAGCAGCACCGGCCACCGGCGGGCCAGGCCGCGGGAGTTCAGCTCCGCCAGGTTGTCCCGCATCACCACGGTGGACTTGACCAGCAGGCCGGACATGCCGATGACGTCCGCGCCGTGCTCGGTCGCGGCGTCCAGGATCGCCGACAACGGCTGCTTGATGCCGATGTTGACGACGTCGTAGCCGTTGTTGGACAGGATGATGTCGACCAGATTCTTGCCGATGTCGTGCACGTCACCGCGGACGGTGGCGAGCACGATCCGGCCCTTGCCCGATTCGGCCGACCGGTCCATGTGCGGTTCCAGGTACCCGACGGCCGCCTTCATGACCTCCGCGGAGGTCAGCACGAACGGCAGCTGCATCTGGCCGGAGCCGAACAGGTCGCCGACAGTCTTCATCCCGTCGAGCAGCACGTCGTTGACGATCTCCAGGGCGGGGCGCTGGCCGAGGGCCTCGTCCAGGTCGGCCTCCAGCCCGGCCCGCTCCCCGTCGATGATCCGGCGCTTGAGCCGCTCCCAGAGTGGCAGGCCGGCCAGCTCGGCGGCCCGGCTGGCCTTCAGCTCGGTCGCGTCCACGCCCTCGAACAGCTCCAGCAAGCGGGCCAGCGGGTCGTAGCCGTGGCGCCTGCGATCGTAGACGAGGTCGAGGGCGACCTGCAGTTGCTCGTCATCGATGCGGGCGATCGGCATGATCCGCGACGGGTGGACGATCGCCGAGTCCAGCCCGGCCCGTACGCACTCGTCGAGGAAGACCGAGTTGAGGACCGCGCGGGCGGCGGGGTTCAGGCCGAAGGAGACGTTGGAGACGCCCAGCGTGGTCTGCACCTCGGGGTAACGCTGCTTGACGGCGCCAATCGCCTCGATCGTCTCCAGCGCGTCCCGCCGGGTCTCTTCCTGGCCGGTGGCGATCGGGAAAGTGAGGCAGTCCACGATGATGTCGCTGACCCGCATGCCCCAGTTGCCGGTGAGGTCTTCGATCAGCCGGGTGGCCACGGCCAGCTTCCAGTCCGCGGTGCGCGCCTGGCCCTGCTCGTCGATGGTCAGCGCGATCACGGCGGCGCCGTGCTCGGCCACCAGCGGCATCACGGTGGCGATCCGCGAGTTCGGGCCGTCCCCGTCCTCATAGTTGACCGAGTTCACCACGACGCGGCCGCCGAGCATCTCCAGCCCGGCCCGGATCACCTCGGGCTCGGTGGAGTCCAGCACCAGCGGCAGCGTAGACGCGGTGGCGAGCCGGCTGGCCAGCTCGGCCATGTCGGCCGCGCCGGCCCTGCCCACGTAGTCCACGCACACGTCGAGCAGGTGCGCGCCGTCCCTGGTCTGCTGGCGGGCGATCTCCACGCAGTCCTCGAAGCGCCCGGCCAGCAGCGCCTCGCGGAACGCCTTGGAGCCGTTGGCGTTGCTCCGCTCGCCGATCGCCAGGAACGCGGTGTCCTGACGGAACGGCACATGCTGGTAGAGGGAGGAGACCCCGGGCTCGGCCCGCGGCCTGCGCGGGGGCACCGGCCTGGACCGCACCCGGTCCACCACGGCGGCCATGTGCTCCGGCGTGGTCCCGCAGCACCCGCCGACCAGCGCGAGCCCGAACTCGGCGGTGAACGACGAGTGCGCATCGGCCAGGCCCGCCGGGTCGAGCGGGTAACGGGCTCCGTCGGCGGTCAGCACCGGGAGCCCGGCGTTGGGCATGCAGGACAGCGGGATCCGCGAGTGGCCGGCCAGGTAGCGCAGGTGCTCGCTCATCTCCGCGGGCCCGGTCGCACAGTTCAGCCCGATGAGGTCGATGCCGAGCGGTTCGAGCGCGGCCAGGGCCGCGCCGATCTCGCTGCCGAGCAGCATCGCGCCGGTGGTCTCGATGGTCACCGAGGTGATCAGCAGTGCGTCCGTCCCGGCCGCGGCGATCGCCCGTTTCGCGCCGATGACCGCCGCCTTGGCCTGCAGCAGGTCCTGGCAGGTTTCGATCACGATCGCATCCACGCCGCCGCGCAGCAGCCCGGCTACGTTCTGCTCGTAGGCGTCGCGCAGCGTGGCGAAGCGCACGTGCCCGAGCGTGGGCAGCTTGGTACCTGGCCCCACCGATCCGAGCACCCAGCGGGGGCGCCCCCGCTCCGCCCACGCGTCGGCGGCCTGCCGGGCGATCCTCGCCCCGGCCTCAGACAGCTCCTCGATCCGGCTCTCCAGCCCGTATTCGCCGAGGTTGGCCAGGTTCGCGCCGAACGAGTTCGTGGTGATGCAGTCCGTCCCGGCTTCCAGGTAGCCGTCGTGAACAGCACGGACGATGTCGGGCCGGGTGACGTTGAGGATTTCGTTGCACCCCTCGTGACCGTCGAAGTCACTGAGGGTCGCGGCGCTGGCCTGGAGCATGGTGCCCATCGCCCCGTCGGCCACAACGACCCGTTGTGCCAGGGCAGCGCGGAGCGACTCCGCCCCCCCATCGCCCCCCGTAGGCGGGTGATCAGCCACGCGGTCATTCCCCCTCATAGGTCTCCCAGTCTAGACGCTGGCCGCCGTGGTGCCGTGGCGCGCCAGGACGGGCAGGATAACAAGCGACCAGAGGGGAGCACGTAGGCTGGAAACCGGCATCGCCAGGGAGGCGGCGAGGAAGGGGTGGTGCGAGATCGAGCTCAACGGTATCGGCAAGCTCACTGCGCCTGTCATCATCGCTGCCTTCGAAGGCTGGAACGACGCCGGTGAGGCTGCCAGCGGGGTGATCACCCACCTGACGGCCGCGTGGCAGGCCGAGCCGGTCGGCGCCATCGACCCGGAGGATTTCTACGACTTCCAGGTGACCCGCCCGGTCACCGAGGTGACAGAGGGCGCCACACGGCGCCTGGTCTGGCCGACGACGCGGCTGCTGAGGCCCGCCAAGGACAACCCGGCCGACCGCGATGTGGTCCTGGTCCACGGCATCGAGCCCAACATGCGCTGGCGCCGGTTCTGCGACGAGCTCGTGGCCGCCTTCACCGACTTGCGCGCCGAGATGGTGGTGCTGCTCGGCGCGCTGCTCGCCGACTCACCGCACACCCGGCCGGTGCCCGTCACCACGAGCGCCTCGGACAAGGCACTGGCCTCGGGCCTGCACGCCTCCCCCTCCGACTACAAGGGGCCGACCGGGATCACCGGCGTGCTCCAGCACGAGTGCGCGGAGGCGGGCATCGCCGCCGTCTCGCTGTGGGCCGCGGTGCCGCACTACGTGGCGCAGCCACCGAGCCCCAAGGCGACGCTGGCCCTGCTCCGGGGGGTGGAGGACCTGCTGGACATGTCGCTGCCGCTGGCCGACCTGGCCCAGGAGTCGCGGGCCTGGGAGCGCGGCGTGGACGAGCTGGCCGAGCAGGACAGCGAGGTCGCGGACTACGTGCGGACCCTGGAGGAGGCCAAGGACGCCACCGAGCTGCCCGAGGCCAGCGGGGATGCCATCGCCGCGGAGTTCGAGCGGTACCTGCGCCGGCGCCGCGACCGCTAGGGCGGGCCAGTCCTGGCCCGCGGGACGACCTCAGGAACCCCTGCTGCCCGTACCGGCTACACCGGCGGCCAGGGCACGGCCGGCCAGTTCTCCGGCGGGTAGGGGTGCACCCGGTGCTTGATCAGCAGATCCACCCGCGCCCGCGTCGCGGCCACCTCGTCGGCTGACAGCAGGTCCTCGAGTTCTGTGGCCAGCTGCCCGCCGTCCAGTTCCCGCTCCAGCGTGCCCAGCGCGGTCAGCGCCCGGCCGGGAAGCTTCTGCCCGCGCCACTGCCACAGCACGGTGCGCAGCTTGTATTCCTCGCCGAAGCAGACCCCGTGGTCGCAGCCGTACAGCCGCCCGTCGGGCACCGGCAGCAGGTGGCCGATCTTGCGGTCGGCGTTGTTGACCACCGCGTCGAATACCGCCATGTCGCGCAGCTTGGGCTGGTCCTGGCTGCGGGCCAGGGCGACCAGGTCGGTGTCGGTGTCGGCGTCGATCCACAGCTGGCACATGCCGGGGCCGAACGGGCCGTCCCGCATCACGGTGGGCGGCACCAGGTTCCAGCCCGCGGCCCGGGACACCGAGTAGGCGGCCACCTCGCGGCCGGCCAGCGTGCCGAGCGGAAAGTCCCACAGCGGCCGCTCCCCCGCGACCGGCTTGTACACGCAGGCCGCGGTCTGCCCGCGCAGCCGGACGGTGCAGTACAAGGTCGCGTTCGAGGCGGCGACCAGGCGCCCCTCCACCTTCAGGTTGCCCTCGGACAGCAGGTCGAGCGCGGGCTGGTCGTCACGCGGGCCGGTGGCCGGGGGGTAGGTGAAGGTGACCGCCCGCGGCCGCCGCTTGCTGCGGGACGACCGCGGGGCCGGTCGGTCCCCGGGCTCGTCAGGCATCACTCACCCGGTGCCCGTTCTGCCGCGGGCAGATGTGTCCTTCGGCGTCCAGCGGCAGCCCGCACAGCGGGCACGGCGGACGGCCCTGCCCCACGATCTGGATCGCGCGCTTGGAAAACGCCCGCGCCGCCGCGGGCGACAGCCGCACCCGCAGCACCCCCGGGCCATCCTCCGGGACCTCTTCGGTGAGCGGCTCGATGGGCGTCTCGGTCTCCTCCTGGGCCTCGATCACCACCTGCTCGTCCTCGCCGTCCCAGCCGAGTGCGATCGCGCCGACCCGGAAGTCCTCGGTCAGCGGCAGGTCGAGCGGGTCGTCGTCGGTGAGGGCGACGGGCGCGGCGGCGGGCACGCTGCCCTGGCCCCCGGTGCTGCGCAGTACCTCGTCGAGCAGTTCGTCGATCCGCTCGGCCAGCAGGGTCACCTGGAATTTCTCCACGACGACGCTGGTGACCCGGCCGCCGGCGCTGGCTTGGAGGTAGAAGGTACGCTCCCCGGGCTGGCCGACCGTCCCGGCCACGAACCGCTCCGGAGAGTCGTAGGTGTAGACCGCCATGTAACTATCCTCCCGCCCCTCCGCCGATGACCGCATCGCCCTCGCTCACCCCGGAGTGCCCAGCGGTCTGGCCGTTCGCGGTCCCGGGGCGCCCGGCGGCGGACTCCGCGCCGGCCGCCCCGGCCGGCCGGGGCACGCCGGTGCCGGTGTCGTTCATCCGGATCACGAATGGGCGCAGCGGCGTGTAACGGATCACGCTCACCGAGCATGGGTCCACCTGGATCCGCTGGAACATATCCAGGTGCATCCCCAGGCTGTCGGCGAGGATCGACTTGATCACATCGCCGTGCGAGCAGACCAGGTACGCCGCTTTCGGCCCGAGCCTCGAGTTCCAGTCCCTGATCGCGGCGACCGCGCGCTCCTGCACGCCCGCCAGGGACTCACCGTCCTGGCCGGGGAACCGCACCGCGCTCGGATGCGCCTGCACGACCCGCCACAGCGGTTCCTTGGCGAGCCGCTTGATCGGCTTCCCGGTCCAGTCCCCGTAGGCCACCTCGGCGAACCGCGCGTCCTCGGTGACCGCCACCTGGTGGCCGTCCCTGGCGGCGGCGACCGCCCCGGCCGTCTCCCGGCAGCGCTGCAGCGGGCTGCTGACGATCGCATCCAGCGCGACGCCGGCCAGCCGGGCCGCCAGCGCCGCCGCCTGGTCACGGCCCCGGTCGTCGAGCCCGATGCCCGGCGTGCGCCCGGTGAGCACGTTCCCCGTGCCCGCCGTCAGGCCGTGTCGCACCAGCAGAACCAACGTCACGCCCCTGACTCTAAACGGTGATCAGAGGGCGCAGCGCCGCAGGCTCGGGCGGGCCTGCCCTAGCCTCCGACCGCGTGTACCCCGCCGTCGGCGTGCACGATCTCCCCGGTGGTCGCGGGGAACCAGTCCGACATCAGCGCCACGCAGGCGCGCGCGGCCGGCTCGGGGTCGGAGATCTGCCAGCCGAGCGGCGCCCGCGCGGGCCAGACATCCTCAAACGCGGCGAAACCCGGGATGGATTTCGCCGCCATCGTGCGCAGCGGGCCCGCGGCCACGAGGTTGACCCGGATGCCGCGCGGGCCGAGGTCGCGGGCGAGGTAGCGGGCACACGACTCCAGGCCGGCCTTGGCCACGCCCATCCAGTCGTAGGCGGGCCAGGCCACGGACGCGTCGAAGTCCAGGCCGACCACGGCCCCGCCGCCGTCCATCAGCGGCAGGGCCGCCGTGGCCAGGGCCTTGAGCGAGTACGCGGACACGTGCACCGTGGTGGCCACGTCCTCCCACTCGGTGCCGAGGAAGTTGCCGCCCAGCGCAGACTGGGGCGCGAAGGCGATCCCGTGCAGCACCCCGTCCAGCCGCGGGACGTGCTCGGCGACCCGCTCGGCCAGCGACGCCAGGTGCCCGGTGTCGGTCACGTCGAGTTCGAGCACCGGCGGGGGCTGCGGCAGTCGCTTGGCGATGCGCTCCACCAGGCTGAGCCGGCCGAACCCGGTCAGCACGACGGTCGCGCCTTCCTGCTGGGCGATGCGCGCCACGTGGTAGGCGATCGACGAGTCGGTGAGCACGCCGGTCACCAGTACCCGCTTGCCGTCCAAGATCCCCATCAAACCGCTCCGTCCGTGTCGAGAGCACCCGGCAGCAGAGCTGCTGGGCTCGCGGCGCCCAGGCTGCCCCTGGCTGCGTTCTCGTCGGTCAACAGCCTCTCCGAGGCTGCCTCCCTCCTCCGCCCTGCCAGGGATTGCCTGGGACCGCCGCTCACTATTCCAGCGCCCTACTACCGGGCACTCTTTTAGTGCCCCATGCCGAGGCCGCCGTCGACCGGGATCACCGCGCCGGTGATGTAGCCGGCCTCGTCGGAGGCCAGGAATGCCACCACCGCCGCGATCTCGTCCACCGAGGCCATCCGGGCCAGCGGCACCCTGGCGAGGGTCGCCTCCCTGGCCTGCTCCGGCATGGCCGCGGTCATGTCCGTGTCTACCAGGCCGGGTGCGACCACGTTGCTGGTGATCTTCCGGGGTGCCAGCTCCCTGGCCAGCGAGCGGGCCAGGCCGACCAGGCCTGCCTTGGCCGAGGCGTAGTTGGCCTGCCCGGCCGAGCCGAGCAGCCCGGCGACCGAAGAAATGAAGATCAGCCGCCCGTGCCTGGCCCGCATCATGGGGCGCACCGCCCGCTTGGCCACCCGGTAGGCGCCGGTCAGGTTGGTATCGATCACGGAGGCGAACGCGTCCTCGCTCATCATCGCGAGCAACTGGTCCTGATTGATCCCGGCGTTGGCGACCAGGATCTCCACCGGCCCCTGGTCCGCTTCGACCTTCTTGAACGCGTCGTCCACCGAGGAGTTGTCCCTGACATCGCACGCCACGGTGGCCAGCCCGTCGACCTGGTCACCGGAGCGCGAGGTCACGGTGACCCGGTCGCCGCCGGCCGCCAGGCGCCGGGCTATGGCCAGGCCGATGCCCCGGTTGCCGCCGGTGACGAGCGCGGAACGGGCCATGGTGTGGCACCTCCCTGAGACTGGACGGGCGATCCCCGCGAGCGTATCGCCTCCCTGGCGGTGAGATAGGTTGCCTCTCGTGGCTGACGCTGGTAATCCCGACGGCCGGATCGACCCCGAGTTCACCGCCTACCCGCTCCGCGCGCTCGCGGCCACCGCCTTGCAGCGGGCCACGGAACTCGGTGCCCAGCACGCGGACTTCCGCGCCGAGCGCATCCTCGCCCAGCAGATCGTGCTCTCCGACGGCGCACTGGAGACGCTGGATGACAGCGACGTGCTGGGCCTGGCGGTGCGGGTGGTCGTCGATGGCACCTGGGGGTTCGCCGCCACGGTGGACCTGACGCCCGACGCGGCGGCCCAGGCTGCCGCCGAAGCGGTGCAGGTGGCCCGGATTGCAGCTGCTATCAATGCAGAACGAATAGAGCTCGCTGACGAGCCCCCGCACGGCGACGTGAGCTGGGTGTCGGCCTACCAGGCAGACCCGTTCCAGGCGAGCCTGGCCGACAAGGTGGACCTGCTCGCCCAGTGGAGCGCGGGCTTGCTCGCAGACGAGCGGGTCGCCCACGTGGATGCCGCGCTGCTCCAGGTCCGTGAGTGCAAGTTCTACAGCGACGGCGGCACCACGGCCCTCCAGCAGCGAGTCAGGATCGCCCCGGTGCTCAACTGCGTCGCGATCGAGCCGGACGGCCGGTTCGAGACCATGCGCACGCTTGCCCCCCCGGCCGGACGGGGCCTGGAGTACCTGGGCGGCAGCCCGTGGAGCACGGCGGGCGCGCCGGGCACCTGGGACTTCCCCGCCGAGCTGGCCGCCCTGCCCGGCCTGCTGGCCGAGAAACTCGCCGCGCCCAGCGTCAAGGCCGGGCGCTACGACCTGGTCATCGACCCCAGCAACCTGTGGCTCACCATTCACGAGTCGATCGGCCACGCCACCGAGCTGGACCGGGCGCTCGGCTATGAGGCCGCGTTCGCCGGCACCACCTTCGCCACCCCGGACAAGCTCGGCAGCCTGCGCTACGGCTCCCCGGTGATGCACATCACCGGGGACCGGACGGCGCAGCACGGCCTGGCCAGTGTCGGCTACGACGACGAGGGGGTCGCCGCCCAGTCCTGGGACCTGGTCACCGGCGGCATCTTCACCGGGTACCAGGTGGACCGGCGGATGGCGCTCCTGCGCGGCATGGGCCGGTCCCGCGGCTGCGCGTTCGCCGACTCCCCCGAGCACATGCCGATCCAGCGGATGGCCAACGTCTCGCTCCAGCCCGCGCCGGACGGGCCGTCCACTGAGGAGCTGATCGCCGGGGTGGCAGACGGCATCTACGTCATCGGGGACAAGAGCTGGTCCATCGACATGCAGCGCTATAACTTCCAGTTCACCGGGCAGCGCTTCTACAAGATCGCGAACGGCCGGCTGGCCGGCCAGCTCCGCGACGTGGCCTATCAGGCCGTCACCACCGACTTCTGGAACTCGATGGAGGCGGTCGGCGGCCCGCAGACCTACGTTCTCGGCGGCGCCTTCAACTGCGGCAAGGGCCAGCCCCAGCAGACCGCGCCGGTCAGCCACGGCTGCCCCGCCGCCGCGTTCCGCGGCATACGGATCCTCAACACGGCGGAGGAGGGCTCATGACTCCGCAGGAGACCGTGGAGCGTGCCCTCGCCGCCGCCCGCTGCGACGACTGCGTCGTGATCGCGGACGAGGCGTCCGCGGCGAACCTGCGCTGGGCCGCGAACTCGCTGACCACCGACGGCGTGTCCCGGTCCCGGCAGCTCACCGTCATCGCGATCACCCGCGGCCGCGAGGGCACCCGGGCCGGCGTGGTGTCTCGGGCCGGCGTGCGCGAGGACCAGGTGTCGGACGTGGTCGCCGCCGCGGAGCAGGCCGCGCGCCAGAGTTCTCCCGTCGAGGAGCCAGAGCCGCTGCTCGGGCCCTCGGACCCGGCGGCTTTCGGCGTCAAGGAAGCGCCCGAGCCGGGGCTCCCGGGCTGGGACGACGAGCCGGGCAGCACCGGCATCGGCGTGTTCGCGGCGTTCTCCCCCGCGCTCGCCGAAGCGTTCCAGGCCGCCGCAACGGCGGGGCGGAAGCTGTACGGGTACGCCAATCACTCACTGACCAGCACCTTCCTCGGTACCTCCACCGGGCTGCGGCTGCGCCACGACCAGCCAACCGGCAAGGCCGAGATCAACGCCAAGTCGGCTGATCCGGGCGGGTCGGCGTGGGCGGGCCAGGCCACCGCCGACTTCACCGACCTGGACGTGGCGGCGATCACCGCCTACCTCGGCCGGCGGCTGGACTGGTCGCGGCGGCAGGTGGACCTGCCCGCGGGCAGGTACCAGACGCTGCTGACGCCGAGCGCCGTGGCCGATCTGTTCACCTACCTCTACTGGTCCGCCGGGGCGAAGGACGCACTGGACGGGCGGACGGTGTTCAGCAAGCCCGGCGGTGGCACGCGGGTCGGGGAACGGCTGGCCAGCCTGCCGGTGACCCTGCGGAGCGATCCGGGGGCCGCGGGGCTGCGGTGCGCGCCGTTCATGATCGCGCGCGCCTCCCGGCGGGAGATCTCGGTGTTCGACAACGGCCTGGCGATCCCCCCGGTCACCTGGCTGCGCGACGGCGTGCTCGCCGCGCTGACGCAGACCAGGTGGACCGCGGAGGCCTCCGGGCTGCCGGCCACGCCGGTCACCGGCAATCTGATACTCGAGAGCGCCGCTGCGGGCGGCACGCTGGACGACCTGATCGCCGGAACCCGCCGCGGCCTGCTGGTCAGCAGCCTGTGGTACGTCCGCGAAGTAGACCCGCAGACGCTGCTGCTCACCGGGCTCACCAGGGACGGGGTGTACCTGGTGGAGGACGGCGAGGTCACCGGCGTGGTCAACAATTTCCGGTTCAACGAGAGCCCGGTCGCCCTGCTCGGGCGGCTCGCCGAGGTCGGCGCCACCGTGCCCGCCCTGCCCCGCGAGTGGAGCGAGTACTTCACCCGGGCGGCGATGCCCCCCGCGCGGTTCGAGGACTTCAACATGTCCTCGGTCAGCCAGGCGAGCTGAACCAGGCCGGTGCCATCAGGTGTCTTCCAGGCGGAAGCCCACCTTCATGCCGACCTGGTAGTGGGCCACCTCGCCGTCCCTGATCTGGCCGCGGATCTCGGTGACCTCGAACCAGTCGAGGTGGCGCAGCGTCTCGGCGGCCCGCTGCACCCCGTTGCGGATCGCGTTCTCGATGCCGTCCGGCGAGGTGCCGACGATCTCGGTCACCCGGTACGTTCGATCAGTCATGATCCCTCCAGGCTGTGGGAGCGCCGGTGCCCGTCGACATCGCGGAACTGGAGCGGCGGGCCCGGCGCCTGCTAACCCCAGGGGTCTATGACTACTACGTGAGAGGCGCCGGGCGCGAGCGGACACTGCGGGCGAATGTCCGTGCGTGGCGGAAGTACTGGCTCGCGGCTGGGGGCAAGCGCCCTCGTGCTCACCGGAGACACCCCCCGGGGGTGGCCGCGGAACTCGCCCGCCGCGGAGGGCGCGCCTCCCGGTGGCGCCGGCCCGGGTACGCCGACGGCGGGCTGCGCACCGCCGAGGACGTGCTTACCGCGCTGGGCCTCGGCGCGCGCTCGGTGCTCCTCGGCCGCCCCGTGCTGTGAGCCCTCGCCTGTGACGGCGCCGACGACGTGGGACCTGCTGACCGGAATCGCCGCCGACCTGGCGCACGCGATGGCGCTCGCCGGGAGGGCGCGCACGGTCACCGGCATCGCGGGGGTGACGGGACCCACGACAGCGCATAGTTTGGACACGTGAGGGTGCTGCCAAGGAGGGCGCGCGACACCGCGCAACTGGTGACGGAGGCGCAGAAGCCGCGCTCGGAGGACATCGCCTACCGGGAACGCCGTTACCTG
>Ga0075434_100005061_pt1 | contig 11969 bp, 10 predicted proteins | sample RhiMethybrSRZTD3_FD_75298 | JGI IMG/M metagenome (GOLD analysis project Ga0075434, IMG submission 75298) | Populus rhizosphere microbial communities from Tennessee, USA - Rhizosphere MetaG P. TD hybrid SRZTD3 | ecosystem: Host-associated > Plants > Roots > Rhizosphere > Soil | place: USA... | reverse complement strand
AGCCATGCCGGAATAAGACATCAGGATTGGGCCGAAACTCACATAATCTCTTCGCGGTCCTGTTTGTCCGAAGGCCTGAAGACTCGCCATGATAATGTCCGGGCGAATTTCTCTGATCCGGGGATAATCAAGGCCCCAGCTCGCCATCACGCGCGCACTGAAGTTTTCCGCTACGACGTCTGACTTGGCGATGAGCTTCTTTACGAGTTGCACGCCTTCGGGATGCTTCATGTCCACGGCGATCCGTTTGCGATCGCGGTTGCTTTCGAGATCCGAAGCGATCTGGAATTTTTGCCCGCGTTGAGGACTGCGCGGCCCTCGGCCCGGTTCGATGGCGATGACTTGCGCGCCATGTTCAGCAAGCAAACCGGCTAGTGCTGGACCCACTACGCCGGTGGGAAAGCTAATCATCCGCACCTGTTCAAACAACCGGCAGCTTGAGCTTGAGGCTGAGCGGCCGTTTTCCGATTCCAGCCAAGCCGAAGGACGGCTCCAGTCGCCGCGAATACGGTCCTGATGTTCACGAAAAAGCGGCGCGCCGCGTTGAACCTGCCATGGGCTTTCGGAAAATCGATACGGATCGCCCGGAAACTGATGCGGTCCAAGCCGCGGATGCTCAACGCTCGTCAGATATTTTCGGTCCTGGCTCTGCCGGTCGGCAAGAAAAGCGCTCGGCGGATTGATCGGCGCGCCCGCGAGACGGAGTCCTTGAAACTCTTCGAAGAATTTTTGCGTGTCGTAATTGAGCGTGCGCGCTTCCATCAGCCGATCGATCGTCTGACGCAGCGGAAACCGATTTTGCACTGCTTCGTATTTTGGATCGAGCAATTCGGGCGGCCGCCCAAGCCATTCGAGAAAACGCCTCCAGTGATCTGGTTGGTTGACGAAAATCCGCGCATAGCCATCTTTGCACTGGTATGTTTCCGCCACCGTGGTCGACTGGCTATGCCCAGTTCGTGCGGTGATTTCACCGGTCACACTATAACGCGTGATGAGCCGCAAGAACGGGTCGGCGACCAGCACCTCCTGGAGCGACGCTTCAACGTGCTCGCCGCGACCTGACTCACGGCGGTTGAAAAGCGCCAACAGCGTGCCGAAGGCGGCGTGAACCGAGGCCAAATGGTAGGCGATATCGCACGGGCCCATGAGCGGAGCCCGGCCGGGATGGCCGCAGACGTTCATCAAACCGCCCATTGCGAATGCGACGATGCTTGGAGCTTTAAAATCCCGATACGGTCCGGATTGTCCAAAACCGGTGATGGAGGTCATGACCAATTTTTGATTGAGCTCCCGAAGCGCCGAAAAACCGAGGTGTTGCCGGTCAAGAAATCCCACCGGCTTATCCTCGAGCAACACATCGGCACCTTGCGCCAGCCTCTTCAAGGTTTCCTGGTCATCGCGGGCCTCCAGGTCGAGAACGATGCCGTTTTTATTCGTATGATACGCGGCGAAGGACAAGCTTTTTTCCGGGTCCGGCTCATCGTCCTTGAACGGTCCGTCACGCCGCATCGCGTCGCCGTCGGGAGTTTCTATGAGAATGACTTCCGCGCCTAAATTGGCGAGCAACAATCCGCAATAGCCGCCCATTCGTCCGGTAAGATCCAGGACTCGTAAGCCGGCTAGTGCTCCGGTTCGGTCAAGATCAGGCACCATATTTAACTCCGGGAGAGAATCACCGCAGTATATGAAGAGAGCAGGAACCGAACAACAGCATGGATTCTGGCGGTTTCGACGACGCTAAGGTTGAGCACTCCCAAGGCCGGCACCCGTAGTATCGAAGACTTCGACTTTGCCGTACTTTGTCAATATCGGCTCGATTTTCCCCGCGTCACCCACAGCAACCACTTGCATGGCTTCTGGATCTAAATATTTACGCGCGACCCGCTGCACGTCCGCCGCGCTTACCGCCATAATCTTTGCTGGATAACGATCCCAATAGTCGGCCGGAAGGTGATAGCGTTTCAAGGTAATCGCGAATCCGAGTGCGCGGGCCGGTTGTTCTAGCGAAAGGGCGAAGCTCGCGACAATGGAGCGCTTGCTCGCTTCCAACTCAGCCGCTGCAACCGGTTCCTCTCGAATCCGTCGAAATTCGTGAAAAAATTCCTCGAGCGCGCCGTCGGTCACTTCCGTGCGCATATTGCCGCCGGCGCGCCACGCGCCGGGATAATGCAGCGCGCTAAAGTCACTGTAGACGCCGTACGTGTAGCCTTTCTCCTCGCGCAAATTGAGAAACAACCGAGAAGAGGCGCCGCCGCCGATCACATGGTTCATCACGACCATAGAGAAATAATCCGGACTCAGCCGGTTGATAGCGATGTTGCCGATGGCGAGCGTGGTTTGAACAGAGTTCGGGCGATTGACCAGCACGATTTTGCGCGCTTTGGCCGCCACTGGATCAGCCGGCCAGCTTTCTTTGACTTCGGTCCTCTTCCAACTCGCCAGATGCTTTTCCAGTTTGCTGATCAATTCCTTTGCGTGTACATCACCCGCTACTCCCAGGATCGCGTTCTGCGGAGCGTAGTGCCGCCGATGCCATTCAACGAGCGCCTCTCGATTCAGATGATCAATGGACTCATTGGTTGGTGAAATGATCGCGGCAGGGTGCTCTCCGTACACGACTCGATTGAATCGCTCGTTCAGAAGAAAACCCGACGCTGAGCGTTGCTCGCGGAGCTGCGCCCGCTGACGTTGTTTGAGTTTTTCCAGTTCTTCGGCGGGAAAATTCGGCCTCAGCAGAACGTCTGCCGTTATCGCGAACCATTCATCAAAATTGTGACTCAAGCCCGAGGCGCTCAGCACTGTATCGGGCGAGCCGAACGAAGCATGGGCGCCAAGCGCGGCCCCAAGCCTGTCGATCTGCTCGGCAATTTGAATGCTGCTTCGCGAAGAGGTTCCCTCACGCAGCATTTGCGCGGTAGCGTTCGCCAGCCCGGCCATGTTCCGCGATTCGAAAAGCGCGCCCGCGCCGTCGATGTGGAGCTGCAAGGTGATAAATGGCGCCCGATGATCTTCCAGGATGAGCACGGTCAAACCGTTGCTCAGCTTGGCCTCGATGGGCTTGGGCAGTTTGACGCGCAGGATCTCCCGTGAGACCGGGGCCCTGTTTTTACGCTCGATCTTGCTCGGCGGTGTAGCGATCGCCTCTTGAGCGTGAAGCGGTCCCGCGAGCAGCGCCCAAGATGCGCCAAGCCACATAAAAATCCCGAGGCAAGCGCCTAGGTGAGTTTGTGCGGCGCTCAGCTTCATCGCGTCTTCTCGGCGGCCGCTGCGGCAGGCTTTGGCAAGGTGGTTACAACCGTTCGGCTCGTCTCTTTAAAATATGTACGTGCGACCCGCTGCAGATCGGTTTGGGTCACCTGTTCATATTTATCCCAAACCGTATTGATCAGCTCGGGTTGGTTATAGTAAACCGCGAAATGCCCAAGAGCGTTGGCGCGTGAGCGGGTGCTGTAGAGTTGCGTAGCGCGTTGACGCCGCAGTTGCATGTGAACTTTTTCGATCTCTTCATCGCTCACAGCCTCGTTTTGCAGCCGCGCGATCTCTTCGTAGATGAGTTTTTCCAACTCGCTCAAATCCGTATTTGGCCGGGCCATCACGCTGAACCAGAAGAGCGAGGGACCGCGGTGCTCGTTGGCATCGGCATAGACGCTCAACGCGATTTCCTTTTGCTTAACGAGCTTTTGATACAATCGTGAGGACACGCCGTTCGACAAAACATGCCCCAAAAAATCGAGCGCGTACCAGTCCGGCGTGTTCCCCGGCGGAATCTTGTAAACGATATCGAGTTTGGCCGTCTGGGCGAAACTGTCATCGATCGCTTTCCGCCGTTCGGCCGTTTGCTCAGGTTCGCTCATATCCGGCGCCTTGGGGGGAGCTTGCGCTGGAATCTTCTCAAAATATTTTTTGATCAGACCGAGCGCCTGGTCGCTTTGGAAATCTCCCACGAGTGCCAGCACCGCATTGTTCGGCGCGTAGTAGGTTTTTAAAAAGGCTTCGGCATCGTCGATGGTGGCTGCGTTCAGATCTTCCATCGAACCAATCGTGGAGTGTTTATAGCCGAAGTTATCGTAGGCCAAACCAATCACGGCTTCGTAAGTTTTTCCATAAGGCCGATTGTCATAGCTTTGCCTGCGCTCCTCCTGAACCGTTAAACGTTGGTTATCGAAATTTGCCTGCGTAATCGCCGGCGCGCGCATGCGGTCCGCTTCCAAAAAAATCCCCAGCTCGAGCTGATTGGCCGGCAAGGTTTCGAAATAGTTGGTACGGTCGATGTTGGTCGTGCCGTTGGCGCTCCCGCCATTGTTTTGAATCAAAATAAAGTGCTCGCCTTTGCCGACATTTTCCGACCCCTGAAACAGCATATGCTCGAACAGATGAGCGAAACCCGTGCGGCCTGGACGCTCGTCGCGCGAGCCGACGTTATAAGTGACGCAGATCGAATAGGTCGGCGCGCTATGATCTTCGGCGAGCAGCACACGGAGCCCGTTCTGCAGGCGAAATTCTTTAAAGTCGACTGTGTAGCCTTTTTTGAGTTGCTTCTCTGCCTGGATGGGCCCGCTCTTTGTGGGATTCGAGTCGGTCGTGGGGTTGCCACCATTAGCCGTTTTCGATTGCGCCGCAGCAATCTCGCTCGTCGCTAAATAGATAGCGATGGCGAACAGCGTACAGACGGCGATGTGGGGCAACAGCGAGATTTTTTTCAAAAATGACACGGAAACTCAGGATGAATCCAGCTCTGACAAGATTTAACACTATTCGGAGTCTCAAGGAAATGACCACACGATCAACAAAGCCTTCCCGGCAGACGTTGCGGCATTGACAGCACTACCTCAAGATAATATTGCAATGGCAAAGTTATGCGCGAATGGAGATGGTCATGAAAACCTCGTGGGAAACCGTCAGCGTCGATCACAGTTCGATGGGACTCTATATCGCTCAACCAGACGGACCCGGGCCGTTTCCGGCGATTATCGTCGGACAGAACCAGGATGGCGTTGGCGCGTTCACTCAGGAAATGACGCGCCGGATTGCGGCGGCCGGTTACCTCGGAATCGCGCCGCAATTCTATCATCGTGAGGGCGAACCCAAGACACCCGAAGACACGGCCAACTTCAAGCATACTCGCCGGGACATCAATGTGCTCAACGATCTCACGGCGACGATCGATTTTCTCAAGGGCTGCGCGACGGTTGATTGCTCGAAGCTCGGCATTGTCGGGTTTTGCATGGGCGGACGGATCGCGTTTCTCGCCGCCGCAGCAACAAAATCATTCAAAGCCGCCGTCGATTTTTACGGCGGCGGAACCCATCAGCAATGGGGCGAGCGGCCCGCTCCGGCAACACTTGCGGCCGATATTTCGTGCCCCCTCCAGGGCCATTTCGGTGAGCTCGATAAAAACCCGCCGCCTGATGAGATGCGCAAGCTCGACACCGAGCTGACGCGTCTCGGCAAACCCCATCGGTTTTTCTTCTACGAAAACGCGCCGCACGGTTTTAACCGGAGCGGCTGGAACGGCTACAGACCTGAAGCGGATTCGACTTCGTGGGCACGCACCGTGGAGTTTTTTGCTGCGCATCTCAGCAGCGGAGCGACGGAGCGAATTGCCGCAACGCTTTGACCCGGGGTACACAGGTGAACCCTCGATTCTTCATCCGTTATGTCGCCGCATTTTTATTTTCTGCGGCGGCGCTCGCGCCAGTCAACGCCGCTGAGCTCAAAGCAATCAACATCGGTTGGACCGGCGGCTCCGCATGGACGGCCCTCCCCGACCGAATCGCGAGCGAGCGCGGCTTTTTTGAAAAAGAGGGATTGCGGGTTCGCTACATTCAGTTTCAAGGAACCAACTTGATGCTGAGCGCTCTCATGGCCAATGAGCTGGACTATGTGACCATTCTTCCTTTCATCGCCGGGGCCGCGACCCGAGGCTTGCCCGTAAAGATTGTCGGATCGACGACTAAATCCAGTGGTTACGCGATCATTTCGCGGCCCGAGATCGACAGCATCAAAGCGCTCAAAGGCAAACGGATCGCAATCAACACATTCGGCAGCTCCGCCGACTTTGCCATTTATCAACTGCTCAGCCGCAATGGTCTCGATCCGAACAGAGACGTGACCTTGCAAGCCGTTGCCGGCAGTCCCGACGCGCGTTTCGCGGCCCTGGTCGGCGGCTCGGTGGACGCTACTGTGGTGAATAGTCCCTTCGAATATCGTGCGGAGCAAAAAGGTTTCAAGACGTTACTATCGGTCAAAGAAACGGCGGAGTTTGTCCGCATTCCCATCGTCGGACTGAGTACCACGCAGCGAAAAATCGAGAAGGAGCCGGATGAAATTGTCCGCGTGCTTCGCGGCCAACGTGGCGCCATCCTGTTTCTGCAAAATCAACGCGAGATTGGCGTAGGGCTGCTTGAAAAGCTCCTGCAACTCGACCACCCCGCCGCGGAGAGATTCTACGGCATTTATCGCGATCAATATAATCCCGACCTGACCGCGCCCGACTCAGTGGTCGAAGAATGGATTGCCGTCGGAACGTTTCGCGCCAAAGAAAAGATCGTCGTCAAACCGCAGGTCGTCTACGATTGGTCCTTTGCCGAGCGCGCGCGGCGTTGAACTGCGCTCATCGACGACTCCCTATCAAGTTTGGTGGTCCCGCAAGCTTGTTTTGACCACCTGCCCCGAAGAACTTCTCTCCTTACAGGGTACGAAACGCTGAGCGCTCCCGGCGTCTGTCTAGACGCCCTTTGCGGGATTGTCGGTTATTCATCAAAATCATCTTGCGATGTGGGATCCCTGCTTCGTCAAAAACCCGACCGATACAGCGAAAACCCATTTTTTCGTAGAATTCGATCACCGGCACTTGCGCGTGTAAAAATATCTTTATAGCTCCTCGGCGTCTGGCTGCCGTGATTGAGCGCTTGAGCAAGGCAGCGCCAATACCTTTGCCGCGATATTTTTTTAGCACGGCCATGCGTCCGATCTTCGCGTTGTTGCCATGCATTACCAGTCGAGCGGTTCCGACCACGCGACCACTGATTGTCGCGAGAAAATGGATCGCATGCTGATCATCGTCGTCTAGCTCAATCTCTGCCGGCACCCGTTGTTCATGCACAAATACGCGCATTCGAATCGCGAAGGCGCGCCGCTTTGCTTGGTCGGAAAAAATCTGTTTTACCTGAAGTGTCATATTTTCGCATTATCAGAAACATAAAGGATTGGCAGCTATGAGCGCGAAATCCAATTCGGACCACAGTCTTACCTTCGGCATTAGAGTTCCCAACTCGGGCCCGCTCGCGAGTCCGGAATCGATGGTTGCTGTCGCCCGCGAGGCTGAGGGCCTCGGTTACGACTCCGTGTGGGTTCACGATCATTTGACTTGGACCGACGAGATCCACCGCACGCATATTTCTTCGGGCGCGGATCATTCGACCGATCGCAACGACAATCCCGACTTTTACGAGGCGATGACTTCTCTCGCTTATCTCGCGGGCTTGGTTCATTCCGTGCGCCTGGGCATCGCCTGCGTGGTCCTCCCATGCCGCAACCCTCTGCTCGCCGCCAAACAGCTCGCCAACCTCGACGTGCTGAGCAGGGGCAGGCTCGACATTGGTGTCGGCATCGGCTCGCCCTCGACGATCAAATCGCGCGAGTACGAAGTTTTGCGCATCGATCGCAAACGGCGCGGCAAAATCGCCGACGACCATCTGCGCGCGATGAAGGCGATCTGGACGACGCAGCCGTCGAGCTACGAAGGAGAGTTCGTGAGCTTTCAGGGCGCCGAGATTTGTCCGAAGCCGATGCAAAAACCTCATCCGCCGCTTTGGGTTGGCGGCTGGACCGAAGCGGCAATGAAACGAGCCGCTGCGCTCGGCGACGGTTGGCTGCCCGCCTGGTTACTGCCGGAGGATATTGGGAAGCGCTTTCGCCAGCTCAGAGAATCAGCCGAGCGGCAGGGCCGCGATCCGGCAAACATTCACCTCGGGATCGAAGTCTACGGTTGCATTGACGAGGATCCCGCAAAGGCCCGTCGCGAAGGGTTCGGCACCTTGGCGATTGGGCAAAGCACGTTTGAAAGATTTATGACCGTGGAACAATTGACCGAAGTCAGCTTGATCGGCTCACCCGAAGAGATTCGCAGGCGGGTCCAGGCCTACAGCGACGCCGGCGTATCACACCTTGAAATCAAATTTATCTATCCGACCCTGTCGCGGCACTCAGAAATGTTGCAACTCTTCGCTAGCAAGATTTTGCCCGCGTTCCGCTAAATTGAAGATCTTGATCCTACTAGTGTAGTGTCTCAGAAATTCGTTGAATTAGTCTTTGGTCTCCTTTGCGATAGGGGTCGGAAACGGCTTTCGCCGTCCCCGCCCTCCGAACCGTGCGTGCGGTTCTCCCGCACACGGCTCTCCAGCTTCCAGGCTGTGGTCATGGTGAACAGTCCCTGGGCCGCGAAGAATTGATTGGGCCAGCGCTGATGATCCTCTCGACAAATCCCCAAGCCCGGTCGCTTCTCCTGCTTTCGAATCAACGCCCGCAGTCGGCGCCGTACAAAGCTATCGATCCACTTAAACGTATTCGGGTGAGCATGTTTGAAGTTATTAAACCAACCGCGCAGCGTCGGATTGAGCTCGGCAATGATCTTCGCCAAACTCTCTCCGCGCGTGCGCTTGGTCCTCATCCGAATCCGATCTTGTATGGCTTGGTAGCTCTTTTGCCGCACCCACGCCGCCCCAATTCGAAGTGATAACCCAAAAAGTCAAACCCCTGTCCTTTTTGCCGACAATCCCCCACGTGAGTCTTGTCCGCATTAAGGATCAGACCGTTGCCCTTTATCCAGGCTTTCACTTCGGCAAGTGCCAGCTGCGCTTGTTCCCAACTCCGGCAGAGCACCACAAAGTCGTCGGCATAGCGAATCATGCGATAGCCGTTCTGCTGCATCTGACAATCCAAAGGATGAAGGTAGATGTTGGCCAACAGCGGGCTGATCACCGCGCCTTGCGGAGTCCCACCCGTTGGCGTCCATCGCTCCATTTCCTTGACAATGTCCTGCTTAAGATACGCTTCGATCAGCTCAAGCACTCGCCCATCGCTCACCTTTCCCTCTACGCGCTTAACAAGCTCGCCATGGGGAATGGTGTCGAAGTAGCTCTTCAGATCAGCATCCACCACAAAGCTGTAGCCTTCTTTAAGCAGCCCCTCCACTTCTCGAAGCGCGTCTTTGCAGCCAAGCCCGGGACGAAAGCCGTAACTCATCTGAAGAAACTCCCGCTCAAAGATCGGCTCCAGTACAAACTTGAGCGCCGTCTGCACGATGCGGTCCTTGACCGCCGGAATTCCCAAGGGACGAAATTTTCCGCCCCATTTGGCAATCTCTACTCGTCTGACGGGCTGTGGCCGGTAAGTTCCCTTCTTCAGAGCCGTGCTCAGTTCCTCAAGATACATCTCGGCTCCCCCCGCAAATCGCTCAACGCTTTGTCCGTCCACCCCTGCCGCTCCTCGATTCGCTTCGACCTTCTGCCAGGCCGCCTTAAGCGTCTCGGCTCGGTACACTTTGTCGATCAGGCTGAACCATTTCCCTCCTTTGACGCCGTTCTCCAGCGCCGCCAACATGCGCTCATTCCACACCGAAGCTTCCACCCACGACCAATCCCGGCCATGTGTGCCTGCGCCTTGTATAGTCCTTTCGAACACTCCCGGCGCTTCGCTTTCACTCTGCTTCTTTATAGAACTCACGCACCCACCTTCCTGCCTCCCTTCCCTCGGCGCAGCTTTGCTTTCTGCGCTTCTCGCGGCTTTCACCGCTTCGGTACTATGAAGGCTCTGACCCCTGCGCTGCTCACCTCTAGCGCAGGTCTCCCCGCTTACCTCGCCACACCTTCTTGTCGTTCCGTCTCCAACCACGTGCATCGCTATCACCACGCCAGCGTGCTCAGCGAGTTTCGGACTTCGCCATGAATGAGCAGGCTCGTCGCAGCTCCCCGCCGAATCGAGTTCGCTCCCCTACGGACCGACCATTCGCCTCCGGTTGCTCCCCACCTCGCTTCTCAGCGACGCAGTTACCTTCGGCTACGGAGTTTGTGGCATACTCCGACATGGACTTTCACCGTGCTGATGCGGCGCCTTCACGGGCGCACTCATACCGGCGAAGGCCGGTATCCAGATGTATTTGAATTTCCTGGATTCCGGGTCGCGCTAGCTATCGCCAGCTTACCCGGAATGACATTTGAATTATGTTGCGAACTTCAGTGCCAGGACACTAGCTGCTCGCATAACACTCAGGCCGAAGATTGGTTTTTAATAACACTTTTCGCCGACTACCCCGCCCGCCAAAGTCGTGCATTGTTTCGCCTCATTTGTTCGTCGCCACGAGACAGCGCAAATGTCATTCTGAGGCATAGCCGAAGAATCTATTTAGAAACTGCCCACAAATCGAGATGCTTCGCTAACGCTCAGCATGACAGCCCCTGGTGGTCTCGCTGGGCGTACGCGTTGCGAGAAGCAGGTCCTGGCGACGCATTGAAATAGTTGAACGATAATTTGAACAGATCGGAAGCCGATATCAGCATTTTAACCCAACTCGCTCAAAAGCCGGCCGTAGCCGGCGATCGGCGTCCTGATATTCATCAGTCGTAGCGCCTCCCAAACCCAAGCCTGGGTATTCGTGACAACCGGCTTTTGCTTATCTCGTTCGATGCGTTCGATCACGGAGATCGTGCGCCATTTGTTGCATGGCAAGTAGACTCCGTCGACATCGGCATGTTCTTGCAACAGCGCGGTCGCGAGTTCGTAGCCGCTCGTGGGCGGCAATTCCCAAATCACGTCCGCATTGGGACAACCGAGGCCGCGAAACGCCACGACGTCAATACCGTAGTGGGCCAAAAAGTTTACCAAACGCTCGTCCTGGTCTTCGGGAAAGGGCGAAGCCATTACGATCCGTTTGAGACCGAGGGCGCGGCAGCCGCGGACAACTGCGGTGAGCACGGTCGAAGCGGGCACAGCGGTAATTTGCTTGATGAGGTCGAGAATTTCTAAGTCGGATCCGGGTCCTTTGAATGAAAGAAACAATTCGCCCGTAACCATGAGAAAATCGAGGGGCTGGCGCGCCAGATCGCATACGAGATCGGCGAATGCCAGCTCGGCGCGATGAAATTCGTCGTCGGTGTATTTACCGACCTTCAGAGAGCGACCTTCGATGCGAATCCCGGCCGGGAAGACTTTATAAACATCCTCCAAGGCGTCTTCGCTGAGGTTGGGTGAAATGAGACCGATGACTTTCATCCTGTTTCTCTCCTCTGTCGTTCCATTGATCGTTGAATTTAGCAAGATCTCACCGAATCCAAGGGCAACTATGTCCTCAAGAGTTTGAGACCACAAAGTGCTTTAATGGCTGCCATTCCGTGCGGCGCGAGGAATCTTTCTCATGCGAGCTTACAATTTGCAATCGAATTTTGTTTTCGTTTGACCCATCCGGCTAATCTCGAATAGCTTAGATCAATCCTGAGGAGCAAGCTTATGGGGACAACGATAACCCATCATGGGCAAAAAATTCTTTCACGTGTCGCTCGCATTGCTGCTGTATTCTCCGTTGTCACGGCGTGGTCGACTTTTGCGCCCACCTCATCACACAGCCAGGAACACATCAAAGTTATTTATAGCCAATTCACGATGACCAACTCTGCGACCTGGTTTGCCCGGGAAGCGGGACTGTTCGAGCGCAATGGACTCGCCGCAGACTTGATCTACGTCGATTCAGCGCCGGCCGTGCAAGCGCTTACGGCAGGTGCGGCGCCACTGGCGACTATGTCGGGCGGCTTGGCGGTGGGTCCGTATCTAAACGGCTTGGATTTGGTGATGCTCGCCGCTTGGTGCAACGTAAACTCTTATCAGCTCATCACCCGTCCAGAAATTCGTCGGGTGGAGGATCTGCGCGGCAAAATTATCGGCATCGGCCGATACGGCGCTGCTGCCGATTGGGG
>Ga0075434_100005060_pt1 | contig 11972 bp, 11 predicted proteins | sample RhiMethybrSRZTD3_FD_75298 | JGI IMG/M metagenome (GOLD analysis project Ga0075434, IMG submission 75298) | Populus rhizosphere microbial communities from Tennessee, USA - Rhizosphere MetaG P. TD hybrid SRZTD3 | ecosystem: Host-associated > Plants > Roots > Rhizosphere > Soil | place: USA... | reverse complement strand
GACGGCCCGAGCTCGCGAAACCAGCGTGGCAAATCGTCCCATTCCTTGAGTTTGATCCTTTCCGCCGCTTCCGCGATGTAGCCATTCCTCGCAGCGAGATTGTTACTGGATACTGTGAGGCTGAGCAGACGTTCTGGATGAGAAAGCGCGTAATCGGCCGCGACGCTGCCGCCTGCAGCCGAACTCACCAGATGAAACTTATTCAGGCGGAGATATTCGATAAAGCTCTGCAGATCTACGGATGCGCTTCCCGGATTGCTGTCGGGAGCTGAATCCGAGTTGTAGTAGTTTCGCCGCGAATAGGCGATCACTCGATAGCCGGCATTCGCGAACACCGGCTGTTGGTAGAGCCAAACCAGCGCGCTGCCTGACGCTGGATGAAGGAACATCACAGGCTCACCAGTGCCGCCGGTGTCCCAATACCCCAGGCTGGTATTGGGCAGCGTAGCCATACCTTCGTTTGCCGAAACCTGCTTCGGAATAGGGACCGGGATCATCGGATCAGTTGTCTCGGTCAGGCGACTGCCACTCATCGGCACACCTCATAAACAGTCAACATGTTTCAGAAGTCTAGATATGTCAGCTCCCGTACAATTTTTTCACAAACCCGCTATCCTCGATTTCTTTGAGGATCGATGGGTCGATGAAATCGTTGGGGTTGAGATTTTTCATTTGCGGCCGCGTCTTAGCGAGTTGGTCAATGATTGTCTGAATACCTGCGGCGTCCGGATAAGGAACTCTGCGAATCAGTCGCTGTGACATCTCCTCATAGGCTACTTGAACCAAAGAAAGATCGTCAAGCCGCGTATATTTTTTCAAAACATTCAACGCGGTATTCTTGTCCGTCTTAAATACGTAAATTCCTTCCAGATAGGCTTTGATGAACCGGATCACCACATCGCGGTTGGCTTGAATAAAGCTCTTCCGCACGCCGAATCCGTGCATGGTGTAAGGCACGCCGAGCTGGCTCAAATCGGCGATCAGCGCGGCGCCGGCGCGCCTCGCAACGGTGGCAAACGGCTCCGACAGGATCACCGCGTCGACGGCCTTGTTTTGCAACGCGAGAACTTCTTCCGGCTCGCCGCCCACCTGGATAATTGCAACATCCTTATCCGGCGTAAGTCCCCAGTGAGTCAACGCGTATCGTATCGAGAAATCACTTGCGCCGCCGAGCCGCGAAATCCCCACCTTCTTGCCTTTTAGCATCTCCGGCTTTTTAATCTCCGGACTGCCGATGATTTTGAAAACAAACGTGTTCAAGGTTGCTGTAAGCCCGGTAAAATCGGCGCCGGTGACATTGGCATTGATATTCGCTACGCCACCACTGGTAATAAATTGTATCTCGCCCGCGAGCGCCGCCTGAATCGCCCTCGAGCTCACCGGAACGAACAGCAGATCAACGTCCAGACCGTACTTCCTTGGCAAGTCGAGCTCTTTCATGATGTAAACCGGATCGAACTGGATACCGATCGAAGTATAAGCAGCCCTAACCTTCGGCAGGCTTTGTCCGTGGACGCTCGGGCTAATAAGCAGAACCAGAGCAACACAAATCATGAAGTCTTTGATTCTCATCGCCCTCCCCGCTTAACACTGGCAATAGGCATCATTGCCGATATATTGCATCGATGTAGCCTGACTTGTCGAGTTCTTCAATGAACCGCACATCGACGTAGTCTTTGGCGTTTGCGCTTTTTGCCGCAGGTACCCGCTTGGAGAGGTCTTCAAAAATGGTTTTGAATCCTTCGAGAGTCGGATATGGCTTCGGCTGAACAAAGCTTTTGAGCAGCTGATAAGTCTCTTCGAGTTCTTTTTCGTCTTTGATCTGCATGCGTCTGGACAGCGCCCGCTTAGCCACCGCAGGATTGTTTCGCATGAGATGAATTCCTTCGATCACCGATTTCACCACGCGGCGCACAGCATCGGAATTTTTCGCGATAAACTTTTGCGTCGTATTCAAACCAGTCTGCTGAATCGGCAAATCCATATCCTGCATGTTCACGAGAACATGCATTCCAGTCGCAACTGCTTTCGAGTAGTAAGGAGGTTGAATGATTGCGCCATCGATGATCTTGCCCGATGATAACGACGCCAACAAGATCGGCACATCACCCACTTGAACGTACGATACGTCCTTTTCCGGATCTAGCCCGAGCTTTCCAACCAGCAGTCGAGTCATCGAGTCGGTTACCGTGCCGAACCTGGTAATGCCAAGCCGCTTCCCTTTTAGATCGGCAACGGTTTTGATCTCCGGCCGCACCACCAGACGGTACAAAGGTTTATTCAGAAAGCTCACGACCATTACCACATCGGCACCCTGGAACCGAGCCGAAGCGAGCAGGCTGCCCGAATAGACGCACATGTCGATCTCACCGGCAATCATCGCCGTCTGTCCAAGCGTCGTTTGAAGGTAAAGAATCTGCGGATCGATGCCGTTTTTCTGAAACAGCTTGCCCTCGTCGGTCACCCATAACATTGCGTTACTGACCGTCGCTCCCGAATAACCGATACGTACTTTGTCCGCAGCGGACGAACCGCTATGCCAGATCAGGCTAGCGGCCAAAACAATGAGTGATGATAATCTAATTGGGCCCACACCGTTTCGCTTGCCCGAATTACTTGGGGGAGAAATTACGGTCACGACATGAACGAGATGAATTGCTGGATGGATTGAACGTTTGAAGTCTTATTCCTGAATGAGTTTGGTAACGCTCCGCGTCGATCCGCCTTCCGGGGTGCTCTGTCCCCAGACGTGAATGTACTGCGATTGCGATCCATCACCACCCGCGACGATCACAAGAATGTCTTCCGGCCTATCGGTCACGGGAATGACGCTGTCGCGCGTCAGCTGGAGATCGGAGCGACGTTTTACCCGCTGCGCAAAAGTCTCGTCGGGTAAGTCTTTCATGCGATACGCTGCGTGCTCCCAGACGAATTTTTGGACGTCTTTTTTGCTGAATCCATCGCCGGCAATGATCTTGGCGTGTTCCGGACAGATCACCATGATCGCTTCCGGTCCGGAGGGACCGTCCATTTTTTGCGCGAAGTTGGTGAGAATGCCCACGGCTTTGGTGCTGTCGAGATCCGACGCTCGAATGGCGGCATCAGCGCTGATCGCCGTCACTGTACTCTGCTCGCGCTCGAAACCCCGCTCCACGTGCAGCGGTTCCCATGGGCTGGCTTCCTCGTTTTCGCCGACGCATATTGAATATTTTCCTGGCCAACCCAAGGTCGCCTTGCAGGTCGTGCCGGGGTAAGAGCCGCCGATGTTCCGTTTTACCAGTTGCACGAAACGACCGATGGTTGCATTGGCGCGCCAACCCTCGCCCAAGGCATTGGGGCCGCCGTTGATGTTTAATCGATTCCGAATCGGGCCATTGATGATAAGCATCACTGCCGGACCGCCCGTCGTCGCTTGTAGCGCATAGAGATTCAGTTTCGGGTCGCTCAAGGCTTCCACTGCGGCAATCAGCACCGGCATGTATTCTGGCTTACACCCGGCCATGACGGCATTGATGGCGATCTTTTCCACTGTAGCCGGTGCCCATCTCGGCGCCAGGGCACCGATAACATCCTGAGGCTGTCGCTTGGCTACGGCGAGCATTGCGCTCACCCGCTCTTCGGTCGGCGGAATGATCGGCAAACCGTCACCCCACCCTCTTTCTTCAAAAAACCCCTGCGCCGCCCAGAGGTCGTCCGGTATTTCAAAACGTTCAGCCTGAAGTGTTGCCGTTGTCATAACATCACTCTTCAAAAAAGAGCCTACAATATCGCTGTAAGCTGGCGCCTATGCCGTCATTCCCGCGACCGCGGGAATCCAGGCCTTTATCAGCCCTGCTGGAACTATGAACGAGAATCTGGGCTGCACTACTCCTGAATCGTGTCAAAGGAGCAACATAGTTATCAAGCAACTTTCGTCCTCACCGCCTCAGATGCAAGTAAAATATCCACTAATTTCTCGAAAGCCGCGTCAGCTCTTTTTTTGACTTCTTCGAGCTTAACCGTTCCGATTGGATGTTGAACCACGAGCAGCGGATGATCCGGTGCGCCAAACGCTTCGCGCTCGGATTTGGCCAGTGCGTCGAATGCGTGCGTGATGACTGTGATTGCGAATCGTCCCCTTTTTTGCAGCTCGATTGAGTCGTGGACACTCCACGACGTGCACGATCCTCAATCGCCGAGACCGCTCAAAACGAAATCCGCCTGGGCCGCCAACTCATCCAGAAACCGCTTTGGCGCACCCTCCTGAGCCGTAAGCTTGCGACGTTTGATCACGTCGGCGATGCCGTATTTCTCCCGCAGCAACTGCTCGAAGCGCTCGCCCAGCTTATCGGCGTTCGGTTTGCTGTTATCGAGTAACCCGACGACCTTGCCGCGCAAGTCGCTGAACTTCGAAACGGCGCCGACGCGCGCCGCGGAGCTTTGCGCTTTTCCTTCCGGACTGAGAACAATCATGTGCGTCCTCCTCTGGCCAATTAAATTTATAGGTGATTCGAGCGCCCGCTCAACCCGCGCAAAAAGCGGATCAAATACACTCGGCTATTCGGTCCATGTTAGTTCTAGAGACTTATAATCCGTAAAACGTTTTTGGGTTCTCGTACAAAATTTTTTGCACCGCGGACTGCGGAATATCGCCCTTGTCAGCGCGCGCTTGCAGCTCTTTGCGAAACTCGAGCTCCATCGAAGGATCGCGATGAGTATAATCGGAACCCACCATTAAGTTGTCTTCCCCCACGCATTTGAGGATATAGGGAAGATCCTCGTCCACCTGGCACGTGATGTAGACGCGGTTGTCCTTAAAAACATTGGAGGCAAGCTCGATCGTCGGTACGCCGAGCACGCTCGTACTCTCACGCCCCTGCTGCCGAAATTGTTGCCGGCGGAGATCGTAGGCCACGAACGGCGCCCACATCGAGCCCGCCTCGATGCAGCCGATGCGCAGTTTGGGAAAGCGGTGCGGGATTTTGTGTAAAATGAGACCCATAACGCCGTTGATGGCAGCCGCCTTCGTGCGCATGAATTGACCGTGTGAAAATTCCCGGGCTGGGGAAAAATCCGGCACGCCGGAGCCGGTGTGAATGCAAACCGGCAAATCGAGCTTCTCAGCCTCCGTGTAAAGCGGCTCGAAGTAGGGATCGGCGGGATATTTGCCGGTTTCTCGGTCACCCTTTTTCAACACGCCGCAGGCGCCATGATCCTTGGCCCAGCGTAGTTCAGTCAAGCTCTCTTCCATATTCTGCAGCGGCGGCATGCAGACCCAACGGAGTCTGCCCCCGGATTCGCTGCAGCGATCGCCCAGCCAGCGGTTATAGCTTTTGCGCATCGCGGCGTTGATTTCAGGTTTTTCGGTGGCTTCCATGAGAAAAAGCGTCGGGTAGATCACTTGGATGTCGGTGCCCAGGTCGTCCATATGCTTCAAGCGCGCCTTGACGTCGAGCAGTTCACGGGTTTGCACTGTCGTACCGGAGTCCTTATCACTCCGGATGAAACGAATTTGTCGTTTTCCGTCGATGACCCAGTAACGCGCCGGCGGCAGCTTGGGATCTGGATTCGCTGGATAGGCGGTGGTCGGCTTGAAGGCCGAGTCGCCATCGTTCATGTATTCCCACGTGTCATCGGTCTCGTCGATATGCGTGTCCGCATCGATAATTCCCACAATCACTCATCTCCTTTATCGGAAATCGCTCACGCGGCTACCGACGTCCGCGCTCTAACTTGTTTAGTACAAACTCAATGCGCGGTCAAAACATAGACGGGCCTTGCGTGAGCTTCACAGCCGCGATATAGGACTCGCCGTATGGTCCAACTCACATTGTTTGCCGGCATGGTAATCGCCTTAACGGTAGGCGTGACACTTTTCTTGTTGGTGCTCGTCAGAGCCATAAGAAACTCTGCGCCCGTAATCGATTCGTCAGAGATCGGCGCGCCACGCGCCGAAGACGAAAGCCCCACGGAGTTTGACTGGATGCTGAACGAACGAGTGGTTCGCGGCTACGACACGCCGGAGCTTTATCGAGAAGATTCTATTGCCCGGTCTGGCGGAGCGACAACTGATAAGCAGTTGCGCTGATTTCGAATTCTAAACTGCGTCGTTGCTCGATTAAGTTCTCAGGCCGAACACGCGAAAGTACATTTCGGTAAGGCTCGGTTCCATCTTTTTCGCGGCGGCAAATTCTCTTTCAATCGAGGTGCCCAATCTCAGCCGCGCTTGCGTCGCGAGTCGCAGCACTTCTGATTCATCGACTTTGGTCAGCCGACCGGCTTCGACCACAAACTCGCCGTCGACGAGAACCGAATCTACTGAGGCGCCGTTCTCACACAAGGCGAGTTGCCCGAAAACGTCGTTGAGCGGAGTAAATGCCGCTGTGTCGCGCCGCAAAAGAACCAGATCGGCGAGCTTGCCGGGCGCGATTGCGCCGGCATCGATCCCGAACGCGCACGCGCCGTTGCGCGTTGCCATGGCGAGAGCTTGTCGCGGCGCCATCCAATCGGTGAAATTGCTGCCCGCCTGATTATGAATTAGCATCGCGAGTCGAATCGCATCGAACATATTCTGTCCATCATTGGACGCTGCGCCATCAGTGCCCAAAGCAACCTTTACTCCAGCGCGGATGTACTCCTTGATCGGCGCCAAGCCGCTGCCGATGCGTAGATTACTCGCGGGATTATGGACGGGCGTGGCACCTCGCTTGGCAAAAAGCTCGATGTCCTCCGGCTCAACCCATATGGCGTGCGCCAATGACATTGCTTCGCCGAGAACTCCAATTTCATCCAAATGCCTCAGCAAGGAAGTGCCGTAAATACGCTGTCCCATGATAGCCTGTGGCTTGGTTTCCGCTAGATGAATGTGGATGGGTAGCTTTCGTTTGCGCGCCAGTTCCGCCGAGCCGACGAGAAGCCGATCCGTGCACCGCTGCACCGCCGAAGGTCCGGGACAGGCTATCGTCAGTTTTTCGGGCGCATGAAACGCCTCGATGAATGCCTCGCAATCATCGATCCATACCTGAGTCGCCTTCGCTTCGCTCGCGCTCATGCGCTGGATCTCATCGCTTAGTTCCGAGGCTGAATTCTCGAGGGGTATTGTCTCTTCGTAATTTTTATCGGAAAGGGTGAGCGCGACCACGTGCCGCAAACCGAGATCGCGCATGGCTTGGATCGCGGCGCCGGCGCCCATAAACCGGCACGCCTGGTTACCGAAGAAATGATCGAGCACCGTCGTCGCCCCGTTCTTGAGCATCTCCATCCCGCCGAGCAGCGCGCTTGCGTAAAAATCTTCCTCGCGCATGTCGCGCAGCGAGGCACGATAATAAGTGCGCCAGACTTCCAGCGGCTTGCCCGGCATCATGCCACGCACCAGATTGGCCGGCGAGTGACAGTGCGCATTGATCATCCCGGGAATCGCAATTAGCCGCTCGGCCTCAATGATCCGGTCGAATGGGCCGGGAGGCGTCCACGCCACCGGCCCGACGTAGATGATTCTGTTCCCATCCACGGCTATAGCGCCGCGCTCGATGACGTCGTTGTTTTCGTTCATAGTGACAATCAGCGCGTTACGCAGCAAAATTTTCATCATTTACCTCACAAAAAAACTAAAGGCACGGAAACCGTGCCTTTAGTTTGCGAAAAAGTTTGTCACCTATACAAATCCCATCTTACGGCCCCAGTTCTCCGGATCCTGGAGAAAATCGATAATCTGGTTGCTCGACTCCTCAGTGAAATAGCTTTTGCTCAAACCGGTATCCAGGACGTCATCCCAATTCGCAAGCACGCGCAACTCTATGTCGTTTTTCGCCAGATTCAGCTTTCCTTCGTGTTGGTTCAACCGATCCGAGGCGTAATCGAAGACACACAAGCAGTGTGTCATCCTGGCGCCCGCGCCTCGGATACCGATATTGAAACGCAGCTTGCTGAGACCGTCGGTAATCAGATCTTCCACCAGCATCACGCGTTTGCCCCGTTCCAGAATGCCTTCGATCTGTTTGGTGCCCCCGTAACCTTTGGGTTGCTTGCGAATATAAATCATCGGTTTCTTGATCAGATGAGACACGAACGAGGCGTATGGGATGCCGGCGGTTTCACCACCGGCAACCACATCGAAGTTGTTCAAACCAATGTTGAGCTCCGCCTCTCTGGCCAGGGCAGCGACGATGTATTCACGCTCCTCCGCGAACGACAAAAGCTTCCGGCAATCGATATATACGGGTGAAATCCTGCCGGATACAAAAACAAACGGTTTGTCTTTATAAACCGCAATGGATTCGGTGGAGAGGAGAATTTCGGCGACTCGATGAGAAACTTCACTCATGGAAATACCTTTCGGAAATGGATTACGCAGCGTATAACACGCGGCCAATATCTTTCCAAATAATCTTCGCCCCATCGGGCAGATTTTCAGTCGCGCCCGAAGCTGCTACTATAGACCGCTCATGAAGCACACTTCGGTTGCTGCGCTCGCGCCCCCAACGAAACTCCCGACGGTGAACAAACGGCGACTCATGCGCGACCTTAACGCGATCGGGCGCATCGGCATTGGTGACCGCGGCTCCGTGACTCGTTTGGTTTTTTCTATCAAAGAGCTGCGTAGCCGCCAACTGCTGCTGCACCTGATGCGCCAAGCCGGATTGAAAATTCACATCGATGGGATAGGCAACATCTTCGGCCGTTTCGAAGGCCGTGATCGCAAGGAACCCGCGGTTCTCGCCGGCTCCCATCTGGATACCGTGATTCACGGCGGCAAATACGACGGTCCCGTTGGCGTGATCGGTGCTCTGGAAGCAATTCGGACTATACGTGAAAATGGGATTTCCGTGCGTGCCCCGTTGGAAGTTGTTTGTTTCGTCGGTGAAGAATCCAGCCGCTTTGGGTTTTCGACGTTGGGCAGCAGCCTCGTCGCCGGGAAGGTGGAGCTAAAGGATTTGACCCACGCTGTCGATCCTCAGGGCACGAAGCTTGCCGATGTGCTTTTAAGCTTGGGCATCTCGCCGCGAAATCTCCGACAACTTCAGCGCGAACCCAAAACCCTGAAGGCGTATTTGGAGCTCCACATCGAGCAGGGCCCGGTGCTCGAAGCCAAGGGTAAGCGCATCGGTCTGGTCACTTCGATCGCCGCGCCGAGCCGTTTTAGAGTTGTATTTAAAGGACGGGCTGATCATTCCGGAACTACTCCCATGGAAATGCGCAAAGACGCCTTGGTCGCGTCGGCGCAATTGATCGAATATATCGAAACCGTCTGCCGGAAATATTCGTCGATGGCAAAAGGACGTGTCGTGGGAACGGTTGGCGCGATGAAAATCGAGCCGGGAGTCATCAACGCAGTGCCCGGGCGCACTGAGCTGTCCATTGACATTCGAAGTACTCTGGCGCAATCAAAGGCGCGCGTGGCTCGCATGGTCAAGAAACAAGCTCGCGTCATCGCCGAACGCCGCGGACTCGGCATTGAAGTTCTGAAGATCCGTGAAGAGAATCCTGTACCACTCGACCCAGGGTTGCTTCGTGTTACGGAAACAATTTGTCAAAACAAAGGAATCGACTACGAGATCATGCCATCAGGCGCGGGGCATGACGCGATGCAGATGGCCAAAATCACGCCGGCCGCAATGATTTTCGTTCCCAGCCGACGCGGGATCAGTCACAACCCTCTTGAATGGACCGATCCCGACGATATTGCTCTCGGCGCACAGTTGTTGATGGAAACGCTGATTCGAGTAGCCAATGAAAAATTCTAAGGTTGGGCGAAAGAGGATCTTGCACGCGTCGCAAATCAGCTCGATTTTCGATCGCTTTAGAAAAGAAATGTCGCGGCGCTACGATACCCTCGATCAGGTGGTTTTTATTGGCGTGCGCACACGCGGACCCTATATCGCCAAGCGACTGGCGCAGCTGATCAAAAAACACCACGAGATCATGATACCGGTCGGTGAGATGGATATCACGCTATACCGTGATGATTTGAACGCGCTTTTGCCCGGCGGCACCATCGATCACACGCGCATACCGTTCGATATCGCCAACAAAGTTGTCGTGCTTTTCGATGACGTGCTTTATACCGGACGCACGGTGCGTGCGGCAGTTGACCATTTGATTGATCTCGGTCGCCCGCGCATGATTCACCTCGCGGTCATGATCGATCGGGGCGGTCGCGAGTTACCGATCGCGGCAAATTATGTCGGCAAAACGGTCGCCCTGCCGGCTGGAAAGAATATTCAGGTGCGACTGAAGGAAATCGACAAGCGGGATGAAGTGGTCATCGAATAGGTTCTGCAGAGCTCACACAGCGGGCGTTGCCATTCGCCTTACGGGTTCCGTAGACTTGAGACGAAGCTGAGGTGAGCTAAAATCGCTCAAGCACTTTACGAAAAGTGGCATCAGAATAGCGGGCGCTATCCATAGTTGCGCTGATGGAGCGGTAACGGTGCGCTTCCGGGTGTCTGAGATGGAAACTGCATGATCACACGCGTGCCCACACCCGGTTTGCTGTTGACGGTCACAGTCCCGCCGATCAAATCAGCCATACGGCGCGCCACCGTCAATCCTAGACCGAGACCGGAATGGGCCCGTTGCGTTGAACTGTCGGTCTGATGAAACGGTTCGAAAATTGAATCCAGTTTGCTCTCTTCAATGCCGATTCCTGTATCGATGATTTCGAAATTGATACCGGGCTTGTCGGAACGTGCCTCAATCTTTACCGTGATCTCGCCTTCGTTCGTAAACTTTACAGCGTTGTTGAATACGTTCTGAAATATTCTTTCGACCTTCGCCCGATCGCTGACCAAGCTGAGATCCCGATCGCTCATCTGGATATCGATCTTCAGATTCTTCTCACGAATTGCTTTTTCGTGACGTTTCACCGTCTCGTTGATGATGTCCTGCGGATCAAACTTCTCCAGCGTCGCGTTGGCATCTCCGGCATTGAGGGAAGTCATCCAGAGAACGTTGTCGATCAGTTCGAGAAGCTCTTCCGAGTTGCGGTAGACGGTCTCGAGAACTTTTTGCTGCTCGTCAGTCAATCTGCCGATGACTTGATTCAACAAGAGATAGACAAACCCTACGACCACGCTGAGTGGAGTTCTGAGTTCGTGGGAAATGTTCGAGAGAAAATCCGACTTGACTTGCCGAAGTCGAGCTTTGGCGTTCCGCCGTTCCAAGCCGCGTCGAACTAACGAAAGAATATGATTTACGTCGAAAGGCTTGGAAATGTAATCGAAGGCGCCGAGCCGCAAACCTTCGATGGCAGTATCCAATGATCCATAACCTGTGATGATAATCGCCTCGATATCCGGATCGTGTTGCTTTACCTTCTCCAATACGTTGATGCCGCTAAACCCAGGCATTTTTAGATCCAGCGTGACCAAGTCCACTGGAAGTTTCTTGAGCATTTCCAAAGCCTGGGTCCCACGGTCAGCGGTGTGCACGTTATAGTATGGGTTGAGAATCATCTTGAGCGACTCACGTGGACCCATCTCGTCGTCGACAACTAGGATATTGGGCTTGCTGGTATCCATAGCCATCGGTCAGGAAGCAATCAGAATGCCGCCCGGCAAATAGCTAAAATTTAAGGCTTTCGCTAAGAAACGTTGGCTAGGGAAGAAACTTCAGGGAACAAATTTGTCCAATTAGGTCGATAATTTCATTTCTGAGTTGGACTCGTTTGGATCTGTGATCTTCAATTTTTCTATACGGTACTTGAGGATACGTCGGCTGGTCCCTAGTAGTGATGCGGCCTTGGTCTGATTAAAACCGGTTCGTTGGAGGGCCTTGACGATCAGCTCTCGCTCGAACTCATCTACGGCGTCGCTCAGGGGACGTGAACCGCTCAATACATCCTCTTTGAGGGTCGCGGTCTGATCTGTAGATCTCATCCCGATCGGGAGATCTCGCAGCATGATGGTTTCGTGCGGCGTCAATATGGTTAGCCGCTCGATCAAGTTTTCCAGCTCGCGAATATTGCCCGGCCACGGGTATGACGTAAAAAAATC
>Ga0075434_100005059_pt1 | contig 11972 bp, 8 predicted proteins | sample RhiMethybrSRZTD3_FD_75298 | JGI IMG/M metagenome (GOLD analysis project Ga0075434, IMG submission 75298) | Populus rhizosphere microbial communities from Tennessee, USA - Rhizosphere MetaG P. TD hybrid SRZTD3 | ecosystem: Host-associated > Plants > Roots > Rhizosphere > Soil | place: USA... | reverse complement strand
GCGTGACCACGGCGCCGATGCCGCACGCGCCGATCTCCGTCACGGCGTGGCCGAGCGCGCGGAGCTCGGCCCGCGTGCGCTCGGAAATGCCCGGCTCCACGTTGAGCTGGCCAGGCTTGTAGACGCGGGGATAGAACGAGTTGATCAGGGTCTGCGTGGAGAAGCGCGGCGCCTCCACGGCCTGCTGCGGATTCATCCCGAAGAGCAGCAGGTTGAGCACGAGCTGGAGATCGGCCTGGGCCTGATCGTCGCCCCCTGGGCAGCCGATGGTCATGATGGGCACACCCCCCTCGCAGATGAGATAGCTTACGAGCGTGGTGCGCGGGCGGCGGCCCGGGGTGAGCGCGTTCTGATGCCCCGCCTCGAGGACGAACATTTCGCTGCGCGTGCTGAGCGTGCAGCCGAGCTCCGCCGCGAACGCGGACTTGCGGAAGACGCCGCCGCTCGGGGTGAGGCAGATCATGTTGCCGTCGCGGTCGATGGCCGCGATGTGCGTGGTGCCGTCGGCGGCCACGGGGGCGTCGGCCTCGCCCGCTCGCCGCGGTGGCGCCCCCGCCACGCTGCCGCCGCGCCAGGGATCACCCGCGGCCGGCTGCTCGGGAGCGGCGCGGTCCATGCGGATCAGCTTCGCCCGCTCGCGCAGGTAGGCGGGGGCGAGCAGCTCGCGCAGGGGCGTGCCGCCCTCCTTCGCGTCGCCGTAGTAGCGCTCGCGGTCGGCGAAGGCGAGCTTGAGCGCCTCCGCCACCGCGTGGATATACGGCGGGGAGTTGTGACCCATGGCGCGGAGATCGAGCGTCTCGAGCATGCCGAGGGCCTGGAGGAGCACCGGCCCCTGCGTCCACGCCGCCTGCCCGAGGATGTCGCGCCCCGCGAAGGCCACGCGCGCGGGTGGCTCGAAGCTCGCGCGGTAGCCCGCGAGGTCGCCCGCGCGCAGGAGCCCGCCCACCCGTTCCGAGAAGGCGCCGATCGTCGCCGCGATGTCGCCGCGGTAGAAGCGCTCGCGGGCCGCCGCGATGCCCGCCGTGCGGTGCCCGCGGCCGCGCGCGTCGGCTTCCACGAGACGGCGCAGAGTGCCCGCGAGGGCCGGCTGCGCGAAGAGCTCGCCCACGCGCGGCGCGCGCCCGCCGGGATAGAAGACGTCGGTGCCCCCGGGCGGATAGAGATCGAACTGGCTCCGGCTCTCGGGAATGGCGAGGAGCTTGTGCATGTACTCGTACATCGGGAAGCCGTGCTCGGCGTAGTGCAGGGCGGGCGCGAGCACCTCGCCGAGGCTCCGCGTGCCGAAGCTCTCCAGGACGGTGAAGTAGGCGTCGACGGCCCCTGGCACCGTGAAGGAGAGATGGGCATCGGGCCCCGGTCCCGTGGGGATCCGATCGAGCCTGCGGCCGCGGAAGAAATCGATGGTGGCCAGCGCGGGCGCGGTGCCCTGGCCGCTCACCGCCACCGTCTCGCCGCGCCGCGCGTCGTGCACGAGGGCGACGCACTCGCCGCACAGCGTGTAGGACGCCGTCGGCTCCACCACTGCCGCCGCGAACCCCGCGGCCACCGCGGCGTCGAAAGCGTTGCCGCCCGCGAGGAGCATGCGCATGCCCGCCATCGACACGAGGGGATGGCCGGCCGAGACCACGCCCTGCGTCCCCGACACCACGGGACGTGTGGTCGCCACGTCGGTCTGGTGATGCTCGGTCTCGAGATGACGCGTCGTCACGGTGAGGAAAACTCGGGATGAGGGTGGATCAGATGAGGGTGGATCAGTGGAAGAAGACGCCGGCATCGATGTTGAGGACCTGGCCGGTGACGCTGTCCGACTTGCAGAACGTGAGCACCTGGTCGGCCACGTCCTCCACGCTCGCCGCGCGCTTGAGGGCGGCGCGCTGCCGGGCGCCGTCGGCCTGCTCGGGGCGGAGGCGCGAGGTCATCCGCGTGCCCTCCATGAGCCCCGGGGCGACGCAGTTCACGGACACATCGGGGGCGAGGGCTACCGCGAGGCAGCGTGTGAGGTGGATCAATCCCGCCTTGCTCGTGGCATAGGCGATGCTGCTTCCGCCGGGATTGAGCCCGGCCACCGAGGCGATGTTGACGATGCGCCCGGAGCCGCTCTTCTTGAGGTGCGGCGCGGCGGCGCGGCACACGAAGTACGGCCCGCGCAGGTTCGTGGCGAACAGGCGATCCCAGATCTCCGGGTTCAGTGACTCCAGATCCGGGAACGGAATGCTGATGTTCCACGCCGCATTGTTGACGAGGATGTCGAGACGGCCGAACTGTTTGACCACCGCATCCACCGCGGGAGGAATGGCCTCGGCCCTGGTCTGGTCGAGGGCCACGCTCCACGCCCGCCGGCCGAGCGCTTCCACCGTACCCACCGTCTCCCGCGCGGCGTCCGCGCGCTCGAGGTAGGTGATGGCGATGTCGGCGCCCGCTCCAGCGAGAGCGCGCGCGATGGCCGTGCCGAGAAGCCCGGTGCCGCCCGCCACGAGCGCGACGCGATCCTTGAGATCCATGACGGGGGGAGAGTACCACGTCGTCCGGCCCGTGTCTCGGCGCGGGCGCCACATCGCGCATTGACCTTTCGCGACGGCTGGCGCACTCTCTCCGCGGAGGTCATTCCGCGTCCTTGCCTGCATCGGCGCAGTCCGCAAGGCTGTCGACGTTCGCCGCCCTCAAGGGACGGAACTACAGCCTCTACTGGTACGGCCTCGTCTTCTACGTGCTCGGACACCGCGCGGAGTACACGACCTTCGCGTGGATGACCTGGGAAGTGAGTCGCAATCCTCTCTCCCTCGCCTATCTCGGCCTCGCCCAGGGCGTGCCCCTCGTCCTCTTCCAGCTCTGCGGCGGGGTGCTCGCCGATCGCATCAACCGCCTCCGCCTCCTCGTGGCCACGCAGACCCTCGTGTCCCTCGTGCTCGCCACCGCCTTCCTCCTCACCGTGCTCGGCCTCGCGCGGCTCGAGATCCTCCTCGCCCTCGCCGCGCTGAGCAACGTCTTCCGCGCCTTCGACGAGCCGAGCCGCATGGCGCTGGTGCCGCAGCTCGTGGAGCGCGACCGTCTCCCCAACGCCATCGCCCTCGGCTCCATCCCCTGGCAGGCCGGGCGCATGATCGGCCCCTCCGTGACGGGCATCCTCATCGCCGCCCTCGGCGGCGCCGTGGGCTTCGGCCTGGCCGCCGCGTCGTCGTGCCTCGCCCTCCTCCTCTACAGCCGGCTCCGGCTGAGCGTGCCCGTCCGTCCCGCCGACGGCCGTCACGTGCTCCAGCAGTTCGCGGAGGGCCTGAGCTTCGTTGGACACAACTTCGTGTTCGCGTGCCTGATCGCCCTCGCCCTCTTCAACAGCCTCTTCGCCATGTCCTACCTCACCCTCTTGCCCGTGTACGCCGACGCGTACTTCGGCGCCGGTTCCACCGGCTTCGGCCTCCTCAATGCCGCCCACGGGACGGGGGCCCTGGTGGGGACACTCACGGTGGCGACCATTGCCCATCTCCTCCGTCGCGGCCGCGCGCTCCTCACGGGCGCGGCGTGCGTGGGGATGGCCCTCATGCTCTTCTCGCGCACGCACGGTCTCGCCGTCGCCCTGCCCATGCTCGTGCTCGTGGGCTTCTGCAACACCTTCTACCTGATGCAGGTGAGCACGTATCTGCAGCAGAACGTGCCGGATCACCTCCGCGGGCGCGTGATGAGCCTCTACTCGCTCTGCTGGAACCTCCTTCCGCTGGGTGGGCTCCTTGCCGGCGCCCTCGCCGCCGCGGTGGACGCGCGCTTCGCCGTGCTGTTCGGCGGCTTCATGGTCACCGCCAACGCCCTCGTGCTCATGGCCTCGCGGCGCCTCCGCACCATCAACTAGCCGATCCCCTCTCCCCAGTGGGGAGAGGGTCAGGGTGAGGGGGAACGGGGTGATCTGATCATCTGGGATAGTCGCGAAGGGGGATCACGACAACATCGACGATATTTGGCGTGAGTAAGAACGGAATCGTTTTCCTTCAACCGTAGAGGTGGATTGAAAATGGAGCTGCTGCTCTAGACAAGTTATGCCGCCGTCATGCCGGGCGTCGAGCGGACCCTGTCCTCTGGCGCAAGAGCATCCCCAGGCGCGAGAGGTCGCGAGCGCGGTCAATCCCATCGACGGCTGCCATGATGGCGTCCGCAGGCTTGCGAGGAAGCAATGGCCCGGTCAGACGGGTGTACTTGGCCCGGACCTCGTCGGGGGTGAGCGGATTCTCGAGGGTGCCCCGGGCGTGCTCCACCCGCCGCGCGAGCGTCCGGCCGTCCTTGAGGGAGAGCTCGACGATCGAGTCGTAGCGCTCGGGGTAGTGGGCGTCAAGCGCGGGATCGTGAATCAGGGCCATGCCCGAAGACAGCCGCGCCACCTCGGGATGCCGCTGGCGATCGAAGAGGATGTCGTCGATGATCACCCGCCCGAAGACGAGCCCCACGGGCAGGATGTACTGGGCGCAGTGCGACTTGAGGGGATTGCCGTCGATCATGTGCGCGCCGTTCTTCGGAAAGCGCAGCACGATGCGCTCTACGTCCGTGGCCCGGAGCTTTTCGTCCGCCGCGAGACCGAGGAGCGCGTCGAGACCGGGATGCGTGAACGCGCAGGAGGAGTAGAGCTTGAAGGCGAACTCGGGCAGGTGGAAGCGCTCGCCCCAGCCGTCCAGGAGCGCGTCGGGATTCGCCGAGCCGGAGAAGGCCGTGAAGGCGTCGTACTTGCCCTCGAAGGGCTCGGGCGGCCCGCCGAACCCGAGGGAGGCAAGGTACGCGGCGGTGACGCCGTTTCGCGCCGCGAGGCCGGGGTTGAGTGGGCGGGAGTGCTCGGTCGGGTCGTTGGCCCAGGCGAGGAGCCCGCACGTCTGCTGCATGGCAAGCCCGAGGGCCACCGCCTGACGCTCCGGGCTCAGCCGGAGCAGGTAGCCGGCGGCCGCGGCGGCCCCGAAGGCGCCGCAGATCGCGCTCGGGTGGAACCCGCGATTGTAGAGGGCGACGGGATCGAAGGCATAGGAGACGCGCGTCGCCACTTCCACGCCCAGGATCATGGCGGCGAGGAAGCGCTTGCCGTCGACCCGCTGCTTCTCGCCCACCGCGAGGCTGGCGGGCACGATCACCGCCGGCCCGTGGAGGATGGCGCCCACGTGATGCGGCTCCACGTCGCAGTAATAGCCGAGCGTGCCGTTGGCCAGGGCGGCATTGACGCACGAGGTGCGCCGTCCCTGCCCGACCAGGCTCGACTCCGCCACCCCGCCCAGCTCCTTCACGAAGCGCATGATGATGCGGCTGCCCGGATACTTGGGCGCCGAGGCGACCAGCATGGCCCCAAGGGTGTCGAGCAGCTGCAGCTTCGCGGGGGCGAGGAGCGCAGGCGGCAGATCCTGATAGCGGAAGCCGGCGATGCGCTCGGCCAGGCGATGCGTGACGGTGGATGGCGGCATGGAACCTCTCCTCAGCACCCGTCCACTCCGGCGAGCCGGAGCTCGTCGGCGCGATGGCAGGCGACGAAATGCCCGGGCGAGATCTCCCGCCAGCTCGGTGACTCGGTCCGGCACACGTCGACCGCGTGCGGGCAGCGAGGGTGGAAGTAGCAGCCGCTGGGCGGTGCGGCGGGGTTCGCCACTTCCCCTTCGAGCACGACCTCGCGCACGGGGACCCGCGGATCCGGCTCGGGCACGGCGGCCAGGAGGGCTGCCGTGTACGGGTGCCGAGGGCCGGCGAAGAGCTCGGCGGTCGAGCCCAGCTCCACGATGCGTCCCACGTACATGACGGCCACGCGGCTGCTGATGTGCCTCACGACGCTCAGGTCGTGCGCCACGAAGAGATAGGTGAGGCGGAACTCGGCCTGCAGGTCGATAAGGAGATTCAGGATCTGCGCCTGGACCGAGACGTCCAGGGCAGACACCGGCTCGTCGGCAACTACCAGGCGTGGGTGCAGGGCCAGGGCGCGCGCGATACCGATCCGCTGCCGCTCGCCCCCGCTGAAGGCGTGGGGGAACCGCCGCATGTATTCGGGACGAAGGCCGACGCGGCGCAGGAGATCCGCCACGCGCGCCTCGCGCTCCCGTCGGCTGTCCATGCCGTGCACGAGCAGCGGCTCGCCCACGAGATCGAGCAGGGTCATGCGCGGGTTGAGCGAGGTGAACGGGTCCTGGAAGATCATCTGCATCTCGCGCCGCAGCGCGCGCAGCTCCGAGGGCCGGAGGCGTCCCAGCTCGATCTCGGCGCCGCTGGCTGCCCGCATGAACACCTGCCCCGCCGTCGGCTCGACGGCACGCAGGATGCAACGCGCGGTGGTGGTCTTTCCACAGCCGCTCTCGCCGACCAGGCCCAGCGTCTCTCCTTCGTCGATGTGGAAGTCGACGCCGTCCACCGCCCGCACGTGGCCGACCGTCCGCTGCCAGAAGCCTTTCCGGATCGGAAAGAGCTTCTGCAGCCCGGTCACGCGGAGCAGCGCCGGGGCGCTCATCGGTCCTCGTAGAGAAAGCAACTCACGACGTGCCCGTCCCCGACGCGCCGCAGGCTCGGCTCCTCCCGATCGCACGTGCCCGCCATGAAGCTCTCGCAACGGGGATGGAAGGGACAGCCGGAGGGCCGGTCATAGGGATGCGGCACCGCGCCGGCGATGGGGGTGAGCCGCTCGCGGCCGGCGGAACGGATGCGCGGAATGGAGCGCAGGAGGGCCCGCGTATAGGGATGGCGCGGGGCGTGGAAGATCTCGTCGACCGGCGCCTGCTCCACCACGCGGCCCAGGTACATCACCACCACCTCGCGGGCCATCTCGGCAACCACGCCGAGGTCGTGCGTGATCAGCATGATCGCCATCCCGTCCTCATCCTGAAGCTGGCGCATGAGCCGAAGGATCTGCCGCTGCGTGGTCACGTCGAGGGCGGTGGTGGGCTCGTCGGCGATCAGCAGAGTCGGTTGGCACGAGAGCGCCATGGCGATCATGGCCCGCTGGCGCAGGCCGCCGCTGAGCTGGCTCGCGAGCTGCCTCACGCGCTCCTCCGGCGAGGACACGCCCACTCGCCGCAGCATCTCGATGGTCTTCTCGCGCGCCTGCCGCCGATCGAGCCCCTGGTGCAGGACGATCGCCTCGCTGATCTGGTCCCCGATGGTGTGCACGGGGCTGAAGGAGGACATAGGCTCCTGGAAGATGAGCGCGATCTCCGCTCCGCGAATCGCCCGGATGTCCGGGCCATCCGGGTCCAGCGTGGCCAGGTCGACGGTGCGCTCGGCCTCGGGTCGCCCGGCAACGGCACGCCGCTGGAAGCGGATCTCTCCCGACACGATGCGGCCCGGCCGGTCCACGATCCTCAGGATCGAGCGGGCGGTCACGCTCTTGCCGCAGCCGCTCTCCCCCACGATGCCCAGCGTGCCTCCGGGAGCCAGGTCGAAGGTGACGCCGTCTACCGCCTTCACCGTGCCCTCATCCTGGGGAAAGTACGTCCGGAGATCGCGCACCGAGAGGAGCGGCTCGCGCGTCATGTGCTGGGAGGTCGACTTACCGTCCATAGGGGTCGGCCGCATCCCGGAGCCCGTCGCCCAGGAAGTTGAAGGCCATCACCACCACGATCACCGGCACCGCGGGGAGCATCAGCCAGGGAGAGATGGCCACGGTCTGGACGTTCTGCGCCTGCTGCAGGAGCACGCCCCAGCTGATGGCGGGCGGGCGGAGACCGAGTCCCAAGAAGCTCAGCGAGGTCTCGCTGATGATCATGGCGGGGAGGGCCAGGGTGGTGGCCGCGATGATGTGGCTCATGAACGACGGCACCATGTGCACGAAGATGGTCCGCATCTGGGTGCAGCCGACGAGGCGGGCCGACACCACGAAGTCTTCCTCGCGCATGGCCAGGAAGCGCCCGCGCACCACGCGCGCCAGGTCCGTCCACCCGAGGAGCGAGATGATGATGGTGATGGCGAAGTAGACCTGCAGGATGGTCCAGTCCCGGGGCAGGGCCGCGGCCAGGCCCATCCAGAGGGGAATGGTGGGAATCGAGCGGAGGATCTCGATGACCCGCTGGATCACCGTGTCGGTGAGCCCGCCGTAGAACCCGGACAGCCCACCCAAGGCCACTCCGAGCACGAGGCTCACCAGCACCCCGAAGAGCCCGATGGTGAGGGAGATGCGCGTGCCGTACATCAGCCGCGACCACAGGTCGCGGCCCTGCACGTCCGTGCCCAGCAGGAAGATGGTGCGGGACGCGTCGAGGCCGCCGGCGACCCCGATGAGGTGCCGCGTGGACGGAATGAGCCCGAGGAACCGATACTCGAAGCCCTCGGCGAAGAACCGGACGGGGATCTTCTGGCTGGGATCCTCACGATAGACGCGGCGGAAGCTCTGGGGATCGCGGACACCCTTGAAGCCGTAGACGTGGGGCTGGAAGCGCCAGCCGTCGAAGAGGTGGAGGGCCTGCGGAGGCATCAGCGAGCGCTGGGCCTCGGAGGCATTGGGGTCGGCATAGGCGAGGAAGTCCGCCCCGAGGACGATCAGGTAGAAGCCGATGACCACCACCCCGCTCACCATGGCCACGCGATGCTTGCGGAAGCGCCACCACATCAGCTGCCACTGCGAGGCCACGAAGATGCGCTGCTTCTCGGCGGTGGCCGCGAGCGGCCCTTGCACGGGGGCGCTCGCGGGATCGAGGGCGAGGCCGGGATCAGCCATCACGTGTCCTCGAGGCGGATGCGCGGATCGATCAGCACGAGGAGGATGTCGGAGGCCAGCGTGCCGATCACCGTCATGACGCCGAGCATGAGCACGATGGTGCCAGCGAGGAACATGTCCTGGGCGATGAGGGCCTTGAGAAGAAGAGGGCCGACCGTGGGCAGCCCCAGCACGAGGGACACGATGATGCTGCCCGACACGATGTACGGCAGGGTGTAGCCCACCGTGCTCGCGAAGGGATTGAGGGCCACCCGCACCGGGTATTTCAGGACGACGCGGAACCAGGAGAGGCCCTTCGCGCGCGCGGTCACCACGTAGGGTTTGCGCAGCTCGTCGAGGAGGTTCGCGCGCATGATGCGGATCTGCTGCGCCGTCCCCGCCAGGCCCAGGATCAGGGCGGGGATGGGGAGATGCTTGAGGAGGTCCCAGACCTTGGCCCAGCTCCACGGCGCATCCTGGAGCTCCGGGGAGAACAGCCCGCCGATGTTGGCGTTGAAGAGCGTGAAGCCCAGGTAGAGGAGCACGAGGGCGAGGAGGAAGTTGGGCACGGCGAGGCCGATGAAGCCCACGAAGGTGGCGAGATAGTCGCCCGGCGAGTACTGGCGCGTGGCGGAGTAGATGCCGATGGGCAGGGCGAGCACCCACGTGAGGAGGAGGGCGGCCACCGAGACGACTACCGTCAGCCACAGGCGCTCCCCGATCACCTCGGTGACGGGGCGTCGCCACTCCATGGACATGCCGAAGTTGCCCTGGGCAAGCTGCTTCATCCACTTCCAGTACTGCACGTAGATGGGCTGGCCGAGACCGTACTGGATCCTGAGATTCTGCGCCTCCTCGTCGCTCACCACGCTGCCCATGGAGGCCATCTGCGCGATGTACGAGGTGACGTAGTCGCCGGGCGGGAGCTGAATGATGACGAAAGACAGAACGGAGATCGCCCAGACGGTGAAGACGGCGAGGAGGGCGCGCCGTCCGATGTACGTGAGCAACGACGCGCCCTCCTCGTGGGCCTACTTGAAGTAGAAGGTCGCGGGCCGGGAGATTCCCGGGGTCTTGCCATCCGGGCTGTTGTACTGGCGCGCGGGGATGTTCCCCATGTTCGTCTTCACGATGCGCACGCCATTGGCGGCAGGACCCAGGCCGACCACGCCGATGACGTAGACCTCCTCGGCGGCGATCTTCCAGACCTCCTTGCCGAGGGCGATCCGCTCCTTCTCCGGCACGCCGAAGGCCTTCTTCCACTTCTCCATCAGCTCCTTCATCCGCGGATCGGGCTCCTTGCCCTGGGCCCCGGCGGAGTTGAACCAGCGCGCGTAGAGCGGCCCCGAGGACACCACGTCGTCGACCACGAAGGGGAACACGTGGAGCGGGAACGTGAACAGGTGCTCGCTGCCGTCGTTGTTCCAGGCGCCCAGCTGCGTCTCGTTGGCCGCCGAGCGCTTGATGGCCAGGCTGCGCTCGACCTCCTGCACGACGAGGTCGATGCCGATCTTCTTCCACTGCTCGCGGATCATCTCGGAGATCTGCGTGTACTGCACGAACTGGCCGCCGAGGGTCTGGATCTCGATGCGCAACCGACCTTTGCCGTCGCTGCGCAGGCGATAGCCCTCCGCATCCTTCTTGCTGAGGCCGATCTTGTCCAGCATCTCGTTGGCCTTCTTCACGTCGTACGTCGCCCACAGCTTCCGGTACTGCGGCCCCGGGTTGTACTTGTTGCTGTCTGCGGGCACCACGGAGCCGGGCGTGCCGGTGCCAAGCCAGAACGTCTCGTTGATCTGGTCGCGGTCGATGCCGAGCGAAAGCGCCCGCCGGAAGTCGGCCGTGTTCATCCACTTGGCGATCTCAGGGTCGGCCTCGTAGCTGAGGTTGAACTTGATGATCATGTCGCCGCCGTAGTCGGCGGGATCGAGGTAGACCTTGTAGCGGCCCTTCTGCTGATTCTCGAGGAACACCGGTAGCTTGCCGAGGTCGAGGTGACGCTGCTGGAAGTCGTACTCGCCGGCCACCGCGCGGAGGTTGAGGACCTCGAGGTTCTCCGCCAGCGTGAGCACCACCTTGTCGATGTAGGGCAGCTGATTGCCTGCCGTGTCCACGAAGACGCTGTACGGGTTGCGCTCCAGCGTCCACGTCGGCGTGTTGATCGGCGTCACCGTCTTCCACGCCGAGACCACGGGTAGCTCCGGGTTGAGCGCCCAGTCGTTCTTGGCCAGGAATAGCCGCACCCAGGAATCGAACTTCGCATCCTTCGCTTTCTTGTCGAGCTCGGCCTGCCCCACGTACTTCGGATGGAACTGCTTGAGGTAGTGAGCCGGCGCGAAGCCGCCCATGGCACGGTACCCATACATCTGGCCCGCCAGGTCGGTGGAACCCGCCAGCACGTCGGGGAACATGAAGTACGGGTCGGGGAACTTGTACCGGACGGTGTACGTGTCGACTTTCTGGATCTCGCCCTGCTTGCCGTTGATGGCCATGGTCGCCGAGGGCGTGGGCACGAGATCCTTGTTCTTGTAGATGTCCTCGTACCAGAAGACGAAGTCGTCCGCGGTGAAGGGCTTGCCGTCGCTCCACTTCATCCCGCGCCTCAACTGCAGGAGCCACGTGCGGCCGCCATCCTGCATCTCGAGGCCGCGGGCGAGATTCGGAAGCGGCTTGTCCCCCGTGTAGTCCCAGAACATCAGGTGGTCCGGGCCCGAGCAGCAGCGGAAGCCGTTCCAGAAGTCGGCCGGGCCCGTGAAGCCACCGCGCAGCGTGCCCCCGTACTTCCCGATGTCGTGAAGCGGCTTGATCACCAGCGGGTCCTGGCCGATGCGCTCCGCCACGGGGGGCAGCTTCCCCGCCTTGACCTGCGCCGCCAGCTGCGGCGCCTCGCTGAGCTTCTTGGGGACCTTCGCCGGATCGGTGACGACCTCCGGCCCCTCGAGCTTGCCGACCAGGTTGCTCTTGGAGACGACCTGGGCGAGGGCCCCCGCGGCGGCGGCGCCGACGAGCGCGGCCGCGAGTAGGGTAACCATGAGTCGGGACCGGACCGCGCCAGCCTGCGGTTTCTGCCAGAGCTTGCCCATGACGTCCCCCTTGTACACGTGGGCTCGGACCGAGATGCCCTGCCTCGGGTTGCAGGGTGCGGCGATCCTGCCAGACTTTGAGGGAGGCGTCAAACACGCGATCACCCTCAAAAGAAGTGTTACCGGAACGGAAGTGGTTGCCTCAAGGAGGAACAGCCGGGCGGGACCGCCGCATGGCTCTTCGAGGTCCGTGCCGTGGTGCCGCAAAAGTAGGTGTTACTGGCCAGCCCGATCGGTGCCTCACGGGATGTTGCCGAGTC
>Ga0075434_100005055_pt1 | contig 11979 bp, 9 predicted proteins | sample RhiMethybrSRZTD3_FD_75298 | JGI IMG/M metagenome (GOLD analysis project Ga0075434, IMG submission 75298) | Populus rhizosphere microbial communities from Tennessee, USA - Rhizosphere MetaG P. TD hybrid SRZTD3 | ecosystem: Host-associated > Plants > Roots > Rhizosphere > Soil | place: USA... | reverse complement strand
TCGGCACGCTGCCGGCCAATGTTATTCGGCTGGATCTCCGCGTCGTCTCCGCAGCGTTCATCGCGATGGCGTTTGTGACGATCGCGTGCGGCCTGCTGCCGGCGTGGCACCTCTCTCGGGTCGATCCTGGCGACGCACTCCGCGGCGCCGAGCGCGGGGCGGGTCCCGCGCCCGCACAACGAACGCAGGTGGCAATGCTCGTCGCGCAGATGGCTGGCTGCCTCGTCCTGCTGATCGCGACGACGCTGCTGATACGGACGTTTGTGAGATTGCAGACAGAGCCCCTCGGATTCGATCCCAGGGATCTGTGGGTTGCCAACGTCATTCTGCCGAACGATCCGTTCGATACCGGCGAGAAACGACATCTCTTCTACCGTGAGCTGGCAGAGCGCGTCCGAGGTCTGCCTGGAGTGCGTGCGGTCGCCGCGGCAACCACGGAACCCCTGAACAGCGGCGCGCCCGTCACGGTCAACATCGGCACCGAGGACGATGCGAATGCTCCCCGCATCAGCGCTCAGGATGTGACGACGGAATTCTTCGAGGCGCTCGGCGTACCGGTTGTGGCCGGCCGCGAATTCGTCGCGAGTGACACCGCGCCCGTCGCAATTCTGAACGCACCTGCCGCCCAGAACCTGTTCGGCGGACCTGCGGCCGCGATCGGACGGCGAGTGCGTTTCAACAAGGAGCCGTGGCGTCAGGTCGTCGGCGTGGTGGGCAGCGTGCGGTCCACATTCTTCAACACGCTGGAGTGGAAGGCGGATCCGATCGTGTATCGGCCCGCGGCGCAAGGGTTCCGTGGTTTCAGCAACCCGACCGCCACCAGCTTCGGGTTCAAGCTGGACATTCGCTCGAGCGCGCCGCTCACGATGGCAACGTTGCGAACCGCGGTGGCGTCGGTCAGCCCGCGCGCATCGGTCACCGAGCTCCGCACCGTGTCGGAGATGATCGGAACAGCAACGAGGCAACCGGCCCTTCGGATGACCCTGCTGGTGTTCTTCGCCGCCGTCAGCCTGTTGCTCGCGGCCATCGGCGTGTATGGGCTCGTGTCGCAGGCCGTGACGCAGCGGCTCCGCGAGGTGGCCATCCGTCTGGCGCTCGGCGCGGAGCCGGCCGGCCTGGTCGCGACGGTTGCGCGCCGGGCGCTCGCGGCGGCGTTGGTGGGCCTCGCCGTTGGCGCCACGGCGTCGCTGATGCTCGGTCGAACGCTGGAGGCGCTGCTGTACGGCGTCCGGCCGCGTGACCTGGCGTCGTTCTTCACGGCCGCGGCGGCGCTCCTCGCGGTCACCGCTGTGGCCGCGGTGATCCCCGCTCTTCGAGCGACCCGCGTCGATCCCATGCAGGTGCTGCGCGGCGACTGACGTCGCGCCTCAGGACAGCTCGACTGCTTGTTCCCGCCGATATGCGGAAATCCGCGTGGGTGCTCAGCGGTCGCGCACGGCTTCCAGCCGGGCGCTGACGCGCGACTCCTTGTCAGCCGCAACCAGCACGGCCGTCGTCCAGCGATCGTACCCGTCACGCTCGATGCGAACGACGCGGGAACCCACACGGACTCCCGTCAGCTCGAGCGGCGTTTCTCCGACGAACTCCCGATCGACGAACACCGCGCTGCCGGCCGGTTCGGAGTCGACCATCAGCGCTCCAAGGTATAGAACGGGCTCCTTCGAGCGGCCAGCCTGAGACACATCGGCCGCTTGTGCGACCGGTGCTGGCGGCAGCTGATCTCGCCGGTCCGGTGACGATTCAAGCCGGGCGGCAATCGTACGCGCCGGCGCGGTCGCACGCTCGGCAGGCATGTCAAACATCGCGAAAAGGGACGATGTGCTGGGCAGCAGCGGGCCAGGCGCCGGCGATTTCTGAAGGGCTGCGCGCGTGCTGGCGATCCGACTTGGCTGATGCGGCGTAAGCACCATGGCAATCCCGAGCAGATTCACGGCGACCAGGACGCCGAGAACCGCCGCCCAGCGCAGATGGGGTCGCCTGATCTCGATCTTCCATGCAGTAGGCAGCGAGGGGCTGGCTGAACGCAGCACGTTGACAGCGTTCCGAGCTGATTCCGTCAGAGTGTGTAGTCGCTTGCGGACGCGTTCGAGCTCGCATTTGACGTCGCTCTTGCTCCAGACCAGCTGTCCGACCCGAGCTCTGGCTTCGACGATCCGCCGTTTGAGCCGGCCGATCGCTGTCTCGGCTTGTCCGGGCGCGTGGTCGCCACCGGTGAGCGCGGCGACTAGCGCTTTGAGCGCGCTCAGAACGGCCGTGACCGGCGTCGCCACCACCGCTGCTGGTTCGATCGTGCCCTTCACCGCATCGAAGTTGTCGATGCGATGTTCGAACTGATCCATTCCCGCGGCGGCCCGTCGTTCCGGCCGGCCGGCCGTTTCTTCGGCTCGCCGCAGCTCCTTGTCACTCCCGGCGACCGTCGCGACCAGCAGCTGCTCGATCGCCCGCTTCCGTCCATCGAAGTCGTCGAGGCGCCGTTCGAGCTCGGCTATCGTCGCCTTGGCCCGACGTTCGAGCTGCGCCGTCGTCTCGACGGCCCGATGTTCCAGCCGGCCGACCGTGGCCTCGGCCTCTTCCAGCCACATGCCCCTTTCGGTCAAGACAGCGACACGCGCTTGCAGCTCGTCCATCAATCGGGCAACTCGCGTGGCTTCGTCGCGAGCTCGATCGATGGCTTCCTTTTGAGCCTCGAAACGAGCCCCGCACTGCATCACCTCTTCAGCGAGCTGCTTCAGCGAAGCAAAAGGGTTTTCGGTGGCGCTCAGATTACGCACGATCTCGAGCGGTTCGATTCGCTTGTCGATGGCGTCGAGGACATCGACAGTCAAGTCGCTGCGTTTCTCTGTCAGGCGGCAGATATCGCCGAGTCTCGCATAGCTCTGACCGAGGTGGTCGCCGAGACTGCGCAGCTCTCGCAAATCGTTGCGAATCGCGGTCGTTTCGGCTTTCAACTGTTCGACGGCGACTTGGGTCTGCCGAAACGGCTTGTGGAAATCATCCAGGCGCTTCGCGTCGATCTGCGACGCGACGCTGGCGTGCCGAACGTCGACGGCGGTGGCGTATCGCGCTGCCGCTTGAACGTTCTCCGTGACGCGGGCCCGCGCGCGTGCGGACATAGAAGAGTTGTCTTCCGGAAGAAAGACGGACAGCGTGTCGACCTCGGCGACGAGCTCTGCCGATTCGGGCGTGTCGAGTGGACTCTGCGTCGCCGGCCGGGACTGCAGTCTCGGCGCAATGGCAGCCGGGGCGATGTATGTCGTGGACTTCGAGAAGAACTTGAACAACTGTTCGAATCCCGCCGAATCGAAGGCGTCCGATTCGACTTCAGCATAGTCGTGGCGGATCTGTAAGAACACACATTTTGCACAGAATCTGAGGGAATCAGCTGACTCAACAGTAACCCTTTGTCTCCTTGTTGGCGGGGCGGAGCTCCTTTCACCCGTCGTTTCCCTAGACGACAGGATTCCTCGAGGCGGTCGGCGTACCGGTTGTGGCCGGCCGCGAATTCGTCGCGAGTGACGTTGCGCCCGTCGCAATTCTGAACGCACCTGCCGCCCAAAACCTGTTCGGCGGACCCGCGGCCGCGATCGGACGGCGAATGCTTCAAGAAGGAACCGTGGCGTGAGGTCGTCGGCGTGGTGGGCAGCGTGCGGTCCACATTCTTCAACACGCTGGAGTGGAAGGCGGATCCGATCGTGTATCGGCCCGCGGCGCAGGGATTCCGTGGTTACAGCAACCCGACGGCCACCAGCTTCGGGTTCAAGCTGAACATTCGCTCGAGCGCGCTCACGATGGCGACGTTGCGAACCGCGGTGGCCTCGTTCTTCACGGCCGCGGCGGCGCTCCTCGCCGTCACCGCCGTGGCGCGGTGATCCCCGCTCTCCGAGCGACCCGCGTCGATCCCATGCAGGTGCGGCGCGGCGACTGACGTCGCGCCTCACGACCAGTCGCCCGCTTGTTTCCGCCGATGGTGGGAAAATTCGGGAGCGCGCTCAGCGGTCGCGCAGGGCCTGCAGCCGGGCGCTGACGCGCGTCTGCTTGTCAGCCGCGACCAACACGGCCGTCGTCCAGCGATCGTACCCGTCACGCTCGACGCGAACGACACGGGAACCCACGCGGAGTCCCGTCAGCTCGAGCGGCGTTTGTCCGACGAACTCCCGATCCACGAACACCGCGCTGCCGGCCGGTTCGGAGTCGACCGTCAGCGCTCCAACGTATGGAACGGGTTCCTTCGAACTGCGAGCCTGGGCCGCGCCGTTCGCCGGCGCAGCCGGTGTCTCTCGCGGCCGATCTCGCCGCTCCACTGAAGGTACCTTCGTGGCGGCAATCGTGCCCGTCGTCGCGAACGCGCGCCCTGCAGGCATGTCGAACATCGCGAAATCGGACGCCGTGCTGGGCAGCGGCGAGACCGTCGCCAGCGGTTTTTGTAGGTTCGGAGCCGCGGCGCTGGCGATCCGGCTTGGCTGATCGGGCAGACTCACCATGGCAATGCCAAGCAGATTCAGTGCGACCAGCACGGTGAAAACTGCCGCCCAGCGTAGAAACGGACGCCTGATCCTGACCTTCCATGCATTGGACCGTCGCGGGTCGCTAGCACGCAGAACCATGACAGAGCGCGGAGCTGATTCCGTCAGCGTCTGGAGTTGATCGCGAACGCGTTCGAGCTCGTGTTCGACGTCGTTCTTGCTCCTGACCACCTGTTCCACCTGGACTCTGGCTTCGGCAGTCCGCTGTTCGAGCTGACCGATCGCGGTCTCGGCTTGTCCGAGCGCGCCGTCGCTCCCAGTGAGCGCGGCGGCTCGCGCTTCGAGCGCGCTCAGAACCGCCGTGACTCGCGTCGCCTCGGTCGCCGCCCGCTCGATCGTGCTCTTCTGCGCATCGAAATGGTCGATGCGACGTTCGAGCTGATCGATCGACGCCGCGGCCCGTTGCTCCAGCCGGCCGGCCGTTTCCTCGGCTCGCCGTAACTCCTTATCACTCCTGGTGACCGCTGCGACCAGTTCTTGCTCGATCGTCTGCTTCTCCGCATCGAACTGACGGACGCGCCGTTCGAGCTGCGCCGCCGTTTCGGCGCCCTGCTGTTCCAGCCGGCGGACCGTTTCCTGCGCTTGCGCCAACCGCTGATCGCCGGCGGTCAGCGCAGTGGCCAACGCCTGCTCGATCGTGTGCTTCTGCGCTTCGAAGTGGTTGACGCGCCGTTCGAACTGTGCGGTGGTTTCGGCGGCCTGTTGTTCCAGCCAGCTAACCGTTTCTTCGGCTTGTCTCAACGTTTCGTCGCTCTGGGTGCACGCAGCGACCAGCGCCCATTCGATCGCCCGCTTCCGTCCATCAAAGCCGTCGAGGCGCCGTTCGAGCGCGGCCATCGTCTCCGTGGCCAGTCGATTGAGCTGCGCCGTCGTCTCGACGGCCCGATGTTCCAGCCGGCCGACCGTGGCCTCCGCCTCTCCCAGCCACTCGCTTTTTTTGGTCAAGAGAGCGACACGCGCCTGCAGATCCTCCATCAATCGGCCCACTCGCGTGGCTTCTTCGCAAGCTCGATCGATGGCTTCCTTCTGAGCCTCGAAACGAGTCCCGCACTGCATCACTTCTTCAGCGAGCTGCTTCAGCGAAGCAAAACTTTGTTCTGTAGTGGCGGTGAGTTCACGCGCGACCTCGAGTGGTTCGATCCGCTTCTCGATGCCGTCGAGCACATCGACGGTCAACTCGCTGCGTTTCTCTGTCAGACGGCAGATGTCGCCTAGTCTCGTATAGCCCTGATTGAGGTGATCGCCGAGGCTGCGCAGCTCGCGCAAATCGCCGCGAATCGCACTCGCGTCACCTTTCAACTGCTCGACGGCCTGCTGGGTCTGCCGAAACAGCTTGCGGAAATCATCCAGGCGCTTCGCTTCGATCTGCAACGCGGCGCCGGTGTTCTGAACGTTGGCGTCGGTATATCGCGATGCCGCTTGAAGGTTTTCCGTGATGCGGACCCGCGCGTGGGAGGAGATTGAAGAGTTGTCTTCCGGAAAAAAGACAGACAGCGTGTCGATTTCGGCGGCAGGCGCCGCCGATTCGGGCGTTGCGACGGGACTCTGGATCGCCGGCTTGGACTGCAGTCCGGGCGCGATGCCCGCAGGGGCAATGTAGGAAGTGGTGGATTTCGAGAAGAACCTGAATGCCACGTTTCTGAATCCCGCCGAATCGGGTGAAGTCGTCCGATTCGCTGGTTCAGCATAGTCGTTACAAATCTGTCGAGCACACACTTTTGCACAGAATCTGGCGGGAATCTGCTGATCTCAGCAGTACTTCTCTGTTGCTTCTGTGGCGCTGGGCGTCGAGCCCTTTCACCCGTCGTTCCCCTTGACGAGCTTCAGGACTCGCCTGCGCTGCACGCGATCGAGCGCGACCTTCGCGTCGTCCAGAGCTCGAGCGAACGCCATTCCATACAGGAACCCCGCGTCGAACTCCGCGACGCCCGGGCTCGCCGCCGCTTCCGCGTCGTCGTCGTCGAGGACCAGGCTCATTGAATCGATGAGCAGCTGCCTTTCCGTGGCAATCGTCTTCCCCAGTCTTGCGAGTTCGTCTTCAGGCAACGGCTCGGCACCGTGGTCGGCGGCCGTCATCGTGAGCCTGACGAGTTCCGCTGCATGACGATTGGCCTCGTCCTCCCATTTGCTCATGCGTCTGCCCCCTCGTCGAGGTGGAGGATATCGTGTCGCTCGGCAGATCGCCAACCCGATCGGCCCTGATCGTCCGCGTCTAAACGACCACCGATCGGGCTCGCCGGAGAGCTGCCGCGAGTTGCGGCGGTCCTTCGACACGGATGGCGCGTGCGGCGTCCTTCTCTGACAGCGCGTTGAACAGGAGCTTCCATGCCGCATCATCGTCAAAACGAATGCGCGCCGTGACCGTGGCCGGCTCCCCGCGCGACAGCGTCCACTGCTCGGTCTCGCGCACCAGAGTCCATCGGCCGCCCGCGGGACCGCTGATGTCTATCAGCACCGTTTGACCGGACCCGGCCGACACGTCGCGAAACGCGTGAGGCAACCCTCGCACGGCCACGTCGATCACCGCGGCCAGATATCTCGGATCGGACCGTACGTCAGCCCCCACCGCCATCCGGATCTGTTGCTGGTGATGCCAGAGCTCCGTGAACTCGCGCCCGATGTCGAACCAGCCTGCCGACGCCTGTTCGCCCGCCCACGACACCGGAAACAGCGCCGGCGCGTCGAGTGACAGCGATTCGAACCAATCGGCGAGATCTCGACTGGCCCGCTCGTAAAGGTCAGTCAGGACACGTGGACTCAATCGCTTCGACGCGCCGATCCACTGCGCGTTGAGCGCGTTGATGAAGTCGACGAAGTCGCGTTCCGACACGATGGCCTCAGCCGGTGGCGGCGGGTTCATCGCGTCACGATGGAACGAGAGTCGCCGAAGTGTGGTGTCCAGAAGGTGTGCGACGACATCGCGGACCACCCACTGCCTGGCGACGGTCGGGCGCTCCCAATCCTCCCGTGACAATCCACGCAGCACGTCGACAAGGCTGGTCGAGACGGGACGGAAGAACGTCCGTGTATCAACGGGGATCGGCGGTTCCAGTGGCATGGGCGCCATCGTATCTCGACGAGTCAAAGGCCCACCGCCACGGTACGACCGGTGCACTCTCGATGACTTAAGGGACGTTTCGGCGAAATGGTCGGCGGATCGTGTCTCGCGTCGTCACATTCTTGTAAGTCGGCGTCGAAATCTGTCATGTGCAGACCGTGGTTATCCGGGTCCGCGGAACTCCGGGAGGGTTTCATGTTTGGAATGCGAATGTCCGGCGCCTTCTTCGTCGCGACAATGCTGGTCAGCGCGCCAGCCTTTGCTGAGCAACCGGCTCCCGCGGGTCACGTCAAGGTTGTGAAGGGCCGATCGTTCATCGTCCGCCAGAACACCGCGATACAAGCCAAGCCCGGCGATCCAGTGTTTGCGATCGACACATTACGGACCGAATCTGACGGCACGATTGGCGTGACGATGATGGACGACACGCGGATCTCGCTCGGCCCTGCCAGCGAGGTGCGCCTGGAGCGCTACGTGTTCGCACCGGCCGAAGGCGGCCTGGGTATGGTCCTGAACTTCGTCCGCGGTGTCGCCGCCTATGTCTCTGGCCGCATGGCGAAGCTGGCTCCCGACTCCATCCGACTGGAAACGCCGGCCGCGATCGTCGGCGTCCGCGGCACGACCGTCGCCATCCGAGTCGGTTCGTAGTAGCGCCTATGCCAGGCTTCTGGCACCCGCGGATTCCGATCTACGCATTGACGGTCGCCGTGCTTCTCGGCGCCGGCTGCGGCCCCAAGCGCGGCGCACCGATCGTTCCCACGGCTCCGCCGGCGACCACACTGATCGCTCTTCTTCCGGACCCTGAAAGCGGCGTGACCGGACACGCTCGCGTGAACAACGAGTTTGGCTCGGCGAATCTGGCCACGCCGCGCGCGGCGACACAGGTGAAATCCGACGGCCCTCCCGGCGCCGTCAAAGCGGTCAGCGAAGATGAGGTCGCGCGCCTGTTCGGCGCGGCGCTCGCCGCGCTGCCCCCCGAGCCGAAGCACTTCACGCTGTACTTCAAGTTCGAATCCGACGCGCTGACCGACGAGTCGAGCCAGAAGATTCCAGAGATCGTCGCCGCCGTGAAACGGCTGGCGGTCCCGGAAGTCGTTGTCATCGGGCACACCGACACGCTCGGCGACCCCAAGGCCAACGTCTCGCTCGGTTTGAAGCGCGCGATGAGCGTGAAGAGCGTCCTGGTTGACGCAGGCATCGCGCCGCCACTGATCGAGGTGGCCTCTCATGGCGAAGCCGACCTCCTGGTCAAGACGCGAAACAACAAGGCCGAGCCGCGCAATCGCCGCGTCGAAATTTCGGTGAGGTAGCCGCAACGTGTCGAGGCCGCGTGGTTCCTCGCGTCGCCGTCTCATCATCCTCAGCGGCGCACTGCCTGTCGTCCTCGCATCGATCCTCGTGCTGTACCGGCCGCCGCTGTTGGGACGATTAGATGACTCGACCTACGACCTGCTCTTGCGGTCGGCACAGGCAACGCCTCCCGCCGCCCGCGTCGTCATCGTCGACGTCGACGAACGCAGCCTGACCACGGTCGGTCAGTGGCCGTGGCGCCGCGACGTCGTTGGCCGGCTGATTTCCACGTTGAGGGACGCGGGCGCGGCGGTCATCGCCCTCGACGTCATCTTCCCGGAATCCGATCGGTTCGAGCAGGACGCCAAAGCCATCCGGGATGCCGGCCCGGATATGACGCCTGACGGCAAGCTCGCCGACACGCTGCGGCAGGGCCGCGTGATACTCGGGTACGGGTTGACGTTCGACGCCGCGCCGCTCGGCGCGCGCCCGTGCGTGCTGCACCCCCTCGGCGCCGCCATCATCCGTCCCGCCGACGATGCGGCGCACGAGCCGTTTTTCCGGGCCACGGGCGTCGTCTGCAGTCTGCCGATCCTCGGGCGGGCGGCGCCGGCGTCAGGTTTCCTGAACGCGGCGCCCGATTCCGATGGCATCCTGCGACGTGTGCCACTCGTCGCCGAGTACGACGGGCGCCTCTATCCCAGTCTGGCGCTCGCTGCAGTAGTGGCCACCACCGGGCCAAGCGACATCGCGCTGCGCGTCGTGAACGTCAACGCCGCGACGTTGGAAATCGGCAATCGACAAACGCCGCTCGACGGGAAGGGCGACCTGCTGCTGCGCTACCGGGGCAAGAAACACACGTTTCCGTACGTCTCCGCGGCCGACGTGATGTCCGGCGCCGCACTGGGCGACGCACTGAAAGGCAAGATCGTGTTCGTCGGTACTACGGCGCTCGGCACGCGCGAGGTCGTGGCGACCCCGGTCGATACGCTGTTCGCCGGCGTCGAGGTGCAGGCGACCGTCGCCGACAACCTGTTGCAGCGCGACTTCATCCGACGGCCGGCGATTGGCGCGACGCTCGAGAGCCTCACCGTGCTGCTCCTGGGCACCGCGATCGTGCTGCTCGTCGCGCAGGCGGGGATCGTTGCCGGCATCGTCGGGGCTGGCGCCGGCGTCGCCGCGCTCTGGTGGGGCGAAATGTGGCTATTGTCGGCGCGCGGCCTGTTCGTCTCGCCGCTGGCGCCGACCATCGGCGTGCTTGGATCGCTGGCCGTAATGACACTGGCGACGTTCACTGTCGAACGCGGCCGCGCGAACACCGCCACAAGGGAAAAGGCGTCCGCGCAACGTCTGATGGTGCAGGCACTGCTGTCGCTGACCGAAGTCCGAGACGCCGAGACCGGCCGCCATTCGCGGCGCACGCAGCAGTACGCGCGGCTGCTCGCGGGACAGCTGTCCACGCAGCCCGAGTTCCGAGCGCAGCTCACTCCCGAACGCATCGATCTGCTCTCGAGCCTCGCGCCGCTTCACGACATTGGCAAGGTGGGCGTGCCGGATCACGTCCTCAACAAGCCCGGGCCGCTGACCGCTGACGAGATGGTGGAGATGCGCAGGCATCCGGAGCTTGGGCGCGACGTGATCCTGAAGGCCGAGGCGCGTGTCGGCGTGCGAGACGATGCGACGATGGCGATGGCGAAGGATATCGTCTATACGCACCACGAGCGGTGGGACGGCACCGGGTATCCGCAGGGACTGCGCGGCACCGACATTCCGGTTGCCGGCAGGGTGATGGCGCTGGTCGATGTCTACGACGCGGTCCGCGCCCGAACGCTGTACCAGCGCTGTCTGTCACACGAGGACACCGTCCGGCTGATTATGAAAGGCCGCGGCACGCATTTCGACCCGGCGGTCGTGGAAGCGTTTCTCAGCGTGTCGGCGCGATTCAAGATCGTCTCGGACGAGGCTCTCAAGGATTCCGCGTAATTTCCAGCTGACTTTTTTTGAAGAAACGGTCCGGCCCGCGCGTAGAATCCTCGCGGTGCAAAGGAGACCCATGACGAACACGCTGTGGGCACGTCGGTCGTTGATGTCGGGGATGAGCGCTGTCGCTGCCGCCTTAGCCTTTGGCGCGCGCCCGGCGAGCGCGCAGACCGCAGCCGCCCCATTCCAACCGGCCCGCCACCCGCAGGACGAGTGGTTGGACAAGATTCCGGGGAAGCACCGCGTCGTGTTCGACGTGACCTCCTCCCGTGGCGTCCCCGAGGCGCTTCATTTTGCGAACAACATCTACTCGGGGAACAAGAGCATGTACGGCCTCGAGCCGGCCGACCTCGCTGTGGTCATCGTTCTCAGACACTCCGCCACGGCGTTCGGCTACTCGGACGCCATCTGGGCGAAGCACGGCAAGGCCCTGGCGGCGGCCACGAGTTACGCCGATCCGAAGAGCAGCGAGCCGCCGAAGGTCAACCCGTTTAACGCGACCCGGATCGAAACATTCGACGAGATGGCCAAGCGCGGCGTGCAGTTCGCCGTCTGCGATCAGGCCAGCCATGGCCTCGCGCGCCGGATCGCAGGCTCGAGTGGAGATGCTGATGCAACCTACAAGGAGATGGTTGCCAGCATGATCCCGAACAGCCGGCTGGTGGTGATTGGCGTCATCGGCGTGACGCGAGCCCAGGAATACGGCTACAGCGTCGTACACGCCGGTTAGCTACTGTCGATTCGCCCACCGTGGCGCGCGCTTGCCGAGAAACGCGTCCACGCCTTCCTTTCCGTCGTCAGTGAAAAAATCACAGGCGATGGCGCGTCCGGCCATGCCATAGGCGTCGCCGACCGACAGCTCGAGCTGACGGTAGAACAGCTGCTTGCCCGACGCGATGACGGCTGACGACTTCGACGCGATACATCTCGCAAGCGTCTCGACCTCGGCATCGAGCGCATCGGGCGACACGACGCGATTGACCAGTCCGATCTCGTACGCTCGTGCGGCGCCGATCGTCTCGCCGGTGAGCAGCATCTCCATGGCGTGTTTGCGGCCGACCGCGCGGCCGAGCGCGACGCTGGGCGTGTAACAGAACGCGCCGATGTTGACGCCCGGCGTGGCGAACG
>Ga0075434_100005053_pt1 | contig 11980 bp, 8 predicted proteins | sample RhiMethybrSRZTD3_FD_75298 | JGI IMG/M metagenome (GOLD analysis project Ga0075434, IMG submission 75298) | Populus rhizosphere microbial communities from Tennessee, USA - Rhizosphere MetaG P. TD hybrid SRZTD3 | ecosystem: Host-associated > Plants > Roots > Rhizosphere > Soil | place: USA... | reverse complement strand
GATTTCAACGTGTTCGAGGACGGCGTCAAGCAGGACGTCACGTTCTTCAACCGCACGAACCTGCCGATTGCGCTCGCGCTGCTCCTCGACACGAGCGCGAGCATGGAGTCGAAGCTCCCGACGGCGCAGGAAGCGGCGATCGGGTTCGCGAAGCGGCTGCGGCCGCAGGATCTCGCCGAGGTCGTCGACTTCGACAGCCGCGTCGTCGTCCTGCAGAACTTCACCGGGTCGGTGGCCGATCTCGAGCAGGCGATCAGGAAGACCTCGGCGGGCGGATCGACGTCGCTGTACAACGCCGTGTACATCGCGCTCAAGGATCTGAAGAAGGTGATCGCGAAGAACGTCGAAGAAATCCGGCGTCAGGCGATCATCGTCTTGTCGGACGGCGAGGACACATCGAGCCTGCTGCCGTTCGAGGAGGTCCTCGACCTGGCGAAGCGATCCGAGACGGCAATCTATTCGATTGGGCTGCGCGCCGACGAAGGGCATACCGTGTCGACGGCGAAGGGCTTCAAGGAAGCGGAGTTCGTGCTGCGGCAGTTCTCGCAGGAGACCGGCGGACGCGCGTTCTTCCCGAATCAGCTGGCCGATTTGAACAGCGTGTACGGGCAGATCGCCGACGAATTGTCCAGTCAGTACACCGTCGGTTACACGTCGCGCAATCCGAAGCGCGACGGCTCGTGGCGGCGCGTCGTCGTCCGCGTGAGCCGTCCGAATCTCACCGCGCGCACGAAACAGGGATACTTCGCGCCAACTACTCATTGAGTTGATATGCACCTGGTGACACTGGTTCTCTACACCGGCGCGTTCGTGGCCTACGCGTGGCATTTCACGCGGCGCGACGCGGCCGTGGGCCGCACGGCGACGACGCTGCTCGTCGCGGCGGCGCTGGCGCACACGTTCCTCATCGGCATGGCGACGGTGGAGATCGGCCACGTGCCGATCGCCAGCGCCACGTCCGCCATCTCGACGTTCGTGTGGCTGCTCGCGTTGTCGTATCTCTACGTGGAGATGACGACCGACGAGCGCGCGATGGGCGTGTTCATCCTGCCGCTGCTCGTCGCGCTCGACACGATCCCGGCGCTGCTGCCGGGTGTCGAGGATCAGGCCGCCGTGCTCCAGGGACCGCTGTTCGGCGTGCACGTGTCGTCGCTGCTCTTCGCCTATGCGAGCTTCGCGCTCGCGTGCATGATTGGCATCACTTACGTGCTGCTGTTCAAGGAGATCAAGGCGAAGCATCTCGGATTCTTCTACGCGCGGCTGCCGTCGCTGCAGGTACTCGACAGCATGAACCACCGCGCGATCGTGATCGGGTGGGTGTTCCTGACCGTCGGGATGATCGTCGGCGTCGTCTGGACCGCGCAGGCGCGCGGCTACGCGTTCCCCGATCCGCGCGTGCAGGCGATGTCGCTGCAGGATCCGAAGATTTTCGTCGCGCTGGTGTGCTGGATGATCTATTCCTTCGAGCTGTTCGCGGCGAGACGGATCGGGTGGGGTGGACGGCGGGCTGCGTACCTGTCGGCGCTGGGATTCGCGATCGTGCTGCTGAATTTCGTGCCGATCAGCTACTTTTTCACCAGCAGCCATAATTTTTAAAAACGCATAATTAGGAATTTGGAATTTGGAATTTGGAATGCGCACGCATTCCAAATTCTGAATTCCAAATTCCGAATTATCACGATGCACCTTCTTCTGATCGGAATCAGTCATCGCACGGCGCCGGTGGACGTCCGCGAGCGCGTCGACTTTCATACGCGCGGCGTCGGCACGGCGCTCGCGGCGCTTGCCGGTCGCGGCTCCACGCGCGAGGCGGCCATCGTGTCGACGTGCAATCGCGCCGAGCTGTACGCCGCGTGCGATGACGTGGCGAAGACGAGACAGGACCTGACGACGTTCGTCTCGGAGTTCAACGGCGTGCCGCATCCGCAGGTCGCGCCGCACGTGTACGAGGTCTCCGACGTCGAGGTGGCGCGGCATCTGTTCCGCGTCGCGGCTGGCCTCGACTCCCTCGTCGTCGGCGAGCCGCAGATTCTCGGACAGGTGAAGGAGGCGTTCTCAGCCGCCACCGAATCGCAGACCGCAGGCCCGGTGCTCAACCGGTTGTTCCATTCCTGCTTCGCGGTCGGCAAGCGCGTCCGCACGGAAACGGGCCTCGGCTCGGGCGCGGTGTCGATCGGGTACGCAGCCGTGGCGCTCGCGAAAAAGATCTTCGGCGACCTGGCCGGCCGGAGCGTGCTCGTCATCGGCGCCGGCGAGATGGGGAAGCTGACCGCCATCCACATGAAGTCGCAGGGCGTGCAGCACGTCACGATCATCAGCCGGACGATGGCGCATGCGGCGCGGACCGCGGAGGCGATTGGCGGCGCGAGCGCGGCGACGTGGGACGACATGGACGCGGCGCTCGGCGCGTGCGACGTCGTGATCAGCGCGACCGGCGCGGCGAGCCCGATCCTGACCAAGGCGCACATCGAAGGCGTCATGCGGCCGCGGCGCAGCCGCCCGCTGTTCATCATCGACATCGCGGTCCCGCGCGACGTCGAGGCGGCCGCGGGCGAGATCGAGCAGGTCTTTCTCTACAACGTCGACGATCTGCAGGCGACGGTCCGCGAGAACCTCGCCCGGCGCGCCAGCGAGGTCGAGCGCGCGGAGGCCATCGTCACCGAGGAAGTAAAGAAGTTCGCGGCGTGGTTCCGATCGCGGGGCGCCATCCCGACCGTCATCGCGCTGCGGCAGCGGTTCGAGGCGATCCGCCGCGCAGAACTCGAACGGCTCGAGTTCAAGCTCGCCCCGCTGCCGACCGACGCGCGTGCGCGCGTCGACGAGATCACGCACCTGATCGTCGAAAAGCTGCTGCTCACACCGACCGAGCAGCTGAAGGCGATCGGCGACGCCGACACGATCGCCGTATACACGGAAGCCTTGACGCGGTTGTTCAGCCTGGGTGAACCTTCTCAAAACGACAGCGCGTCCGGCGAATCCGACCGCCGCGTCACCTCGTTTCCGCGGCCCGGATCGACGCCGCGCCGATGAACGGGCGATCGTATCTTCCATTTCCACATCCATGATTGAGGAACTGCGGCTCGGCACGCGCGGCAGTCAACTCGCGCTGTGGCAGGCGAACACGGTGGCCGCGCGCATTGCCGAATCAGGCGGTCCGCCGTGCCGGATCGTCGTCATCAAGACGTCGGGCGATCGGCTGCAGGACGCGCCGCTCTCCGAGGTCGGCGGCAAACGGCTGTTCGTGAAAGAGATCGAGGACGCGTTGCTGCGGAACGATATCGACCTTGCCGTTCACAGCAGCAAGGACATGCCTGCCGTGCTGCCTGACAGTCTGGCAATCGCGGGCGTCCTGCCGCGGGAGGACCCGCTGGATGCGGTGGTGTTGCCTGTCAGGGCTGATGGCTCGGGGCTCATGGCTGAAAAAACCATCAGCGATGACCATCAGCCATCAACCATCCCGCCAGCCATCAGCCCTCAGCCCTCAGCCATGACGATCGAAAATCTCGTGGCGCGGCTTGGACAGTCGCCGTCGATCGGCACCGGCAGCGTCCGCCGCACGGCGCAGCTGACGCGCATCTTCCCCGGCGCGCGGTTTACGCCCATTCGCGGCAATCTGGACACGCGGCTGCGCAAGCTCGACGGCACTGCGAGGGGACCGGCCGATCAGCCTTCTGTTGACGCGCTCGTGCTCGCGAGCGCAGGATTGCGGCGTCTGGGCTTCGCGTCGCGGATATCCTTTGCGCTGCCCGTCGCCGTCTGCGTCCCTGCGCCTGGACAGGGCATCGTCGCGATCGAAATCCGCGACGGCGACGACGAGGTTCGGCGCGCGGTGCGGCGGATTACCGATGCGGCCGCCGAAGACGCGCTCGAGGCCGAGCGCGCGGTCGTGGCGGCGCTCGGTGGCGGGTGTCAGACGCCGGTCGGCGCGCTCGCGAGCATCGTCGAGCGCGAGGTCATCGATCTCACCGCGGTCGTCATTGCGCTGGATGGCAGCCGCGCGGTTCGCGCGACCGCGCGCGGACCGCGGAGCGACGCGCGCGGGATCGGCGCACGCGTCGGCGCGCAGCTCCTCGGCGACGGTGCGGACGCGATTCTCTCCGAGGCGCGGCACGCGCAGGGCGCAGTGGAAGGGATACAACCCTAGAGTGATTTGTTCATTGGGTCATTGGTTCATTTGGTCATTGGGTTGGTTGACTGGTCATTTGTTCAATAGACCAATTCAATGAACCAATGAACCAATGAACAAATTGAGTATCGATGTCAGTCGTCTATCTCATCGGCGCGGGACCCGGAGATCCGGGGTTGATCACCGTGCGCGGGCTCGAGTGCCTCACGGCGGCGGACGTCGTGCTGTACGACCATCTCGTACCGGCGCGGCTCCTGCGGCATGCGCGCGCGGAGGCCGAGAAGATCGACGTTGGCGTGGCTGCGCCGCAGCCGCTCGAGCAGGAAGCCATCTGTTATCTGCTCGCCGAGAAAGCGCGTGAAGGCAAGACGGTGGCGCGGCTCAAGTGGGGCGATCCGTTCGTGTTCGATCGCGGCGGATCCGAAGCGCTCTTTCTCCACGAACAAGGCGTTCGATTCGAAGTCATCCCCGGCATTCCGGCCGGGATCGCCGTGCCAACCTACGCCGGCGTGCCGATCACGTATCCCGGCGGCGGCGACACCCTGACCTTCGTCCGCGGCCACGAAGACGAGGGGAAGACGCGCGCGTCGATCGACTGGACCAGCCTCGCGCGGCTCGACGGGACGATCGTCTGCTACGCGGGCCCGCAGCAATTGCCGCAGATGATGAGCTCTCTGCTCTCGCACGGACGGCCGCCCGACGATTCGGCGGCGATCGTCTACGACGGCACGCTGCCGACGCAGCAGACGCTGTTTGGCACGCTCGACGATCTCGCGAAGGCGCTCAAGCAGTCGACCGATCCGCGTCCGGCGGTTCTCGTGATCGGCCGCGTCGCGGGCCTGCGCGATCACCTGCGCTGGTTCGATTCGCGACCGTTGTTCGGCAAGCGCGTCCTCGTGACGCGCCCGCGCGATCAGGCGGCGGAGCTCATCGCGCGCCTCGAAGCCGCCGGCGCGAGCGCGATCGAAGCGCCGATGATCCGCATCGCGCCGCCCGAGGATTACGGTCCGCTCGACGAGGCGGCGGCGCAGGCGGGCACGTTCGACTGGATCGTGTTCTCCAGCACGAACGCCGTCGACGCACTCTTCGGACGGCTGCTCGCCGGCCCGGACGATCTTCGCGCGCTCAAAGGCGTGAAGCTCTGCGTCGTCGGACCCGCGACCGGCGAGCGGCTCTCGCGATATGGACTCAAAGTCGACCTGACGCCGGCCGAATACCGCGCGGAAGCGGTCGTGCGGGGGATGTCCGAGCGCGGCGACATTCGCGGACTCCGCGTGCTGCTGCCGCGCGCCGACATCGGCCGCGAGGTGATTGCAGACGAGCTGCGAAAGCTCGGCGCCGAGGTGACGGAGGTCGTCGCGTACCGGACGATCGCCGCGGAACACGATCGCGACAGCGATCCCGACATCTACCGCATGCTGCTCGAGCGCCGCATCGACGTGGTCACGTTCACGAGTGCATCGGCCGTGACGCATTTCGTGCGCATGCTCGGCGCCGAACCGGCCGCCGATCTGCTGCGGTCGACCGTCGTCGCGTCGATCGGTCCGGTGACCGCGGAAGCGGCGGCGCAATCCAACATCGAGACGACGGTCATTCCAACGAGCTATACGATTCCGGCGCTCGTCGACGCGATCGTGGACTATTTTCAAAAGAACCCATCATGACCCCAATCCAGACCGACATCTCTCTCTCGCTCACGCGGCGACTTCGACGGCTGCGCCGCTCGGAAGCCTTGCGCGCGATGGTGCGGGAAACGCGGCTCTCGCCCGACATGTTCGTGCTGCCGCTGTTCGTGTGCGAAGGCCAGGGCGTGCGGCGCGAGATCGCCTCGATGCCGGGCGTGTTCAACCTGTCGGTCGACGAGGCCGTAAAGGAAGCCGCTGCCGCGAAGGGCGACGGCGTCCGAAGCGTCCTGCTGTTCGGGCTGCCCGATCACAAGGACGACATCGGATCGCTCGCGTACGATCCCGAGGCGCCGGTGCAGAGCGCGATCCGCGCGATCAAACGCGAGGTGCCGGACGTGCTCGTCATCACCGACGTGTGCCTGTGCGAGTACACCGATCACGGCCACTGCGGCATCGTCATCGACGGCGAGATCGCCAACGATCCGTCGGTCGATCAGATCGTGCGCGCCGCCGTGTCTCACGCGGCGGCCGGCGCGGACATCGTCGCGCCGTCCGACATGATGGACGGCCGCGTCGGCGCCATCCGCACCGCGCTCGACGGCCGGGGATTCGAGAAGACCGCAATCATGTCGTACGCCGCGAAGTACTGCTCGGCCTTCTACGGTCCGTTCCGCGAGGCTGCGGCGTCGACGCCGCGGTTCGGCGATCGCCGATCGCATCAGATGGATCCCGCCAACGGCACGGAGGCGCTGCGCGAAGTGGAGCAGGACATCGACGAAGGCGCCGACATCATCATGGTGAAGCCGGCGGTGATGTACCTCGACGTGATCGCGCGGGTGAAGGATGCGTTTCGTTTTCCGACGGCCGCATACCATGTCAGCGGCGAGTACGCGATGCTGAAAGCCGCGGCGCGCAACGGATGGATCGACGAGCCGCGCGCGATGATGGAAACCCTCACCGCGATCCATCGCGCCGGCGCCGACATCATCATCACCTACTACGCGCGCGAGGCCGCACGGACGCTCGCCTGACTTACGATGCGCTCGCGCGTCAGGGCTCGCGCGTTTTCGATGTTGATGTAGCGCGGGGCTTTCAGCCCCGCGAGACGCGGCCCTGAAAGGGCCGCGCGACACGCATCTGGTTCAGCCATCAGCCATCAGCCATGAAAGTCACGCGCTCCGCCCGCCTCTTCACTCGAGCCCAGGCAGTTCTCCCCGGCGGCGTCGACAGCCCGGTGCGCGCCTTCAAAGCGGTTGGCGCGGCGCCATTGTTCATCAGGCGCGCGTCGGGCGCGTACATCGAGGACGTCGACGGAAACCGGTTCATCGATTACGTGATGTCGTGGGGACCGCTCATTCACGGCCACGCGCCGTCGGGTCTGGTGAAAGAGCTTGCCGCGGCAGCGCGCAGCGGCACGAGCTTCGGCGCGCCGAGTCCGCTCGAGGTGGAGCTTGCCGAACGCGTGCGCGATCTGATGCCGTCGATGCAGCGCGTGCGGTTCGTCAGCTCGGGAACCGAAGCGACGATGAGCGCCATCCGCGTCGCGCGCGCGGCGACGAAGCGCGATCGGATCATCAAATTCGAAGGGTGCTATCACGGACACGCCGATCCGTTTCTCGTCAAGGCCGGTTCCGGCGCGCTGACGCTCGGAACGCCGACGAGCCCCGGCGTGACGCCGGCGGCGTCGGCCGACACGCTCGTCGCGCGCTACAACGATTTCCAGTCGGTCCGCCGCGTGTTCGACGCGAACCGCGGCCACGTCGCCGCGGTCATCATCGAGCCGATCGCCGGCAACATGGGCGTGGTCCCGCCGGCCGAAGGATGGCTGCGCGCGATTGGCGACATCTGCAGCGCAGAGGGCGCACTGCTGATCTTCGATGAGGTGATTTCAGGTTTTCGCGCGTCGACGGGCGGAGCTCAGGCGCTCGCCGGCATCGAGCCAGACCTGACCTGTCTCGGCAAGATCATCGGCGGCGGCCTTCCGGTCGGCGCCTACGGCGGCCGCGCCGATCTGATGGATCTCGTCTCGCCGTCAGGCCCCGTCTATCAGGCTGGCACGCTCTCGGGAAATCCGCTCGCGATGACGGCCGGCCTCTGGGCGCTCGACCGGCTCACGCCGAAGCTGTACACGTACCTCTCATCGCTCGGCGCTCGGCTCGCGGCCGGACTCGCGGACGCGGCGCGCGACGCCGGCGTCCCGCTCCAGGTGAACGCCGTCGGATCTATCCTGACGCCGTTCTTCACGAGCCGCGCCGTGCGCGACTACGAGTCGGCGACGAGCGCAAACACCGACCACTACGCGCGGTTCTTCATCGGGATGATCAAGCGCGGCGTGTATCCCCCGCCGTCGCAGTTCGAGGCATGGTTCCTCTCGGCCGCGCACACGCCGAAGGATGTGGAGAAGACGATCGCCGCCGCGCGCGAGGCGATGAAGGAGCTGCGCAATTAGGAATTCGGAATTTGGAATTTGGAATGCGTACATGACATGCGACACCGGGTACGCATTCCAAATTCTGAATTCCAAATTCTGAATTCCGTTCACCTCGCCAAATTGAGCGGCGAATCGAGCCGCACGCGCAGCGTCGTCCCTGCCGGCAGGTCGACGTCCTTGCCTTCGGTCGCCGCGATCGTGCCGCCGCCGCCGATGAGGATGCCGGCGAGCGCGCCTTTCGCGCCGCCCAGGATCGCGCCGATGATCGCGCCGGCGCCCGCGCCGATGCCGATCTTCTCCTTCTCGCCCATGATGCCTTCGCTCTGCAGCGCCTGCGTCACGGTTGCGCGGATCGGATACGAGCGACCGTTGATCGTGATGCGATCGAACGCAACCGTCATCGCGCCCTTGCGCTCGGTTCGCGTCGCTTTGGTGACCGAGCTGACGACGCCGCGCATCACCGATCCGGCGGGCACGAGCACCCGTCCGTCCTCATCGCGCAGATCCACGAGCGTCGTCGCCTCGAAGCGATCTTCGACCTGCGATGTGCCCGAGTTCAGCGAGTTCTGCAGCCGCACGTCGAACTCGGTGCCGACCGGCACTTCGTTCGGATTGGAGGTGTGCACCCGTCCGCTCGGGTAGTCGCGGCGATCTTCGTTCGACGGCGGGCGCGGCGGCGGCGGCGTGTAGCCGCCCGATCCTTCGCCCCGGGCGCGGCTGCGGATGTTTTCGATGCGATCGCGCAGATCGGCGTACTCGCTGCGCGACACACGTTCGTTCTTGCGCAGCTTCACCTTGAGATACACCGCCTCGTCGCGCGCATCGTCGAGCTCGGCCTGAAGCTGAGACGCCAGCGCCGCGTCGCGCGATCGGATCTGCGCGACATCGCGGGAGACGTCGTAAATGGTGTCCTGAAGACGCTGGATATCGCCGCTGGTGACGTCGGATTGCGCGGCGGCCGGACGCGGAACGCTACCGAAAAGCGCGACGGCGAGCAGCACCGTCCCGAAGCTGGTCACTTTCATCAAAGCCCTCCAGCTGGGGCGCTGCAAAAGAAATTCCTAATTCCCTGATCCCTAATCCCTAGTCCCTAATCCCTAATCCCTAATCCCTAATCCCTGATCCCCGCTCCCCGCTCCCCGCTCCTCAACGCCACGGCATGAGCCGCTCGATCCAGCTGATTCTGGTGAGATCGTTGTAGATGACCGTCACCATCAGCATCATCAGCAGGACGAAACCGGCGAGGAGCATCTTCTCCTTGACGCGAACGCTGAAGTCGCGGCGCGCCACGCCCTCGAGCGTCATGATGAAGATGTGTCCGCCGTCGAGGACGGGGATCGGCAGCAAATTGAGAATTCCGAGGTTCAGGCTGATCATGGCCATCAGACTGAACAGCGCCACCCAACCGAGCTGGGCGGACTCGCCGGACAGCTGCGCGATAGCCACCGGTCCCATCAGCTGCTTCGGCGATGTCTCGCGCGTGAGCAGGCCCCACACCGTCTGGAAGATGAGGCCGCCGTACTCGACGTTGCGCTTCACGCTCATGCCGATCGCTTCAATCGCGCCCGGCTTTACGCTTTTGGTCGCGTCGCCGATCCCGATGCCGAGCAGCCCGGTCGATCCGCTCTTCATCGGGGTGGCGCGGATCGTCATCGGCTTGCCGTCGCGCAGGATCGACAGCGTGATCTCCTGCTCCGGGCGCTTCGAGATCGCTTCTTTGAGCTGACCCGAGAACGTGATCGGCTGACCGTCCACCGCCACGACGACATCGCCCGTCTTCAGACCGGCTTTCTCCGCCGGCTGGCCCGGCGTGATCTGTCGCACGTGCGGATGCACGTCGGGCAGCACGCCGATGTCGGCGATTTCAAAGCGGCTCTGTCCCGGCGGCACGACCGGGGTGACGACGCGCGTGATCTCGTGGCCGTCGCGGAGGATGCGGAGCGGCACCTCGCGATTCGGCCGCGAGCCGATGGTCACGAAGAACTGCTCCCACGTGTCGACGTCATGATCGGCCACGACGAGGATGCGGTCGCCCGGCCGGATGTCGCTCTTCGCCGCGGGCTTGTCCGCCAGCACGACGCCTACGACCGGCGGCTCATCGTCGTACGCCGGGATCTCGGCGCCCTGATAGAGCACGATCGCGGTCAGCACGAACGCGAGCGCGATGTTCATCGCAGGTCCCATGATCAGGACCTGGAAGCGCTGCCATTTCGTTTTCGACAGGAACTCGTCGGAGCGGCGGATGGGGTTGCCGCGTTCGTCGCGCTCGACGTCTTCTGCGGTCTCGCCGGCCATCTTCACGTAACCGCCGAGCGGCAGCGCGCCGATGCCGTATTCAGTGTCGCCGCGGCGGAACGACAGTACCGTCGGGTTGAACCCGAGCTGAAACTTCAGGACGCGGATGCCGACGCGCTTGGCAGCGAGAAAATGTCCCAGCTCGTGCACGAACACGAGCACGCCCAGCACGAACGCGAACGAGAGAAGAGTGGTGATCAAGTGCAGTTTTTCGACCTCGTTACTAGTGACGTTTACGCAGAAGCAGTACTAATCACCCGGGTCCGCAACCGCGATCGTCCGGCCGCGACAACGGGCGGACGGGTATAAACCTGGGAAGACACACCGCTACACCTTTAATTCTAACCCGCGCGAAATCTCCTGAGAATACTCGCGCGCCCACCGATCCAGCCCTCGCACAGACGAAAGTGTAAGGACCTCTTCAGGCCGGTGCGCCCCCATCGTGCGCTCGATGACGTGCGGAATCGACGTGAATGCGAGCCGGCCCTCGAGAAATCGCGCGACCGCCACCTCGTTGGCCGCGTTCAACACCACTGGCAAGCTTCGTTCCGCCTCGAGCGCGCGATACGCGAGGTGCAAACATGGGAAAGCCGCAACGTCCGGCACCGTGAACTCGAGGCGGCCCGCGCGCGTCAGGTCGAGCGCCGGCAGCGGCGCCGGCCAGCGATCCGGATAGGAGAACGCGTACTGGATCGGCAGCCGCATGTCGGTGACGCCGAGCTGCGCGATGATCGATCCGTCGGTGAGCTCCACCATCGAGTGCACGACCGACTGCGGGTGGATGACGACGTCGATCTGCCCTGCGGCGACTCCGAACAGCCACCGCGCCTCGATGACCTCGAGGCCCTTGTTCATCAGCGTCGCCGAATCGATGGTGATCTTCCGTCCCATCCGCCAGGTCGGGTGCTTCAGCGCGTCCTCAGCCGACACGCCCGTGAGATCGGCCGTGGAGCGCCCGAGGAACGGTCCACCCGAGGCCGTCAGCAGGAGCCGGCGGATTTCGCCGCGCGTGCGGCCGTGCAGACACTGGTGAATCGCGTTGTGCTCGCTGTCGACCGGCAGGATGACGAGGCCGCGCCGTGCCGCCGCCTCGGTGACGATGCCGCCGGCGGCGACGAGCACCTCCTTGTTCGCGAGCGCAATCGTCTTGCCGCACTCGATTGCGGCAAGCACGGCTTCGAGCGCATCGATCCCGCTCGACGCACACAGCACGATATCGGCATCGGGATGCGTGGCGACGGCAACGAGACCGTCACGTCCCGCGTCCGGGATGGTCACCCCAGCAGCGGCGCCAATGTCCTTCAGCCGATCGATCGCGCGGCCGGTCGCCATCGCGGCGATATCCGGCCGGTAGCGTTCGATCTGCGCGGCCAGCAACTCGGCGTTCTCGCCGGCGGCGAGCGCGACGACGCGGAGTCGATCGGCGTGCGCGTCGACGACGGCGAGCGCGCTCTGCCCGATTGAGCCGGTGGATCCGAGAATCGCGATGTTCTTCACGAACGT
>Ga0075434_100005052_pt1 | contig 11980 bp, 9 predicted proteins | sample RhiMethybrSRZTD3_FD_75298 | JGI IMG/M metagenome (GOLD analysis project Ga0075434, IMG submission 75298) | Populus rhizosphere microbial communities from Tennessee, USA - Rhizosphere MetaG P. TD hybrid SRZTD3 | ecosystem: Host-associated > Plants > Roots > Rhizosphere > Soil | place: USA... | reverse complement strand
GAGCTCGCGTTGATGGGCCGCTACCCGCACGATCCCGGCCGCTACTTCGAGAGCCCGCGCGATCGCGCGGTGGCGCACGAGGCGATGGAGGCCACCGGCGTGCTCGAGCTCGCGGACATGCCGCTCGAGCACCTGAGCGGTGGCGAGCGCCAGCGTGCGGTGATCGCGCGCGCGCTCGCCCAGGAGCCGCGCTTGCTGGTCCTCGACGAGCCCACGGCGCATCTCGATCTGCGCTATCAGGTCGAGGCCGCCGCGCTCTTGCGGCGCCTGAATCGCGAGCGCGGCATGACGATCTTGCTCGTGTCGCATGATCTCAATCTGGCCGCCGAGGTGTGTGATCGCCTCCTCCTGCTGAATGGCGGCCGTCCGGCGGCGATCGGCTCGCCCGAGGCCGTGCTGGACGAATCGCTCCTCGCCTCGGTGTTCGGGTGCGGCGTCGTCGTCGACAAGAACGAAACGACGCGGCGGCCCGTCGTGCGGCTCACCTGGCGGGTCGACCCGCCGATAGCCCGCAGAGGCTAAGAGAAAGGAGGTCGGCCACACGAGGTAGCGTTTCGAGAATTCGCTCCGGATCAAGGGAAGCCGGTGAGGCCGAAGGCGGCCGAGACCGGCACGGACCCGCCACTGTGAGTGGGGAGCAAGTGCCCGGGGTTGCCACTATCCGCGCCGACGCGGACGGGAAGGCTGGGCGCGACGCGACGATCCACGAGTCAGGAGACCTGTTCCGGGCGATCGCTTCCAACCCTTTCGTGGAAGAAGGAGAGAAGCCTCATGCTCTGGATCGTTCGCCTGCTGTTGCCACTCGTGTTGCTGATCCCTGCGGGGATGCTCGCGGCGCAGGAGCCCGCGCCGACTCCTGCTCCTGCTACTCCCGCTCCTGCTACTCCTGCTCCTGCTCCGGCGGCTCCGGCGCGAGACCTCGATCCCGTGGTCCTGACCGCGACCAAGCTGGAGACGCGCGCCGAGCAGCTCGGCGCCTCGGTGACGGTCGTGCCCGGCGATGACGTGCAGAAGTATCACTTCGAGACGGTGGAGGACGTGCTCCGCAACGTGCCCGGCGTCGAGATCCGCCGGTCGGGCAGCTACGGCAAGGTCTCCAACATCAGCATCCGGGGCGCCAACGCCAACCAGGTCCAGGTTCTCGTCGACGGCGTGCGGGTCAAGAGCCCGACGACGGGCCAGGCCGACCTCTCCGACATCTCGCCCGATTTGATCGATCGCATCGAGGTGATCCGCGGGCCCCAGTCGACGCTCTACGGCGCCGACGCGATCGGCGGCGTCGTCAACATCATCACGCGGAAGGGCAAGGGGCCGATCTCGGGCTCGATCGAGGGCGGCGCGGGCAACTACGACACCTACACCGGGCGTGGCTGGTTCACCGGCACCTATTCGCTCCTGGACTACTCGGGCTCGATCTCCCATCTGGAATCGAACGGGCAGTTCCAGAACGACAGTTCCGACAAGAACGCGGTCAACCTGCGGCTCGGGGTCTCGCTGCCCTGGGACAGCTCCATCGCGTTCACCCTGCGCTGGGTCCAGAACGAGACGGGGCTGCCGGTGAAGTTCATCTCGACCGCGCCACCGCCGCTGCCGAACGTGCCGATCATCGACGTCAACAACCGTCAGACCAGCGAGACGTGGGTGATGGCGCTGAACGGCCACACCAAGCCCTTCGAGTGGTGGGAGGTCGACCTGCGCGGCGGGCGCTATCAGAACACGACGGCCTTCGTCGATCTTCCGGATCCGGCGGAGCAGTGCCCATTCTCGCCGTGCGAGTTCCCCGGGCGCTTCAACGTCGAGCGCTGGGAAGCGGAGCTGATCAATCACTTCCACATCGGCAAGTGGTCGACCAGCTCGATCGGGCTCGAATACCGCACCGAGGACGGCGAGGCCCAGGGCAGCACACCCTTCCAGGCGAGCAGCCACACGAAGTCGGTCTACTTCCAGCAGACGTTTCGACTCTGGGACCGGCTGTTCATGACGGGGGGATTTCGCGTCGAGGACAACAGCGTGTTCGGCACGAACTGGACCGAGCGGGGCTCGCTCGCCTACCTGATCCGCGAGTGGGGCACCAAGATCCACGGCGGCGCCGGCTCGGGCTTCCGGGCGCCCACGTTCAACGACCTCTTCTTCCCGGGGTTCTCGGATCCCACGCTGCAGCCCGAGACCAGCTTTTCGTGGGACGTCGGCGTGGACCAGAAGCTCTGGAAGGATCGGATCCGGCTCGGGCTGACCTATTTTCACATCGACTTCAAGAACCTCATCGGGTTCACGTTCATCACCACACCGCCGTTCGTGCAGGGCGTGAACATCGGCAAGGCGCGCTCCGAGGGTTTCGAGTTCGTCTCCGAGATGGACGTGCTCGACAACCTGACCGCGTCGCTGAACTACACCTACACGGACACGGAGAATCTGCAGACCAACAAGCCGCTGCCGCGTGAGCCGCGCGATCGCGTGAACCTCAGGCTCACGTGGCGTCCGATCCCTCGGCTCGAGGTCTTCGGCGAGTACTTGTGGACGAGCAAGCAGTTCGAGCCGATCGGGGGCGGCGCGTGGGTGTGGAACAGCGCGTACGGGGTGGTGAACGCGGGCGGCACGTACCGGCTCTTCCAGCGCTATGCGTTCATCCAGGGCGTCGATCTGTGGACGCGCATCCAGAACCTGACCAACGACAACTACTCGGAGGTGCGAGGGTTTCCCGCGCTGGGCATCAACGCGCTGGTCGGGTTGCGCATGACGTTCTAGACTTTCCCGATGGTCGGGGGCAGAGGACGAGTACGCAGATGATCGATGGAATCGAGGTAGCGGTCGATCGTGAGGCGGTCGTCGTCACGGCGCAGGAGCCCGTGACGATCCTGTCCTCGGCGTTCGTCGGCGGCGGATTCACCACCGCGCGGGCGATCGTGAACCTCCACGTCCGGAAGAACATCCCGGAGGCGGAGACCGACGGCCTGCTGCCTCGATTCGTCGAGCGTCGGGAGATCCGCGGCCCCTGGATCGGCCTGCTCACGTCGGCGTGGACGGAAAAGGCGGTCGTCGCTGAGGCCGGCGGATCCGGGTTGGCCGCGCTCGCGGTCGTGACGGTCGGCCTGTCGAATCGAATCGCGGCGGGACAGACTCCCGTCGGGCTGTGGGCGCCGACGACGATCAACGCGATCGTCGTCGTGGACGGCGACCCTGAGCCGGCCGCGCTCGTCAACGCGGCGATGACGGTCACCGAGGTCAAGACGGCGCTCCTCGCCGCGGTCGATCTCCGGTGCGATGACGGCCGTGTCGCGAGTGGCACGTCGACCGACGCCGTCGTCGTCGCGGCCACCGGGCGCGGGCCACGCTGCCGGTTCGGCGGACCGATCAGCGACTTCGGGTGGGTCGTCGCGCGCGCGGCCCACGACGCGCTGGACGTCGGCATCCGGCGCTGGATCGAGGAGCATCGGTGATCCCGCGCGCGTCGCTGGCGACCTTGCTCGCCTCGATCACCGCGCACGGCGGCGCCGTCGCGCTGCTCTTCGTCCTGTCCTCCGGCGAATCGCACCCGAGTGTCCTCTTCGTCGACCTCGAGGCGCTCGAAGAGCGCGGTGCTCCGCTCGCCACCGCGGAGCCCGGGCCCGCGGCGGGCGGCGCAGACACGAAGCGAGCCTCGCCCGGCTCGTCTCGCCCGGCTGGAGGTGATCGCGCTCGTTCCGCGTCGGCGCGCCACTCCGCGCCCGCGCCGGCCTTGCCGTCGCCCGTCACGCCGTCTGCGCCGCCCGAGCCGGAGCCCGTGCGGGACCGCGAAGCCACGCAGCCGCCGAATCAGGAGGCGCGTCAGCCCGAGCCCGCGGTCGCCATCGTGCCCTCGCGCGAGAGCCCTCCCGACCTCGCACCGCGAAGCGACGCGCCGCCGTCCCCCGGACCGCCTGCGGATACCGACAACGCCGTGGGCCACCAGACGGCGTCGACGCCCGAGAGGGGCGGCGGTGGCCGGGCCGCACCGGGTTCTGGTACGTCAGGCGCTGGACCCGGCGGACCCGGGACCGCGCTCGCGTCCGGCGGGCAGGGCGGCGGCGCGCCCGGGGCCGAATACGGGAGCTATCTCTCCGCGGTGCGACGCCGCATCCTGGACGCGCTCCGCTATCCGCCGCCCGCGCGTAGCCGAGGGCTGACCGGCACCGTCTACCTGGAGATTTTCATCAAGTCGGACGGCGCGATCGGCGATGTCTCGGTCACCAGCTCGTCGTCCCATCCTCTGCTCGACGAGGCCGCGCTGGACGCCGTGAGGAGTCTCGAGCCGCAGCCGTTTCCCAAGGGCCTCAAGCCGCGACCGCTCAGAGTTCGCCTGCCCGTGGTCTTCGACCTGCAATAGGACCTGCAGTAGTATGCTCACCGATCCGAGAACGGGAGGCGAGCATGGCGGGCCTACGGGACGACACGGCGCCGGCGATCGAGCACGGCCTCGACGGAACGACGACCGAGTATCACGACATGGCCGTCGAGGGCGACGGTGTCGAGCGTTTGCTCGTTCAGCTCTTCACCGAGCACTGGGCCGAGCTCACGGTGGGGCCGCTGATCGAGGGCGCGGCGTACGAGATCCAGTTCGCCACTCCGCCGACGGTGACGATGCTCGACGGCTATCTGACCGTCGACACGGGCGCCTGGCACTTCCACCTCTGCGTCAACGATCATCGCGGCACCCGGAGCGCCGAGCTCGCGCGCATCCGGCGCGTGGCGCGGGCCGCGTTCTTCAAGACCGAGGGCGGCTCGTGCGCGCCCGCGACGTGGGGCCTCCGGCTCTGGAACGGCCGGGGCGAGCAGATGGTCACGGTCCTGTTCCCGAATCCCCACTTCGACGAGCAGTGGCAGCGACTCAGGGAGCCCCGCTGGGAAAAGACGGAGCTCTGGCAGGAGCTCCGGAGCCGATACGCGGGCGGCTGACCTCGTGCGAGCCGCGGCGTGGAGCCTCGGCCCAGCGTGCTGGGCTCTGATGGTCACCGCGTCGGTCGTGTCGGCGGCCGAGTCCGAGCGCATCCAGACCGATCGCCCCAGCCTCTCGACCAGCACGTATACCGTCCAGCCCGGCGCCCTGCAGATCGAGAGCGGCGTCGAGTACTCGCGGACGAGCCTCGGCGGGAGTCCCGCCGAGCGACTGCTCACGCTCGACGTCACCCTACGGGCCGGCGTCACGGAGCACCTGGAGTTCAGGCTCGACGGCGTGCCCGTCGTCGTGCTGAGAGGCGCACAGGACGACACCGGCTTGGGGGATGTCGCCCTCGAGGCGAAGTACCGTTTCTTCGACGGCCGCGAGGGCCGCTGGTGGCCTTCGCTCGGTCTGCTGCCGATCGTCAAATTTCCCACCGCCCACGCCCCGCACGGGACCAACGTGCCGGATTTCGGTCTCACCGGTCTGGCGAGCTTCGCGTTGCCCGGTGGATTCAGCCTGGACGCGAATCTCGGCGTCAACGCCCTGGCGCAGCGCCCGAGCGGCTATCTCGCCCAGGGAGTCGCCTCCGCCGAGCTCAGCCACGACCTCGGCGAGCGATGGTCGGCGTACGCGGAAGTATTCTTCTTCTCGGCCGCGGAGCGCGGGGCGCGTAGCTCCGTCGGTTTCGACACGGGTCTCGAGTTCCTGCTCACGCCGACGCTCGCGCTCGACGCGGCGGTGCAGACCTCCCTCGCCGGACGTGGCCCCGACTACGCGTTCCGTGCCGGCCTGAGCGTTCGCTTCGGGCGATGAGCTACGCGCCGTGTCTCATGGTCCAGGGCACCGCCTCCGGCGTCGGCAAGAGCCTGCTCACGACGGCCTTCTGTCGGATCTTCGCGCGCGCGGGCTATCGGGTCGCGCCGTTCAAGTCACAGAACATGGCGCTGAACGCGGCCGTCACGCTCGAGGGCGGCGAGATCGGACGCGCGCAGGCCGCGCAGGCGGCCGCCGCCGGCATCGAGCCGACCGTCGACATGAACCCGATCCTCCTCAAGCCCGAGCCGGGCTATCGGTCTCAGGTCGTCGTGCGGGGTCGGGCGGTCACGAGCGCCACCTGGCGCGAGTACCAGGCCATGCAGGCGGAGCTTCTGCCGATCGTCGCCGAGAGTCTCGCCCGGCTTCGACAGGCCTGGGACCTGGTGATCATCGAGGGGGCCGGGAGCCCGGCCGAGATCAACCTGCGCGACAGCGACATCGTCAACATGACGATCGCGCGCATGGCGGACGCGCCGGTGCTGCTCGTCGGCGACATCGATCGCGGCGGCGTGTTTGCCGCGCTGCTCGGCACCCTGGACCTGCTCGATCCAGCGGATCGCGCGCGCGTCGGCGGCCTCATCGTCAACCGATTCCGCGGCGACGCGACCGTCCTGGCTCCCGGGCTCGGCGAGCTCAGCGCGCGCGCCGGGGTGCCGGTCCTCGGAGTCGTGCCGTATCTCGAAGCGGGGCTCGTGCCCTCCGAGGACTCACTCGATCTGGACGAGCCGGCGCGCTGGGGCGCGCCCGGGGTGCTCGACGTCGCCGTCGTTCGCCTGCCGCTCATCTCGAACTTCGACGACTTCGAGCCGCTCGCGGGGGAGCCCGGCGTTCACGTGCGCTTCGTGCGCGACGCCGACGAGATCCGCGGCGCCGACGTCATCGTGTTGCCGGGCAGCAAGGGCACCGTCGCCGACCTGCAGTGGCTCTTCGCCACCGGGCTGGCGCAGTCGATCCGGCGCGCGGCGGCGGGCGGGCAGCCGATCGTCGGCGTGTGCGGGGGTTACCAGATGCTCGGCGAAGCCGTGCACGACCCGGATCACGTCGAATCCGACGCGCGCTCGACGCCAGGCCTCGGATTGTTGCCGGTCGTCACGATCTTCGAGCCGAGCAAGACGACCGTCCGTGTTCGAGCCCGGGTGGCCGAGACGTCGGGGCCGTTCGCCGCAGCCGCCGGCAACGAGGTCATCGCCTACGAGATCCACGCGGGTCGAACCAGCGCGAGCTCGCCGACGCCGTTCACGATCGTGGAGCGGCGCAATCGCGCGGTCCACGACGCCGACGGCGCCGTGAACGCGGCCGGCAATGTCGTCGGCACCTACCTTCATGGTCTCTTCGCGAACGATTCGCTGCGTCGCGCATTCTTGAGATCGCTCGCCGCGCGGAAGGGGATCGCGGCCGATCCGCGATGGGGCACCCCGGCCGGCGACCGATACGAGCACCTCGCCGATGCCGTGGCCCGCGCGGTGGACCTCGGGGCCCTGGCCAAGCTCGTGGGGCTCTCATTTCCCAGGTCCTGAGCCCCGAAGTCGCGAAGCCTCTCGTTCTGCTCCTGGCTCTCGCGATCGATCTGGCTCTCGGCGATCCACCCAACCGCTACCATCCCGTCGCGTGGCTCGGCCGGCTCCTCGCGGCAGGCCGGGCCCGTCTGTGCCACGGCTCGCCGGTGTCGCTCCTCGCGGGCGGCGCCGCGCTCACTCTCGGCGTCGCCGGTCTCGCGGGTGCGGCGGCCATGGCCGTGACGGTGCTCGCCGGTCGCCTCGGATTCGCCGGGCTGCTTGTCGAGGCCCTCGCGCTCACGTGCCTGCTCTCTCTTCGCGGACTCGCCGACGCCGCGCGTGACGTGGCCGGGGAGCTCGGCCGCGGCGATCTCGTGGCCGCTCGCCGAGTGGTCGGATATCACCTGGTGAGCCGCCCCACTGAGGAGCTCGACGAGGGGCATGTCGCCTCGGCCACCATCGAGTCCGTCGCCGAGAACCTGACCGACAGCCTCGTGGCGCCGGCGCTGTGGTTTCTCGCCGGAGGGCTCGCGGGTGCGGCGGTCTATCGCGTGATCAACACCGCGGACGCGATGTTCGGCTATCGCGTGGGCCCACTCGAATACTTCGGCAAGGTCGCGGCGCGGCTCGACGACCTCCTGAATCTGATTCCGGCGCGGCTGGCCGGTCTGAGCGTCGTCGCCGCGGCCGCCCTGGCCGGCGAGAGCGCGAGCGGTGCCTTCGCGACGCTGCGGCGCGATCGCGGTCGAACGGCGAGCCCGAACGCGGGCTGGACCATGTCCGCGATGGCAGGCGCGCTCGGCGTGTTGCTCGAGAAGCCCGCGACGTACCGGCTCGGCGCCGGCGCGCTGCCGGCCGCCGTCGACATCGAGCGTTCCCTGAAGGTGCTGCGTGCCGCGGTCGCCGTCGGCCTCGTGGCGCTCATCGCCGCCTATTGTTTGGGCGGACGACTTCTGGCGGTCGCGCGCTAGAACCGGTAGGCGACGCCGGCCAGCACGTTGATCGGCGTCGCCGGCGTCAGGAAGCTCTCGACGGGCGCTCCCGCGGCCTTGGCGTTCGGCGCGAAAGTCCCGAATGTTTCGTACTGGTTGTTCAGCAGGTTGTTGATCGTCACGAACCCCGTGAAGCCCCTCCACGCCGCGCGAAGCCCGGCGTTGACGACGAAGTAGTCGGTGAGCGTCCGCTCGACGTTGGCCTCATCGCCGCGGAGGCGTTGCGATCCGACGTACGCGGCGCCCAGCCAGAGGCTGAGCCAGGTGGTCAGGCGGTAGTCGACGCGGGCGCTGATCCGCTGGCGAGGCACCAGAGGGTACTCGTTACCGCTGCGCACGAACTGGGTGCACGGTGAGGCGGCGCATCCCGGAGTCAGGCGAGGCGTCGCCAGCAGGAGGTTGTCCTGGAACGTCGCGTCCGTGTAGGCGTAGCTCAGGCGAGCTTCGAGATCCTCGAGCGGTCTGACGCCGAGCGAGACCTCGATGCCCTGCCGCCGCGTGTCGCCCACGTTCTGGAAGAAGACTCCAGTCGTGCCGGTCGGTGAGACGGAGTAGATGTCGTTGAAGACGTCGGTGCGGTACAGCGCGAGCTCCGTGTCGAGCCACGGGGTGGGCCGGGCGCGGAGGCCGACCTCGTAGTTGCGGGCCGTGACCGCCCGCAGAGGTGGGTCGGGGGCCACGCCCGCCTGGAGCCCTGGGCAAATCGAGCCGGGCCCGGCGCACGTCAGCTCGAGAAACGCCGGCGCCCGGAAGCCCTCGGCGTAGCTGAAGTAGAGACCCCAGTCGCGGGAGAGGTTGTAGTTGAAGCCGATCATCGGGTTGGGGCGGCTGAAGGTGCTGATACCCGATGCATTCGGCTGAGCGCTCGGCGGGCTCCGATCGTCGATGTCGTGGCGGAGCCAGTCCCAGCGGACCGCGGCGGTCATCACGAGCCGATCGCCCGGTCGCAGCAGATCCTTCACGATGTCCACGGTGTCCTGCGCGTACGCCCCGACCGCGTTCTGATTGTCTGAGATCAACGACTCGAGACCGCTTGCTCCCATCGTCTCCTCGAAGACACGGAGGCGAACGTCGGAGTGCGCATACTCGACGCCGACCACGAGGTGGTTGGCCCGGCCGAAGACGGTGCGGTCGTAGCCGAGCTGGATGGTCCCCCCCGCTGACGTCGTGCCGACGAACGAGCGGGTGTTGGCGCCGATCTGGTTGACGTTGAACTGCTCGGCGTCGAGCCAGCGTCCGAATCCGGTCATCGACACGGCGAGGTCGGGCGCAAGCGAGTGACGAACGCTGAGATTCACCAGGTTCATCGTCGGCTTGAAGAAATCACCGCCGGTGTAGCTCTGGGTGGGGTCGCGCCGGAGGTCCGGGTAGGGGAGCGAGCCCGGCTGCTCGATGCGGTTGTCGGCGTGCTGGTACGAGAGCACCGCGTCGGTGCCTCCGTACTTCAAGCCGACCTTGCCGAAGAACTTGGCGACGCGCGACGCGGACTCATCGCGCCAGCCTTCTTCTTTGAAGAACGAGCCGGCCACGTATGCGTCGAAGGGGCCGGACGCTCCGCCGGCCTGCAGCCGATACTTCTGGCGACCGAAGCTCCCGCCCTCGACCTCGGGGACGATCTCGTATCCGGCCGCGCCCCGGCGCGTGACGATGTTGATGACGCCGCCGAGCGTGTTGCGGCCGAATCCGGCCGCCGGGCCGCGAATCACCTCGATCCGATCGATGTCGTCGAGAGGCAGGAGATCGAAGTTGATCTCCTCGACCGTGGGCTCGTTGACCCGCACCCCGTCGACGAAGACGCTCAGCCCCTGCGATTCGCCGGTGACGGACGAGGACCGAAACCCGCGGAACGAGAGATCCATCTGCCAGGAGTTGCCCTGCTGGTCGGTCAGGTTCACCCCCGGCAGCCGCGCGAGCGCTTCCTGGAGCGTGACCGCGCCGGTGCCGCGGAGCCGGTCGCCAGGCACGATGTCGACGGTCGCCGGGACTCGTGACAAGGGCAGAGGATCTCCCGGCAGACGCGAGGGCGCCGTCACGATCACCTCGGGCAGCCGCGCGGGCTCGTCGCCCTTCGAGGCCTCCGCGCTCGGCTCCTGCATCGGCGGCTGGGCGACGGCCTGCGAAGCCATCCAGAGCACCGCCGAGGCACCGGCGACGGAGCACAGTCGAGCGACGGACGTGCGCGCGGGTCTGCGTCGGACCGGGAGTGCGCTCCCCATGGCTTCGAGGTCGGTCGATATCACGCCGCCGAGCCCCTGCCAAGCGGCGTCTCGTCGCCGGCGCGGCTCGCCGGCGGCGGCCGCGATCGCATCGCCGTGTCACTCGCGCGCAGCCCCGATTTTTCTTCATCACGACGCGGCGCTACGCAGGTACCCTGATGCGCGGGTGCAACTCACCGATCGGTTGACGAGTGGGGTGCGGGCGGCCCTCGCGAAGGCCGGACTGCCCGAGCCCGAGGAGTGCGCGTGGGAGGTTCCGCGTCAGGCGGAGCACGGGGACTACGCCACCAACGCTCCGATGGTCCTCGCGCGCGCGGCGAAGCGCTCGCCCCGACAGATCGCCGATCTCGTCGTGAAGAACTTCCCTCCCATGGCCGAGGTCGACCGGCTCGAGGTCGCGGGCCCCGGCTTCCTCAACGTGTTTCTGGCACCGGCCTGGTGCGCCGGAGCGCTTCGCGAGATTCTCGCCGCCGGCGCCGGCTACGGGCGCGGTGAGAGCCAGGCGGGTCGCCGCATCCGGCTCGAGTTCGTCTCCGCGAATCCGACCGGCCCGCTCGTGATCGTCAACGCGCGCGCGGCGGCGATCGGCGATGCGCTCGCGCGTCTGCTGCGCTCGCAGGGCGCCGCCGTCACGACGGAGTTCTACGTCAACGACGCGGGCAATCAGTTCGAGGCGCTCGCGCGCTCGTTCGAGGCGCGCGTGCGGCAGGAGTTCGGCGAATCGGCCGCGCTGCCCGAGAACGGCTATCCCGGTGAGTATCTCGTCGATCTCGCGAAGACCTATCGCGCCGAGGGCGGAAGCTCGATGAGCGGTGCGTCCGAGCGCGAGCGCATCGAGCACTTCGGACGCTACGCGGTCGCGCACATGGTCGAGGCGCAGCGCCGGATCCTGCGCGAGTACGGCGTCGAGTTCGACGTCTGGTCCTCCGAGCAGCGCGACGTGCGCGACCGGCACCTGCCCGAGAAAGTGCTGGGGGAGTTCGCGGCACGCGGCTTGAGCTACGAGCAGGACGGCGCGCTCTGGTTCCGCTCGTCCGGCGAAGAGGTCGGTGACGACAAGGATCGAGTGCTCCGGCGCTCGAGCGGCGAGCCGACCTACTTCGCGGTGGACATCGCCTATCACGAGCACGTGAAGTTCGCCGCCGCCGATCGCTTGATCAATCTGCTCGGGCCCGACCATCACGGCTACGTCGCGCGGATGAAAGCCGCGATGCAGGCGCTCGGCCATCCGCCCGAGGCGTTCGAGGTGATGATCGTGCAGCTGGTGACCCTGCTGCGCGACGGCCAGCCCGTGCGCATGTCGAAGCGGCGGGGCGAGTTCGTCCTGATGGAGGAATTGCTCGAGGAGGTCGGCCGCGACGCGGCCCGCTTCACGTTCCTCACGCGCCGGCACGACAGCCCGCTGGAGTTCGACCTGGCCGTGGCGACTCGCCAGTCGAGCGACAACCCCGTCTACTACGTGCAGTACGCGCACGCGCGCATTCGCTCGATCTTCCGCCAGGCGACGGAGCAGGGGATCACCGTTCCGCGTCTGGCCGACATCGACACGAGCCCGCTCGTCGA
>Ga0075434_100005051_pt1 | contig 11982 bp, 6 predicted proteins | sample RhiMethybrSRZTD3_FD_75298 | JGI IMG/M metagenome (GOLD analysis project Ga0075434, IMG submission 75298) | Populus rhizosphere microbial communities from Tennessee, USA - Rhizosphere MetaG P. TD hybrid SRZTD3 | ecosystem: Host-associated > Plants > Roots > Rhizosphere > Soil | place: USA... | reverse complement strand
CCGCAGCCTCCATGAATCTGTGCGTCATTCCCGCGCCCGCGCCGTGCGCGAAGACGTATAATGCCTTCGCATTATCCGGCCGCAGCAATAACGCCGAGACTTCGCCCGCCTTGTCGTTGACGGTGAATTTTAATTTCTTCGCCGCGGCCATGAGCGCATCTTAGCGCGCGGCATAGATCGTCGCCAGCGCGTTCCTTGACTGTCTTCGGCGGTAGCTGCGCGACTTCAACGATATGAAGTTCGAAGAGCTGAAAGCGCCCTACTAAGTCTCCTTCACTCCTCCAGCGCCCTGATCTCCGCGTCGGCTCCGCGAAGGCGCGCCGCGAGCTCGCGTGCGATATTGTACAAAAGCTTCGCCTTGATCCCCGGGGATTCCGCCGCTAATTCGTCGAGCGCCGCGATGGGCAGGACATAACAGACCGACGGCTCGTCGGCGACTACATCCGCCGACCGCGTGCCGCCGTCGAAAACCGCGAGCTCGCCGAAGGCGAGGCCCGGCGTTATCGTGCTGAGCCGTTTGCTGCGCATGCCGTCGCTCAAACCGAGGCGAACCGTCGCCAAGCCGGCCGCCAGCAAGTAAATCGCGTCGGCGGCATCGCCCTCGCGGATGATGATCTCTCCAGGGGCGTAACGCGCCTCGCGCGCGATCAGCTGAAGCAGCGCGACTTCGGATTCGTCGAAGCCCGCCACAATATCGATCGCGGCAAACGGCAGCGGGATCTCAACCGCCTGCGGGGCCGGCTCCTCCAGGATCAGCCGGGCCTCGCACCATTCGAGCGCCGCGTCGGTATCCGCAAACAGCATGGCGGAATTGAAGCTCGCAAACTTCGCCGCGAAAGCGGACGGCAGGGACGAAAAGCCGAGCGCTTTTCCGCTTCGAAAGAAACCGGCGGCCATATCGGCGAGCAGGTCGCAAGCGCACTCGTCGATGTGGCCGACCCGTTTGAAATCGACAATCACATAATCGACGGAATCGACATCGAGGGCGGCGCGGCGCAGCAGCTGCTCCATCGTGGCGAAAAAGAGATCGCCCTGGAGCTCGTAGACGCACAGCCGCGCGCCTTTCCGCGCCAGGATCGCGCGCTCACGCGCGCCGCGCAGGTGCTTCGACCGGACCGTATCGCCGCGATATTGCCGGCGCACGACGTTCATTCCCAGCGCGCGGCTCTTAAACATGTGAAGCTTGAAGCGGCGCGAGAGATCTTCGCAGACCTGAATGCCGCGGCAGCTGTTCCCGCGCTCGTCGAGCAGCGGCGAAAAAGTCCCGATGCCGAATTGCCCCGGAAGAACCGCGACGATGCCGCCGCCGACGCCGCTCTTGGCCGGCAGCCCGACCCGGTAGCCCCACTCACCCGCGTAATCGTACATGCCGCAGCTATTCATCACGCTCAGCACGTTCTTCACGTACCGCTCTTCGATTGCGCGCCGGCCGGTCAGCGGGTTGACGCCGTTGCCCGCGAGCGTCGCCGCCATCACGGCGAGGTCGCGGGCGCTGACGAGGATCGAGCACTGCGCGAAGTAAAGATCGAGGTGCTCGTCGATGCGCTCGTCGATCATGCCCGAGTTGAGTCCGAGATAGGCGATCGCGCGGTTGCGGTGGCCGGTCGCTTTCTCCGACTGGAAAACGGCGCGGTCGATCTCCAGCGGCCTACCGGCGAAGCGCCCGAACATGTCGAGCAGCCGGGCGAAGCGCTCGTCGTGTCCTTCGCCTTTGATGAGCGCCGTAGTCGCGATGGCGCCCGCGTTGACCATCGGATTGAACGGGCGATTGCTGCGCTCGTCGAAGATGATCGAATTGAAGGCGTCGCCGCTCGGCTCGACGCCCACCTTGGCGAGCACGTATTCCTCGCCGTGGTCCTCGAGCGCTAGCCCGTAGACGAACGGCTTCGAGATTGACTGGATCGTGAAGAGGTGGCCCGCGTCTCCGGCCTCGTAGATCTCGCCATCGGCGGTCGCCAGCGCCAGACCGAAGCGCCCCGGGTCGGCTTTTGCCAGCTCGGGGATATATGTGGCTACCCTGCCGTCGAAGTTCTCGCGGTAGGTCTCGTGCATTTGCCTGAGCGCGGCGAGGATCGGCGAGCCGCCGGAGGCGGAGAAATTCGCTGGCATGTCGGACGACATTCAGAAGCGACGACAGCAACCGTTATGCCAATGAAAGCAGGCCGCGCAAAGCAAAATATGTGGGGAAGAATACGAAAATCAGCCCACAGTCGGTCGAGTGTGCAGGCGTCGCTGCCTATGATTCAGGCAGGTGATTCTTTTGTGGGCGGATAAAAAAAGTGCCCGCCCGGAGAACCGGACGGGCACATATGACGTCGATCGTTGTTATGCGGCTTATGTCTCGCGCTCGGAGGTCGGGCCGACCTCTCCCGTGCACCACGGCACGAAGGCCTTCATGCGGCAGGTCGCGCCGTTCTGCTTGAGCTCCTTCTCGAAGATCTCGTGGATATTCCTGTCCTCGTCGCGGTATTCGATCTGCCAGCCGCCCTCTTTCTGGCTCCGGTCGGCGAACTCGCCGCCGCCGCCGCGCGGCGAGTAGGCGCCTAGGTCGCCGGGGCGGAACGCCAGATAGCGCGCGCGCGTGGTTCCCGAGTTGAAGTGCTGGTGCGTGCAGTTGTCGCTCGGCACGACGACCATCGAACCCACCTGCCAGTCGCACTTGATCATGTCCGAGCGGTCCTCCTTGGTCCAGACGAGCGAAAAGCCTGACGTGCCGGAGAGGAGCAGCAAATGCGCGCCGGGGCCGTGTCGGTGGGCCTTCTTGTAAGTGCCGATAGGAAATTCCGAGATGTGGTTCTTGGTGTTGTTGCTCGCCATCTCGAGCATTGCGTTGACGCCGCCGGCGCCGCGCTCCTTCCAGCCGTAGAGCTTCATATCCGGCGCGTTGAAGATGAAGTTGGATTCCCAGATGCGGCGCGTGTAGAGCTTGCCGTTGCCGCTGAAGTAGTCCTCGTCGCCTTGATAGCGGCTCGTGAAGGCGTAGTCGCAGCCGAAGATGAAATCGTTGTCCTGGTAGAGGCGCATCATCGGCGGCGCGTTGGTCACCGCCATGTAGCGCACCGGCTCGGTGCCGCTGCCGTTGAAGTTCTGGTACGAGGCGTTGAGCGGGATCGAGAAGAGGCTCCCCGTTTGCCACTCGAAGGTATTCTTAGCCTTCCCGTTGCCGTTTCCCTTGGAGTCGTGCTGCCAGATCGTCGTCGCCCCGCGGCCGGAGAGAATATAGACCGTGAGCTCGTACATGTGGTGCTCGGGCTCGGATTTGCCAGCCGGCGCGATCTCGACGACGTGGCAGTCGTTCGGCATGTGGCGGTTGGCGATGTGGATCACCGCGCCCTTGCCCCCTTTGCGCTCCCACGGCCCAAGCTCGACCTGCATCATGTTAGGGAAATAAAACTCCTCGTAGACCTTGACGCCCTCGCTTTGGAGCCATTCTTCGTACGCGTCGCGCTTCTTGAAATCCTTGAGCCCTTCTTTCGGCGTCTCGGCGACTTTCATATCGGTGCCCAGCATGACCATGGTCGAACCCTCCTCTAAATCGGGATGGCGGAATGAAGACTTTCCAGCCGTCTTTTTGAAATAGCCGGTTGCGGGCCTATTTGTCAACGAGCGCAAGCGATAACTTCCGGTCGTGTCTTCGATTACAAAAAACTCTCGATTCTGATATAATGAATGGAAATTATCATTCTCACCAAATTCAGATTGCAATCCACCGAACACATTGTGCGAATTGTCCGCGTTCCTTTACCTGTTCGCAATCGATGAAGGAGACCATTGAAATCGATGGCTAAGCCAATGTTGAAATCGAGTGAAGACACGGTCGCCGAGGCCGCGCCGAAGCCGCGCGCGACCGTCACCGCGGTCGAGATGGGCGCGCGGCAGCGCGAGATTTCCGTCTCGGAATTTTTCACCAAGAACCGCCACCTCCTGGGCTTCGACAACCCGCGCAAGGCTCTGCTCACCTGCGTGAAGGAGGCGGTCGACAACGCGCTCGATGCCTGCGAGGAGGCGGGCATTTTGCCGGAGGTCGAGGTCAAGCTCGAAGTCGCCTCGGACGAGAAAACCCCGCCGGCGCCGAGCCAGGCAACGCGCTTCCGCGTCACCGTCATCGACTATGGCCCCGGCATCGTGCGCCAGCAGATCCCAAAGATTTTCGCCAAGCTGCTCTACGGATCGAAGTTCCACCGCCTGCGCATGAGCCGCGGCCAGCAGGGCATCGGCATCTCCGCCGCCGGCATGTACGCGCAGCTCACGACCGGTAAGCCCGTGCAGATCATCTCGCGCACGAGCGCGAAGAGCCCCGCGCATTATTTCGAGGTGCAGATCGACACCAAGAAAAACGAGCCGCGCATCTTCGAGAACAAGCAGATCGAGTGGGAGAGCCACCGCGGCACGCAGGTGACGCTCGAGATCGACGGGCGCTACCAGAAAGGCCGCGCGTCGGTCGACGAATATTTGGAGCAGGTGGCGATCGCCAACCCGCACGTGAAGCTCGTCTATCACACGCCGGACGGCGAGACGAAGGAATATCCGCGCACGATCCAGGAGCTGCCGCCGCAGCCGCGCGAGATCAAACCGCATCCGTACGGTATCGAGTTCGGCATCATGCTGCGCATGCTGCACGACACCAAGAGCCATACGGTCGCGGGGTTTTTGTCGAGCGATTTCAGCCGGGTTTCCCCCGCCGTCGCGCAGCAAATCTGCAAGACGGCGAAGCTCTCGCCGGATGCGAAGCCGCGCAACGTCCACGGCGCGCCCGCCGAGGCGCTCTACAAGGCGATCCAGGCGACCAAGATCATGGCGCCGCCATCGAACTGTATCTCGCCGATCGGCGAGAAGGCGATCCTGCACGGCCTGTATAAGCAGATCAAAGGGGAATTCTATACGGCGGTCACGCGGCCGCCCGCCGTCTATCGCGGCAACCCGTTCGTCATCGAGGCGGGGCTCGCCTACGGCAATGCGCCGGGACAGGCGGCCGACCCCGAGCATCCGAAGGCGCCGCTCGCCGAGGGCGAGAGCCACGACGAGGACGAGGAGCTCGCGCGCGTGATCCGCTACGCCAACCGCGTGCCGCTGCTCTATCAGCAGTCGGCGTGCGCAACGTTCAAGGCGGTGCTGGAGACGAGCTGGCGCAATTACGGCGTCGCGCAGTCGCGCGGCGCGCTGCCGGCGGGACCGATGTTCGTCTTCGTGCACATGGCGTCGGTCTGGGTGCCGTTTACCAGTGAATCGAAGGAAGCGATCGCCGATTACGACGAGATCCGCAAGGAGATCAAGCTCGCGCTCCAGGAATGCGGCCGGCGGCTCGGCGTCTTTCTCCGCCGCCGCGAGCACGCCAAGAGCGAGTTCCGTCGCCGCAACATCTTCGAGCTTTACATCGAGGAAGTCGTCGAGGCGTGCAACCGACTGAAGGGCGGCAAGCTCCCGAAGGAGAAGCTCAAGCAGCAGCTCCAGAAGATCGCGCTCAAGCGCACCGGCGGCGAGAAGGTCGACGCGCTCCTCGGGAAGAAAAAATCGCCTGAGGGGCTGCCCGATTCGATCATCGTCACGCCCGAGGGCGTCGAAGGCGACGCGCCGGCGCTCCCCGGCGACGAGCGCAGCGAAGCCGCGCCGGCGGTGGAGGCACCTCCCGCGCAGGAGGCGCTGATCGACGTCGAGCTGTCGAAGGCGCCGAAGGCGCTCAAGGGCAAGGCCGCACCGAAGAAAGGGCCGAGAGCTAAGCGGTCCGGTAAAAAGAACCCCGCCAAGGTGAATGCCGCGGCAGCGAAGCAGATGAGCCTCGGCTTCGACAAGGCGGGGGCGAAGAAAAAGAAAAAGAAGTAGGATCAATCATGGCGAAGAAAAAAGCGAAGACGAACGGTGTGGTGGAGAAAAAGCTCATCGGCATCGCGGATACCGTCATCACCGCGGCGGATCGCAGCAAGGATCCGACGTTCTCGATCCCGATCCGAAGCCTCGCCAACGTCAACTTCGACGAGAAGCGCGGGCTTATCGAGCTGGGCAAGCGCAAGCAGGCGCGCTCGTTCTTCAACGTCGGCATGGCGAAAAAATTCATGCAGACGGTGCTGGTCGCCGACGCGCTCGCGGAATTGCAGCGCGCCGATCTCACGACGTCGCTGAGAGAAATCTATTACCGCACCAAGCACACGATCCAGAACTCGCACGAGAACACCTTCGACAGCCAGAACGAATCCGATCCGCTGATCGAGGACCTCGAAGTCACGCTCGCGGCGCTCCGCGAGGAGCTCCACGTGCGCGCGGAGAACGCGGGCAGCATCGTCGGGCCGGTCGTCTTCACCGACGACGGCGACCGCGTCGACTGCGCGCGCCTCGGCAAGGGCGGCTACTCCGTGCCTTCGATCGTCGAGCCGGAATATATCCAGATCACGCGCTGCACGGCGGATTTCGTGCTATTGGTCGAGAAAGGCACACAGTGGAACCGCCTCTCCGAGGACAAGTTCTGGCGCCGGTACAATTGCGTGCTGCTCACCGGCAACGGCCAGCCGCCGCGCGGCGTGAGGCGCCTCGCGCGCCGCCTCCACGAGGAATACAACCTGCCGGTCTACGTGCTCGTCGACAACGACCCGTGGGGCTACTACATCTACTCCGTCGTCAAGCAGGGCTCGATCAACTTGGCCTTCGAGAGCCAACGCATGGCGATCCCGAAGGCGAAATTCATCGGCCTCTCCAGCGCGGACCCCGAGCACTACGGGCTCCCGCGTAACGTCGGCATCAAGCTCAACGACAAGGATATCAGCCGCGCGCGCGAGCTGATGAAATATAAATGGTTCCAGAAAAAGGAATGGCAGAACGAGATCAAGCGCATGCTCACGAGCGAGCTCAAATACGAGCTCGACGCACTCGCGAACAAGGACTTTCAGTATCTGACGAAAACCTACCTGCCGCGGAAATTGAAAGAGAAGGACTGGCTGGATTAGCCCTGGTCGGTCTTACGGTTGAGGCACGAGGATCAGGTCGCCCGGCCGCGGTCCGGGCGGCAAGTTAAGGGAATAACAAAGCGAGAGAAGCAAATCCTCGCCGCCCTGGGCGCTGATCTGCAGTGTCCGTCTGGGCGGCCCCGTAATGACGCGGGTAAGCCGCTGCCGCTCAGGCTCGCCACCGGGACCTCCACCGGGACTCTGCCACGTCTGAACAAGCTGACCCGAATCGTCGAAGCCATCCATCCGAATGGGCATCGAGTGCGCCTTGACGTATTGCAGTCGAATCCAACGCGCGCCGAACGGTAATCGTGCCTCGACCCCGCCGATCTCCAGCTCGCGGTTGCCGTCCGGCTGCCCGACTGGAAACTGATCCGTAACCCGCGACGGTGGCCCGGGGAGCGGCCGATATTCGACATCGCCGATGGTTCGTGGCCCAGTCAACTGACCAAGCGGCAGAGATTGGAAGTCGTTGCACGCATCGGCAGGCAATACGGTAACCGTCGTCTCGCATTGTTGCTCGCCCGCCGGCGTGTTGTTCGGGCCCGAAAAGAAGTGCACGGTGGTCGTCGTCCCGCGCTGAAAAGCCGCGGGATGATCGTCTTGGATCGGCGGCAAGGGACCCGCGGGGCAGCCACCGTTCCAGGCAGCCTGCAGACGATTCGCGATTTGATCGAATGGAACCTCGGTGTCTCCCGGGAAAACCTGCACGACGAGCGGCTGCGGGCATACGAGCTGCGGCCGCCCGAAGACGGTCACGGGTTTTTGCGATGCCACGCTGCAGCTCAAGCTGTCCGTCGCGCTGACGGTCACTAAGTATTGTCCGGGAGCGACGGCGCCGAGCGGGACGTTTTGCTGAAGCGGATTCGGACACGGCGTGGCGCCGCCGCAAACGGCAATGGGAGCCTGATCGTCGAACTTGACTTCGACCGACTGCAATGTGCCGCCCGTCGATTCGGCGGTGACCGTAAGGTTCACATTGTTTGGATCGCAGCTCGCTTCCGGCGACACGATGTCTGCGCGCAAGGTGGAATCGATGCCGCTGCCGCCGAGCTGCGCGCAGACTCCGGACAATTCTCCGCATTGGAGCATTCCGGTCGACGGCACGCTTTGGGTCGCCAGCGTCAGGTCGGTCACCTGCGACGTCGCATTGCTGCGCAGGCTCACAGTGGGCTGCAGCTGATACTGCATGAAAGCCGGCAGAACCATCCGGGCATCCGCCGAGGAAGCGGCGTCCGCCGCCGCGAACGGCGCGGCTAGGGAATTTCCGGTCGCGCCGTCGTAGCGCAGGAACGCGCCGTTCTCATCCTGCTGCTGTTGCAGCGCGGCGCTCGTGATGTTGAGCTTCGGAGCGAAGAGACTGAAATTGGGAGGCGCCAGTAAAGTCAACGCGAACTCTCCGAAGCAGGCGTTCACAGCCGGAAGCGTCGTCTCTTGATTCGGGACCGAGGGAAGGGTGTTACCCGTGTTTAATAGGACATCGAGCGATTCCTGAAAGACGTTTGAGTCCGACAATTGCACGCGAAACGACGTTTCCCTCCACGGTGCCGGCAAGGTGTCATTGCCGGCTTGTGATCCGTTGGCGCGGCTCAGCCCCACCAGCGGCAGAGCGCTGGTAAGATCCCACTGCTGCGCCGTCGAATCGAAGCTCCCGTCGAGCTTCGAAAACGAACGCGCTCCCGTCCCGTTGGCGCCGGGATTGCCCTGATCGTCAAAAAAGAAATTGGGGTCGCCATCGGCTTTCACAAAGGATGTAGTGCTGGGATCGAAAACCGACGTGAACGGACTGATCACCAGCTGGCCGAGTCGAGTGCCGGGGCGGGGATCGCGCAAGGTAAGGCTTTGACGCAGCGTGAACGGAATGGCGATGAACGTCGAGCCTAGATCGGTCGTCCCGCCTTGCGTCACGTTAACGCTCTGCGGGCCCGTGAGCTGGGGAAAGCGCAGCACTGCGCTTCCGTCGTCGAGCAGCGCGCGCGCGGTAACGGTGAACTGCCCCGGCGGAACCGCGTCGAACTGCCACGCGTGCGGCGGAGTGTTACCGCTGACGTTGGGGTTGTCGAACACAAAGCCGATCGGCCCTAGCTCGACGCGGATGCGCGACTCCGTATGGCCGACGACGTCGACGAGCCCTTTCACGATTCCGGCGGAGCGCTGTACCTGAACGTCGACCTGAAGCTGCGGCGCGTCGCCGCATGCGACGTCGAGCGGGCTGGCGGCTCCGCCGAAAGCGACGGTTCCCAGCGGCAGGTTCGGATCCTGCGGAAAACCCGACTGACTCGTCGTAAAGACGCAGCCCACGCCCACCTGCACGCGTTGTCCCGCCCGCGTCAAGATGGGAATCGATACTCCCTCGTTGCGCAGCGTCGACACAAGCGTCGCTATCGGCGCTGACACAGCCTGCGGCTGGAATTGCGTCCCGGCGGCATTCTCCCTCACGGCGGCCGCGGCCGTGCAGACGGCGGGCAGGTCGAGCGCGTCCAGATCCTGCGCCGGACCGGTCGCCCGAACGCTGACGTTCGTCAACGCGGGGCATTCCACGAGATCGAAGGTCGCTTGCGCCGAAGGAAGCAGATTGGGCGAAATAAGCGCCCCTGGAGATGTCGGCTGGATAGTTCCGAACCGGTAAGACGCCCCGTTTTGGAAATTCACTTTCTTCACTTGCATCGCAAACTGCGATCCGGCTGCGTCTACGTTGGGATTGATAGTGTACTGCGCCAGAGCGGGGGGCGTTATCCCGCCGCCGAAGGTGTAGCTCGTCGTCGCCACCTGAGTCACGTTGGCGGTATTGGTCGCGACGACGTCGTCACCGGCGACGACCGAAGTTCCGTTAAGGAAACTGAGGACGGGCTGAGGGGCAGGACTTAGCTGGATCATCCCGCTGAGCTGCCCGACGTCCACGGTCGTGGCGCAGCCGGCCAGCGACGTCGCCCACATGGCGATGAAGAGTCTTACGGCACAAGAAGCAGACGATCGGCGCATGATGCACTGTGAATAGCCTTGTCCTGTCAGCGCGCGTCGATTCATCATCGCAGGCTCGATCCGCCCCGAACTTCAAAGACGTGGCAGATTCCGACAGGATTTCGGGACGGCTCGACAAATAGGATAAAGATAGCCAACAGTCAAGAAGAAACATTGACGGGCGATCGTCAGGTGGGGCCCGCGAGCGAATTCAAGTACGCTCTCGACGCGCTCGCGAACAATGAGCGGAAAAGAGAAGGGATGGCTGAATTGAGCAAGCCACCGCCGGCAGCAATTCCGCCTACCGCACTTTCACGGTTATCGGGTTCGAGCTTCCGGCCGCTCCTTTACTGTCGGTGACGATAAGTTTGGCTTTAAAGCTGCCGCTCTTGATGTAAATATGGGGGCTGATACCGGAGATGGTTCCGGTGTTGCCGGCATTGCCCACGGTTGTCGTCCCGTCACCCCAATCCAATTTGTAACTCCAGGGTCCGTTGTCGGGATCGGCTAAACCGGCCTGCACCGAAACGCTGCCGCCGACCCGGATCGATGTCGAGCTCGTCGCCTGCAAGCTTGCCGACGGCGTCACGTTGGTCGTTCCTCCCCCGCTGCCTGTCGTCACAACCGTCCACATCAACGCATGGTCCAAATTGTCTCCGGCGATCGTGCCGGTGCCGACGATTTGGCCGAGATTGTTGATCCCATTCGCAACGCTGTAATGGCCGCCCGGCCAGATGCCGAGGTCGATGGCTTGGCCGTTGCGCCAGAGGATCGCATGGGCGTCGATGTTGGGAGAGCCTGCATAACCCGCGATATCGGCAGAATCATTCACCGCCGTCGGCTGGGCGGAAAAGAATCCCGATGGTATCGCCAGCTGCTGGATCACCGGCGTACTGTTCGAATTCGTCACGTCGTATTTCCAGATGACCGGATACAGGTTGCTCTTGCCGGCAATGAGACCTTGGTTATTGATCGCACGGGCTTCGGACACCACCTGACCGCTCAACGCGCCGAGGTCGATCATTCGGCCGTCGCGCCACAGAAAGCCGCGCGTGGCCGTGCCCAAAGCGCTGTTACCGACCACATGCGCCAAATCGTTGATGCCGTAAGCCTCACTGTAATCGACATAGGCGCCCTTGCCCAAAAAACCGAGGTCCTGGGGCGGTGTGTCCTTGGTCTGCCACAGGACGGCGTGCAAGAAATAATTCGGCGCGCCCTCTTTACTCGCACCCACCATTTGACCCAGATTGTTGAGTCCGTGGCCATAGGTATGGATGGCTCCGAATAAGGGATCGACGCCGGCCATCGGCGGTAATCCGAACGCCTGGCCCGTGGAATTCCAGTAAACGCCCCTGTACAGAGTACCGCTTCGTATGACCTCGCTGCCGACCATTTCTCCGACTTCGTTGCGGCGCTCGGGGACCGCCGTGCTGGCGGGATCCCAATTATCCGCCATGCCGATGATCGCTCCGCTGGATGCATCCCAGAGAGGCCGCTGCAGCGCAAAGCTGCTGTCGGTCGCCAACCCGATAATTTGGCCGCTGTTGTTGATCGCCAGAGCGCGCGACGCGGTGCCGCCGGGAAGCACCCCGAGGTCCGTGATGGTGATCTGCCTGTTACCGACGGTGTACGTGATCGAATTCGCCGCCTCGGCGGCGGTCATTAAACAAAGCACAAAGCCGATGGCTGCCAGGAATAGCTTCATTGCACTCTTCATGTCCCGCCTCCTCGAATTTAGGCGTTATCGACTCAACCCTGAAACTGAAAACTAAAAGTAATAAGACGTTGAGGCGAGCAGTAATCATGCCAGCCGGAAACGCATCCCTATTCTTGTTTTAATCTTCGTAGCGGCGGAAACTCCGCGGCGCCTGACAAGGTAAAACCAACCTGTTTGGTTGATATGCCCCACAGTTGAGTTCACTTGACCCGATGTTGGCTGAAACGCCCCACAGTTTGACCCAATGGCCGGCGCACAGCGACTTGCCTTCGTTGTCGGATTGAAAATGTAATTCGCGAAACTGAGAAGAAAACTGCGCGGATTTTCCAAGTCATTGGAATTTATCTCAGGAACAGGGCGTAAGGATTG
>Ga0075434_100005049_pt1 | contig 11986 bp, 6 predicted proteins | sample RhiMethybrSRZTD3_FD_75298 | JGI IMG/M metagenome (GOLD analysis project Ga0075434, IMG submission 75298) | Populus rhizosphere microbial communities from Tennessee, USA - Rhizosphere MetaG P. TD hybrid SRZTD3 | ecosystem: Host-associated > Plants > Roots > Rhizosphere > Soil | place: USA... | reverse complement strand
TCCGCCTGGCCGCCGAGTTTTCCTTCGGTACCGACTTCGCGGGCGACGCGTGTCACTTCCGATGCAAACGACGAGAGCTGGTCCACCATGGTGTTGATGGTGTTCTTGAGCTCGAGAATTTCTCCGCGAACGTCAACCGTGATCTTCTTGGACAAGTCGCCCGTTGCCACGGCAGTTGTCACGGCTGCGATGTTTCGTACCTGAGCGGTCAGGTTCGAGGCCATCGAGTTGACGTTGTCGGTCAGGTCCTTCCAGGTGCCGGCGACGCCTCGCACATCCGCCTGGCCGCCGAGTTTTCCTTCGGTACCGACTTCGCGGGCGACGCGTGTCACTTCCGATGCAAACGACGAGAGCTGGTCCACCATGACGTTGATGGTGTTCTTGAGCTCGAGAATTTCTCCGCGCACATCTACGGTGATCTTCTTCGACAAGTCGCCGCGAGCGACAGCGGTAGTTACCTCAGCGATGTTTCGAACCTGGTTGGTCAGGTTCGACGCCATGAAGTTCACGTTGTCGGTGAGGTCCTTCCACGTTCCACCGACGCCTCGCACAATCGCCTGGCCGCCGAGTTTTCCTTCGGTACCGACTTCGCGGGCGACGCGCGTCACTTCCGAAGCGAACGAGTTCAGCTGGTCCACCATGGTGTTGATGGTGTTCTTCAACTCGAGCACTTCGCCTCGCACGTCCACTGTGATTTTCTTGGATAAGTCGCCGTTCGCCACTGCGGTTGTTACTTCGGCGATGTTTCGAACCTGGGTCGTCAGGTTGTTCGCCATGAAGTTCACATTGTCGGTGAGGTCCTTCCACGTGCCGGCGATGCCTTTCACGATCGCCTGGCCGCCGAGTTTCCCTTCGGTACCGACTTCGCGAGCGACGCGGGTTACTTCCGACGCGAACGATGAAAGCTGGTCCACCATGGTGTTGATGGTGTTCTTCAGTTCGAGCACTTCTCCGCGCACATCGACCGTAATCTTCTTGGAGAGGTCGCCGCGGGCCACGGCCGTCGTGACCTCAGCGATGTTTCGCACCTGCGTGGTGAGGTTTGTGGCCATGAAGTTCACGTTGTCGGTCAGGTCTTTCCATGTACCGGCGACGCCTTTCACGATCGCCTGGCCGCCGAGTTTTCCTTCCGTACCGACTTCTCGCGCCACGCGTGTCACTTCCGATGCAAACGAGGACAGCTGGTCCACCATGATGTTGATGGTGTTCTTCAGCTCCAGGATTTCTCCCTTCACGTCCACTGTAATTTTCTTGGAGAGGTCGCCGCGCGCGACGGCCGTTGTGACTTCAGCGATGTTTCGCACCTGAGAAGTCAGGTTTGAGGCCATCGAGTTCACGTTGTCGGTGAGGTCCTTCCACGTGCCGGCGACACCACGCACATCCGCCTGGCCGCCGAGTTTTCCTTCGGTACCGACTTCACGAGCGACGCGAGTGACTTCCGACGCAAACGACGACAGCTGGTCCACCATCGTATTGATGGTGTTCTTCAACTCGAGCACTTCTCCGCGTACATCGACCGTGATCTTCTTCGACAGGTCGCCATTCGCAACAGCCGTTGTGACTTCGGCGATGTTTCGAACCTGGGTCGTCAGGTTGTTCGCCATGAAGTTCACGTTGTCGGTCAGGTCTTTCCACGTACCGGCCACGCCTTTTACTTCCGCCTGGCCGCCCAGCTTTCCCTCCGTACCGACTTCGCGCGCCACACGTGTTACTTCCGAAGCGAACGACGACAGCTGGTCCACCATGATGTTGATGGTGTTCTTGAGCTCGAGAATTTCGCCTTTCACATCTACGGTGATCTTCTTCGTCAAATCGCCACGGGCCACAGCCGTGGTGACTTCGGCGATGTTTCGGACCTGCGCGGTCAGATTGTTCGCCATGAAGTTCACGTTGTCGGTAAGGTCTTTCCATGTGCCGGCGACACCTTTCACCTGGGCCTGCCCGCCGAGTTTTCCTTCGGTACCGACTTCGCGCGCGACGCGCGTTACTTCCGATGCAAACGAGGAGAGCTGGTCCACCATGGTGTTGATGGTGTTCTTGAGCTCGAGGATTTCTCCCTTTACGTCTACTGTAATCTTCTTCGACAGGTCCCCGCTGGCGATGGCCGTTGTGACTTCGGCAATGTTACGCACCTGTGAAGTCAGGTTGCCGGCCATGAAGTTCACGTTGTCGGTAAGATCTTTCCAAGTGCCGGCGACACCTTTTACCTGGGCTTGGCCGCCGAGTTTTCCTTCGGTACCTACTTCACGAGCGACACGTGTTACTTCCGACGCAAATGACGAGAGCTGGTCGACCATCGTGTTGATGGTGTTCTTGAGTTCGAGGATTTCGCCTTTGACGTCTACCGTAATCTTCTTCGAAAGGTCGCCGTTAGCCACGGCCGTCGTCACGTCCGCGATGTTTCGAACCTGCGCTGTCAGGTTCGATGCCATGAAGTTCACGTTGTCGGTCAGGTCTTTCCACGTACCGGCGACACCTTTCACCTGGGCCTGGCCGCCGAGTTTTCCTTCGGTACCTACTTCGCGGGCTACACGGGTTACTTCCGAAGCAAACGATGAAAGCTGGTCCACCATGGTGTTGATGGTGTTCTTGAGCTCGAGGATTTCTCCTTTCACGTCTACCGTAATCTTCTTCGAAAGGTCGCCATTGGCCACTGCCAGGGTCACGTACGCGATGTTACGAACCTGGTTGGTCAGGTTGCCGGCCATGAAGTTCACGTTATCGGTGAGATCTTTCCACGTACCGGCTACGCCTTTTACATCGGCCTGGCCGCCGAGTTTTCCTTCGGTACCGACTTCACGGGCGACGCGGGTGACTTCCGATGCGAAGATGGAGAGCTGGTCGACCATGGTGTTGATCGTGTTCTTGAGTTCGAGGATTTCCCCCTTCACGTCCACCGTAATCTTCTTGGACAGGTCGCCCTTCGCCACAGCCGTTGTGACTTCGGCGATGTTACGAACCTGGTTGGTCAGGTTGTTCGCCATGAAGTTCACGTTATCGGTAAGATCCTTCCACGTACCGGCGACGCCTTTCACCTGGGCCTGACCCCCGAGTTTTCCTTCGGTACCTACTTCGCGAGCCACACGGGTTACTTCCGACGCGAATGTGGAGAGCTGGTCCACCATCGTGTTTACGATCTTGGCTGTCCGGAGAAATTCGCCGGTGAGAGGCCGGCCTTCGATTTCGAGAGCCATCGTCTGGGAAAGGTCGCCCTTTGCCACGGCGCCGATGACGCGGGCGACTTCGGTTGTGGGCTGGACGAGGTCGGCGATGAGCGTGTTCACCGAGTCGACGCACGCGGCCCATGAGCCGGTCGCCAGGGCCAGCGAAGCACGCTGTTTGATTCGTCCCTCCTTACCGACGACTGTGCTGACACGTTCGAACTCTTTTGACATTCGATCGTTGAGGTCGATGACCTCGTTCATGGCGTCGTAAACCTTACCGGTGAGTCCGGTCTGTTCCGCCGGCAGGCGGACCGAGAAATCACCTTTTCTAAAGTCGGAAAGTACCTTGAGTAACATTCGCACATCGATATTTTCCGTAGTCAATTCAGTCACTTTCACGGGTTTAGCTCTCATTCATGATTCTCCGGGCCTGTAAATATTTTTTCGCGTCTGGAAGGAAAGACTCCTATCCCCTCTGCGCCGCCCCAGAACTGCATGCCCTCTGCCAAAGAAAGTGGTACTTGCAAACCACTGAGCGCAAGCTGGATGTGTCTAAGCCTTAAGCATCAACCATCTAGCTGTCGGAATAAATGAGGGCATTTTGTCCTGATTTTCTGAGAGCGGCCGGGAAATTCGTCTGCGCCAAAGAGGATACTGCGCATTAAGGCTTTTGATAAGCACGTTCGGGCAAGTGGGTTTTTTCTTGCTACATCGAGCCCGTGACTCGAAACCTTGCTCCCGATCACGTCGTTCAGTTTTACGAAACCGACGACTATGTTTGCGAAGTCGTTGCCCGATTTATCGCCGAGGGTTTAAGGGCCGGACATTCCGTAATCACCATCGTTACCCCTGAGCATCACAAGACGATCTCGGCGTTTCTGAGAACACTGGGTTTCCTGCCCGAAGTGGCCGTTCTGGCCGGCCAGTTGGTCGTTCGCGATGCCAGGTCGACGCTCGCCACCTTTATGGGAGATGGCAGGGCCGATCCCCATCGATTCACTCAAAATATCGGCGGTCTTCTGGATGAGGTTCGGACGCGACGTCCAGGAACGGCAATCCGCGCATTTGGTGAAATGGTCGATCTCCTGTGGCGTGATGGAAACCCAAACGCTGCAACCAATCTCGAAAGGCTCTGGAACCAGCTAGCCGCCGCACAGCGGTTCTCGCTGCTATGCGCTTATCATATCGGCAATTTCCGCGAGCAATCGTGTTCCATTGGTTTTGAGTCGGTGTGCGACGAGCATGCGGTTGTACTGCCGACGGAGAAATATGTGGCGATCAGCGATGAGCAGGCCCGCCTGCGTGAAATCTGTCGCCTTCAGCAACGAGCTGAAGTCCTGGAGTCGGTCCTGGCGGAAAGCCGCGAGGCGAACCGGTTGAAAGACGAATTCCTCGCCACCGTGTCTCACGAACTGCGAACGCCACTGAATGCGATCCTCGGCTGGAATCGGCTCGCGGCAAACTCGTCCGATCCGAAATTAGTGAACCGTGCTTTCGAGGTCATCGATAGGAATGCCCAGGCGCAGCTCCACATTATCGAAGACCTCCTGGATGTGTCTCGGATCATTACGGGAAAGTTGCTGGTCAAGAACGAGACCGTAAATATAACCGAATTGATGAATGCAGCGGTTAGCAGCGTTCGCGCCGCCGCAGACGCGAAAAGCATCGTGGTGGACCTGAATATCCCGGAGAGGCTGCCTCCCATTTCTGGCGATGCGGACCGCCTGCATCAAGTGTTCTGGAATCTCCTGTCGAATGCCGTTAAGTTCACGCCTCTCCGGGGGCGCATCGACGTAACCGTGGACCAGGTCAATTCTCACGTGGAGGTTACGGTGCGTGATACCGGTGTCGGCATTCCGGCCGAGTTCCTTCCGCACGTCTTTGAACGATTTCGTCAGGCCGACAATGGGACAACCCGAGAAAGGGGAGGTCTGGGACTAGGTCTTTCGGTCGTGCGCTACCTGGTCGAAGCACACGGTGGGAGGGTACGCGCTCAAAGCGCGGGGGCAGGTCACGGCTCAACATTCACCATCGAGCTTCCCGTTAAGATTTCCGCCTCGATGGCGAGTTGACCGTCAGAACTTTACGACGAGCGACGTGATCAAAGTCGTGTCGTTCTTTTTCAGCGTCCCAAGCGCCGGCTTCTTTTTGTACGTGTCCAGGAACTCCAATTTCAATTGAGTCCGTTGGGTCATCGAAGCGGCTATGCCCGCCGAAAAGTTATGAAGTGAATCTGCCCAGTCCTTAGTCTTCCAAAGATTGGCAAAAGTTTGGGTCACCGTCGCCGCGTTCGACAATTTCCACGCGAACCGTTCGCCGGCGTTATACGCTCCGCTGGCTTTCGTATCCAGCAAAGACCTGTTTCCAAAAGAATCCCTCGTAAAGTCTCTTTCCCAAACTCCTCCAAAGCCCGTGTCGATGGCGAGAAGTTGATTATCCGTGTTGATGAGCCTGTAGCCGACGCCCGCAGTAGGGGAGAACAGATAGTTAATGTTCTTGAACGTATCTTTCAGGAACAACCCCTGGGCAAATACAAACGTTCGAGTCGACAAGTTGATCTCATCGCGGCCGGTAAGGGCCGTTTGATTGATGATGAGCGCTCCATCCTTGTCGCCACGGAGATAGAGTCCGTTGAAGCGGAATACACTCCGTGCCTTCGTGTCGCGTACCAGCCCCAGCGACAGGTTGATATTTTTAAAATCGCTGTTGCCGTTGGTCATCGCGAGCCCGGCACCGATTTCCGTCGTCCAGGGCTTCGGCGGTTGTGCCGGCGGTTGTCCCTGGCCATGACCATTGAGCGCGCTGAAAAACAGCACGAAAAGGGTTGCTACAACAAAAAGCAAGGGTCTGATGTTTTTGTTCACGGTCGCGGATTATACATAACCCGGGGGTGGAGGTGGTAGTACGCAGGCTATCCTGATCGCCCCTACCTGCCACCGTGTTTGGTTAATCTTCTGAAAACATGTCAGGACAAATTGGTCTTCAGTATGCAAGCACGCATACATCCGTTGCATGCCGACGAATGGTGAACCGAATAAGAAGTTTGGAGTTTACAAAACCGTATGCTGCGGTTGCGAGATCGTGATCGCCGAGGGCATGAACTTTCCCGATTGTCCGAATCATTCCAAGCTGACCACAATCTGGAAACCGATGAACACGGAACTGGCGAAGTTGCCTACCTCTAAGCCAAAACCGAACAAGGCCGCTTAACCGATTACCCCCACTACTGATCTCCCTGAACAAGTACTATGTCGGCATTGGTCGTCGCTCCTTCGACAATGCGGACGGCTGTCCCACCGGCTTCAAGAAGCGATACAGAATCCACCACGTCGGAAGCAAACACCCGATAGTTGCCGGGCGCGAGTCGGTCAAAGTGAAATCGGCCGGAAGCATCTGTGGGCGCAATGTGATAACCGGGCATGAGCACCGCGGTCACGCCGGGCACAGGGTGGTGTGCGGCATCGAAGACGCGGCCGTCGAGCATTCCGGGATGGGAACCAATGTCGATCTGCAGAGGTGCTGCCTCCTCTTCCGTGACGCGGATAATATCGGGTGCTGATTTCACGAACGCGGTTTGCAGGTTGCGTGGGAAAGTCACGGCGAGTTGGTATTCGCCAGGTGCAACTGCGGACAGGGAAAAGGAACCATCCTCTCTTACGACACCGTTGTCCGGCGGACCGGTAATTTTAAAATTTGGGATTTCGGGTTCACGGCGAAGACTCACTCGAACACCGGCCGGGCTTCCGCCATCGCTCGTGACGCGGCCCACGACGTTCATCCCGGCTGTCAACGCAATGGTCAGGTTATTGATGTCCTGCTCTCCAATATCGACCGTGATCCGGCGATTCAAAGCACCCGCAACAGCGAGAAACGTATATGAGCCCGGGAGCAGGCCGCTGACCTCAAACGCTCCATTGGATGAATCGACGCCGATGTACGGCATGTCATTCACCCGCACCGGATCGCGCGACACAGACAACTGCGCATTTGGTATGGGTTGAGCGCTTTGGGCATCGACAATCACTCCACGCGCCGCTCGTTTCTGAACAGGGAAAACCCTGATGTCGATGCCGCCGATTTCCGCCCCCGGCCCCACGTCGATTGCCTGTGCATCATGGTCGTCTGTCGTACTCGGAGCAAACACGGGAACGTATGAGGCCGTCGTCCGCCTTTCGGGCAATTGAATCGCGACTGCCTGCCGGATGGTCAACCGGTATCCGCCCAACCCTCCGCTGGGCGATCGAAAGCGTCCTGCGTCCGGATGAATAGCGCTGACGTAGTACCGTCCCGGCGTGAGCCAGAAGGCACGGTATTCTCCGAGATCGTTTGTCGTGAGACTTCGATTGAATTCCAGTGTTCTCCGGCCGCCTTTGGAGGAAACTTTCATGACATCGACTTCCGCATTCGCGAGGGGTCGCTGTTTGTCGTCGTATACACGCCCATAGATCACGCCGGCCAATGTCATCGGTACCCGGATCTGGCCAACTTCCTTTTCTGTTTCGATGGTAACGGTGAGAGGCTCAACACCAATATAACCGGCGCGCGATGCCAGCAGCTGGTATTGCCCGCTGCGTAAGTTTCGAAAGAAGAATCGCCCGTCGTCGCGAGCGGTCGTTGCGTAATTGACTCCGCCGTAACGGGCCATCTCGAGAACGCCCCGCAGTTCCACGCGGGCATTCGGTACAGTCTCACTCGTGCCCGCCTTTACAACGACGCCTTGAAGCGTCCCGGAAGTCAGCGGGTTCTGAAGAAGCATCAACAGTAATGCGATCGGAAGGACATTCATTGGAATATCGTCAGCTCAATCGTTTCATTGGCTGCCTCACCGATGTGAAGGCGTTTGCCGACGCTCTCGTATAATCGCGTGAACTCCGGATCGTGCCACGCACCGAATTCCACATCATCCCACGCAAACGCGATGTAGTCGCCGGGTGCGATTCCACGTAGCTGGAATTGACCCGATACATCAGTTACTCCGTTTTTATACAGATCCTGTCGTCCGCTTCCGATGGGATAGGGAACCAGAGCTACAACCGCATTGGGCATCGGCTCCTGTTTTTGATTAACAACACTGCCGCGGAGTGCCGCTACGTCCGTGCCGAGGACGATTTCGAGTTCCGCGTCTGGCTTCCCGTCGATGTGGAGGGTATTGGTGAGCGCATCGGATGTTCCCAGTCGAACGGATTTCAGATAGAACGAATCCGAAAGAGGCCCTCCGAATTCGCGGACGAGAACGCGATAGTCTCCCTCAGCCAGGCTTCTGATGACGAACGAACCATCCGCTGCAACACGTGTTCCCGGTGTACCGAACGGTTGCGGAGGCGGCAATCCGGCGAAAGGATCTCTCTCGAGTCCCGGGACGAGTTGCGAAATGGGGTGACTCGCGTCCGCAGTCCCTGTATCGAAAATCAGCCTGCCTGCAAGGTCATAGCCTCGGGATGTCGTCAGTGCGATTCCATTAATGTCGGCACCCGCGACTTCGATGGGAACAGTTCCTGTCAAGGTTCGATTCTCACCATAAGCGGCCCAAACGGTATAGGAGCCTGGTGTAACGCCCGAGATGTCGAACGTGCCATTCTTGTCGGTTTGCATCGTTGCCATGACGCCATCATGGCTTATTGCCCGTGGGACGACAGCGACCTCGGCATTTATCGCCGGCTGTCCGGTGTCGCCATCTATGACCAGTCCCCGGACATGCCGAGCAGGGATCGGATCACTCAGAATGAAATCTATTCCGTCAATGTTTGAGCCTGCGGTTACTTCGACTATTGAGGCTGATGCTGCATCCATTGTGCCGGGGAAGTATACGGGAAGGTTGATTTCCTCGATCAGATCACCATTTTCAAGAGTGCGTTGTTCCTGGATTCCTAATGATGCCGCGAATGCATCGACCAGATCGCCGTTCAATGGACTGACGAACGGTGTCGATCCGCCGACTTTTGCACTCAGGTAATAGCGTCCCGGAGGCAGCCAGAACAAGCGATACTCGCCAAGATCGTTCGTCAGCGCAGCCTCTGCGACGCTCAGCGGTCGCTGGGAAATCTGCGAGTAAGACGGCCGCAACGCCTGAACGGAAACCGATGCGGCTGGTGTGCCATCTCGATTGAATATGCGCCCGGAGATGGTGGCTGTCGCAGCCATTGCCAGCCGCACGCCCGTGAGTCGCTGGTTGCTGGTAAGCGTGAAGGGGATTCCACCGCCGTTCGGACTACGCTGACCGTACTCGGTTGGCATGAATCCACCCTCCTGCGTCGCGGTGAGCCGATACTCACCAGGGTCAAGATTTTGAAATACAAACTTTCCGTCAGTGCCGGTGGTGGCTGTGTAGCTCGCTCCGTTCGTTTTGCTCAACACAACGTCCGCATCCGCGAGCGCCTCGCCCGTGCCGAGTTTCAAGACAATCCCGTCAACAGCGCTTTGCTGCGCTTTGGCCTCTGCGAGAGTCAGCAGGAGAAAAGCGGCAATCCCAATTGCAATTCTTGCCATAGCAAATCGCCTCTCCCCTTGGGAGAGGCCGACGACTCCATGAGCGTTAGCGAAATGGAGCGGCGGGTGAGGGTCGAAGTTACGACGCGACTTCGACCCCCACCCAACCCTCTCCCAGAGGGAGAGGGATTTTTTGAAAAAGAAATTATTGCACTAATGGGTCGCGTCCAGGACTTCTGAGTCGTTCACCGGCCAGAAGTGTCACGGCAATCAGAATAATCAGCAGGACTCCATACGCCGACGCGGTACCCAGATTGAATTGCCGCAACTGGGAAAGAATTTCGATCGAGATCGGTCGGTTGGAGTAGACGTAGACGACGATGGACGAAACAAATTCTCCCAGCGCGGTGATGAATGCAAGAAGGCTTCCGGCGATAGCCCCGGGCATGACGAGCGGGAGCACAACGCGACGGATCGCATAGGCGGTCGTGCTGCCCAGCGTGGCTGCGGCTTCTTCAACAGATGGATCGATCTGCGCAAAACTGGCATCAATCGCCCGCACCACGAGCGGCACATTTCGAATGAAGTAAACAAATGGAAGCAGAATGACGGTACCGGCCAGTACCGTCGAAAACGACTCGACCATCGACAACGCGACGACGGTTCCGGGCAACGCCCACGGCAGAATGATCAACAGATCGGCGAACCGCCGCAGGTTGTCCTTGCGCCGTCGAAGCCAGAAAGTCGCAATGAGACCCCACACGAGATTCGCAGCCGTTGCGACCGCCGACATCCACAGACTATTGCGAATCGGTTCGAAGAACGCCGGATCCTGAAATAATCGAATGTAATTTTCCGTCGTGTACGATGGCGGCAGCCACTCGGTGGTCCACGTTCCATCCTTCACAAAGCTCATGGCAACCACCATGAGATGCGGCAGCAGCAGGAACAAGACGGCGACCGACCCGACGACGAACGCAACAACCTTGGCAACGTTTGATGTGATCACCATGCGGCGGCTGGCTACGCCTTTTCCCACCGAACTGTACTTGCGGCGGCCTTCATACCACCTCAGCACGAACAGCACACTCAATGACGAAACGGCGAGCAACACTGTCTCGACCAGCGCCATGGGAATATTTCCATTTAGTTTTGAATTGAAAATTTCAACTGCCAGCACCCGAATTCCGCCACCGAAAATATAGGGTGCGCTGAAGCTCGCCATCGACGACATAAACGTCACCAGTGAAGCCCCGACAAGCGAAGGCACCAGCATCGGGAGCGTTACGCGCGTCAGCTTGGTGAAGCCCGACGCCCCCAGCGTTTCTGCCGCCTCCTCCATTGCGCTGTCCAGGCCCTCGAGACCTGCTGAGGCAAACATAAAAAAGTAAACATACATGCTGTAGGCGTGGACGAACAGAATCGCAGACAGACCGTTGAGATTTGGCCATGGCCTTGCGAGACCCAGCGCCATCTGTATGCCGCGGCTGATCACACCACTTTCGCCATACAAGAACAAAACGGAGATCACGCCGACAAGCGGCGGAAGCAGGACGGGCGCCGCCGCGATCGCGCGAAGGACGGATCGGCCGCGAAATTCGTACCGATGAAAGAGAAAGGCGAGCGGAATTCCGATTGCCGCAGAAAGGACGACGGTCGCAACAGAGATCAGCAGGCTGTTCGTGAACGCCTCACGGCTCGATGGCGTTGCGAAAAAATGGAGATACGTATCGAGCGACAAGGACCCGCCAGGAAAAAAACTTTCAATAAATGTGAATGCATTCGGATACAGGACGCCGATGATCAGTACGACTAATACGATGATGGCGATCATGACTTTGGAAGTACGTGATAGCGTTCGGCAGGAAATGAAATCGAAACCGAATCGCCGGGTTTGTAAGTCGGCGCACCATGATGGAACGTGCGCGCAGTGATACGCGTGCCGTTGCAGTCGAGCGTGTATTGCACGATCGCGCCTTCCATTACAGCCTGAGCGACGAATGCTTCGAACGTTCGCCCGTCTCGCTTGCCGATCACGACGTTTTCGGGCCTGACCATGACAGTCACGTCATCACCGAGTCCGACGAATCGCCCGGGCAGAAGATTCGCCTTTCCGAGAAACCCGGCAACAAACGCGTCCGCCGGCCGGTTGTAAACGTCTGCCGGTTTTCCCACCTGGCGGCAAATGCCGGCCTCCATGATTGCGACGCGGTCGGCGAGCGCAAAGGCTTCCTGCTGATCATGGGTGACGAATACCGTCGTCACTTCGAGTTCGCGAATGATGCTGCGAATCTGGTCGCGTAATTCCTCGCGCAGCGATGGATCCAGATTGCTCAGAGGTTCATCCAGCAACAGCACTTCAGGCTCGATGGCAAGAGCCCTCGCCAGCGCGATTC
>Ga0075434_100005047_pt1 | contig 11987 bp, 9 predicted proteins | sample RhiMethybrSRZTD3_FD_75298 | JGI IMG/M metagenome (GOLD analysis project Ga0075434, IMG submission 75298) | Populus rhizosphere microbial communities from Tennessee, USA - Rhizosphere MetaG P. TD hybrid SRZTD3 | ecosystem: Host-associated > Plants > Roots > Rhizosphere > Soil | place: USA... | reverse complement strand
CTCCGGCTCGAGCCGAGGACCAGAGCAATGACGCGCCCGCCGGCGGCATAGCCCGAGAAGCGCGAGGCCGTCACGGCCTGCGCGTCGAGCGCCACGCCTGTCATCGGGCGCCGGTTGAAGTCGCCGCGGGGGTCGAGCGTCTGAACGGCGATGGCGTAGAAGACAGCGAGGATGACGATGGTCAGGAGGAACGTACGGATGACGGCCATGCTCAGTGCGGCAAAGGCCGGGGCATTGACCTGGACTCTGAGCGAAGGCCCCGAGCGGTGTCAATGAATGGCCGTTGACATATAACTCGTCGTATGTTTAGTATAGGAGTCCATCGCTATGCTGGGAGAAGGAGGCAGTCATGAACCCGATGGATCGTCTACTGCGTGATGAGCTGCATCACCTGCTGGACCGGATCGCGGCGTCCACCCGGGCGGGCGTGGCCAAGGCGTCCGAGCGTCAGCTTCCCGATCTGCGTCTTCGCCTCGACGAGGCGGAAGCTCGGCTCTCCGCCAAGCGTCAGGTGCTGCTCGACCACTACGCCGAGTGGCAGGATGCCCTCGCGGCCTGTGAAGATCTCTGGGCGGTGGCCCAGCTCGAACTGGAGCAGACGGCTGCCGGGGGCACCCGTCGCGCAGCGTGACGGGCTATCCGAAGAGCCGCTTGAGGAGACCGCTCGACCGGTGGGGTGAGGCCAGCCGCGCCTCGGCATGCGCGGCGCGATGGGACTCGAAGCGCTGCCAGTAATCCGGCAGCTGTCGCGAGAGCCAGACCTGCCCGTGGAGCTCGCGGGCGCGGACACCGGCGCCCTCTTCACGTGCCGCATCGAGCTCGCGTCGCTGCGCGGGGTCGACCTCGCGCGCGAAGGTCTCGCCGAGGTACCGCAGCAGATCCGTGGTGAGCGCCGCAAACTCGTCGCGATCCGCGCGGCTGTCCGTCTCCGGCGCAGGACGGCCCTGGCGCTTCCGCAACTCGACGAGCAGATGCAGAGCCGCCATCTCCACCGCTTCCTCGATGCGCTCGCCGAGCTGCGCCTCGATGCGCTCGCGCAGCCCGCGCGGATCATCCTTCCCGTGGCGGAGCCCCGTGGTGTGGAAGGGATTCTCGTTCACGGCGCGGGGAACATCCGTCGGAGGCCGGCCGCGAGGGGCTCGGGCCTCACGCTGAAATCGGCGTAGAAGCGCGAGGGATCGGTCACGTTGCCTTCTTCTAGCATGGTGATCTGGTCCATGGTCACGGGAAAGAAGGGCAGCCATCCCAGCGCGCGGGTCACTGCCTTGACGAGCCCGAGGGGCACGTGAACCTTCCGCACGCGCGACACACCGAGGGCCTGGCCGATCAGGTCGAGGAGCTCGTCGAAGCGATACGACTCCGGCCCGCCCACCTCGTAGGTCTGGCCCACGGTGACGGGAAGCCGGAGTGCGCGCGCGAATCCTTCCGCGACCTGCTCCACGGCCACGGGCTGGAGGCGATACTGCCCATCGCCCAGCACGGGCACGGCAGGCGAGCGTCGAATGAGCCGGGCGAGCACGGAAACGAACTCGTCCTCGGGACCGAAGATGAGCGAAGGACGGATGATGGTCCAGTCGAGCGCGCTCGCCCGCACCACCTCCTCGGCCTGCCACTTCGTCCGGTGGTAGCGCGACACGGCGCCGGGGCGCGTGCCCACCGCGCTCATCTGGATGTAGCGCTTGACGCCGACCTCGCGGGCCACGCCCAGCATGTTCGCGGTGGCCTGCGTGTGGAGACGATCGAAGCTCACCCCGGTGGCGCGGTGCTCGCGAATGATGCCCACGAGATGGATCATGCCCGCGCAGCCCTCGACGGCGGCGGGCAGCGCGTCGGGCTCGAGCACGTCGCCCGGTACACGATCGATGGATTCGAAGCCCCGCAGCAACGCCTCGGAGCCGGGCCGCACGAGACAGCGCACGAGGAAGCCCTGCGCGAGGAGCGCGCGCACCACGGCGTGGCCCACGAAGCCCGTGGCTCCCGTCACGAAAATGCGCTGCATGACAGCCGAATCGTAGCATGCAGGCAGATCATTTTCCCGAGGGCCCCGCGCATCGACCTCGTTATCATGGAAGTATGCTGAAGCGCTCCGCGGCCGTCCTGGCCGTCGTCCTCCTTCTTTTCCCCGCGCTCGTGGTCGGGCAGAGCCTCGACTGGTCCGACCTCGATCGCGCCGCGTGGGATGCCGTGGCGGCGGGCGACACGCCGGGCGAGGTGATCCTGGTCGGCCAGGGCGATCGCGTGCTCTATCGGAAGGCGGTGGGCTCGCGCGCCGTCTCGCCCGCCACCGAGCCCATGACCACCGACACCATCTTCGACATCGCCTCCCTCACCAAGGTGGTGGCGACCACACCGGCCATCCTCGCCCTCGTGGACGACGGCAAGCTCGACCTCGACGCACCCCTCGGGCGCTACCTGAAAGAATTCCAGTCGCCGCGGCTGAGCTGGCTCACTCTCCGGCGCGTGCTCACGCACACCGCCGGCTTCGCCGACATTCCGCCGAAGGAAGCCATGGCCAAGGGCTTCCCCGAGGCCATGCGCTATCTCGCGGCGAGCGTGGGCGAGCCGTCGGCCACCGCGCCCTTTCACTACAGCGATACGGGCTTCATCGTGCTGGCCGAGCTCGTGCACCGCGTGAGCGGCGAGCCGCTCGACCGCTTCACCCGCAAGCGCTTCTATCAGCCCATGGGCATGCGCGACACCACGTTCAATCCGCCCAAGTCCTGGCGGAGCCGCATCGCCCCCACGGAGTTCGTGCAGGGCGTGATGCTGCGCGGGGTCGTCCACGATCCTCGCGCCCGCGAGCTGCACGGTGTGGCCGGACACGCGGGCCTCTTCTCCACCGCCGTCGATCTCGGCCGCTTCTGCCGCATGCTCCTCTCGGGCGGCATCTTCAACGGACGCCGCTATCTCTCGGCCGCCTCCGTGGCCGCCATGTTCGCCCCCAACGAGGCGGGCGAGGCCACGCGCGGACTCGGCTGGGACATCTCGTCGGGCTACTCGCGCACCCTCGGCTCCTTCTTTCCCCTGGGCTCGGTCGGGCATACTGGATTCACCGGCACCTCGATCTGGATGGATCCGCCCACGCGGACGTACGCCATCATCCTGACCAACCGCGTACATCCCGCGGGCAAGGGATCCGTGGTCGAGCTGCGCCGCCGGGTGAGCGCGGTGGTGGGCGCCAAGCTCTTCTCTCCCAATGCCGCGCCAGAGGGCGGAGGGAGCGAGACGCCGGCCGCGGCCATCGTCAAGCCCGAGAGCATCGCGCGCATCCGCGTGAGCACGGGACTGGACGTGCTCGAGAAGCAGGAGTGGGCGCCGCTCAAAGGCAAGGTGATCGGACTCATCACCAACCAGACGGGCGTGGACGGCGAGGGCCGCCGCGGCGTTGGCCTCCTCGCCCAGGCGCAGGGGCTGCGGCTGCAGGCGATCTTCTCGCCGGAGCACGGGCTCGACGGTACGCTCGACGAGCGCGTAGCGCACGGCACCTACACGGGCGCGGGTCAGGGACCGCCCATCATGGTGTGGAGCCTCTACGGCAGCGACCGTCGGCCCACCGCCGCCATGATGCAGGGCCTCGACACGCTCGTCTTCGACATCCAGGACGTCGGCGTGCGCTTCTACACCTACCTGACGACGCTCGTCTATGTGCTCGAGGAGGCGGCCCGGCATCGCGTCAACGTGGTGGTGCTCGACCGACCGGATCCGCTCACGGGGACGATCGTGGAGGGGCCCGTGATGGATACGGATCTCCGCTCCTTCACGGCTCCCCATCCCATTCCGGTGCGGACGGGGATGACCATGGGCGAGTTCGCCCGGATGGTGGCGACGGAGCGGAAGATCCCGGTCAAGCTGACGGTAATTCCCATGGAGGGCTGGGAGCGGCGCATGTGGTACGACGAGACGGGGCTGCCCTGGGTCAATCCCTCGCCGAACATCCGCTCGTTGAACCAGGCGCTCCTCTACGCCGGCATCGGGCTCCTCGAGGCGACGAATCTCTCCGTGGGACGGGGAACGGAGACGCCCTTCGAGGTAGTGGGAGCGCCCTGGATCACGGATCCGAAAGCTCTGGCCGATGCGCTGAATGCCCTCGACATGCCCGGCGTCCTCTTCCAGCCGGTCAACTTCCAGCCCACCTCGAGCGTCTACGCGGGGCAGCAGGTGGGAGGTGTGCGACTGCTTGTCACCGATCGTGATGCGCTGAGGCCTGTGACGGTGGGGCTCACGCTCGGGCGAACCCTGATCGAGCGCTATCCGCAGTTCCGGGCGGCGGCCATCCAGAACCTCCTGGTGAACCGCTCGACGATGTGGGCTCTCCTGCGGGGGGATTCTCTCGCGCGCTTGAAGCAGTGGGCGGAAGCGGATCGGGCCAGCTTCCTCCAGCGGCGCGCGTCGTATCTCATCTACAAGTAGTCTCCTGCTACGGCCGCTCCACCACTTTCGCGCTCGGGGAACGCCGGACCTTGTCGAGGGCGCCCGCGGGCACGGTAATCACCGCAGGGTCGCCGTCGCTCACGTAGCGCTCCTGGGGATAGCGCTCGAAGTAGCTCAGCCAGTGTCCGAGCTCGCCCTCCACGGCCTGGATGCGCGGCAGGCGATACGGGTCGAAGGAGCGCGCGAAGGGCGACGGCGTGGTGCCCCCCGCCACCATCAGGATGCCGTCGTGGCGGTAAGTGGTCTTGCCCTCCACGCCCTCGATGGCCCAGCGCAGATCCTTGGGGAAGGCGCCCATGGGCAGAGCGAGGGTCCGGATGCGGTAGCCGGGCACGTCTTTCTGTATCCATTCCTGGGCGGTAGCGATCTGCTGCCGGACCACGCGCTCGGGATACTTGGAGAGGTTCGCGTGCCAGAGGGTGTGGCTGCCGATCTCGTAGCGGCTGGCCAGGTACTGGAGCTTGCGGGCCGCGAGCTCCTTCTGGTTGAAGAGGCGATTGGGCGGGTCGGCGCCCGGCAGCACGTAGAACGTGGCGGCGTGCCCGAACTCCGGGTGCTGACGCTCGAAGGTCTCCAGGATGCCCACCGCACAGTCCGGATCGATCACCCACTCGCCGTTCTTCTCGATCAGCTTGAACTGCCCCGGGGAGGAATCGTCGAAGGTGAGGACGACGGGCGTCGTCCCGCGTGGGATGCCGATCTTCCCGTCGAGGACGTCGTTGAGGGCGACCAGACGATAGCCGCGCTCCCACAGCCGCTCGAGGTCACGCCGGAAGTTGGCGGGGGTACGGGTCCAGCGCTCCTCGGGCACGTCGATCTTGTGGTACTCGAGGATCATGATCCGCCCGAGCTCGTTGGGGGGGAGCTCGCCCGCCGAGGTCGCGGCGGGTAGCAGGGCCGCGGCCAGCAGCGGGATGAGGCGGAGGAAGCGCGACACGCCTAGGGGCTGGCCTTCGCCGTGGCCGTAGTCTTGGAAGGCAGGGCCGCGCCCGTGTAATCGTTCTTCGGGTTCCACAGCATGTAACCGACGGCGCCGCCATCCTTGGCGCCGCGAAGCTGCGCCTTGATCTCGGGCACGCCGAAGATGCGCTTGTCGAAGGCGTAGTCCTTGAAGTCCTGGAGCCAGGGCCGCACCACCACCGTCCCCGTGGAGCGCTTGCGGGTGAGCCGCACGCTCTCCTTCACGATCTCGTAGGGCTGGGCCACGGGATTACGCACGCCCGGGATCCCGCGATGATAGCCGGAAGGATAGACCATGGGGCAGATGTAGTCGAGGTGCGCGGAGAGCTCCTCGACCCGCTGGCCGATGTCCGTGTCGTTCTCGTTGAACGCCGTATACCCGAAGACATCGGCTCCCAGGAAGGCGCCCATGGGCGCGAGCTCACGCCGAGCCCGGGCGAGGAAGGCGGCGATGGTGGGCAGGCGCGTCTGCGAGTTGTTCGCCTGGGAATACCGTGCTGCCGAAAGCTTGCCGTCGGTGGGAAAGCGGACGTAGTCGAACTGGACCTCGTCGAAGCCCTTGCTCACCGCCTCCTTGGCGATGGCGATGTTGTAGCTCCAGACTTCCTCACGGAACGGGTCGACCCAGGCGAGCCTCTCGTTGTCGATCCAGGGCTTGCCCGTCCGCGTGTCGATGATGGCCCACTCCGGCTTGGCCTGGGCCAGGACATTGTCCTTGAAGGTCACGATGCGGGCAACGGTGTAGATGCCGCGGGCCCTGAGCCCGGCGAGGAAGCCCTCGACGTCCTTGATGATCACCGGTCCCTGCGCCCCCGCCTCCAGGGCCAGCGGCACCTGCGTGCGATAGGGGATCATGCCCCGATCACCCTTCACGTCGATGACCACCGCGTTGAGCTCCGTCTTGGAGACGAGGTCGAGCACTCGCTCGCGGATGGTCTTGTCGGCGACGCCGAAGTAGGTGAGGTAGGCGGCGCGAACCGGGCGCGAGGGAAGGCTGATCGTCATCTCGTCCGTGTCGGCGACCAGCCGGCTAAGCTCGTAGCCCGGGCTTTTGACGAGGAGGGCCGCTCCCAGCCCGATGGGGGGCGTGGTGAACCGGCCCTCCTCGTCCGTCCGTAGCTCTTCCTTGCCCGCCCACACCGAGGCTCCGCGCAGGGGTGCACCCGTCTCCGCGTCGAGCACGCGGCCGCGCACGGGGCGCTCGACGGGGGGCGCGGCGGGAACGGCCGGTGAGGAGGAGGCAGCGGCGAGCTGGCGATGCAGGAGGGCGGAGGGCGAGAGCACCATCCATCCCGTGATCACGAGGGCGACGAAGGCTCCTACCATCAGAACGCCGAAGAGGATCGACCGCTGCTTCTTCTCGTTGTCGTCCGGGGCCTGATTCATTCTCACTCCCAACTTACGAGGCGCGTGCGAGAAGCCCAAGTTTTTTCTTCGCGCTACAATGTCGGCCATGACTCCACGCCCCTCGTACGTGTGTGACGAGGCAACCCGCCGCGCATTCACCGTCAACGGGATGACTCTCCACGCCCTCGAGTGGGGTCAGCCGGGCCGTCCTGCGCTCTGCTTCCTCCACGGAGGCTCCGCCCACGCCCACTGGTTCGACGCGGTGGTGCCGACGTTCGTTGACAGGTTCCACGTGATCTCGCTCGATCAGCGCGGCCACGGCGAGAGCGACTGGGCCCCCGATTCCCGCTATGGAACGGAGCAGTTCGCCTCGGACCTGCCCGGCGTCATGGATGCGCTCGGCTGGCGACGGATGGCCCTCGTTGGCCACTCGATGGGCGGCCACAACGCCATCGGCTTCTCGGCCTGGTATCCGGAGAGGGTACGCATGCTCTGCGTGGTGGACAGCCGGCCATCATTGCCGGAGGGCCGGTTGCAGGCTATGCATCGGCGGGGTCACCGCGGCCCCCGCCGTCACGAATCGTTCGACCAGGCGCTCCGGAGCTTCAAGCTCCTCCCCCCCGAGACGCTGGCGGCTCCCGAGCTGCTCGACCACCTGGGGCGGCAGGGCATCACGCAGCGAGACGGACACTTCCTCTATCGGTTCGACCCGCACTGCAACGGCGCGCGAAACCCGGTGGACGGCTGGACGCTCCTCCACCGGATCGAGGCGCCGACCCTCCTCGTGCGCGGCGAACTGTCGCCGATCATGCCGAAGGAGATGGCCGACCGGATGCTCGAGGCCATGCCCAAGGCCAAGCTCGTCACCATGGCTGGCGTCTACCACCATCTAGTCCTGGATGCGCCCGAGGCCTTCGCCCGCGTCCTCGACGACTTCCTGCGGGAGCTGCCCGACTGACCCTAGCGGTGCGGCTCCTCGTGAGGAATCGGCGGGTCAGGCCATGCGCTCGAGGCGCACCGCGCAGACCTTGTACTCGGGGATCTTGGACGTCGGATCGTGAGCGGCGTTGGTGAGGAAGTTGGCGGCGGAGTCGGCGAGCTTTACGAAGGGCACGAACAGCGCGCCGGGGCGCACCGCCTCCGTGACGTGCGCGTAGCCCGTCATCTCCCCGCGTCGTGACACCACCCTGACGGGGCCGCCGTCGCCGAACCCGAGCCGGCGCGCGTCGGCGGGGTTGACTGCGATCTGCAGCCGTGGCGCCAGCTCCAGCAGCCCCTGCACCCTCCGGGTCAGCGTGCCGCCGTGCCAGTGATAGAGAAGGCGGCCCGTGTTGAGGACGAACGGATAGTCCGGATCGGGAAGCTCCGCTGCCGCATCCCCCTGGGTGACCGCCACGAACCTCGCCTTGCCCGTGGGGAAGTCCTCGCCGTAAAGGAAGCGCGTTCCCGGGTGATCGGGGGTGGGGCAGGGCCACTGGATGCCTCCCGACTCCAGCCGCTCATAGGAGAGCCCGCCGATAGCCGGCCAGAGCCTCGCCATCTCGTCGAAGATCTCCGAGGGATGCGTGAAGTCGAAGCCCGACGTGGGGCGTCCCAGCCGGCGCGCGATGCGCTTGGCCAGCTCGCAGGTGATCCACCAGTCGGCCCGGGCCTGTCCCGGCGGGTCGATGGCGCGGCGGACCCGCTGCACCCGGCGCTCGGAGTTGGTGAAGGTGCCGTCCTTCTCAGCGAAGGCGGCGGCGGGCAGGAACACGTGGGCGAGATCGCCGGTCTCGTTGAGGAAGAGGTCCTGGACGACCAGGCAGTCCAGCTGGCGGAATGCCTTCTCGACGTGATGGAGGTCGGGCTCGGCGAGTAGTGGATTCTCGCCCACCACGTACATGGCCCGGATCGACCCGTCGAAGCAGCCCTCGGTCATCTCCGTGACCACCAGCCCGCGCTGCGCCGGCGGCCGGGTGCCCCAGGCGCGCTCGAAGCGGCTCAGGCTCGCCGCCGAGTAGTCCGCATAGCCGGGGAGGTTGGTGGGGATGGCTCCGGCGTCCCCGCACCCCTGCACGTTGTTCTGGCCGCGGAGGGGCGAGATGCCGGAGCCGGCGAAGCCCATCTGGCCGGCCGCCAGCGAGAGGTTCAGGAGGGCGTGCGCATTCGCCGTCCCGTTGGTGTGCTGGGTGATCCCCATGCCCCAGATGAGGCACGAGCCCGAAAAGGCGGGCCGCGCGTACCAGCGGGCAGCCTGAGCGATGCTGGCGGCGGGCACGCCCGTCACGCCCGCCGCATACTCGAGGGTGTAGGGCTCGAGGGAGGCTGCCCACGCCTCGAAGCCCTCGGTGCGCGAGCGGATGAAGTCCAGGTCGGCCAGGCCCTCGTCGAGGATCACTCTGGCCATGGCGTTGAACAGCGCGACGTCCGTGCCGGGCCGCTCCTGGATCCAGAGGTCGGCCTGGTCGCACAGCTCGATCCGCTTGGGATTGATCACGATGAGGCGGGCACTGCGGCTCACCGCCTTGCGAAGGCGGATGGCGATGACAGGATGGTTGGCGGAGGCATCCGCGCCCACGACCATGAGACATCCCGCCTCCTCGTAGTCCTGATACGAGTTGGAGGTGGCGCCCGAGCCCATGGAGGTGAGCATCGCCTCCACCGACGGCGAGTGGCAGAGGCGCGTGCAGTGATCCACGTTGTTCGTGTCCATGACCACCCGGGTGAGCTTCTGGATGACATAGCCGTCCTCGTTGGTCGCCTTGGCAGAGGCGAAGGCGCCGAAGCGGCCATGGTGCCGCGCCAGTCCTTCCGCGGCCGCCTCGAGGGCCTCGTCCCACGACGTCTCGACCCAGGCGCCGTCGCGCCGGACCATGGGCGAGGTGATCCGGTCCCGCGAGTGGACGAAGCCGGTCCCGAACCGGCCCTTGACGCAGAGGGTACCCGCGCTTGAGTGATTGGCCGGCACGTCGTCGGCCATGACGGAGAGGCGGCCGTCCTGCCTGATGTGGAGACGGATGCCGCAGCCCACGCCGCAATACGGACACGTGGTCTCGACCTCGCGCGCGATGGGCGCGGCCGGCTCCTTGGGGCGAAGGGCTCCCGTGGGGCAGGTCGCCACACACTGGCCGCACGAGGTGCAGATGGACGACGACATCAGCCCGTCGCCGACCACGCCGACCCGCGTCTCGTGGCCGCGACCGAGGAGGGAGATGGCCCCGATGTGCTGCACGTCGGCGCAGGCGGTGGTGCAGCGGCCGCACAGGATGCACGCCTCGCGGTCGAGGACGAAGAAGCTCTTGGAGTCGTCCACCGCGAAGTGGTGCTGCGGTCGGTGACCGGGCGACGTCAGCGCGTGGTGTTTCGCGGCCACTCCCACCTGGCCGAAGCCGTCGCGCTCGGGGACCGTGGTGAGCATGGACCAGGTCAGGTCGAGGACGGCCTTGCGCGTCCTGACCGCGTCGGGGTGTTGCGTGTCGACGACCAGGCCGTCGCGGGCGGGGAGGTGGCAGGCCGCGGGCAATCCACGCTGGCCTTCCACGTGGACGAGGCAGGTGCGGCAGGCGCCGAGCGGGGCGCGGTCGGGATCCTTGCAGAGCTGGGGCAGGGGGAGCCCGAGGCGGTTCACGGCGTCCAGCACCGTGGCGCCCACGGGAACCTCGACCTGCGTGCCGTCGACGATGATGCGGAGGCTCATGGGAATGATCCTGATCCCGGCTGCGCCCACATTCTAGCCGAGCCAGCGGGAGACTAGTCTCTGATCCAGGACTCCGCGAGGGGAACCTCGGGGGCGGAGCCGCGGCCGGCGAGCGGCTCGTCCGACGAGGGGGTCAGCTCCATGAGGCGCTCGACATCGGCCTGTCGATAGAGGCGCTGGCGCTTGATACCCTGCCGGTAGCTCCTGAGCACGCCCCGGCTCACGTAGGCGTAGAGCGTCTCGCGCTTGATGCCAAGGGCCGCCGCCGCTTCCTCTCCCGTCAAGTACTGCTCGCCATCCAGGATCACCATCTCTTCGCCATCTTAGCAGGCCTGGTCGAGGTCGATCCAGCTGTATCTTGTTCGATCAAGTTGAATCAATTATAATCAATCCCACGCAAGTCAGGCAATCCCGGGCACGGCGGCGCCTCTCGACGAGGAGGAGCGGACATGGACCAGGCATGGAAGGCGGGACTCGAGGACGTGGTGGCCGCGCGGTCGGCCATCTGCCAGGTGGACGGAACAGTGGGGCGGCTCTACTACCGCGGCTACGAGATCGGGGATCTGGCCCACGCGGTGAGCTTCGAGGACGTGACGCGATTGCTCTGGTTCGGCGAGCTGCCGGCGGCGGCGGAGCGGGCCGACTTCCGTGCGCGCCTCGACGAGACCCGAGGCCTCCCCGCCCACATCGAGGCCCTCCTGCGCTCGCTGCCGCGCGACTGCCATCCGCTCGATGCCCTGCGCACCGCAGTGTCCCTCGCCGCGGCCTACGACCCGGACGCGCGATCGAGCGAGGATGCCGCGAACCTCCGGAAGGCATTCCGGCTCATGACTCTGATCCCCGAAACGGTGGCGGCCTGGCATCGCCTCCGGACGGGAAGCGAGCCGATGCGCGCCACGTCCCCGGGGTCACACGCCGCGCGGTTCCTCCATCTGCTGAGCGGACGCGAGCCCGCGCCCGACGTCGCCCGCGTGATGGACCTCGTGCTGACGCTTCACGCGGACCATGAGTTCAACGCCTCCACCTTCGCGGCGCGGGTCGCCGTGGCGACCATGGCGGATCTCCACGCCGCGGTGGTGGCCGCCATCGCCACCCTGAAGGGGCCCCGTCACGGCGGCGCCAACGAGGACGTGCTCTCGATGCTTCGCGAGATCGGCGACCCGCAGCGAGCCGAAGCCTTCGTGGAGTCGCGCATCGGCGCCCGCGCGGGGCTGTCCAAGCGGGAGCGCAGCAATCCGGCGGCGCGCATGCCCGGCTTCGGCCATCGCGTCTACAAGGTGGACGACGCCCGCGCGCGGGTGCTCCGGGGCCTCGCCAAGGAGATGGCCACGGCCACGGGCCGCGAGCGGCTCTTCGAGGTGGCGGAGCGTGTCTACGAGGCGATGCGCGCCCGGACCACGCTGCCCGTCAACGTGGACTTCTTCTCGGCGGTGGTGTACGACGCGCTCGACATCCCGCCTGATCTCTGCACGTCCATCTTCGCCGTGGGGCGCGTGGCCGGCTGGTGCGCGCATGCGCTCGAGCAGTATGCGGACAACCGGCTGATCCGGCCGCGGGCTGACTACATCGGGCC
>Ga0075434_100005046_pt1 | contig 11989 bp, 7 predicted proteins | sample RhiMethybrSRZTD3_FD_75298 | JGI IMG/M metagenome (GOLD analysis project Ga0075434, IMG submission 75298) | Populus rhizosphere microbial communities from Tennessee, USA - Rhizosphere MetaG P. TD hybrid SRZTD3 | ecosystem: Host-associated > Plants > Roots > Rhizosphere > Soil | place: USA... | reverse complement strand
GGAAATCTCATCGTCCACCTCCCTCGTGTGACGCCTCCAATCTCGCCACGTCCGTGACCGGATCGCATCGGCGAGATCGCCGAGTTTTCCCTTGCGGCGTACGATCACTTCGTGCTGTACGGCCGGGACGCGGAGCGGGCGTGGATCGGTGAGCTGCTCGACGCGGCGAGGGATTCGCGGAGCGGTGCACTCGTCGTCCGTGGAGAGCCGGGCATCGGGAAGACCGCCCTCCTCGACGACACGCGTGAGCGAGCGGAGGACATGCACGTGCTCTCGGCTCGCGGCGTCGAATCCGAGGCCGAGCTGCCGTTCGCGGCGTTGCATCAGCTCTTCCGGCCGGCGCTCCCGTATCTCGAGGGTCTGCCGGCGCCGCAGAGCGCGGCACTGAGCGGCGCCCTCGGTCTAGACGACGGCCGCGCGAACGAGCGCTTCCTCGTCTTCACGGCCTGCCTGTCCCTGCTCTCGGAGCTGGCGGAGCGGCGGCCGGTGCTCTGCCTCGTCGACGATGCGCACTGGCTCGATGACGCGTCGGCGGACGCCCTCAGATTCGTCGCACGCCGGCTGGACGCCGAGGGCATCGTCATCCTCTTCGGCGCCCGTGAAGCGGACGTCCGCGCCTTCGAGGCCGTCGACGTGCCCGAGCTCAGGCTCGCCGGGCTCGACGGTGATGCCGCAGCAACGCTGCTCGCGCGCGGCGCCGGCCTCGACGCTGCTCCGGCAGTCCGCGACCGCCTCGTCGAGCGGACGCGCGGGAACGCGCTCGCGCTGCTCGAACTCCCGGGCGAGCTGACGGCAGCCCAGCTCGCCGGAGACGAGCCGCTGCCCGAGGCGCTTCCGATGACGCGGCAGGTCGAAGCGGTCTTCCTGGAGCGGGTCCGCCGCCTTCCCGAGTCGACGCAGCGGTTCCTGCTGATCGCCGCGGCCGACGAATCGGAGGACGCCGCACTCGTCGCGCGCGCAAGCGAGGGCCTCGGCATCGACGGAAGCGCCCTCGACGAGGCCGAACGCGCCGGGCTGGTGACCGTGCACGGAACCCGGCTCGAATTCCGCCACCCGCTTGTTCGATCCGCCGTCTACGACGCCGCAACGTCGAGCGACCGTCGGTCCGCACATCGAACGCTCGCTGAGGCGCTCGGGACGGGGGCGGAACAGGCCGACCGCCGTGCCTGGCACCTCGCCGCATCGGCGATCGACGCCGACGAAACGGTGATTGCCGCTCTCGACGACGCCGCGACTCGGGCGCAACGGCGCGCGGCGTACGGCGTGGCGGCAAAGGCACTCGAGCGCGCAGCGGAGCTGTCGATTGACGATTCCGGGCGCGGCGGCCGCCTCGTCGAGGCTGCTCGGTGTGCCAGCCTCGCCGGCGCCGACGAGCGGGCGGCGTCGCTGGCGAGGCGTGCGGTGCCTCTGACCGACGACGCCCGCGGGCACGCCGAGCTGGCTCAGGTACTTGCGATTGCCGAGATCCGCCGCGGCCGGCCGCCGCAGGCGCTCCCGATGCTTCTCGACGCGGCGCGCGAGATCGCCGCCTCGGATCCCGCCAAGGCGCTCGAGCTGTTGCTGGACGCGTCCTGGGCGGCCGTCGAGGCAGGTGACAGCGCCTCCCAGCTCGAGGCGTTCCGGCTCGGAGCCGGCATCGAGCCCCGCGACGGCGACGGCGCGTCACGCTTCGCCGTCGACCTGCTGTCGGGTCTCGGCGCGATCGCCGACAGGGACCCCGCGGCGGCGGCACCGCGGATCGAGCGGCTACTGGCCTGGGGAGCGCTGGCCGAGGAGCCGCGTCACGTGGTCTGGGCCGGGTCGGCTGCGTTCTGGCTCGGCGACGCCGAGCGCGCACAGACGCTGCTCGAACGAGGCGCGAGGCTCGCCCGCGAGCAGGGGGCCTTGGGCATCCTCGTCACCGCGCTCGACGTGTTGGGTCTTCGTCACTATTTCGCCCAGCGGTTCGACCAGGCGGTGGTCGCGTGCAGGGAAGCTGTCGAGCTCAATCGCGAGCTCGGGTCGGAGAACCTCGCGCAGCTCCCGCTCTTCGTGCTTGCAGCCATCGCGGCGATCCGCGGAGACGACGAAGAGGCGGATCGCCGTGCAACTGCGTCGCTCGAGTACGCCACGGCGCACGGGCAGCTCCTCGCGGCGGCTCGCGCGACGTGGGCGTTGGCGCTCCTCGACCTCGGACGCGGCAGCTGGGAGCAGGCGCTCGAGCGCCTCCAGCCGCTCGGTGAGGTGCGGCTGGGATTCGGCGACCTGCTCGTGATCCAGACGCTGCCGGACCGGATCGAGGCCGCGGTACGGGCGGGACGGCCGGAGGTGGGACGGGCGGCGCTCGTCGTCTACGCGGCGTGGGCCGAGCGCGTGACAGCGCGGTGGGCGCGGCCGCGACTCGACAGCTGCCGCGCTCTCGTCGCGGAAGGCGACGAGGCAACCGAGCACTTCGAGGCGGCGATCGAGCGGAGCGGCGACGCGCGGCCGTTCGACCTCGCGCGGATCCAGCTGCTCTACGGCGAGCATCTGCGCCGCGAGCGGCGCCGCGCCGACTCGCGCCCCCATCTGCGAGCGGCCGTGGAAGGTTTCGAGCGCCTCCGCGCCGAGCCGTGGGCCGAGCGAGCGCGCGCCGAGCTTCGCGCGAGCGGCGAGACCGCCCGCAAGCGGGATCCGAGCACGGCCGCCGACCTCACGCCGCAGGAGCTCCAGATCGCGCGCTTCGTCGCCGAGGGCATGTCCAACAAGGAGGTCGCCGCCCAGTTGTTCTTGTCGCCGCGCACGATCGATGCGCACCTGCGCAACGTCTACGGGAAGCTCGGTATCAGGTCGCGCACGCAGCTGGCACGGATGCCGCTCGCTCAGGACGGGGCGGGCGTGCCGGCGCCGAGCTAGGTTCCGGCCCGCGTAGCGGCGTACGATCACCTCGTGCTGTACGGTCGGGACGCCGAACGCGCCCGGATCGGGGCGCTGCTCGACGCGGCGAGGAGCTCCAAAAGCGGCGCGCTGGTCGTTCGCGGCGAGCCCGGAGTCGGGAAGAGCGCCCTGCTCCTCGACGCCCGGGACCGCGCGGGCGACATGCACGTGCTGTCTGCGCGCGGCGTCGAGTCGGAGTCCGAGCTGCCGTTCGCGGCGCTGCACCAACTCACCCGACCGGCGCTCCCGTACCTCGACCGGCTGCCGGCCCCGCAGGCTGCTGCGCTTCGCGGCGCGCTCGGCCTGGACGAGGGCCGGTCGGACGAGCGGTTCCTGGTCTTCGCGGGATTGCTGTCGCTGCTGTCGGAGGCCGCGGAGCGGCGACCGGTGTTGTGCCTCGTCGACGATGCTCACTGGCTGGACGCGGCGTCGGCGGACGCGCTCCGGTTCGTCGCGCGGCGGCTGGATGCCGAGGGAATCGTCCTGCTGTTCGCCGCGCGGGAGGGCGACGTCCGCGCCTTCCAGGCGGACATTCCATCGCTGCTCGTCGGGGGGCTGGACGTCGATGCCGCGGGAGCGCTCCTCGCGCGAGGCGCGGGCGTCGACGCTGCTCCCTCGGTGCGCGAGCGGCTCGTCGAGCAGACTCGCGGCAACGCACTCGCGCTCCTGGAGGTGCCGTCCGCGCTCACGCCGGCACAGCTCGCAGGCGACGAGCCGTTGCCTGACGCGCTGCCGATGACGAGCCAGGTGGAGATGATCTTCCTCGAGCGGGTCCGCCGGCTCGCCGACGAGAGCCAGCGCCTGCTCCTTGTCGCGGCCGCGGACGACACCGAGAGCGCCGTCGTCATCACGGACGCGGGCGAGCGGCTCGGCCTCGAGGCCGGCGCGCTCGACGCCGCCGAGGCAGCCGGTCTGATCTCCGTTCAGGGCACTCGCCTCGAGTTCCGGCATCCCCTCGTCCGGTCGGCGCTCTACGAGGCGGCGACATCGAGTGAACGCCGGTCGGCGCACCGCGCGCTGGCGGACGCGCTGGCGCGCGACGACGCGCAATCGGACCGGCGGGCCTGGCACCTCGCGGCGTCGGTGCTCGAGCACGACGAGGACGTCGTACGGGCGCTGGAGGAGGCCGCCGAGCGAGCCGAGGACCGGGCGGGATACATGGCTGCTGCGCGCGCGCTCGAGCGCGCTGCCGCGCTCTCGGCGGACGCGCCAGCGCAGGGTCGGCGTCTCGCCTCGGCGGCGCGCGCGGCCAGCATCGTCGGCGCCGACGAGTACGCAACCGCGCTCGCGAGGCAGGCGCTGCCCCTCGTGACCGATCCGGTGTCCGGTGCCGAGATCGCGCGGGTCTTCGCCATCTTCGAGATTCGTCACGGCCGGCCGCTCGACGTGTTCCCGACGGTGCTGGAGGCCGCGCGAGCCGTCGCTGCCGCCGACCCGCAGAAGGCGCTCGAACTGCTCTTGTTCGCAACCTGGGTCTCCTCGGACGGGGGCGATCGCGACGGACAGCTCGAGGTCGCGCGGCTCGCGTCGACGATCGTGCCGGCGGAGGCGGACGGCTGGTCGGCGTTCGTCGTGGACTTTCTCGTCGGTTGCGGCGCGATGGCCGCTGGGGATACCGCCCGCGGCGTACCGCTGCTCGAGCGGGCCATCGGCTGGGCGTCCGCGAGCGGCGACGAGCGGGCGTGCTACTGGGCATGTGCGGGCGCGCTCTGGCTCGGCGACGACGCGCTCGCCGGCGATCTCGCGCGCGAGTCGGCCGCACTCGCCCGAAAGAGTGGCGCGCTCGGGATCCTGGCGGCGGCGCTCGCCGCCCGCTCCAGCCAGCTCTTCCTCGCGCAGCAGTTCGACGAAGCGGTGCTCGCAGCGGGAGAGGGGGTTCAGCTTGGCGAGGAGCTCGGCGCGGACAACATCGTGCTGCTGCCGATGACGGTCATTGCCGGTGTGGCGGCGATTCAGGGGCGGGAAGACGAGGCGCGGAGTCGAGCCTCCGAGGCGCTGGAGCGTGCGGAGGCGCACGGTCTCGTCCTGCGTGCGGCTGCTGCCAGACGCGCGCTCGCGCTCGTCGAGCTCGCGCACGGGCGCTGGGCGGAGGCGTTCGAGCACCTGGACGCGTTCGCCGGCGTGCGGTCGGGCAGCGTCACGACGCTTGTCGCCATGGTGAGCGTTCCCGACCGGATCGAGGCAGGAGTCCGCGCCGGCCGCGCGGACGAGGTGCGCTCTACCCTTTCCGAGTACGAGGCGTGGGCGTCATCCGTCCGGGCAGGATGGATCGTGCCGCGCCTGGCGAGCTGCCGCGCGCTGCTCGCCGAGGGCGACGAGGCGACCGCGCATTTCGAGCATGCGATTCGACTTGCGGCCGACGCACGCCCCTTCGACCTCGCCCGCATTCAGCTGCTCTACGGCGAGCATCTCCGGCGCGAACGCCGCCGGACCGACTCGCGCGTTCAGCTGCGCGCGGCCCTCGACGGGTTCGAGCGCCTACGCGCCCAGCCGTGGGCCGAGCGCGCCAGGACCGAGCTCCGCGCCTCCGGCGAGACCGCACGCAGGAGAGACCCGGCCGCCGGCGCGACACTGACCGCGCAGGAGCTGCAAGTCGCCCGCTACGTCGCGGAAGGGCTCTCGAATAAGGAAGTCGCGGCGCAACTTTTCCTCTCGCCGCGCACGATCGACGCCCATCTCCGCAGCGTCTTCGCAAAGCTGGGGATCACGTCGCGCACGCAACTCGCCCGGCTGCCGCTCACCGAGGAGGACCGCGCCACGCAGGGCGCAGCCGCAACCGCTTAGCTCCATGGCGACGATCTCGCACGCGTCGGATCCCCCTGCGACCACGCTCTCGTCGCTGGGCGTGCTTGTGCTCGCGCTCGGCGCGCTCGACTTCGGTCTCGAGCAGTCGATCGTCATTCCCGCGCTCCCGGCGCTCGCCCAGCACTACGGCGCGTCGCTCATCGCCGTCGGGTGGCTCGTGACGGGGTTCCTGCTGGCGTCGGTGGTCTCCGTTCCGTTGCTCGGTCGCCTCGGCGACATGTACGGCAAGCGACGGCTGCTGTTCGTTTCGTTGGGGACGTTCGCGGCCGGCGCCTTCGTCTGCGCGATCACGGACTCGATCGAGCTGGCGATCGCGGGGCGGATTGTCCAGGGGATCGGCGCCGCGGTCGGCCCTCTGACCTACGGGCTGGCGCGCGACACCGTCGCGCCCGAGCGGATGTCGAGAGCGGTCGGGACCGTCGTCGGCGCCGCCACGGCGGGCGGCGCGGTCGGCTTCCTCCTGAGCGGGCTCCTGGTCGACTACGTCTCCGTCGCCGCGATCTTCTGGTTCCTCTTCGTCATCGCGATCCTGCTGACCGGTGCGATCGCGGCACTCGTCCGCGAGACACCGCTGCGCGCGCGGGTTCCGATCGACGTGGCCGGGTCGGTTCTCCTCGCGCTCGGGCTGATGGCGGCGCTGCTAGCCATTTCGAAGGGGAGGGAGTGGCAGTGGTCGTCCGCGCGGACGATCGGGTTGTTCGTGGCGGCGGCGGCGTTGCTTGGCGTCTTCGTCGCCGTCGAGCGGCGGGTCCAGAGCCCGCTCGTGGATATGGCGCTCGTGACCAGGCGTCCGTTGGCGAACGCCAACGTCTGCGCGTGCCTGTTCGGATTCTCGTTCTTCTTCGCGGTCTTCCTCGTGCCGTTGATCGCCGCTTCGCCCGTGGAGACGGGTTACGGCCTCGGCCTCGAGACCACGTCGATCGGCTTGATCCTGCTGCCCACCGGCCTCGCAAGCGCCGTCGGCGGTTCGGTCGGCGGAAGGACGGTCGAGCGTCTCGGGCCGCGCACTGTTGTCGTGGCCGGATCGGCGGTCGGCGGCGTCGCGTACCTGTCGCTGACCTTCGCGCACTCCACGTGGTTCGCGCTCACGGCCGGAAGCGCCATGCTCGGGTTCGCCTGGGGATTAATCCTGACCGGGATCTACCTGGTAACGATCCGAGGCGTCGGAAAGGACAAGACGAGCGTTGCGATCGCCGTGAACGTCGTCGGCCGCAACACCTCGAGCGCGCTCGGCACGCAGATCGCGTTCGTCGTCATCACTGCGGCGGGCGTCGCGGTGGAGTCGGGCTATAACCGCGTCTTCGTGATCGGCGCGATGGGCGCCGGGATCACGCTCCTGTCCGCAGTGCTCCTCCCGGGGCGAGCGGCTCTGCGCCTGCTTAATCCCTCCACTTAGGCGATCCAGCCGATGCGAGTGGCGGGGCCACCAACCAGGCTTGGGGTGAGCAAGCCCGGAAAGGAGTGCCTATGTCTTCCTCGACCACATCAAGAGAACGCGATACGAAGTGGCTGCGTGCCCTGATTGTCGTCCCCGTCGTTCTGGCGATCACCTTGCCGACCTTCGCCTGGCCGTCGGCGCGGCTCTCGCCGCGTGACCTGCCGTTCGGCGTCGCTGGGCCGTCGAGGGCGACCCAGCCCGTGGAGCAGAAGCTTGCGCAGCAGAGCGGGGCCTTCGAGGTCCACCGCTACTCGAACGAGGGCGCGGCTCGCCAGGCGATCGAGGATCGCGACATCTACGGAGCGCTCGTCGTCTCCAACTCGGGAACGACGCTGCTCACGGCGCCGGCCGCGAGCCCGACCGTCGCGGCCACGCTCGAGAGTGCTTTCGCCGAGCCGTCGCCGTCACAGGCGGCGAAGAACGAACCCCCCGCGAAGGTGGTCGAGGTTGTGCCGGCGGACACGGACGATCCACGCGGCACCGCGTTCGGTGCACTCGTCCTGCCGCTCGTGCTCTCGAGCGTCGGAATGGCCGTAACGATCATCCTGTCCACGCGTCCGGGAATCCGGCGGGCCGTCGTCCTGGTGGGCGCCTCGGCCCTCGGCGGGGTCGTCGCCACCGCGCTGATGCAGAGTTGGCTCGGCGTCATCGGCGGCGAGTGGATCGTGAACGCCGGGGTGCTGTCCCTGACGATGCTCTCGATCGCAGCGGCGCTCGCCGGCCTCGAGTCGATGTTCGGCTGGCTCGGGTTCGGACTCGGAGCCGCGGTCATGGTGCTCGTCGGCAACGCCTGGTCGGGCATTTCGTCTGCGCCCGAGATGCTGCCGAAGCCGCTCGGCCTGATCGGGCAGCTGCTCCCGCCCGGGGCAGGCGGAAACCTGCTTCGCAGCACCGCGTTCTTCGACAGCGCGGGCGGCGCGAGCCACCTGACGGTCCTCGCCCTCTGGGCAGGGCTCGGCCTCGCGGGGATCTGGGCAGGGGCGCTCGTCCGCCGGCGGCGGGCTGGCGGCTCCGTCCATCCGCTCGAGCAGGCCGTCCCGGCCGCCGGTCAGACCGCGTGAGCGCGAGGGCCTCCAAGACCGTGTCCTACGACCTGATCGCCATCGGGTCGGGTCCGGCCGGCCGCGGCGCTGCGATGCAGGCGGCCGCGCTCGGGAAGCGGGCGGCGATCGTGGAGCAGGGAGCGCTGGGCGGCGTGTCGATCAACGTCGGCACGCTGCCCTCGCAGACGCTGCGGGCGGCCATCGTGGAGCTCACCGGCCAGGCGCACGGCATCTACCGCAACGCGTACCGCGCCAGGCGGGAGATCACGCTCGACGACCTGCTGTGGCGGACGCCGCGCGTGATCGAGCGCGAGCGCGACCGCATCCACGACGAACTCCGCCGCAGCGGCGTCGAGGTCATCGCGGGCGCGGCCGCGTTCGCCGACCCGTCCAGCGTCGTGGTCACCCGCGGCGACGAGCGCGTTCGCATCGCTGCCGAGCGGTTCGTGATCGCGGTCGGGAGCACGCCGTTCCGGCCGCCGGCGGTGGACTTCGACGGTCGCACCGTTCTCGACGCGGACCGCATGCTCGGTCTCGCCCACGTCCCACAGCGGCTGACGGTGATCGGCGGCGGCATCGTCGGCGCCGAGTATTCGTCGATGGCGGCTGCGCTCGGCGTGCACGTGACCCTCGTCGACCGGCGCCGGCGGATCCTCGATCTCGTCGACCCCGACATCGTCGAGGTGATGCAGTACCACTTGCGCGGTATCGGGCTCGACTTCCGGCTCGGCGAGACGATGACCGCGGTCGAGCGCCGGAGCGACGGCGCCGTCGTCACGCACCTCGAGAGCGGGAGGCAGGTCGAGTCCGACGTCGTGCTTCACGCCGGCGGCCGCCGAGGCGCCACCGACGGTCTCGATCTCGCGGCCGCGGGCCTCGCGGCCGACGCGCGCGGCAGGATCCCCGTCGACGCTGCCTACCGCACGGCGCAGCCGCACATCCTCGCGGCCGGTGCCGTCACCGGTCTCTGCGAGCGCGACGCCGCCTCGAAGGAGCAAGGGCGCATCGCCGCGCTGATGGCGTTCGGCGTACCCGCTCGACCGCGATCGGCGCTCGTCCCAGTCGGCATCTACACGATCCCAGAGATCTCCTTCGTCGGCGCGTCAGAGCGAGGTCTGGCCGAGCGAAACGAGCCCTACGTGTGCGGGATCACCCGGTACGGCGAGCTCGCCCGCGGCGAGATCACCGGCGACCACGCCGGGATGCTCAAGCTGTTGGTTCACGCCCGGACCCGACGCCTTCTCGGCGCCCACCTCTTCGGGACCTCGGCGGCCGAGCTCGTCCACCTGGCTCAGGCCGTGATCGCAGGCGATCTCACCGTCGACTACCTCGTCGACGCCGCGGTCAACGTCCCCGCGTTCGCCGAGGCGTACACGGTGGCCGCGCTCGCCGCAGCGGACCGGCTCGACACGCTCGGCCGCCCCGCGCGGGCCGCCTAGACCCGTCAGGCCAGGGGAAGATTGGCGGTTTCGCCGGTGCGATTGGCGACCGGCCCTCATACGGTGAGGGTGTTCGATCTACGCAAACGGGAGGGAGCGCTTCGGGCGATCGCATCCTCGGCGAGGTTCCGTAACGCCTCGGCGACTATGCAGCAGATCGCCTTCGCAAGAGCGGCGTCGACATTAGGCTCGGCGCCACGCTCGAGCGTGTCGACGGCCACGTCGTGTACCTCTCTGACGGGAGCCGGCCGGAGACGGAGACGCTGGTGTGGACTGCGGGCGTAAAGCCGCATCCGCTCGTAGCGGAGCTCGGGCTCCCGCTCGACGAGCGCTCGCGGATCAGGGTCGACTCCTCGCTTCGGGTCGAGGGCCGCTCCAACGTATGGGCGCTCGGCGACTGCGCCTGCGTCCCCAACGAGGCAACCCCTGAGCAGGCCGATCCACCCTCCTGCCAGCACGCACTTCGCCACGCTCGCCGGCTGGCGAAGAACCTCAAGGGCAAGGAGAAGGCCTATGGCTACCGGATGACCGGGCAGGGCGCGACGCTCGGGCGCGACAAGGGCATCGCAAACCTGTTCGGCCACTTCAACTTCCGCGGCTCCGTCGGGGCGACGGTGACGCGGATGTACCACCTGCATCAGCTGCCGCTCCGCTCGCGGAAGCTCCGCGTGATGGCCGACGGCGTGCTGGTCGCGGGTCTTCGGCAGAGGCATGGCCGAGCTGGGCCTCCTCGAGCGGTCGCTCGGCGAGCCCGCTCCGGCGAGCGAGAAGCTCGCCACGTAACGCCGGTCGCCGTGCAGCCCCCCGGGGCTCCGGAGTAGGGTCGCGCCGATGATCGCGGCCGGTCACCTCCCGCTCGCGACGATCGTCGCGCAGGCCTTTCAGCCCGTCGACCAGAACTATCTGCTGCAGGCGCGGCAGATGCAGGCGCTCTCCTTCGCCACTCACATCCCGCTCGTCTGCTTCGGCATCGCGTTTCCCGCGATGGTGGTCTTCGTCGAGTGGCTCCACCTCCGGACGGGCGACCCGCTGTACCGGACGCTCGCGCGGCGCTGGTCGAAGGTGATGGCGGCCCTGTTCGCCGTCGGCGTCGTCACCGGGACGATCCTGAGCTTCGAGCTCGGGCTGCTCTGGCCGAACTTCATGGCGACCTTCGGCGATGTCTTCGGCCTCGCCTTCGCGATCGAGGGGATCTCGTTCTTCCTCGAGGCGATCTTCATCGGGGTCTACATCTACGGCTGGGGGCACCTCTCGCCGCGCGCCCATCTCCTGTCCGGGATCCCGATCGTGATCACCGGCTTCACGGGCTCGTGGATGGTCATCATGGTCAACGGTTGGATGAACCATCCGACCGGGTTCACCGTGCGCGGCGGCCAGGTCGTCGACGTGCACCCGTTCCACGCCCTGTTCGAGAACAGCTACTTCTGGCACGAGCTCGTCCACATGTATCTGGCCGGCTACATGGTCGCCGGCTTCATGACCGCGAGCGTCTACGCGTGGGGAGCGCTCCGTGGCCGTTGGGGACGCTACGAGCGCACCGCGCTCGTCATCCCGCTGACGATCGCCGCGCTTGCATCGCCGGTGCAGGTCCTCGTCGGCGACTGGAACGGGCGCACCGTCGCGGACAACCAACCGATCAAGCTCGCTGCGCTCGAGGGCCTGTCGAAGACGACAAAGGGTGCCCCGGAGCACATCCTCGGCTGGTACACGAACGGGGAGGTGGAGTACGGGATCAAGATCCCGAATCTGTTGTCGCTCCTCGCGTACCACGATCCGAACGCAGAGGTGCAGGGGCTCGACACCGTTCCGAAGCGGGATCAGCCGCCGGTCAACGTCGTCCGGTTCTCGTTCCAGACGATGGTCGGCGTCGGCACCGGGCTCGCGCTGCTCGGCGTCTTCTACCTCGTGGCATGGCTGAGGCTCCGGCGCTTACCGCGGTCGCGCTGGTTCTACCTCGCCGTGGGCGCGGCCGGCCCGCTCGCGATCGTCGCGCTGATCGCCGGGTGGATCACGACCGAGGTCGGGCGGCAGCCGTGGATCGTCTACCACGTCATGCGCACAGAGGACGCCGTGACCGGAGCGAGCGGCATCCCGGTCGGCTACGCGACGCTCGCGCTCGTCTATCTCGGCCTGCTGGGCGCCGTCGTCTGGATCCTGCGACGGCTCGCCCGCGCGCCGCTCGACCTGGAGGAGTCGGCCCGTGTCGCTGGCTGAGGTCCCGCTCATCCTCATCCTCGTGGGCCTTGCGGCCTACGCCGTCCTCGGTGGGGCGGACTTCGGCGCGGGCTTCTGGCAGTTGCCCGGGGGAGGCAGCGACGACGCGCGCGCGATCCGGGAGCACGCCCACCACGCGATGGGCCCCGTCTGGG
>Ga0075434_100005044_pt1 | contig 11993 bp, 7 predicted proteins | sample RhiMethybrSRZTD3_FD_75298 | JGI IMG/M metagenome (GOLD analysis project Ga0075434, IMG submission 75298) | Populus rhizosphere microbial communities from Tennessee, USA - Rhizosphere MetaG P. TD hybrid SRZTD3 | ecosystem: Host-associated > Plants > Roots > Rhizosphere > Soil | place: USA... | reverse complement strand
GGTCGGCCAGGAAGAGCTTCGAGAAGCGGTCGTCGCCGGCCGAGACCGCCAGGCCGGTGTGGCCGTGGTAGCCCTTCAGGATCGAGACGATCTTGCGCCGCTGGCGGGTGTGGCGCGCGGTCTTGATGGCGATGTCGGTGGCCTCGCCGCCGCCTGCGCCGTAGACGACGCGGCGCATGTTCGGGGCGCAGGTCTTCACGAGCGCCTCGGCCAGCGCGGTGCGGGCGAGCGCCGGGAAGTGGTGGTTGCCGATGTCGAACCGCTGCATCGCCTGCTCGAGCGTGGCGATCAGCTCGGGATTGCGATGGCCGAGGTTGTACGTGCCGCCGTTCAGGTGCAGGTCGATCAGCCGGCGCCCGGCCATGTCCCAGAAGAAGTAGCCCTCGCGCCGGTCGATGACGAGATCGACGCCGGCGTCCTGCCAGAAATCGGTCTTGTCGGGATTCCAGAACTCCCGCGACCGGTCGAGGAACTCGTCCTTGGACTCGTAGGAGAAGAAGCCGTAGTCGTACATGGCCTGATCGCCGGGAAGGTACCGAATACCAGACCAAAAAGCAAATAGTCCGCTATTGGTCCGCTGAGATCGGGGTCAGACCCCGAACGGAAGTGCAACAGAACTGCAACGACGACCGTTCGGGGTCTGACCCCGGTTGATACGGTTGCCGCCGTGGTGGAGTCGGCCGACATCGCGATCGTCGGGGCAGGGATCACCGGCCTTGCGACGGCGCACGCGCTCACCCGCGACGGGCACCGCAGCGTCGCCATCTTCGACCGCTCGTGGCCCGGCTCGGGCGACTCGGGGCGCTCGTTCTCGATGGTGCGGCGCCACTACTCGAACGCGGTCACCGCGCGGCTCGCGATGAGCGGCAGCCAGACGATCGCCGACTGGGAGAACGAGGTCGGCGTCGCCGACGCCGGGTACGTGCGCTGCGGCTACCTGCTGACCGTACCCGACCGGCTCGCGGCGGCCTGCCGCGACAACGTCGCCCGGCTGCAGCGGATCGGACTCGACACCCACTTCCTCGAGCCGGACGAGATCGGCCAGGTCGAGCCCGAGCTCTCCACCGACGGCGTCGCCGGCGCGGCCTACGAGCCGGACGGCGGCTTCGCCGACGCGCAGAAGATGTGCCTCGGGTGGTTCGCGGCCGCCTCCTCCCGCGGCCTGCGCCACGAGCTCGGGTGCGGCGTCCGCGCGCTCCGGGTCGAGAGCGGCCGCGTGACCGGCGTCGAGACCGACCGCGGCTCCACGGCCGCCGGCACCGTCGTGCTCGCGACGGGCGCCTGGACGAACGACCTGCTGCGCCCCGTCGGCGCCGAGCAGCCGATCGAGCTGCGCCGCCTCCAGGTCGTGATCGCCCGCCGCGACCCGGGCGCGCCGCTGCCGTCGGCCGTGTGCTCGGACGGCGTCACGAACGTCGTCGTCCGCCCGGACCGTGGCCGCCGGTTCTGCGCCGTCGCCTACGCGGGCGAGGACCCGCTCGACCGCGCGGACGACTGCGACCACGCCGCCTCGGCCGGGTACGCCGACATCGTCCGCAGGTCGGTGGCCGAGCGTTACCCGCGGCTGGCCGACTTCGCCGTCGAGCGGGCCTGGGCGGGGCCGTACGACATCACGCCCGACTGGAACCCGATCATGGGCCCCTGCCCCGGCATCGACGGCCTCTACCTGGCGGTCGGCTGGAGTGGCCACGGCTTCAAGCTCTCGCCCGCCGTCGGCGAGGTGGTGGCGGCCGAGGTGACCGGCCGGACGCCGCCCGTCGATGTGTCCGAGCTGCGCCCCGGCCGGTTCGCCGCGGGCCGCCTGCTGCGCCTGGCCTACGGGCCGGGCGCCCGCGCCTGACCGGCGCCGCCTAGAGCGGCAGCCGTCCGTGCACGACGGGCGAGAGCGTCAGCACGCCGCCGCAGGGCGCGATGGCGAGCTTCAGCGTGAAGTGCTTGGCGTCGTTCGGCGGCCACACCTCGACGGACGCCGACACCTTGCACGCCTGGCCACCCGTGGGCACGTCCGAGTAGCCGGCGTAGAACGAGCCGTGCTGGCCGGGCGTCATGACGACGTCCGCCTCCGGCTCCGGCGGGACGACGGCGTTCGAGCCGCGCTGGACGTACGTCGGCAGCGGCTGCTGACGCGCGTTCAGGAGCTGCATCCCGGCGAAGCCGAAGAGCTTGCATGTGGACGCGCTGATGTTCGTGAACACGAAGCGCAGCCGGACGCTCCCGGCCGCGCCGGTCGACTGCGGCTGCGCCAGCCCGAGCTGGGCCTGCCGGCACCGCGGCACGCTCGTCGCCGCCCCGGCGGCGTGCGCCTCCGCCGCTCCGACCGCGCCGATCACGGCCGCCGTCACGAGCGCCACTCCGAGCCTCTTCTGCATCGTCTACCTCCTCGTCGAATTCCCTGCAAATCCAGCCTACGGCGGCGCGGGCGGCCGGTCCGTCACGATCCCGCTTCGGGTTCGTCAACTCTGGCGACACGCGTCGCCACCAGACACCCGTTCGCAATAACGTGTAAACTCGCTGCGGCATGGACGTCCGAAGGCTGCTCGCAGGTGCAGCACTCGGCCTGGCGCTCGTGGTCGCGAGCGCCTCTCAGGCCGTCGCCGTGCTGCCCACGACTCCCGACCCCACCTGGGGGACGAACGGGAAGGTCGACGTGGTCCTGCGCGTCGGCAGCACGGTCTACCTGGGCGGGACGTTCAGCGAGCTCGACGACACCGCCGGCACGGCCACGGCGCCGGCCTCCAACCTGGCCGGGATCGACGCGACCACCGGCCAGCCGACCGGCTTCGCGCCGACCGTCGACGCCGAGGTCTTCGCCCTGGCTGCCTCGCCGGACGGGTCACGGCTGTACGTCGGCGGGAACTTCAACACCGTGAACGGCAAGACGCAGAAGAAGATCGCGGTCTTCAACACCGCGACCGGCGCACTGATCTCATGGAAACCGGCGGCGGGATGGCCGAACAACGTCATCCGTGCCATCGCCGTCGGGCCGAGCAGCATCTACATCGGCGGCGCGTTCACCAAGATCGGCACGAACGCGGTCTCCCGCATCGCCGAGCTGAACGCGAGCGACGGCTCGTTCGTACCCGGGTTCACGACGACCGCCGACAACCTCGTCCGCGCGCTCGTGCTGACGCCGACCCGGCTCTACCTGGGCGGGAACTTCGCCACGGTCAACGGCGCGACCCAGAAGAGCCTGACCGCCGTCAATCCGACCACCGGCGCGACCATCACCGGCGTGTACCACCCCAACTACCCCGTGCTCGCCCTGACCCCGGGCAGCACCCGGCTCTATGGCGGCGGCGGGGGCAGCGGCGGCAAGGCGCTCGCGGTCAACCTCGCGACCGGCGCCAAGCTATGGGAGCAGACGACCGACGGCAACGTGCAGGCGACCGCGGTGCTGAACGACGTCCCCTACTTCGGCGGCCACTTCTTCAAGTACGGGAAGACCGCGGTCAACCAGCTGGTGCGCGCGAACGCCACGACGGGCGCGCTCGACACGACCTGGCTGCCCGCCGTCACCGCCGGGTTCCTGGGCGTCTTCGCGCTCGACGGCGAGGGCGGCAACAAGCTCTACGTCGGCGGCGACTTCACCCGCGTGCAGGATCAGAAGCGGCTGAACTTCGCCTCGTTCACCGACGGCGCGGCAGCGGCGGCGGCCGACCTCTCCATCGCGCTTTCGGGCGCGCCCGCGAGCGTCGACGTCGGCCAGGGCGTGACCTTCACCGCGGCCGTCGACAACGCCGGGCCGGACACGGCCCAGGGCACGACCGTGACGGACGTGCTGCCAGCCGCCTTCGCCTTCGAGAGCGCGCCGGGCTGCACGTACGACGGTCCCAGCCACACGGTCAGCTGCCCGCTCGGGGCGGTCACCACCGGCGGCGGATCGGTCGCGATCACGGTGACGGCGACCGCCGCGGGGACGATCCCGAACACGGCGTCGGTCTCCTCGACGACGGCCGACCCGGACGCCTCCGACAACTCCTCTACCGCCACGACGACGGTCACGAGCGCCGGCGGCGCCGACCTTGGCATCTCCACCTCGGTGCCGGCCAAGGTCGACCAGGGCACCGGCTTTGGCTACACGCTCACGGTGACGAACAACGGGCCCAACCCGGAGCCCGACGCGACGGTCACGGACGCGCTCCCGACGAACTCCTCCCTCGCCGGCAGCGTCACCACCACCGCCGGGTCGTGCTCCGGGTCCGCGACCGTCACGTGCGATCTGGGCACGATGGCGGCGGGTGACACCCAGACGATCACCATCCCGATGACGGCGCCGGGCTCGCCCCAGACGCTGATCAACGCGGCGGCGGTCGCCGGCACGCAGGTGGACGCGGTGTCCGGCAACAACTCGTCGACCACCTACGTCGGCGTGCGCGACCCGGGCGCCGCCGGCGACACGACGCCGCCCGCGATGACCGGTATGACGATGCTCGACACGAACCGGCACGGCTTCGTCGATCACGTGACGGTCGCGTTCAACGAGCCGCTGGCCACGTGCGCCGCGCCCTGCACCGTCGGGTGGACGCTCGCGAACGTACCGTCCGGCGGCTCGCTCCAGTCGGTCTCGACGAGCGGGAACACCGCGACCCTCGTCATCGGCGGCTGGACCGACCAGCCCGACACGAGCGTGAGCCTGTTCAAGGTCGGGCTCCAGCCGGGGAACGAGATCCAGGACATGGGCGGGAACCTGGCATCGTTCGGAGCGGCGGCACCGGCAGACGGCGCAGGGCCGGTGCCGGTGGGCTTCCGCCACCAGCACAACACGAGCAACGGCACCTGTGTCGGGACCGTGAACACCGCCGGCGTCCCCGAGGACTGCGACGAGGTCACCGCCGAGTGGAGCGAGCCGCTCCTGCCGTCCTCGATCCCGGCGACGACCACGATCACGATCACCGACCCGGCGGGACCGGGCGACGACACGCTCGCGATCGGGAGCTTCACGGCCGGCCCGCTGGATCTGGGCAGCGACGGCTTCGTGACCGCGGACGGCACGAGCGCGAGCTGGTCGTCGTCGGTGCTCTCGTACTCGAGCGCGCAGGTCTCGCTGACGGCCCGCATCCTGGGAGCATGCACCGGCGCGGGCTGCAGCGCCCTCGGCACCGAGAAGAACGCCACGGTCACCTACATCCCGTCGCCGACGATCACCGACCCGGCCGGAAACGCGGCCGGCGGCTCGTTCACCAAGACCCAGACGATGTTCTGACGCACCGGGCGGGGTCAGACCCCTTTTGGTGCATCGAGCACCGGGCGGGGTCAGACCCCTTTTGGTGCATCGAGCACCGCGCGGTACCGCGCGCGGGCGGTGGCGTCGTCGGGGGCGTCCTCGGCGGCGGCCTCGGCGTCGCGAAGGCGCAGGTAGCGGGCGAGCTCGTCCGCCGCCCGCGCGTCCGACCAGCCCAGCGCCGAGGCGACCGGCGGCGCGATCGCGGCGGCGGCTGCACGGCCGCGGTCGGGCACCTCGATCGAGATGCGCAGCCGGCGGGTGAGGACGTCGTCCAGGTCGAGGGCGGCCTCGTGCGTGCAGGCGTGGACGGCGTCGGCACGGCGGTGGCGGGTGCCGGCGATCGGCTCGGCCAGGGCCGCGTCTGCGGCAACCAGCGCATCGACCTCGCCGGCGGCGTCGACCAACGGCACCTCGTGCGTGCGTGACGGCCGGACGCGGCCCAGATCGCGTCCGGCCGCATCGACGGCGTCGCGGGCCATCACCCGGTAGGTCGTGTACTTGCCGCCGGCGATGGCCGTCAGGCCCGGCAACGGCGCGAACAGGCGGTGCTCCCGGGAGAGTCGGGCCGTCGACGCCGTCCCCTCCGCCGCGACCAGCGGCCGCAGGCCGGCGTAGACGCCGCAGATCTCGGCCTTGGCCACCGGGCGCACGAGCACGCTGTTCACCTTCGCGAGCACGTAGTCGACGTCGGCCCGGTTGGCCACGGGCGCGTCCGGCTCGCCGTCCCACTCGGTGTCGGTGTCGCCCAGCAGCCAGTGATCGGCGCCCCACGGGATGGCGTGGAAGATGCTGTTCTCGGTGCGCATGAAGAGCCCGGTCTCCATCCGGATGGCCGCGCGCGGCACCAGCACGTGGATGCCCTTGGACGGGCGCAGCGCGTGCTGCGGACGCCCGGTCGCCAGCTCGAGCACGCGGTCGGTGGCGACGCCGACGGCGACGAGCGTGTGCCGGGCACGGACGTCGAGCTCGCGGCCGCCCAGGTCGTCGCGCACGCACGCGCCGACGATCCGGCCGGCCTCGTCGCGGGCAAAGCCGGTGACCGCGGCGCGGGTCGCGATCGCGGCACCGTGGCCGGCGGCGGTGCGGGCGACGTGCACCGCGAAGCGGGCGTCGTCCTCCTGCGCGTCGTGGAACCGCACCGCACCGACCAGCGAGTCGGGGCGCAGCGCGGGCGCCGAGCGCAGGGCGGCCCGCTTCGAGAGATGCTGCGAGCGGGGCACGTGGCGGGCGCCGCCCATCGTGTCGTAGAGCAGCAGGCCCGCGCCGAGGTACGGCCGCTCCCAGAGCCGGTGCCGGAGCGGGAACAGGAACGGCACCGGGCGGACGAGATGCGGGGCCAGCTTCGTCAGCAGCAGGCGGCGCTCGCGCAGCGCCTCGCGGACGAGGCCGAAGTCGCGCATCTCGAGGTAGCGCAGGCCGCCGTGGATGAGCTTGCTGGAGCGGCTGGACGTGCCCGCGGCGATGTCGTGCGCCTCGACGAGGCCGACCGACAGGCCGCGCGTGGCCGCGTCGAGGGCGATGCCGACGCCGGTGATCCCGCCGCCGACGACGAGCAAGTCGAACCGCTCGCGCCGCATCCGCTCAAGCGCCGCGGCCCGGACGGCCGGGCCCAGCGCCGTCTCGCTCACCCCGCCTCCGGGCGCATGTGCACCTCGAGCGCGTCGCGCCAGCGGGCCCGCTCGCGCTCGCGGGCGTCCGCGGCGAGGGCCGGCTCGACGCGGTGGGCGACGGCATGTCCCGCCGCGCCCGGATCGAGCGCGCCGGCCGCTGCCGCCGCGAGCGTCGCGATCCCGCGGGCCGTCGCCTCCAGGTCGGCGGCCACCTCCAGCACCCGCCCGGAGAGGTCGGCCACGGCCTGCAGCAGCGTCCGGTCGGCCGCGAGCCCGCCGCCGACGCGCAGAACATCGATCCCGCCGGACGCCTCCTGGGCGGCCAGGGCGTCGACGATCTGGTGGGCGACGCCGGCCACCCAGGCGGCGGCGAGGTCTGCGGCCGTCGTCGCGCTGCTCGCGCCGACGACGGTGACGCGATCGGCGCCGTGCCAATGCGGCGTGCCCAGGCCGGCGGGCGCGGGCACGACCACGGGATGCGGCTGGCGCCAATCGGGGGTTTGCGTGCGCCAATTGGCGGGGACCAGCCCGCTCCCGCGCAGCACGCCGAGCGCGTTACCCGCGTTGGCGCCGAAGGCCTCGAGCGCGTACGTACGGCCCTCGAGGGCGGTCTGCCAGGCGACGGTCGCGAGCACGCCCTCGGCCGGGTCGGGCCGCTCGCCGCCCGCGTTCTTCCACACGAACGCCCCGGTGCCGAGCGTCATCGCCGCCATGCGGGGCGCCGTGCAGCCCTGGCCGTAGAGGGCCGACTGCTGATCCCCCAGCATCGCGGCCACCGGCGCCTCGAACCCGGCCACGGCGGCCGCCGTCGCGAGGCCCGAGCCGTCCGAGTCGCGCACCTCCGGAAGCAGCGCCGCGGGCACGCCGAAGAGGTCGAGCAGCCCGTCGTCCCAGGCCATCGACCCGATGTCGAGGACGAGGCTGCGGCAGGCGTTCGACGGCTCGGTGACATGGCCGGCGCCGCCCGAGAGGTGCCAGGCGAGCCAGCAGGCGACGTCGCCGAACGCGAGCTCGCCGACCTCCGCCCGCGCGAGCAGCGCCGGGTCGCGGCCGAACAGCCAGGCCAGCTTGGGCGCCGAGAAGGTCGGGTCGAGCGCGAGCCCGGTGACCGGGCCGATCCGCTCCGCCGCCGGCTGCGACGCGAGCGCGCGGCAGAGCTCCTCGGCCCGCTGATCCTGCCAGCTCACGATCGGGGTGACCGCCCGTCCCGTGTCGCGCTCCCACAGGACGAAGGTCTCGGTCTGGTTGGCGATGCCGATCGCCGTCACCTCGCCGTCGCAGGCCGCTCGCGTCTCGGCGATCGCGGCCAGCGCCCCGGCGAGGAGCGCATCGGGGTCGTGCTCGACCATGCCCGGGCCGGGCCGGGCCGTCTCGACCCGCGAGACGGCGGTTGCCACCTGCCGAAGGCGTCCGTCGTAGGCGACGCAGCGGGTGCTCGAGCTGCCCTGGTCGAGGGCGAGGATCACGGACGGCGCGGACACGTGCGGGACCGTAACGGCTCAGCCGCGCACACGCAGGTGCCCGGGGTCGTAGAGGACGTCGGCCGCGACCTCGGCGGCGACCGGCGCGCCTAGCACCTCGACCTCGACCGCCGCGCCCTCGGCCAGGTCGGCCGGAAGGTAGGCGTAGGCGATGTTGCGCTTCACCGTGAAGCCGTAGGCGCAGCTGCGCGCCCGGCCCACGGTGCGGCCGTCGACCCGCACCGCCTCGCCGCCGTAGAGCGGCAGGTAGTCGTCGCCGCCGACGAGGAGCGTGCGTAGCGCGCGGGTGCGACCACGCGCGGCGGCCTCCGCGAGCGCCTCGCGCCCGTTGAACTCGTCCTTGTCGAGCGCGACGCAGAAGCCCAGGCCGGCGTCGTACGGCGTGTCGCTCGCCGAGATGTCGGTGCCCATGTAGCGGTAGCCCTTCTCCATCCGCAGCGACTCGAGCACGCGGTAGCCGCCCGGCTCGATGCCGTGCTCGCGGCCCGCGAGGAAGAGGGCGTCCCAGACCTGGACGGCCCACTCCGGCGGGACGTACAGCTCGAAGCCGAGCTCGCCGACGTAGGTGATCCGCTGCGCGAGCACGGGCGCCGCCCCGACGGCGATCTCGAGCGCCCGGCGGAATGGCAGCGCGTCGCCCGAGACGTCGTCGTCCGTGCAGGCGGCGAGCACGTCGCGCGCCCGCGGCCCCCACAGCCCGATCACGGCCAGCTCGTCACTCGCCTCGCGCAGGCTGACCCGCTCGCCGTCGCGGCGGTTGAGCCGCAGCCAGCCGATGTCGGAGTCGACCACGCCCGCACCGGTGACGACGCGGAAGCGGTCGTCGCCGAGCCGGGTGACCGTGACGTCCGCGACGATGCCGCCGCGGCGGTCGCACCATTGCGTGTAGACGACGCTCCCCGGTGGGCGGTCGATGCGGTTCGCGCAGACCCGGTCGAGCAGGTGGAGCGCATCCGGCCCCTCCACCTCGATCTTGCCGAAGGACGTCATGTCGATGATCCCGGCCCGCTCGCGGAACCCCTCGTGCTCGACGGCGAGGCGGCCGAGCTCGGGCGGGCGCGTCCAGCCGTAGGCGCGCTGATCCTCGCCCGCCCGCCGCCACGCCTGCCCCGGGCGGTAGTAGTCGGGCCGCTCCCAGCCGTTCTTCGCGCCGTACACGGCGCCGAGATCCTGGGTGCGGCCGTGCAGCGCCGAGACGCGGCCGGGCCGGCCCCACTCGGCCGTGTCCAGCGGATAGCGGAGGCGGTAGTAGTACTTGTACGTCTCGCGCCCGGCGGCCGCGAGCGCGTCGGGATGGCGGTGGGCCTCGCCGAAGCGCCAGGCCCGGTAGCCGTGCACGTCCCACTCGGTCTCGCCCGCGGTGACCCACTCGGCGATCGTCTTGCCGATACCGCCGGCGCCGCCGAAGCCGTTTAGCGAGAGGCCGGCCGCCATCCAGAATCCCGGCACCCCCGGCATCGGCCCGAGCAGCGGGTTGCCGTCGGGCGTCATCGCATCGGGATGGCAGACGAGCGTGACCACGCCGGCGTCGTCGAGGAAGGGGAAGCGGCGGGCGGCTCCCTCCATCAGCTGGGCGAAGCGCTCGTGGTCGGCCGGGAGCGTGGTCCCCGCGTGATCCCAGGGCACGCCGTCCACCCAGCGCGCGACCGGGTTGGGCTCGTAGCCGCCGAAGAGCACGCCGCCCGCCTCCGACCGCCCGTAGACCAGGTTGTCGGTGTCGCGGAAGCACGGCATGTCGCGATCGAGCTCGTGGCCGGAGACGGCGTGGAGGGCGATGTGCTGGTGGTCGACGGGGACGGACGGAGCGAACGCCCCGGCCATCGCCGCGACCTGGGGCGCCCATATCCCGCAGGCGTTGACGACCAGCTCCGTCTCGATCCGGCCGGCCGCGGTGGTGACCGCCTCGACGCGGCGGCCGCGACCGAGCTCGATCCCGGTCACGCGGGTGTGGGTGAGGATGGAGGCGCCGAGGTCGCGCGCCGCGTTCGCGAGGGCGTAGGTGGCGGTGTGGGGGTCGACGCAGCCGTCGCTTTCGATCCAGACCGCGCCGTGGAGCGAGTCGGCCGTCGCGGCCGGCATGAGCGCGACGGCCTCCTCGGGGCCGATCACCTCGACGTCGAGGCCGATGCCGCGCGCGCGGCTGGCGCCACGGCGCAGCTCGACCAGGCTCTCCGGCGTCGAGGCGATGCGCAGGCTGCCGATGCCGTCGAACACGCCGAGCCGGTTGTAGAGCTCGACGCTGTAGCGGCGGAACGCCATCATCGACGGCGAGGGGTTGAACTGCGTGACGAGCCCGGCGGCGTGGCAGGTGGAGCCGCTCGTGAGCTCGTCCTTCTCGATCAGGAGCACGTCGCGGACGCCCGCCGCGGCCAGGTGATAGGCGACGCTGCAGCCGGTGACGCCGCCGCCGATCACGACCACGTTTGCCCGCTGCGGCTGCATCGGCGGTGACTATAGTGGGCGACCCAAGGCGGACGGAAGGAGGCTGCAGGTGGCCGAGAACCCGGCTCTTGCCGAGCTGCTCGACATGGTTCCGGCGCTGCGCGGCGAGCGCACCGTGACCGAGCTCGCGGGCGGGCTCACGAACACCAACTACAAGGTCGTCACCGCCGACGGCGCATACGTCATGCGCGTCTCGGCGAAGGACGCCGGGCTGCTCGCGATCGACCGCGAGAACGAATACCTGAACAGCGTGTCGGCGGCCGAGGCCGGCGTCGGCGCGGAGGTGGTCGACTACGTCCCGCAGCACTCGCTGCTCGTGCTCGAGTTCATCGAGGGCCACACCCAGAGCGCCGAGGACCTGCGCCGCGGCGACAAGCTCGAGATGGTCGCGGCGGCCTGCCGGCAGCTGCACTCGGCGGCGCCGTTCCGCGACGACTTCAACATGTTCCGGATCCAGCATCGCTACCTCGGGCTGGTGCAGGAGCGCGGCTTCCGGCTGCCCGACCGCTACCTCGAGTTCGAGCCGCAGGTGCGCCGCATCGAGGCCGCGATGGCGGTGCGCGACGAGGGCACCGTGCCGTGCAACAACGACCTCCTCGCCGAGAACTTCATCGACACCGGCGGCGCGTTCCGACTGATCGACTACGAGTACTCGGGCATGAACGACGCGTGCTTCGAGCTCGGCAACGTGTGGAGCGAATCGAACCTCTCGCTCGACCAGCTCGACGAGCTCGTCACCCACTACTACGGCCGCAGACTGCGAAACCGGATCGCGCGGGCGCGGCTCTGGGGGCTCATGTCGAAGTACGGCTGGACGCTCTGGGCATCGATCCAGGACGGCGTCTCCGACATCGACTTCGACTTCTGGGAATGGGGGATGGAGAAGTACGAGCGCGCCGTCGCCGAGTTCGACGGGCCCGACTTCGACCGGCTGCTCGACGAGGTCGTCCGGGAGGATTAGCTCGCGCGCACGTCGCCCTGGCGGTGGATCGGGATCGTGAACCGCACGGAGGTGCCGCCGCCGGGGGCCGACTCGATCGAGAAGCTGCCGCCGGCGACGCGGACGCGCTCGATGGTCGCGTCGAGGCCGAGATGGAGCCGCATCCCCAGGCGGCCGGTGGCCCGCTCGATCCCGTCTGCGTCGAAGCCCACGCCGTCGTCGGTCAGCGTGCAGACGACCGCGGAGCGCTCCTCGCGCAGATCGAGCTCGACCCGGTGCGCCCGGGCGTGCTTGCG
>Ga0075434_100005043_pt1 | contig 11994 bp, 6 predicted proteins | sample RhiMethybrSRZTD3_FD_75298 | JGI IMG/M metagenome (GOLD analysis project Ga0075434, IMG submission 75298) | Populus rhizosphere microbial communities from Tennessee, USA - Rhizosphere MetaG P. TD hybrid SRZTD3 | ecosystem: Host-associated > Plants > Roots > Rhizosphere > Soil | place: USA... | reverse complement strand
CTATGCCGGCCTCGGTCCGGACGCCGGTTTTTTCAACACCGGCGTCGAGCCGGCGGACAACGACATCGGGTTGGGTGCGCGGGATCCCTTTGGCAACTTCCTGTCCGCCACCGCGCGAAAACGTGAGACCGCAGCTCAATGGATGCGCGGCACGTTCAAGACACCGAATCTCCGGAACGTCGAGCTGACGGGTCCCTACTTCCACACGGGCAGCAAAGCAACGCTCGAGCAGATCATCGAGTTCTACACGTTCGGCGGAGACTACTCGGCACCAGCGTTGGTGCCGTGGGGACCGGACCCGATGGAGCGCACCGCAATGCCGGCACTCCTGAAAGCGTTGACCGACGACCGTGTCCGCTTCGAGCGTGCTCCGTTCGACCATCCGGAGTTATGCGTCGCCTCCGCCCCGAAGAGCAGCGATCCAAATGCGGGAGAGCGCTGGGCTGCCGTTCCCGAAGTCGGTGCACGCGGAAATCGCGTCCCTCTGCAGACGTTCGACGAGCTCCTGCGCGGGATCGGCAAGGACGGCTCACGCGCCCACAACCTGACCGCCGCCTGTTCCATCCCGTAGGCGCGATTCGCGATTGGCGATTCGCGGTTCGCGATTCCCCGATTGGTGATTGGTGATTGATCTCTATTCGGCGCGAAGCGCCGCGGCCGGATCGATGCGGAGTGCGCCACGCGCCGCCGCGCCGATCGCAAGGCAGACGACCGCCAGATACACGCCCGGAATCAGCGTCATGAGGCTGACGTTCAATGGGACGATGCCGGTGACGACGGCGCGGAGGACACGAGCGCCCAGGATTGCGCCGATCGATCCGCCGGCCAGCCCCGCGAGCGTCCACAGGATCGTTGATGCCGCGAGCGACCACAGCACGTCGGCGCTCGTAGCGCCGACCGCGCGACGGATCGCGATCTCTTTGAATCGGCGGGAGACGAGATACGTGATGACCGTGTAGATGCCTGACAGCGACATCAGCAAGGCCAGCGCGGCGAACCCGCCGATGAGCGCGGCGATGGCGCGCTGACTCCTGGTCGCCTGCGACAGTTGTTCCGCGAGCGTTTCGACGCCGAAGACGGCCTGCCTCGGATCCACCGACCAGATTCTCTGCTTGATCGCGGCGAGCGGCGGAAGGGACCCGGACGCCGTGCGCACGACGAGCGCGATGTTCGGCTCGCTCTGCTGCCGATACGACACATAGAGTTGCGGAACGTCGCCGATCTGGAACGGCGGACGCACGTTGCCCACGACGCCGATCACCGTCATCGTTGCGGCGCGCGGCCCGTCGCCGGCGCGAATCTGATGTCCGATGGCGCTGCCGTCCGGCCAGAACCGCTGTGCCAGTTCGCGATTGACGATGGCCACCGCGGGCCGGCCCGTCGCGTCGTCGTCGCTGAACAGGCGTCCCGATTCCAGCGGAATGCGCAGCGCGCCGAAGTAGCCGGCGCTGACGATCTGGTAGCTCGCCTGTTGCCGAGTCGCTCCCGCCGAATCGGTGGCGGCGCCGACGATCGTGAAGTTGACTGTCGGCGGGCCCGGCAGCACCGGGCTCGTGGCACCGATGGCATCGATGCCTGGAACGTTTGCGAGCTGAGCGAGATATCGCGCGTAGATGTCGCCGAGGGCCGGTCCTCCGCCGATGCCGCGCATTCGCAGAATCGTGACGCCTTCTGTCGAAAAGCCTCCCTGCGCTCGCTGCAACTGCTGCAGACTTCGCAGCAGCAGTCCGGCGCTCACGAGCAGAATGACCGACATCGCAACTTCAGCGGCGATGAAAGCGTGGCGCAGCCGCCGCCGGCCGGCGCTCGCCCCGCGAGTGGCGAGGCGCTGCACGAGATTGGGTCGTGAGAATTGAATCGCCGGCGCGATCGAGCAAATGAGCGACGTGACGATCGTCACCCCGAGCAGGAATAGCAGCACGGTGCCGTCGAGGCCGACGCCGCCGACGAGCGGCGTCCCTCTGGGGACGAGCGCGCCGAGAGCTCGCGTGAGCCATACGGCCTGCGCGATGCCAAGAAGACCCGCGACAGCAGCGAGCAGCAGCGCCTCGGACACGAACTGACGGACCAGACGGCCGCGTCCTGCGCCAAGAGCGCTCCGGATCGCCACTTCGGATTCCCGCTCGACGGCCTGAGCGAGGAGGAACTGCGCCGTGTTGACGCACGCGATCAGCAGTACGAGCGTCACCGAGCCAAGAAGCATCCACAGAACGGGACGGCTGTTTTGCGTCAACGACTCTCGCAGCGGCCGGGCCACCATCGAAAACCCAGGTCCGGAGCCGGCGCGTGGAGCCGGGTAGAGATCAGGATGGGCGATCGCCATCGCACGCGCAGTGGCGTCGAGCTCGGAGGAAGCGGTCTGTAGCGCGACGCCCGGAGCGAGACGTGCGAGCGCGCTGACGCGGCGCACGTTCGCGAACGCTCCGGTCCGCGACGTGTATTCCGGCGACGTCGGATACGGGACATAGATGTCGACCGACGCGGGCGTCAAGAAGCCGAATGTGAACGTGTCGGGCATCACGCCGACAATTTCGCTCGGCGCGCCGTTGATGTCGAGCGTGCGGCCGATGACGCCTGGATCGGCGCCGAAGTTTCGCTTCCAGAGCGCGTCGCCGAGCACGACGAGTGCCGTGTTGCCCGCGCGTGCGTCCGCTTCGTCGAAGACGCGCCCGATCGCGGCGCGCACACCAAGCAGCGACAAGAACGAGGGCTCGATGCGCGCGCCGAGAACGCGCACCGGCTCGTCGCCGCCGGTGATTTGAAAATCACGCCCGTCGAAGAACGTCACCCCGTCGAAACTTCGAGTCGACCCCCGGACGTCGAGAAGCTCCGGGATCGTCGGACCCGTAAGACCGCGATCGCTGCCGTCGAGCAACACGACCAGACGGTCCGCGTTGGGGTACGGCAGCGGACGCAGCAGCGCCGCTTCGAACACGGAGAAGATGGCGGCGTTGGCGCCGATCCCGAGCGACAGCGTCGCCAGCACGAGGGCGGTCAGGAGCGGCGAACGCGCGAACACGCGGACCGCGTGGCGGAGGTCACCCATCATTTCGCGGTCAGACTACGCCCCTCGAGTTCGTTTCGTCAAAATGCGTGGACCAACCCCTTTTCCGGGTACGAACGCCCCGTCCCGAATCCGAACACCGGACCGCACACTTGGCCCGATTCCCGGCCAAATTCCCTGTCATTCGTATGAGATCGCTGGCACGTGCGGTGCACGAAACACGGGTCTGGGCGGTCGCCTCGATCCGTTGCAGGCGCTGCGCGAGGAGTGAGCGGATGGATTCATTCGTGCGCGACGTTCGCCACGGAGTGCGACGACTCATCTCGTCTCCTGGCTTCACCGTAACCGCGGCGCTGACGCTCGCGCTCGGGATCGGTGCGAACGTCGCGATCTTCACCGTCGTCCACGCCGTCCTCATCCGGCCGCTTCCATTTCCTCACCCCGATCAGCTCGTGCGCGTTGCCGCGGACGCGAGGGCGACGGGCGGCCGCAACATCGGCATCTCGCAGCCCGAGCTCGACGATCTGCGCGACCGCGCCGGCGTGTTCGAGGGCGTCACCGCGATCTGGCCCGTCAGCGCGTCGTTTCTCGGCGGCGAGCGGCCCGAACGCGTCGAGGTGATGGTCACCAGCGCCAATTACTTTCAGCTGCTCGGCGCCAACGCGCAGCTCGGACGCGTGTACGGACCCCGCGATGCGGTGCCCGGCTTCTCCGACGCGATCGTGATCAGCGACGGCCTCTGGCACCGCGCGTTCGGCGCCGCGTCCGACGTCCTCGGGCGCAAGGTCGTCATGGACACCGACACCTACACGGTCGTCGGCGTGATGCCGCGCGATTTCCGGCATCCGGGTGAAACGGTGCGCGGCGACGTGGACATGTGGAGCGCGTGCGGGTTTGCCGCCGCGCCGTTCACGAGCCCGCCGCAGCGTCAGCAGAACTTCATCCCCGGCGTCATGGGGCGTCTGAAGCCCGGCATCTCGCTCGAGCAGGCCCAGGATCGGCTCGACGCGTTCGCCGCTGAATTGCGGGCGGCGTATCCGACGAACTATCCGGCAAACGTTCAATGGACGCTGCGGCTCGAGGGCGTGCAGAGCGAGCTGACGAATCGCGTCCGGCCGACCCTCTCCGTGCTGATGGGCGCCGTCGTCCTGCTGCTCCTGATCGCGTGCGTCAACGTCGCAAACCTCACGCTGGCGCGGGCATCGAGCCGGCTGCGGGAGGTGGCAGTGCGCCGCGCGCTCGGCGCGACGCGGGGCCAACTTATACGCCAGCTGCTCATCGAGAATCTTGTCGTGGCGATCGCCGGCGGCGCCGCCGCGCTCGTCGCGCTCGCGTGGCTGAAGGATTGGATCGTGGCTATGATGCCCACGGATCTGCCTCGGCTGACGGAGGTGCACTTCGACGCGGGCATGATCGCGATCGCGCTCGCGCTGTCGATCGCCGCGGGCGTGGTGTTCGGCATCGTGCCGGCGATACAGGTATCGGGCGTCAATCCGGGCAGCAACCTGAAGGACGCCGGGCGCGGCATGGGCGAAGTGCGCGGCGAGCGGAAGTTCCGGGGTGCGCTCGTCGCCGCCGAGATTGCGATCTCGCTCGTGCTGCTCGTCGGCGCCGGTCTGCTGGTGCGCAGCTTCTGGAGCATGCTGCAGGTGAATCCCGGACTCGATCCGGCGCACGTCGGCTTCGCGCAGATCTGGATTCCGGTTCCGAACGATCCGTCGAAGAATCCCTACGCCAAGCCCGCGCAGCGCAGCGCGTACGTCAACGAGGTGCTGCGCCGCGTTCGCGCGCTGCCGGGCGTCGAATCGGTCGGGATGAGCTCCAGCAATCGGACGCCGTTCAGCGGCTCGGGCGTGACCCAGCGGTACACGTTCGTCGGCGAATCGAGCGCGCCGGCCGACGTCCGTCGTGCGCAATTCCAGGTGGCGAGCCCGGACTATTTCGCGACGCTGAAATCTCCGATTCTCAGCGGCCGCGCGTTCACCGATGCCGACATCGCCGGGACGGAGCCGGTCGTGATCGTCAACGAGACGCTCGCGAAGACGCAGTCTCCCGGCCAGGATCCGGTCGGCCGCAGCCTCTCGCTCGGCCGCCAGTCGGCCCGGATCGTCGGCGTCGTCGCCGACATTCACGATGACGGGCTCGACGTGCCCGTGTCGGCGAGGGTCTATTTCCCCCTGCTTCAGCGCTCGAGCAACGCGCTGACGGTCTTCTATCGATCGAACACGGATCCCGCGTCGCTGAACACAACCATCGAGCGCGCGATTCACGAGATCGATCCGACGCTGCCGGTATTCGGGCAGAACACGATGGAGAACCTGCTCGCCGACTCGATGGTGCGCCGCCGCGTCGTGCTGGCGCTGATGAGCGCGTTCGCGGCGGTAGCGCTGCTGCTGGCGGCGATCGGCACGTACGGCGTGATGAGTGTGGCGGCCAGTCAGCGCGTGCGCGAGATCGGCATTCGCATGGCGCTCGGCGCGCAGCGCCGCGACATCGAGCGGCTGATGGTGCGTCCGGGCCTGGTCCTCGCGGCGGCCGGCGTCGCGGCCGGCGCTGTCAGCGCCGCGTTCCTCGCGCGGTTGATGAGCGCCGTCCTGTTCGCGGTCGCGCCCACCGACGCGATGACGTACGCATCGGTTTCGCTGCTGCTCATCCTCGTCGCGCTGGCGGCATGCTACGTGCCCGCGCGGCGAGCCACGAAGCAGGATCCGCTTGTTGCGCTGCGAACCGAATAGAGATCAATCACCAATCCCAATCGGAAATCCCCTATCTCCAATCGGAAATCCCCTATCACTTATCCGCAATCCCGGATCCTTGGATCGCATCGAATCATGATTCCGATTCCGGGTTGCGGATTGAGCGATTCGAAGATCGGGAATTGGGGATTGGGGATTGGGGATTGGGCTCTACTCCGTCACCCAGAGCAGCACGGCGAATAGAACGACCGTCACCGTGACGACGTGCTCGAGCCACTTGTGGCCTTTGAAGACGGCGATGCGAACGCCGGCGACGCCGCCGAGCAGATTGCCGAGTCCCAGAACGATTCCGGCAGGCCAATCGACGTGACCGGTTCCGGCGAAGACGATCAGCGACAGCAGAGTCAAGAGCATGATCGTGAACACCTTGACCGCGTTGCCGCGTACCATGTCGAGGCCCGCGAGCGACGTCATCGCGATCGCGAGGAACCCGACGCCCGCCTGCAGAAACCCGCCGTAGACTCCGGTGAAGAAGAATCCGACGATCATCGTCCAGTGCCAGGGGTGCTGCGGCTCCGCGCGCGGCGCGGCTCGGATCGATCGGTGCAGCAACGTGCCGAACGTCATGCCCAGCATCACGAGCGACAGGATTCGCCTGAACGCGATGTCCGGCACACTGAGAGCCGCCCAGGCGCCGAGCCCGGCGCCCACGACCGTCGGAACGCTCACGGCGAGCGCCCATCGAACCGGCAGCACCTGGTGACGATGAAAGCCGAGCGCCGCGCTCACGTTCTGGGCGAGCACGCCGACCCGGTTCGTACCGTTGGCGATGCCGGCTGGAAGGCCCAGAAAGATCAGCAGCGGGAGCGTCAGAAACGAGCCTCCGCCCGCAAGGACGTTGATGACGGCGGCAATGAAACCGACGAGAAAAAGGGCAATGAACCCGAGCCAGGACACGGTGTGAGCTTATTCAACCTTAGTCGTGGGCTCACGTCTAACTTCTGAATGACGCGAACCATCAGCATGAGTGCGCTCACTGCCTGTCTGGCATTGCTGGGCGTCGGACTGCGCAGCCAGAACACTCCCGAGGCTTCGCATGTGTTCGACCTGATCCACGTGGGCGTGGATCTCACGATTCATTACCCGGATCGCACCTTCGAGGGAGTTGCAACCAACACGGTGCGCCTTGCGCAGCGCACCGCTTCCATGACTCTCCACTCCGGAAAGAATCTCGAGGTGCACTCGTGCGAGGTCGACGGCGGCAACGCGGCCTGCACGCGCGACGGAGATCGGCTCACCGTCACACCGCCTGGCGGATTTGTGGGAGGGCGTACGACCGATGTGATCGTACGGTATTCGGACCACAACCGCGTATCGAATTCAGGATTCCATTGGGTGCGCCCGACCTGGCCGGAAGCGCATCACGAGGGGTTCTGGACCAGTGGAGGCGCCGCGCAGGCTCGCCTCTGGCTGCCCACGTGGGATGAGCCGGATGATTTCGCGTCGACCGACGAAGTCGTGCACGTCCCCGCCGAATGGTACGTCGTTGGAAACGGAAAGCTCGTCTCCGATCGGCTCAGCGACGATAAAGCAATCCGAACCTTTCATTGGTCCATGCCGCAGCCTCATGCGACGTACCTGAACTCGCTGTCCGGCAGCCGGTTCGATCTGGCTCGGGACACATGGAACAACGTGCCCCTCCTCTACGCGGTGCCGGCAGGCAAGAAGGAACTGATCCGCGACTCGTTCGCCAACACTCCGGACCTGCTGGATTTCTTTTCCACGCGCCTGCGCATGCCCTATCCGTGGCCTGGGTATTCTCAGACTGCCGTCTACGACTACGGAGGGGCACAGGAAAATGTCAGCGCGATTACGCTCGGAGAACGAAATCTGCAGGACGGCCGGGTTGCGCCGTGGCCGTTGACCTGGCTCACGGCTCACGAGCTCGCGCATCAGTGGTTCGGAGACCTTGTGACCTGCCGAGACTGGGGGCATCTCTGGCTGAACGAAGGTCTCGCGATGTTCTTTCAGGCGCTCTACTTCGAACATGCCCGGGGAGAGGCCGCGTATCAACACGCGGTAGCCACGATGAGCGATCTGTATTTTACGGACAACCGCAGGCACAAACAGGCGCTCGTATCCGCGGAACATCCGGACTACGGTGCGATGGACAACGACACGACGTACGCGAAGGGCGCGCTGGTAGCCCACATGCTGCGTCGCAAGCTGGGTGACGAGAAGTTCTTCGGCGGACTGAACCGATACCTGACGAAATTCCAGTTCCAACCTGTCGTCACACGCGACCTCATGATCGCGCTCACGGAAAGCAGCGCAGTGGATCTCGAATCATTCTTTCAACAGTGGGTCTACCGACCTGGGCATCCCGTTCTGGAGTATTCGTGGCACTGGGATGCCCCCGCGCACGAAGTCGCGCTCATGGTGAAGCAGGTTCAGGACACGTCGGATGGCACTCCCGTTTTCGAGATAGACGCGGACCTCGCGATCTTTTCTGACGGTGGTGTTCAGAAACATCCGCTGACGATCCGTCACGCTGCGGAAGCCGTCCGCTTCCCCGCGCCGGTCGAGCCCGTGGCGATCCTGCTGGATCCCGACCACACGTTCATCCGCGAAATCCGCCCACCGGCCTGGTCGACCGAAGCGCTCATCGCGCTGCTGAGGTTTGCGCCGGATGCGGCCGATCGCGAGATGGCGTTGGATCACCTTCTCGACGGCGAGCCTGGGGACGCCGTCGTCCGCACCGTGACCGAATTGTTGACAGCCGACCGCGGCGAGTTTCCGGTCTTTCGCTCCTCGATCAGGCTCGCCGAATTGAGGCGGGAGAGTCTCCGTCCTTTCTTCCGGCAGGAACTGCGCCATGCGAATTACGTTCGCCGTGCACAGGCTGTGACGGCGCTGGGCAAGCTCGAACCGACCCCGGCGGATATGGCCGCTCTCCGCGCGCTCGTGAACGATCGGCAGCCATACGCCGTGATCCGCGCGTCCCTCGCCGTTCTGCGGCACTGGGATGCCGCAGCCAACCAGGACATTTTCAAATCGGCGACGAGACTCGCTTCGCCGCACAACGCAATCAAGACGCTCGCGTACGACGCGCTTCAACCAGCCGAAACCGTCGACCGCTCGCCCGCAATGACGGTCCTCTTGAGAGAGTTCCTCCAGGATGTGGCGACAGGCAACAAGGATTCGCCTCGCATGACGCCCGGCGTCTCGGACGAAGCAATCCCGAGAAGGACGGCCACCGTTTCCGGATGGTTGAAAGAGCTGAAGTCGTTTTCGCCCATGGCCGAGGAAGCGACTGATTCTTCGAGGCGACGCGCGATGTACTACAAGCTGATGACAGGAGCGCAGACGATTTACACGACGTTTGTGGTGCTGCCGGACGGCCGCGTCGGATATTTCGACTTCACCAGAGACTGAACGCGGACGCAGAGTCCATTAGTATGATGATGGAACGGACCTCCGCTGATGCCTCCCACTGGTTTGCGAATCAAATTACCCGAGCGCTGCCCGAGCTGCGGGCTGACGACAAGCGTGGCTCCTGACGTGGCGATGGAGTCGGACTCGATTGTCCTGACCTGGACGTGCAGCACGTGCCACCGCAGGTGGCCGATCACACCAGACGCCGTGATTCCGACGGAACGGCGCCGCAGCGATGGCGACCGGCGTCGCTCAACCAGGAAGGATCGCCGCGATCGGAGGGACAAGAGGTGACGACTATCTTTCCGGATAGCCGCGCTATCCAAAGGGGATGACGCTCTATCGGCTGCCGCATCTCCACCCCTGAAATCCCCACAGATTTTCGGTCTTGTCCCGCGCGGCGAGACGGCATCTCCCTTGCGTTTCTCCCCGGCACAGGACCAGATGACCAAGGAGATCAAGCTACCGCCGCTGCGGACTGCGCAACTGGGGTACGTCAGCGCCATAGAGATCGAGGGGCCGCGCGGCAGCCTCGCCGGGACTGTGCTTCGCGGTCGCGGCGGCGACGCCATCGGTATCCTCGATGGCATTTTGATCGAGCCCTCCGCGAGGAGAATCGCGTTTCTCGTGGTCCAGACCTTCCACGAGAATGCCGCGTGCCAGTATTTGCTGCCGGTGCATGCCGTCCTTCCGCGGATGGAAGCTGCTCGTCACGCGCTGTTCGTCGACATCGACGAGGACGAGATGGTCGAGTACCACCGGTTGGCGCATCACGGATTTCCGGACTTGTCCCACGCTGATCTGATCTCCGCGCTCCGACAGGAGCCCGTCACGCGCGACTGGATCGCGCACTGCGGCATCGGCACGTTCTGCTGAGCTTGTACGGCTGAGGCTGACCTTGCGACAACCTCGTGGATGCGCCAGAATCCACAGGCACCCGTCGCATGGGTTCACCCGACTTACATTCCGCGGATAGTCCCCGTCTGCTCGCCATCGCTGGACCACTGTGCGGTGACGTCATTCCGGTCGACGGTGAAGGGCTGACCATCGGGCGGGATCCGTCCAATGGGATCGCGCTTGCCGATCTGTCGCTCTCGCGGCGTCACTGCGCGATCTCGGCGACGCCGGAGCCGCGCGTACGCGATCTGGGGAGCTCCAACGGCACGTTCGTGAATGGCATGCAGGTCTCCGATCACGTTCTGAGTGACGGCGATCGTGTTCAGGTCGGGGAATCGATCTTCCTCTTCGTGTGCAATCCGGCGCCGGTGCCGGTTGTCCTGACCGAAGAGCAACCGGGACCCGCTACGGTCCGGCTCCGCGTCGAGGATGCGCGCTATCTCCAACAGGATTCGCACGCCGTATCTCGTAGCTCTGCGCGCCGTGAGCAGGCTCTGCATGCGCTGTTGAGGATCGCCACCTCTTTGAATACGGCGCGCAGCGAAACGGACATCCATCGGCTGCTGCTCGAGCGGCTATCCGAAACTCTGCCCGCCGATGACCTGGCGATCGTGGCAGTCGACGCGGGCGTCCCTTCGGTGGTGCAGGCACGCGAGAGGGCAGGCGGGACGGTGTCGGTGAACTCCGCCGTCGTACGCCAGGCCCTCACCGAACAGGTAGCGGTGCTGACGCCCGACACTCCCAGCGTCCTCTGCGCCCCGATCGCAAGACCCGGGCGGCTCTTCGGCGCGATCTATCTGTCCGCTTCGGCGCCTGGCGCATTCGACGACGAGCATCTGCAGTTGGTGGCGGGCATCGCCGGCGTGACAGCGATCGCGATCGAGAACGCGCGGCGGCTCGCGTGGCTCGAAACCGAGACCGAACGCCTCCAGTCTGCGCTGGTAGTCGACCACAACCTCGTGGGGTGCAGCGCGCGGATGGCGCGGGTGTATGACTTCGTCGGAAAAGTCGCGCGGATGGATCTCGCCGTGCTCGTGACAGGAGAAACGGGCACCGGCAAGGAGCTGGTCGCACGCGCGATTCACGCAAACAGCCAGCGCGCGAAGGGCCCATTCGTGGCGATCAACTGCGCGGCGCTGACCGAGAGCCTGCTCGAGAGCGAGCTGTTCGGACACGAACGGGGCGCGTTCACCGGAGCGATCGCGCAGAAGAAAGGAAAACTCGAGCTGGCCGACGGCGGGACAGTGTTCCTCGATGAAATCGGCGAGCTCGCGCCGTCCCTGCAGAGCAAGCTGCTGCGCGTCCTTCAGGAGCATGAATTCGAGCGCGTCGGCGGTACTCGGGCCGTTCGCGTGAACGTGCGGCTGATCTCGGCGACCAACCGCGTCTTGTCGGACGAAGTTGCGACGCACCGCTTCCGCGCGGATCTGTACCATCGGCTCAACGTGGCGTCGATTGAGATGCCGCCGCTTCGCGAGCGGCGGGATGACATCCCCGTGCTGGCGCAGCATTTCCTCTCGCGGTTCGCGCCCGAGGCGAACCGGCCGATCGAAGGGTTCTCCGACGCGGCGCTCCGGTGCCTGATCGAGTACGACTGGCCGGGCAACGTCCGCGAGCTGGAAAACGCCGTGCATCAGGCGATCGCGCTCGGCTCGTCGCCGACGATCGAGCGCGATGACCTGCCCGAACCGCTGCTCGAAGGAGCTGTCCCCGCAGGCGGCAGCGCGTCGCGCCTGCACGATGCGGTACGCGAGACGAAGAAGCGCGCCATCCAGGAGGCGTTCCGTGAGGGACGCCGCAGCTATGTCGAGGCGGCCCGCATCCTCGGCGTGCATCCGAACTACCTGCACCGGCTGATTCGCACTCTCGATCTCAAGCAGGCGCTCGAAGAGGACCGCTGATGCCGCTGGCCGCTGGCGCGCGCCTCGGACCCTATCAGATACAGGCGCTCGTCGGCCGCGG
>Ga0075434_100005041_pt1 | contig 11996 bp, 9 predicted proteins | sample RhiMethybrSRZTD3_FD_75298 | JGI IMG/M metagenome (GOLD analysis project Ga0075434, IMG submission 75298) | Populus rhizosphere microbial communities from Tennessee, USA - Rhizosphere MetaG P. TD hybrid SRZTD3 | ecosystem: Host-associated > Plants > Roots > Rhizosphere > Soil | place: USA... | reverse complement strand
CCGACATCACTCGCCAATCGCGGCATCGGCATCGACGAAGTTGCCACGGCAATCGGGCAGCAGAACGTGAGTCTGCCCACAGGCACTCTCTGGGGTCCGAACAAGGCGTCGACCATCAGAGCCAACGGTCAGCTGCAGAACGCCGCCGAATTCCGGCAGATGGTAGTGGCTTACCGGAACGGCGCGCCTGTCCATCTCGACGAGCTGGGTCAGGTGCTGGACGATGTCGAGAACAACAAGACCGCCAGCTGGTTCAATGGCGACCGCGCGATCGTGCTGGCGGTTCAGCGGCAGCCCGGAACCAACACCGTCGCCGTTGCGCAGGGCGTGAAGACTCTGGTCGAGAGGCTGCGCACCCAGATCCCTCCCACAGTGCAGATCCAGACGCTGTATGACCGATCAGTCGCGATTGAGGAATCTGTTCACGACGTGAAGTTCACGCTGATGCTCACGCTGTTCCTGGTGATCATGGTGATCTTCCTTTTCCTGCGGAATGTCTCGGCGACGATCATCCCCAGCCTCGCGCTGCCGATGTCGCTGATTGGCACCTTCGCGGTGATGTATCTGTTCGGCTACTCGCTCGACAACCTGTCGCTGATGGCGCTGACGCTGGCGGTCGGCTTCGTAGTCGACGACGCGATCGTGATGCTGGAGAACATCGTTCGCCACATGGAAATGGGCAAAGACCCGCTGAAAGCGGCGTATGAAGGATCCGACGAAGTCGCGTTCACAATTCTGGCGATGACGATCTCGTTGACTGCCGTCTTCATTCCCCTCCTATTCATGGGAGGAATCCTCGGCAGGCTATTTCACGAGTTTGCAGTAACAATCGGCACCGCCATCCTGGTATCTGGTTTCGTGTCGCTGACGCTGACGCCGATGCTGTCGAGTCGCTTTCTCAAGCCGCCGTCGCACCAGCACGGACCACTATTCAACGCGTCGGAGCGAATCTATCAGCGCGTTGTTGGTCGCTATGAATCGAGCTTGAATTGGGTGATGGACCACCGCTTTGCGGCGCTGATGTTCTCACTGGCGGTACTCGTTGGGACAGTAGTGCTCTTCAAGATCGTGCCGACGGGCTTCATCCCGACGCAGGACAACGGGCAGATCATCGCCACGACCGAAGCTGCGCAGGGGACCTCGTTTCAGGAGATGGTCAAGAAGCAACAGCAGGCGGCCGCGATCGTGGCGCAGAGTCCGTACATATCCGGCTTCATGTCGTCCGCCGGCGGCGGGTTTGGCTCGAGCAACAATCAGGGACGCCTTTTCCTCGGCTTGAAACCACGGAGTGAGCGACCGAGCGCGGACGACATCGTCAACGAGCTGCGTCCGAAGCTCTCGGGCATTCCCGGTCTGAACGTGTTCATGCAGGTTCCGCCGGCCATTCAGATCGGCGGACGCTCGGCCAAGAGTCAGTACCAGTTCACGTTGCAGAGTCCCGACATCGAGACTCTTGATTCGGCGGCCAAGCGGCTGGAAGCACGGATGCGAAACATTTCGCAGATCCAGGACGTCACCAGCGATCTTCAGATTGCGAATCCACAGGTTGTCGTCTCGATCGATCGTGACCGAGCGTCATCGCTCGGCGTGAACGCACAGCAGATCGAGACCGCGCTGTATGACGCCTATGGATCCAGACAGATCTCCACCATCTACACGCCCAACAATCAGTACAGTGTGGTAATGGAGCTGCTGCCGCAGTTTCAGCAGGACGTCAATGCGCTGCGAATGCTGTACGTGCGGTCCGAGCGCGGTGAGCTCGTTCCACTGAGCGCCGTGGCCACTCTTACGCAGAACGTAGGGCCACTCTCGATCACGCACTCGGGCCAGCTTCCTTCGGTGACCATTTCATTCAATACGCGCCCAGGAGTAGCCCTGGGCCAGGCGACGGCTGCCGTCGAGGCCGCTGCGTCACAGGTGGTTTCTTCTGACATCACGACGCAGTTCTCCGGAACCGCGCAAGCGTTCCAGGCCAGTCAACAAGGACTGTTGGCCCTGCTGATTCTGGCAGTCTTCGTCATCTACATGGTGCTGGGGATTCTGTACGAGAGCTTCATTCACCCGGCGACGATTCTCACCGGACTTCCCTTCGCTGCTTTTGGTGCGCTGCTCGCGTTGCTGATTTTCCGAATGCCGCTCGACGTCTACGGCTTCGTCGGATTGATATTGCTCGTCGGCATCGTGAAGAAGAACGCGATCATGATGATCGACTTCGCGCTGGAGGCCGAGCGCACCGAGCACATCGCGCCGGCGAAAGCGATCGTGCAGGCGGCTAGCGTCCGCTTCCGTCCGATCATGATGACGACCTTTGCCGCGCTAATGGCGACGCTGCCGATTGCGCTTGGCCGCGGTGCCGGCGCCGAAGCGCGTCGACCACTGGGTGTTGCGGTCGTTGGAGGCTTGGCGTTCTCGCAGCTCGTCACGCTCTACGTGACGCCGGTGTTCTACACATACTTCGACGAGCTACCGGAGCGGATGCGTTACTGGAGTCGGAGACTATACGCGCGCGCGAGAGGACACCCGGTGCCGGCGATCGGGCCGAGAGAGCAGCCCACGTCTAGAGTTGCCTAGCAGAAAGGCCAGCGCGCTACGCTGGCCTTTTCTGGTAGTGGCCTCTAAGTTCGCATCGCCTCTTTTGTTTACCATATGGCGAGCACTTCACTTCCGACCCGCTCCTTCGCCGACGGCGGCATCGAAGGGGAACGTGTAGGACCCTACCGGCTGCTCCGCGTTCTGGGCGAAGGCGGAATGGGCATCGTGTACGAGGCCGACCAGGTCGAGCCGGTTCGTCGGCGCGTGGCACTCAAGCTCCTCAAGATCGGCCTCGACACCAAAGCTTTCGTTGCGCGGTTCGAGGTCGAGCGCCAAGCCCTCGCGGTCATGAATCACCCCAGCATAGCGAGAGTGCTCGACGCCGGTACCGTCGGCACGCGTCCTTTCTATGTGATGGAGCTCGTTCCAGGAGTTCCCATCACGGATTTTTGCGACAATAACCGGCTGACTACCAAGCAGCGTTTGCGACTGTTTGAGGACGTTTGCGGCGCGGTGCAGCATGCTCACCAAAAAGGGATCATTCATCGCGACCTGAAGCCATCCAACGTTTTAGTCGCGTTCCAGGATGACCGCCCGATTCCAAAGGTGATCGATTTCGGAATTGCCAAGGCATTGGGCAGGGATCTCACGGAAAGAACGCTGATCACCGGTGTCGGCGAAGCGGTCGGGACGCCAGCGTACATGAGTCCCGAGCAGTGGAGCTCGGATCTGATGGACATCGACACTCGCGCCGATATTTATAGCCTGGGAGTCGTACTGTTTGAGCTGCTGGCCGGCCGTCTTCCTCACGACGCAGCGGAGCTGATGCGCGCTGGGAACGGCGCACCGTTTCTTCTCCAGAACTGGGCTACTCCTACTCCGAGCCACTCACTCAAGACCGCGGGCGAGACGATCGCTTCGATTGCATATCTCCGTCGCACGGACCCCGCCGGTTTGTTGAAGGAGATCCGCGGCGATCTCGACTGGATAACTCGCAAGTCCATCGAGCCGGACCGCGCCCAACGCTACGAAACCGCTCATGAATTAGCGCTCGACATCTCAAGGCATCTGCGCGCCGAGCCGATAATGGCTCGTCCGCCAAGTGCGCGCTATCGCGCAGGCCGATTTCTGGCGCGACATCGCGCGGGGGCCATTATCGGCGCACTTGCCGCAATAGGCGTAGCGGCGTTTACGCTTACGACCGCCGTTCAGGCACGGCGAATCAGACGTGAACGGGACATCGCATCCACTGAAGCGGCTAAGTCGAAAGCGCTGAACACCTTCCTTGAGAGAACGCTCCTCTCGCCAGATCCCATGGACGGGATCGGCCGTGACGCAACGATGGTCGAGGCTCTCGATTCAGCCACCGCTCGATTGGGCCATGAGGCAATCGCATCGCCGATGGTTGAAGCCTCCGTGAAAAGCGCGATTGGATGGGCGTATTTCAACCTTGGCGATTATTCAAAAGCGCAACCGCTCTTGAACTCCGCGCTTTCCATCAGACAAACCATCAATCCGCCCGACTCGAACGGACTCGCGGAGAGTCTGCTCCGCTCAGCACAGCTGGATGACAAGCTCGCCCGGTTTGCATCTGCTCAAAACAAGTTCTCTCAGGCTTTGGCCATACGCCGAAGAATCGATCGCGACACCGCAAGTGCACTCGCCAACGCACTCCTGGTTATCGGCGATTTCACGAGGGACCGTGGGGACTCCACACGCGCTCTTTCTCTATTTCGCGAGTCGGCCCGGGTTTACTCGGCGACAAAAGACAGCGCTGGATTAGCCGACGTCGACAGACAATTGGCTCTCCTGGAAGTTGCGGCCGGCGATCCTGAAACCGCAGAGCAACACCTGGCGGCAAGCCTCGCATACCACCGAAAGGTCCTCGGACGACATCCGTTGGTTGCCGAGGAGCTGACGATTCTCGCGTCAGTTTTGGCCGATTTACATCGAACGCGCGAAGCTGAAGCGGCGTACAACGAAGCCTTGTCGATCGGACGGGAAACACTGGGCCCGGAGCACGATAGAGTCGCGCAGACAATGAACAACCTTGGCGTTCTCCTGAGCAGCGAAGGAAGGTTTGACGAAGCGAAAGCGGTCTTGCGCGACGCGCTCCTCGCTGATGAGCGAAAGCTCGGAAAGAATAACCCTACCGTAGGCGCGGAAATGCTCAATCTCTCCAAAGCGATTTGTCGCGGTTCCTCGTCCTATCAAGAAGGTGAACAATGGGCCGCCGAGGCCATTGGTATCCTGGCTAGGCAACCTGGCCCAGCTTGGCCTGTGGCGCAGGCGAGAGTTATGCGCGGCGTGTGTTTGGCGCGCCTCGGCAGGTACGACGATGCCGAACGCGAGATAGGCGCTGGCATCGCTGGTTTGACCGCTGAACTTGGAGCGACGCACTGGCGCGTGGACTCTGCCCGGGTCCGGCTGCGTGAGGTGCAGGAATCTCGGAGCGCGCATCGAAGCGCCCGATAGGGAATGGCTGCGTAACGATCACGCAGGGGGCTTCAGCATCATCGCGATGTCTTCCGCTGAATCCTTGCACTGGAAGTAATTGTCCTTGCTGCCGATGAAGTGGATCGCGCGGTAGTTCCCGAAATCCTGGACGTACGCGACATTCTGAGCGTTGATCCACACGACGCGATCGTTGAGATCTTTCACATCGACCCATCTCATGTGTCTCCTGGCCAAAGGTGGATTAACTACAAAGAAAAACTAGGGCTAAGTCGAGGCTAACGTGCATCGTTCAAAGATCGGGCGTTTTTTGCTGGCGGCCGCCTCCCTGATCACAGCTCGTGCGATCTGCGCGCAGAATACGCCGGCCTCTGCGTCCGTATCTCCGCAAATGAGCGGCAAAGCGCATATTGCCGGCGTTGTCATCGACAGTCTGCACAGGCGATACCTGTCAGGCGCAAGGGTGGTGATCCGCGGAGTCGACATCACCCTCCAAACCGATTCCCTCGGCAACTTTGAAATCGATACGCTTCCGCCTGGTACCTATCAGGTTGGAGTCTTCCATCCTGTGCTCGATACGTTGGGTACTGGGATCGCCACGCGCCCATTTCATATCGGACCGGACAGCGCGACCTACATAGTGTTAGCCGTACCGTCAGCCGCGACCATCGTGAACGAGGTTTGTGGCGGCACCCACGACATCGGAGCTTCGGCTGTGATCGGGCACGTTGAAGATCCGGAGACTCTGCAGCCCGTGGCTAATGCTGAAGTCTCCGTGGCATGGATGGAACTTGTGGCTTCAAAGGAAGCCGGAGTTCGCCGTACACGGCGGTTGATCCGCGACACGACAGACAGCTTCGGTGCATTCAAGATCTGCGGTTTGCCAAGCTCACTGCAGGCGACGTTGCAGGCGCGCCACGGCGGCGTCGCGACGGCCGAGATTCCAATTGCGCTGGGCGACAGCCCCGTCGAGCTCATGTCTCGCAAGGTCCTGCTCACCGCTGCGGACTCCGCGGTGAAGAGTGGTACAGCCGCAGTCTCGGGTGTTGTCCGACTGGAGGGCACCCCGGTCGGATCGCCCAGCCGAGTGGAGCTGGTCGGCACCAACAGGATTGCGATGACGAATGAAAAGGGCGAGTTCCGGATGGAGAACCTTCCTCCCGGTAGCAGGTTGCTGCTAGCCCGTCATCTCGGGTTCGGGGCCGAAATTGTCCCGGTGGATCTGTCGTCACACGAAGCGAAAAGAGTGACGATCACCCTGGCCAAGTACATCTCTGTCATGGATCCAGTAGTCGTGACCGCACGCCGAACGGCCGCGCTCGAAAAAATTGGATTCGGGCCGCGCAGCAGAACGGGGATGGGTTATTACCTCGGGCCGGACCGCGTTGCTCGTATACACGCCGTGTACGTCACCGATATTCTGAGACAGGTCCCAAGTCTTAGGACGATACCCGGTCGTTACGGCGATATTGTGGTTCCCGGACGGGGATCCGGCGCGACATGCGTCCAGTATTACGTCGACGACATACTCTACACCGAAGGGATGCCCGGTGACGTCAATCAATTCCTGAATGGCATAGAGGTGGCCGCGGTCGAGGTGTATCAGCCAGAGTTCACTCCGGGCCGGTTTATGACGGCGGCCCCGTGCATGACGGTTGTTCTTTGGACCAACTTCAAAACGGGGAACTAAGAGTCCGACGGCCCGCTGCGTTCGTTAGAAAAAAAGAGCCGCGCAAAACGCGGCTCTTTTCGTCTCCACGTCTGTCGCGTCCATAGCCGCCACGACCGAATTGGACGCAATGCATACCCGGGACGAGACTCGAACTCGTAAGGCCAAAGGCCGCGGGATTTTGAGTCCCGTGCGTCTACCGATTCCGCCACCCGGGCAAGAAGAAGAAATTTAGCTGCGGCGGCGCCGTCGCAAAATAAGCAATGCAGCCACCCCGACGGCGAGGACAATGAGAATTCCGAAACTCACACGTGAGATGTAGTGCTCAAGCAGCGGCAGATCGCGGCCGAAATAGTATCCTAGCCAGCCGAACACGATCGCCCACACGATGCTGCCGAGCGTGTTGTAGGCCACGAACTTCGTGAAGGACATGCAGGCAGCACCGGCGATCAGCGCGGCCCAGGTGCGAAGCACCGCCACAAATCGTCCAAAAAGGATCGTCTTCGCGCCGTTGCGCTCGAAAAAGCCGTGCGCTTTATCGACGTGTGATTGTCGCACCCCGACGTAGCCGCCGTAACGGGTGACGAGTGGCAGTCCTCCTTTGATGCCAATCCAGTAGCCGAGTACTCCACCAACGATCGCACCCAGCGCAGCGACGGTTATCACACCAACGATCGAGACGTGGTGTCCGACTGAGGCATAAGCAGCCGCCGTCACCAACGCGATCTCACCCGGCAGCGGAATCCCCAGACTCTCGAGCATCACCAGCGACAGCACACCCGGGTAAGTGTACGTTTGCAGCAATCGCGTGAAATGGTGGGCGAAGTCGGGCATCGCGCGTGGTGAACGCAATAAAAACGCCCTCGACTGTTTCGTCGAGGGCGTTGCATTTCACGGTTCGCGCGTTTTAACGAATCTTCTTCACACCACGCTTAAACGCCCCATCGGGATTTCCCTTCGAGTTTTGCCGCGCGATTTCCTGTGCACGCCGACGGAATTGCGCCTGTAGCGCGACGTACTGTGCGCGCTGCACAGGAGTCATGAATCGCGCGAGATCTTTTTGCTCAGCCTCCACGATCGACACGCGCTGCTTTTGCAAGCTGATCGATTGATCGATCAGCGCACTGACGTGCTGTTGATTCGGCGTCGGCGAGGTAAGCTCGAGCCGAAGCTGCTGACGCGTATCGCGCTCGCTGGCGAGAAGCTGCATCATCTGCGGCGCGAATTTCGAATTGGATTGCTCGAGCTGCGTCATCTGCTGATCAGTGAGCCCGAGCCGTTGCTTCGTCACTGTGGCCATTCGTTGACGCAGCGCCTGCTCCAATGCAGGGCGCTGCGTGAGGGCGTTGTTGGCCTTTGCCGGCTGCGCGCCAGCAGCTACCGCGCCGATGAACGTTGCTGACAATACAAGGGCGAATGATCGCTGCACTCGACTAATCATGTTCATCGACCTTCGTTCGTGTCCACCGCGAGTATTGGCTCCGGCTCCGTATTCGGTAGCGCATCGAAATTGTCCATCTCGTCCATCAGCTGCTGAATATTGCCGTCGGAAAGCTCCTGTACATCGGCACCCAAAGACAATGCTGGCGTGTGTCGAACTTCGGGAAGCGCGACGCCGAGCCGGGGAGACGGCAAAGTCTCCGGCATGATCAGCGCCGGGCCGGAATCAATCGCCGCAAAGCGAGCATCGCCCGGGCTGGTCTGGCGACTCTTGAGCATTGCGCCACCACCGATCAGCACCGCACCGACGGTCGCAGCGACCAGCCACTGTACCACTCGAGTGCGCGGTGGCGCCTCTCTCGGCAGCGCCGGCATCCTGTAGGGCGGAATCTGCCGCACCACGCGATCCACATCGATCGACGGCTCGAACAGGGCAGCACCCTTCACGACGCGAATGATTCGCAGGTCTTCGCGGCAGCTCTCGCAGCCGGCGAGATGCTCCTCCACGTTCTGACGCGCAACGGCGGTCAATCTGCCGTGCTCCAGATCGGGAAGCAGCTCCTGAATCTCGCTATTCGTGCATTTATTCATTTCTCAACAACTCCTTTACCTTCTCGATCGCATTGTGGTAATGAACCCGGGCCGCGCCTTCAGTGCTGCCAACCACTTTCGCGATCTCCTTGTAAGACAATCCCTGTTGCACCCGCAACGTGAAGACCTCGCGCTGTGTCGGAGAAAGAGCGACCAACGATCGTCGAACTCTCTCCTGCGTTTCCTCAGCGATGAGCGAATCGAGCGCGCCGTATTCGCTGACGTTGTCCGACTCTTCAACGGGTACCGTTTCCCTGCTCCTTCGCTCAGCCCTCCGTCGATCGAGCATCAATCTCCGCTCGATGGTGAAGAGCCAGGTTCTCAACGTGCTTTCGCCCCGAAACGAATCGAGCGACGCGAAAGCCCTGACGAACGTGTCCTGTACCAACTCCTCGATTCCATCCCGCTCGCCCGAGCTGGCCGCGAACCGCGCCAATGCCTGCGAATGCCGACCAACCAGGCGCGTGGCCGCTCGAGAATCCCCGCGCTTCCAGCGCTCGATAAGCTCCAGATCGGTCTCTTCAGCTCGGTCTTCGGGCCCTGGAATCATGGAGCCTCATCTAGTAGACGCCCCGGAATACCCCTTGTTAAGGGCAATTGACCCGGCATTATCACATTCATAGCTTCGCGCACAGTGCCCAAAACTACTATCTCGGTGGAAGCTTGAGCCCAGCGCGCCGTAATCCTCCCGAGAAGATCTCGCACAGGGGAGCCCATCAGACGCTACCAGAGAATTCCGTTCCCGCATTCCTGCGGGCGATCGAGCTCGGGGCGGATGCAATCGAGCTCGACGTGCACGGTACCCGAGATGGAGCGCTGGTGGTCCATCACGATCCTGAGGTGAACGCCCCGGGAGCGCGCAGGCAGCAAATTGCGCAGCTGACCCTGGCGGAGCTGGACGCGTACAAGCTCCACGATGACGTCGAAATACCGACGCTTCCCGCCGTGCTTTCGGCAATTGGAACCGCCGCCTTCGTGTACGTGGAAATCAAAGCGCCCAGCATCGAGCCGCTTGTGACGCGCTGCATCCGCGAGTCGGATGCGCGCTGCGCGATCCATTCATTCGATCATCGAATTGTAAAAAACGTGAAAACAATTTTCCCTGCCCTCCGCGCCGGCATCCTGGAAGTTTCACGTCACATCGATCCGACGTTGTCCCTGACTGCAACCGGTGCGGAGGATTTGTGGCAGGATGTCAGCTTCATCGACGAAGAGCTCGTTGCGCGAGTACACTCCGTTAACGGACGCGTGATCGCGTGGACGGCGAACGATGCGAATCAGTGGGAAACCCTGAGCAGAATTGGCGTCGACGGAATCTGCACCGACCGCATCGCCGAGCTTGGGGCATTCAGCTGGTAACTGCGCTAGTTTATGGCGTCCAATTCTCCCGTTCGGAGGAAGAGTTCCACAATGAAAGCCTTGTTTTGTCTTCTGCTCGTTGGAGTTGCAGCCTGCGCATCCGCGCCAAGTCAAACGACACAGTCACCGACTCCTCGTGACACGACGAAGAATGAAGTCGGCCTTGGTGCGACATCGGTGCCGAATGCCGATCCATTTCCCAGCACCTACGTTCCGTTTCCCTCACGCACGACCGTCATCCGCAACGTCAACATCCTGACCGCGGCTGGCCCGCTGATCAGGAACGGCGCAATCCTGATGCAGAACGGAAAAATCGCGGCTGTTGGCGCGACGGTGAACGCGCCTGCCGACGCGCTGGTGATCGATGGTGCCGGTAAATACGTGACGCCCGGGATCATCGACGATCACTCGCACCTCGGTGTTTACGCGGCGCCGGGCGGGAACGCGCTCAGCGACGGCAACGAAGCGACGAATCCCACGACGCCGCAGGTATGGGCGGAGCACTCGGTGTGGCCGCAGGATCCGCAGTTCCCGCGCAACCTCGCCGGCGGTGTCACCACTCTGCAGGTGCTGCCCGGCTCCGCGAATCTGATCGGCGGCCGGAGCGTCGTGCTAAAAGTTGTCCCCGGCCGCACCGTACAGGCGATGAAGTTTCCCGGTGCCAAATACGGCCTCAAGATGGCGTGCGGCGAGAATCCAAAACGCGTTTACGGAAACCGAGGTGGGCCTTCGACTCGCATGGGAAACGTCGCCGGCTATCGTGCGGCGTGGATCCGCGCCGTCGACTACAGGAAGAAATGGGACAAGTGGAACGCCGACCACAAAGGCGATCCGCCGACACGTGACCTCGGCCTCGAGACTCTCGCGGAAGTTCTGCGCGGCAACATTCTCGTCCACAACCACTGCTATCGGTCGGACGAGATGGCGCAGATGATCGACATCGCCCATGAGTTCGGCTACAAGATTCGCTCTTTCCACCACGGCGTCGAAGCGTACAAGATCGCCGACCTGCTGGCGAAGGAAGGAATTAGCGCATCGATCTGGGCGGACTGGGGCAGCTTCAAGATGGAAGCGATGGACGCCGTCAAAGCGAACATGGCGCTCGTCGATCACGCCGGTGCGCGGGTGATCGTGCACTCGGACGACCCGTCGGGATCACAGCGGTTGAATCAGGAAGCGGCGAAGGCCATGGAAGCAGGAGCGGAAATCGGTTTGCCGGTGAGCGAAGAGACTGCTATCAAATGGCTGACCATCAATCCGGCGTGGGCGCTCGGTCTCGACGACAAGATCGGCTCGCTGGAATCAGGGAAGAATGCCGACGTCGTTCTTTGGACGGGCGATCCGTTCAGCGTTTACTCGAAGCCGGAAAAAGTCTGGATTGACGGCGCTCTGCTGTACGATCGCGCCGATCCGACCGAGCAGTGGCGTACTGATTTCGAGCTGGGCTTCGTACCGTTCAACCGGAACTAATCGATGAAATCATATAGAACGACCAGAGTCGCGCTCGCCGTCGCGTTCCTTGTGGCTAGCGCAGGCGCGAGCGCTCAAACTGTCGCCATCGTCGGCGGTAAAGTTTATCCGGTGAGCGGACCGCCCATCGAGAATGGTACAGTTGTCATCACCAACGGAAGAATCACAGCCGTCGGCACGAACGTTCCGGTTCCCGCCGGAGCCCAGCGCATCGATGCGACCGGCAAAACCGTCACGCCCGGCTTCGTCAATTCATCGACGCAGCTTGGCGTGCAGGAGATCGGGTTTGGCGGGCCCCCGGTTGACGCGAGCGCGCGCGGAAAAGACAACATCGCGGCAGCGTTTACGGTGTGGGAGGGACTCAATCCCAATTCGGTGCTCCTCGCACCCGCGCGGAAAGAAGGCATCACCAGCTTCGTCATTATTCCGACGGGCGGACTAATTGCGGGCCAGGCCGCGCTCGTCGATGTAGTGCCAGGCA
>Ga0075434_100005038_pt1 | contig 11997 bp, 13 predicted proteins | sample RhiMethybrSRZTD3_FD_75298 | JGI IMG/M metagenome (GOLD analysis project Ga0075434, IMG submission 75298) | Populus rhizosphere microbial communities from Tennessee, USA - Rhizosphere MetaG P. TD hybrid SRZTD3 | ecosystem: Host-associated > Plants > Roots > Rhizosphere > Soil | place: USA... | reverse complement strand
CTTTGGATCGAAGCCCAAAATCTGCGCAGCGTTGTCGCTCCGCTGCGACAAGTTGGTTCGGGCATTCCATTCAAAGGCCATCACTCCCCCGGCGGTCAGCGCCTCCTGAAGCCGCGTCTGACCCTCAAAGAGGGCGGCTTCGTGATGACGGCGCTCCGCGAAAAGCGAAGCAAGAACGAGTGCGCAGAGCGAGATGGCAAGGATGCTTGCCTGGGCGCCCAGAATGCGATGCTCGATCGGGATAGCGGGATCGCCGAGATAACCGATACCAAATGTGGTCATCCAGACTAACGTAAACGCAATGATGAAGGCGGCCGCAGCAGCGAAGATGGGGCGACAGCGTGCTGAAATCCACAATAACAATGGGAACAGCGCGGCGATGGGAACGACGATTCCCCAATGGCCCTGCGGCAGAAGAATTACAAATCCGCTTACCCAGCCCAGCGCCACAAGGGCTACGATGCCTTCGACAAGCTCCCTCCGTCGCGGCGGCTCCCGCGCTGCCGAAGCAAGTTCGATCATTAGCGGTGCGACCGTGAGGATTCCGAGCGCGTCGGAAGCGAACCAGTGTTGCCACGTTGCCAGAATCGGTGCGGTCGAGCTGTGGAAGTACAAGAACCCTGCCGTTCCGCCAATTCCCGAGATAGCGGCCGCGACGGTAGCCGCACCCAGCAAGCCCAGCACATGACTCAGGCGGTCGAGACTAAAAGCCGAACCGAAATATCGTTGGATCAGCCATCCGGCGAGCAGCGCTTCGCCGGCATTGCACACGGCGAAGACGATCGCGCCCATGAAAGTGCGGTCGCCCAACAAGTTGGCCACGATGGTCGCGACTGCGGCGCCAGCTGCCACCGTCAACCGCGAGCCCGGTCCAAGTGCGATCAGGGCGCCCGCGGCGATGCCTGAAGCCGGCCAGAACACGGCGACGCCATCAGGTTTGGTCAACAAAAGAAGACTTAGTCGAGCTGCAAGGAAGTAGGCAACTCCAATAAGGACAAATAGCCAAATTGAACTAGTCCACTGCTGTCTTGATCGACGAACGGAAGACAGGTGGCCATGAGCATGCGCCGATAGAGAGTCAAGCAAGTTGTCCCCTTTCGTTGCGTCGTTTCATGCTAGCACGATGCGCCCATGTAGGGCGCGCAGGTATCCGCGTTCTCAGGCTGGCCGATTTGTCCCAGATTTCCTGGCTTCTTTGCAAGCGTAGGCGACCCACGGTGCACGCACGCTTGATCTGCGATGCACTATCCCTTTCACACCGTTAATACATTTCGCGGTGCGTTGCGTGCTAGGAAAGAGGGCGAATTTTGCGCCCGCCCGGTAACGCGAATGGCATTCTCGCGTCGTGTCATGATTAGAGCGATAGCCGTTCGAATTCATCCCGCTGCTGAGGCGCGATCGCAACGTCGGTGTATGCCCAGCGATCGGGTGCAGCGACCGATTCATCGACGATCGCCGAAAACCGACGTCTAGTTCATCAAGGCCATTTTCGTCGCGTAAGCGCGTTACACATTGATTGGCGTGGGGCCTGAGCATTCATACGCTGCCGCAGCGGGTCACCAAATTCGGCCAATACCGTCGGGATCATAAGCGCGCTGCCCACCAGAATACCGTTCTAATGGGTGTCAAAAAGTTGGCCTCCGGTCCAACTCGATACGTTTACCCAACCCTTCGATATCCGCGTTCACGGACAACCGCACAGACCGATGCAGCCCTAACAAGACGCATGACTATTTCTCGCTCATGAAGACCGGAAACTAGCGTCGTTCGCAAAGTTGCTCTCGATCATGAAGTGACATCAAATCCGCGCCTGCAAAATCGTTCTGATAAAACGAAATTATTGGGAACAACGAATTTTCCGACTCCGCGGCGTGTTTGCTCTTGGGCCTCACTGCGCAAACAACCGGGACGAGCCCTTTGGCTTTCCTACTGTGATCACTTCTAAGGGTCCTTTGCCGACGAATTGGGAAGATCTGCAGTCTCAAATTAATATGGAACAGGCTGTTGCTCAATGCAGCGGCGGGCCGAACCCCTGCGCGTCGAGGGCAGCAACCAGATGTCGCGATCCTCAATCAAGGCAAACAGCACAATGCCATAGCCCGGATCGGCCACATCAATCGTGCAATCAATCTTGCGATACAAGGCCTCAGCAACCAAAGAACGGAAAACTGGACACCGCCGCTGCGCAAGGCACTGGAGATTGCAAGCAGTACTCAGTACTGAAATATGTCGCGCTCACCAATGTCGGGTTTGCCCGAGAGGATCTGCGCATTCGTGATCGTTATGGACAAGACCGTGCATAGACAGCACGCGGTAGTCGCGGTTCGCTATGCGGGACGCTGGCTAATTCTTGACAATCGGTCATCGATCCTCGTCGAGAGTTCCGATGTCGCCGCGCACTACATTCCGCTCGTTGTTCTTGATCAGCAGGGCGTCCGCGAATTTGTTGGCGCGCCAACGTTCGCGAACAAGGCAGCTAGCTTTTATCGGTAAATGATTGGCGCTCCATCCACTGCGAGCGGCTTCGGAAAGCAGGTGCGCTGAGACCGGAAGAGCTCCTTAACGTCGCCAGTTTGATCAACTGCATTCCAAAATCGGTACGATGCAAAAAGTCCCGGCGCGAAGTCCGGGACTTTTTCCGCGATTTCTTTTGCTAAGAAGCCAGACTTTGGCTAGGAATTTCCTTGGCTTTTTTTCGGTGACGGCAGCGACATAGTCTCATCGAACACGGTTTTGATAAGCGAATGATCGGTCAGATATTTATGATATTGAGTCACGACGGCTTTTGCCTCCTTTAGCGTAGCAAGCCTCCATTGGATCTCGAGATTCTCATTACCGGCGATACTTTCAACGATCCTGCGCTCTTCCACGAGCAGTTTGAACTCGCTTGGCTGATCGGCGTCCGCTCCGTTGCCGTCAAGATTGGTTGCGAAGTCGATGCGGCCGGTCGGGACCCAGTCCCGTTTGACGACGCCTTGGTAGGGCAATTTTTTTCGGCTCTTCCAGCTTTTCCAGCCTTCCGAATTTGTCACGTATGTGAGGGCATGAGCCATCTCTTTACTCCTTTCTCCGCTATCCAGGCGGAAGGGATCGGACGTGCACAGAAACTTGCAACGCTCTTAACGCCGGACCGGACTGAGCAGTTTCGTCTTTTGGCGAAAACACCCCTCAAAGACCCTGTTGGGTCGGTGGTATCGGAGGGTGGCCCGTGTTGCGAACTTCCTGTTGGCGTTGTTGTTCTTGACGAAGTGAACGCGCCGATGATGCGAAAACAACGCTGAAGGATTGGTCGAAGAAGTTGCTGCGACGTTAGCGTCGGTTCCATCTCTCATTGCCGCAGTGCAAGTCCACATCCGTTTTCAGGATCGATTCCCAGATACGCGCGATACCCGCGAGCGAAGCTCCGGCATTAAGGTTTCTTGCTTACGGTTAATTTGAAATCGAATTGAAACAAGGTGGCGCCACTTCTATTGTCCGGGCTCGAACGGTTGGTCCGCAATGCTGCGCACACCTGCAAGCAAGCATGACGTCGTTCTCCGGATACTCGGCCCGAAGCCGCGGCCTCCGTATGAGGAGGCTTGGCACATATGGACCGTGCTCATCCCAAGACGATCGATCACAAATCGACTCCTATGGGGCACAGTTTTGCGGCGTCGTGACGACGGCCGCTGGATCTACAAGGAATATCTGGGAAGCATTGAAGCGACTCAATACCGCGCGCGCTCATTGGAAAACATATAACGGCCGCTTCACAGCCGGTTTTTCTAGGGGGAAAGCATGAGGTTCGCCGCGATTGCCGCCTTAGTGTACTCGCCGTTCTGCCGGCGGATGCGTAGCAGCAACGTCCGTATGCGTCGCTGACGCCGACGTGCGACAATGACCGACGCTGCACCACTCTCAATGCAACTGCCCCGATGACGGCCACTCACGATAGTTGGCCCGAAATCAAAACTACCGCACCAATCCCTGCTGCCAGGCCTCAGTTGCGCCCGCTCGATGCCAACGGCAACAGCGCAGGTGGTCTTGTCATATCCCCCACAAGACAGGCGCGCGAGCTCGCGTTGGCGTCGCGCACGCCGCGCGTTTCCAGGGCCCAATGCTTATTTGGCGTGACCGCGAACCCTTTACGCGGTCAGACAGCAAACGTTAGGAGTTGGCTGAGGTTCCTCTGCCCTGATCCTGAGATGACCTCGGTGTCTGAACCAGCGTTTATTGGGCGATCAGTTCCGGTCGATATTCGAAATGCATGGTGTCGTAGTGGTACCAATAGCCGCCCCAGATAAAACCGTGCTTTTCAAAAATCCGCACGATTTTTATCGGGATTTGGTTTCGCCATACGGGTTCTTGCTCGCCTTTCGCCCACTGCCAATAATTCGTATACCGGATGTTGATATCGACTGCAGCGCCATACGCATGCATTGATTTCAGGTTAGTTCCGGCAATCTTCCGGCAATTGTACGTGCCAGCCAGAGGCTTCACGTATTTGATCAGATTACCAGGCAACTCATCGAGCTCTCGCGAAACGGCCTCAAGCGCGCTTGCGACACCGTTCACCGCCGTGATTGCTATGCTGCCTCCGGCGTGTTTGGGAAGCCAGGGGATTGTCCGCAAATTTTTGGCGACTTCGTTCTTGTTGCAGTCGCCATACATTGCGACGAAAAGCGGTTCGAAACGAACGCGGCCGGGGTCGACATTTATTGCTGGTTGTCCCGGTTCTGTTCCCAGCGGATATCGCGAATAAAACATGTCGTCGATATCAGGTTCTTCCAAGAGCTTTTCGAATGTCTTGTCGGTTCGACCATCCGAGATTTGAAACTTCACCCCGTTCCTTAAAATTAGGAAATCATTGTCGTGGCCGCGGATCTTGTCTGTATAAGCGCGCACAAGCCGGTCCATGGACTCTTTGATATTTTGCGGCGCTGCTCCGTATCGATCTTGGGCGTTTCCCGCGGCGCCCAAGAGCATGTTGATGATGAGTGCTATCGGTAAGACGAGTCGCTTCCCTTGCATCGGGCCGCCGGCCAGGCGAGCCCCCAGCAGTTCGTGAAAGGCGGCACGCTCAGCCAAACTCAAAGGATGTGACCCCAAAAATCCTCTCAATTGGCAAGTTTGGGGGGGCGCCGTAATACATACGAGCGCAACCAAAGACTTCCTTTAGACCCAACCCCGAGGCGAGTCGAATGCCGGCCTCGTTTGGCTCCGGTACATCGAGTTGCACTTGCTCGCCCGCGATATGCGCCATCAAGCTCGTGGCGAGACGTTCCGCAACGTCGGGCCGCCAAGCAAAAAGGGGGCCGATTTTGTAACCCATGCGCGCGGGACGAGCGACTCCATATCCGGCCAATTCACCTTTCTCGAACAGTCCCATGGCATGGGCGCCGGCCTGAAGCATCCAGCGTTGAAGAAACGAAGTTCGTGGTGCGGGGAAATACGAGCGATCGAACCGCTCGACAATCGCAAAGGTCGACGGATCAAGCCGTTGAACCTCGGCGTCCAGTGTTCCGTGCGCAATTCCTTGGAAACGAATGTCCTTATGAGCAAACCCAAATCCGCCTCGCTCGTAGAACGGCACCATCTCGAATACACCGTCCATTCCAATGGAAGCTCCAGGTGCCAAGCGAGCTTGCAGACGTTTAAGCCGATACGTCCACAATTGTCGGCCGAGACCCGCGCCACGCAGGTCGCGCCGGATAATGAACAGGCCCATGAAGCCAAAGAGTTCGTTGTAAGAGATTATTGTTCCGCCCCCCACCAGATCGTCGCCCTTGCGCAACGCGGTAAACGCGTCGCGATCGGTATCCCAGGCAATCGCGATGTCAGCCTTTCCGGGATTCCAGCCTTCATCGGCTGCCCAGTGGGCGAGGATATCGGCCTCGTCGCGACGCATTGGGCCGAGGGACAGATTTGCGGGAAGCATGTCTGCGCCGGTTCAGCTCATGAGTGCGACAAGGCGAGAAATGTTGATGCCAGTCACGAAATTATAAAGCCGAAACCACGACCTGTCGCGATATCCGCCCGCTGCCTGCGTTGCTCATTTTGACAAGGCTTCGACGGCTTAAATTCGGAACGTTCCATATTTGTTGCCTATGTTCGCCGCATCTTTGTAAGCCGCAGAATGATACGCGGCTACGGCCTGATCCAGGCTATTGAAAGAATTTATGACAATTCGCTTTGGCGGCTGGCCCTCGATGGTCGCGGTCTTGCCGCCACGGCAATCGCCTTGTAGCCGGTCCCACTTTTGCCGAGTGCTTTTATCGCAAGCGGAACGTATTCTTTTACGAAGGCGTCGTAATTCGTCACGTCAACCTCACCAACAACATAGGCCACTGGCTTTGTTTTTGCGTGAAGTCCTTCCGCGGCGGTTCCGCCGATTGCGACGCCGGCGAGTAGCGCAAGGACGATTCTATAATCCGTACTCATCATCGTTCCTTCCCATTTTTGGCTGACGAGACCAAAATTTGGCGCGCAGAAGTATTCTGAACCATTGCTGGAATGACCGTTATCGCCCGCGGCGAACCAATAGCGCTCATTTCAAATCGCTACCGAAGATCCGATTTGCGAGATTAAGCGTACATCGCAGCGACAACGGCGCGGTCCGCCAAGACCCAGGGGCGGACCTTGGCTTGTTACGGTGCCGGTGAAGCGTAAATATTCGCCGTCACACCCGAACATTCGTTGTCCTCCGGCCGAGATAGCGCGACCATATTGGAACTAAAATATTGTTCGCACACAGTGCATTCCCAGCGGAGGGTTGCGGGGCTACCATGGCTTGTCCGGGAGCGTGGGGGAGGAGGCGATGTTCGTAGTTTCCCGTGTGTCGGTTGCGCTGTCAGTTGCATGGGGGGTTGTTGCGTTCGCTTTCGCCCCGTGCTCGGCAGGCGAGTGGGCCACCAAGGATGACGCGGTTGCACTGGTGAAACAGGCCGCGGCGCTCATCAAGCAGCGTGGGCCGGAAAAGGCCTATCCAGAAATTTCAAACAGGACTGGACGGTTTCACGATCGGGATCTTTACATCACCGTCCTCGATTTCAACGGCAAGGTCCTCGCCCATGGCTTGAGGGGAGATCTCGTCGGCAGGAATCTCATCAAAGCCAAGGATCCTGACGGCAAATTGTATATCCAGGAGCGCGTCGAACTCGCTCGGGAGCAATCGGCTTTTTGGCAGAACTACAAGTGGTTGAACCCGGCCACCAAGGAAATCGAGCCCCAGGATGCGTATTGCGAGCGGTTGAACGATACTGCGGTCTGTGGCGCCGTCTATAGTTTCTGATCGGACGTGCGCGGCTGTCACGCAGAAGACAAAAGCTGACGGATCTGCTTCTGGCGCCCCGCCCTTATTGACCCTTGGTGGAAAATCTGTCGAAGAGGTTCTGCTGGTAACCGTTCGGCTCGCTGAAGCGATTATTTCGAGGTAGCGCTTCGGCCCGTGCCGCGCGCGCGGCGGACCCTATTTTCGGCAAAGCGGCCGATGCCGGCTGAGCGGCAAGCACGGCCGGCGATGTCATGTCGGACGCGGGTGCCGGGGCGTGCCGGGACGCCAGGGCTTTGGCAGACCGGAACGCTCGCTGGTGACGATCGGCGGTGGACCCGGGGGTCAGGGTCGCGTCCGCCACGAACAGCAATGGACGCAGTTTTTTATCCAAACGAAATGGCTGAGGACGAGCTTGCGTCCCAAATGAGTTACGCGAGCAACGCGCTTTGCGGTATTGCCTTTCACGAGGCCGGGCAGTGCCGTCGCGGCGCGGTACTTTGGCCTGACGGTTGTAGAGATCGAAATTCGCGACGACGCCAGCGGCAAGACTGACACGGTCGGCTCGGTCGACGACCTGCCGCTCATCGGCCGGATAGCCATTCATTGCGCCGGTCAGGGCTTCTCGAACTGTTTTCAAGTGCCGCAGTCCGATGCTTGCTTCCGGTGAACCCGTAGAGCTCAGCAAGCTTCTGGAAGGGCTGGCCGAAAACCACCGTCTTGAAGTTAGAAACGCTGGCTATCGCCGCGCCATTGAAATAATAAAAAGTAACGCGCCCGAGGTTGAACGGCTCGCCAGCCTTTTAATCGAGCAAAGACGAACAGGCGTAAGCGGAATTGTTTTAGGCAACAATGCTGCTGTCCTGAGCAAGTCCGTCTCAAATCTACTTCTTTTCCTCTAAACTTCTTCAGAACTTGTTGCGGGCGAATTGCGGATATCCGCGAGGCATTTTTTTGACGTCACTCATCGCAATAGGAACTTTCGACGCTGGAAATTACCGCCGGCGGGCCGTTCGGTTTTTCGTCAACGAGCGCAGGAATAGCTGGCGAGGGCCGTTATTGACTATATGGATGACGCACATGCGCGCAGCGTACGCATTACTCTGATTATTATCATCGTAGTGTTGGCCGCAATCTTGGGTTTGTCCTACTTCTGGTAAGGACTCTCACGCGTTGCGTTTATGAGTTTTAACAGATGTCGAGACGAAACGAATACAAATACGACTGTCCTGAGTTGCGGGCGGCCGCCGAAGCTCGGTCACACGCCGGGGGATAGACGCGGGGCGGGGTCTGCGAGACACGAGATGACGCGGTCGCCAAGTGACGGAAAGTCGCCACACAGCAGCCGCAGTTCCTCTCGCGCGCTCGCATTGCTCGAAAGAGAGCCAAAGCCCTCGGCAAGCTGCGTCGCCCCCTGATACCAGAGCGGACATTTGGTCGCACGCGCCTGCCGTCGATTCGAGCCCCGAGCAAGCAGGCGCGACGATCTGCTCAATTCAAGTTTTTTGCTCCGCCGCTAGCCTGACGTTGTTTCCAGCGTGGGAGCAATCGTCAATGCAGACAGCCTGGCTCTTGTTAGTCTATGCCTTGATCGTCGTGATCGGCGAGGCCATCGTCGTCGCAGTCGGTCTTGTATTTTGGGACCGCAAGTACCCCTCGCTGAGCGTGCCGGTTTCTATTGTGACGTATCTCGCCGTCTTCTTCCTCGGATGGAAGCTCGCCGTGCGCGTGACCGAGCCGAATCACGGCAAGCAGCTCCGGTCGTAAGCGAGACCGTCGTTTAAACGCATGACTGAGGAGGTCCCGCTAGGGCGCGGCCCTTAATGCCTTGCTTGTGGCCGGCACAACATCGACTATCGCGTTGGCAAATCCGGCGGCTCTCAGGTCGCTGCGAATCTGGTTTTCGTCGTGGTAGCCGTTGCGGGGTGCGGGCGAGAAACCGGGGAGGGTCGTCGGGAAAAATGGAAGCGAGAGCCTGCGTGACAGTATCGGCGAAATCGTTTTCCGAGATCTTGTCCCAGACCGTAAATATGAAATGACCGCCCGGTTTCAGAACCCGGCGCGCTTCCTTGTATCCCTGTACTTTGTCGGGAAAAAACATGACGCCGAACTGACACGCGACGACATCGAAGCTTTGGTTGCGGAACGGCAGCGCCTGCGCATCGGCCTGTTTCCATTCGATCCGATCACGATCTGCGCCAGAGTGTCCCGCCTTTGCATAATCAAGCATTGGCTGATTGAGGTCGGTTGCGACGATACGCGCGCCTGCAGGAAGCCGCGCCGCCATCGCGCGTGTCAGAACGCCGGTTCCTGCGGCTGTCCGCCCTGGTTCACGTGCGCTGCGACATTCACCGCATAAGGTTCGAATATCAGCGGGACCAGATATCGATCGTCGATTTCGGGGATCGATCCCGCGAAGAGCTTGTCACTGGCATCCACGAGACTGCTCCCGTCACGCTGACACCTCGGTGATACCACATTTGTAACGCGATTTGCGTTTCGGAAAAGTTCCCGCGCGGAACGATGACCCCGCATGGACGTTTTGCTCCAAGCACAAGTGGAGGCGATCATGCGTCGATATTTTGCGCTTTCGGTGGGTTCTGCCCTGGCCGCTGTGATGCTTGTTTCCGCCGCGGCGGCGGATACCTATTTCCGTCGTAACAATAACGGCAGCTGGACCAACGTCGAATACAACGACGGCGTTTGTAAGTACTACTACTCTCACAACTCCTACGACCAGGACCTAAAGATCAACCGGTATGGCGATTGCTCGCGCGTTGCGATCGGTCCCGACGGCAATCCTGCGCCGGTCATTCCCGGCCCGGTGGTGGTGAGACCGAGGCCGCTCGCCAGCGCGCCGCTTCGCTAGCGTTCGTGGCTGCCGCCGCGAGCTTGGCGTAGCGAGCACATGACTTCTCGTAAAACCCCGGGCGACAAGCCCGGGGTTTTTGATTGCAAAACGAATGGATTGGCATGGTCGCCTTTTGGCAGCGGGCGAATTCAAGTGCTCCGCCTTGCTGCAGCGCATGAGCGCCATGATTCTTTATTCACATCCGAATTGAAAAGTGGGCGGGGATGTGAGTGTAATTGCGGCTGTCAGGTTCGTGCTGACGTTTGTGGGGTGTCAGACAAGGAGGACGGCGATGAAAGCACTTGCCCTGGTGACGGCGTTCTTGATGACCTGCGGAAGCGCATACGCGGCGTCGTGCAAGGTGGAGGCGACAAACAAGAAGCTCGCGGGAGCTGCAATGACGAGTTTCATGAAGAAGTGCGAGACCGACGCAAAGTCGGCCTGCGACAAGTCGGCGGCAGAGAAGAAACTGGCCGGCGCGGCGAAGGACAGCTTCACCAAGAAATGCGTCACCGACGCCGTGGGCAGCTGAACAATCGGCGGGCCTTCGGGTTAAATCGCGGCTCGGGTCCGGCTTCCCGTCGACCCGAGCCGGCACGATGGGACAAGCCGGACCGTGACGGTCGGCGTAACGGCAGCGTAAACAAAACCTCATATGAGACGGAAAAAGCCCATTGCACTCGGTTCAAGTACAGCGGCGGGATTGATGCTCCTTGTGAGCCACGTTCTGCCGCACCGGCGCCATGAACGGACTGCATCACGGTCTCGCGGGAGGAATAGGAGAGCGCCAAACGGCGGCACGCGCTGCGCTCGCGCTTTGGAATGTATCAAAGAGCGGGCCGGCTAGGACGGCGTCCATATCTCTATTGTCAGACATAGCGGCCGATGCCGGTTGTTGCCCGATCAGCACGCCACGCCGAATTGTGATGAAGCTTTCCTTTCGGCGTATAGCCTAACCGGTTGAACTCTGTTAAAGCGCCGCCTTCTACGTGTCTATTCATGGAAAGGACTGTCATGTCGATTAAATTTGGTGCCTGCACAGCTTTCGCCGCCACGTTGCTCGGGCTCGCCTTAACAACGGCGCCCGCGCACGCCTATGTCGAGGTGGGCATGTTGAGCTGCCGAAGCGCGGGGCCGACCGGCTATATTGTCTTCTCGTCGCGTATTTTTGACTGTGTGTTTTCGCCTTCGAGCGGCGCGCCGCCGCAATTTTATCAGGCGAATATTTCGCGCTTCGGGGCGCAGATCGGCTTCACCAACGACGTCGCTCTGGCCTGGGCGGTGTTCGCGGCGACATCGCGGGTCGGGCAGGGCGCGCTCGCCGGCGGATATATCGGCGCTTCGGCGGGAGCCGCGATCGGCGTCGGCGCCGGCGCGAACGGCCTGGTCGGCGGTCTCGACAATTCGTTCGCCCTGCAGCCGATCAGCGTCGAGGGGCAGACGGGACTCAATGTCGTCGCCACCGTGACCGGCCTCGAGCTGCGTCCGGTGCAGCCCGTCCGTCCGCGTCACCATCGGCGTCACCGGCGCTAGCCGCTGTTGCGCCTCCGCTTCCGATCGGGACAATGCGACGCCGCCCGGCTTTTGCCGGGCGGTGCGCTTTGCTCTGGCCGGTCGTCTTGAAGTGCGGGGCGAGGAGAAAGTTCAAGTTTGACACGAAGATGAAGCTGCCCGCGTTGGCCAATGAATTTGCAGGCGAATACCGCCGTTCCCCTTTCCTCCTGCGTCACAATGACGGTCGACATGACCCGAGACCGCAGCCCGGCGTCTGCTAGGCTCGACGGGAGGCCAAATCTCCATGGACAGCTGGTGGTACTTTTTCGCCGTCGGATTCTTGGCGCAACTGGTCGACGGCACGCTCGGCATGGCCTATGGCGTCCTGTCGAACACCGCGTTG
>Ga0075434_100005033_pt1 | contig 12001 bp, 10 predicted proteins | sample RhiMethybrSRZTD3_FD_75298 | JGI IMG/M metagenome (GOLD analysis project Ga0075434, IMG submission 75298) | Populus rhizosphere microbial communities from Tennessee, USA - Rhizosphere MetaG P. TD hybrid SRZTD3 | ecosystem: Host-associated > Plants > Roots > Rhizosphere > Soil | place: USA... | reverse complement strand
ACTTTCCCCCGCTGCGCCCCGGCCAGGTGCGAGAATTCGATGGAGGAGGTTCCATGTGAGCAGCTCGTTCTGGCGCAATCCCTTCAAGTCCCTTTTCGCACCGACGAGGCGCGAGCAGTACGTGGAGCGCTACATCCTTCGCGAGCACCGGAAGGGGCGAGCGTTCGCCGAGATCCTCGAGGACCCGTACGTTCACGCGTGGTCGACTCCGGAGGAGCGGGCCAGACTGCTTACGCGGCCGACGCTGGTCGCGGCACTCGGCGAGGACGCGATCGCCGACCTCAAGGCTGCGATCGCTCGTACCAGCTCGTAGCGCAGCCAGATGGGGTGACGAGCCCATTGGCGCGCGCCCCGCTTCTCGGCACCCTGGTGAGTGAGCCGAGAGAAGGAGCGTCGATGGAAGACCGGGACCCAGAGCTGCAGGTGGCGCAGAAGCGCAGCCTCGTATGCGGGGGATGTGGCTACGGGATCTTGCGCGCGGCGCCGCCCGACCGGTGCCCGATGTGCCAGGCCGAGGACGCGTGGGTGGACGCGCGGCCGCTGTCCTTGACCCTCTTGACGGGGATGAGCATCACCGTCTAACCGGGGGGCCGCTCGTTCGTCGGTAATGACATGCAAGCTCGAGCTCTCGTACCGCTCGTGGCGGCGGTCCTTGCGGTCGCTGGATCCGCGTCCGCTCGCAGCTCGGGCCTGCACAGCGCCCATCCGTGCCCCGGTGCGAGCGGCTACACGTGCGCGACGCTCGACGTTCCACTCGACCGTGCGCATCCCGGACGAGGGACGCTGCACCTGCGGGTCGGCATGGGTGACAACGTGCACGCGCCGCACGGCGTGCTGCTCGTGCTCTCGGGCGGGCCGGGGCAGCCGGGGCTGCCGATCCTCCACGGGTACGTGGCCCGCGCGCTCTCGGCGGAGCGGCAGCAGTACCGCATCGTGGTGTTCGACCAGCGAGGCACGGGCGCCGGCGCGCTCAACTGCAAGGCGATGCAGCAGGAGATGGGGAGCTCGGACCTCACGCCGCCGAAGGCCTCGGCCGTCCGTGCTTGTGCCCGCAAGCTGGGTTCGCGGCGTCAGTTTTTCGGTACCGACGACACCGTCGCCGACATGGAGGATCTGCGCCAGGGGCTCGGCGTCGACACGTGGTCGCTCGACGGGATCTCGTACGGCACGTACGTCGGCGAGCGCTACGGGCTCGCGCATCCGTCGCACGTTTCGAAGCTCGTGCTCGACTCGGTCGTGCCGCAGGTGGGGGAGACCGACCTGGGCGTCTATGGGTTCGCGGCGGTGCGGCGTGTGCTCCAGTCCGTCTGCGGCACCGGCTGCCTGGCGGACATTGCGACCGTCGTGCGCCGCGACCACCTGGGGCCCAAGCTGTTCGACGCGCTGACGTTCGACAGCATCGCCGACCCGACCTACCGCAAGTTCTGGAATGTGCCCGCGGCGCTGCACGCAGCGGCGCGCGGCAACCGAAAGCGGCTCAACGCGTTCCTCGCAGCTGCGTCGCACTACCAGCGGTACCCCGCCTCCCTGCTCGACCAGGGCCTGCACGCGAGCACGCTCTGCGCCGACTGGCGCTATCCCTGGGGCAACTCGGCCGCGCCGCTAGCCGGCCGCGCCGCGAAGCTCCGCGCCGCAGTCGCCCGGATTCCAGCCAGGAAGCTCTATCCGTTCGATCGCCGGACGGCCTCGGGCAACGGGTTCGTCCAGCAATGCCTGCCGTGGACGCCGACGAGGCCGACGCCGGCGCCCCACGGCAAGCTCGGCGTTCGGGCGCTCCTCGTCCAGGGTGACCACGATCTGTCGACGCAGCTGGCCTGGGCCCGCCAGCAGCTCGCGCTGACGCCCCACGGGAAGCTGGTCGTCGTCCCGGGCGCAGGTCATTCGGTGCAGTCACGCGCCGTGAGCGACGTCGGCCGCAAAGCCGTCGCGCAGTTCCTGCTCGGCTCGTAGCTTCCCTCGTTCGGGTGAGAGGAAAGGCCGGAGCGGCGGCGCAGAGGTACACATGCTGGCCGCAATCGTCCTCGTCGCGCTGACGGCGCTCGCCGAGCGGCTCGATCTCGTCGCTGGACGGCGGACGCGCGTTTCCCTCTCCGGCCCGTTCCTCGTCGCCGCGGCCCTGGTCGGCGGCCCGCTGGTCGGCGCGTGCGCGGGCGCCGCGACCGAGCTCTTCACGCGAGACGTCCCGCGAAAGCGCGCCCTCTGCGCCTGCGCCGGTGCTCTACAGGGGCTCGCGGTCGGCCTGGTCGGAGAGCAGCTCTCGCAGAGCGGAGTGTCCGGCGCCGTGGTGGCCGCAGCGGTCGGTCTGGTGACGGGCTTCGCGTTCAATCCGAGGCTCGTGCTGCGTGCGCTCGGCCGCGGCGTCAAGCTGCGCTCCGAGCTCCGGGCGGCCTGGCGCGCGATCGCCGTCAGCTGGTTCCTGCCGGCGCCGCTGCTCGTCGCGTTCCTCTACCTCTTCGAGGCGACGCCCGGTCTCGCGCTCGCATTCGCCGCCGGCCTGCTCCTCGTCGCCGCCTGGGCGAACCGGTTCCGCCGCCGCCTGGAACGCGCCCTCGCGGCGGAACGGTCGCGCGCGCGGGTCGACGCCCTGACCGACGCGCCGAACCGTTACGCGCTCACGGAGGCGCTCACCTCCGAGCAGGCACGGATCAGGCGCGGCGGCCGGACGGCGGCGCTCTGCTTCCTCGACCTCGACCGCTTCAAGACGGTCAACGACACGTACGGCTACGCCGCCGGCGACCGGCTGCTCGTCGACGTCCATCACCGCCTGCGCAGCGAACTGCGCGCCAGCGACCTCGTCTTCCGGTGGGGTGGGGAGGAGTTCGTGGTGCTCGCGCCGCACGTGGACGCGGCCGAGCTCGCCGACTTCGCCGAGCGTCTCCGGCTGCGTCTCGCAACCCGGCCGTTCGCGATCGACGGGCGCCCGCGCACGATCACCGCCTCCGTCGGCGCCGTGCTCCTCGACGATGGGCGTGCTGCCCAGGACGCTCTCGAGGCCGCGAGCCGCCTGGTCAAGAAGGCGAAGGTGACTCGCAACACTGCCGCGATCGAGAGGGCTCGGGAGACCGCTGGAACCCTCGGCGTTCCCGGGTCGCAAGCGCGTAGACAAATTCTCCGGATCAGCTAGCGTCTCTGGCGCGGATGCGGCGCGGCAGGGGTCTGCCCTTGGGGAGCGCCGCCTGGCTACACAAACGAGAAGGGGAGATTCAATGAAAGCGATTCGTCTTGCGGCGTCCACCTCGGCCGTCCTGGTCGTGGCGCTGCTCTCGGTCACAGCGGCGTCCGGAAAGCCGCCTGGGCCGGCCATGAACGTGGCGTGCAGCCAGCAGGCGCTGGTGGATGCGATCAATGCCGCAAACACGGCCGGGGGTGGCACGCTCAACCTCGCCCACGGCTGCGACTACCAGCTGACGAGCAGCCCCGATGACACCGAGAACGGGCTGCCCGCGATCACGAGCTCGATCACGATCAACGGCAATAGCGCGACGATCGACGGGACCAATTCGTTCCGCGACCTCGAGGTCGACGGGCCGACCGGGAGTCTCTCCGCGCGCGACCTGACGATCACCGGCGGATCGGTCTCGGACTTCGGCGGCGGGATCGCGAACATCGGCGGCACGGTGTCGCTGGATCACACGCTCGTGACCGGCAACTCCGCGGCTTCGGCGGGCGGCGGCATCGCCAGCGCGTCGTTCTCCCCAGGGGTTCCGGCCAGCCTCACGCTCCGGAACAGTTGGGTGAACGACAACCAGCAGACCTCCGACGACCCGGATGTGGCGTTGGGCGGAGGCGGGATCCTCAACGTCGACGGCTTCCTGACGCTGGATCACACCCAGGTCAACGGGAACACGGCCGAGGGGTTCGTCGGCGGCGGAATCGCCAACGGCGACTACTTCAGCTTCTCGGACACCAGGAGCACTCTGACCGTCAAGCACAGCCAGGTGAACGGCAACTCCGCACCCAACGGCAACGGCGGAGGCATCCAGAATCTGCTGGGTACCGCCAGCCTCGACCACAGCACGGTCGACGGGAACACGTCGGTGAACGGCGGCGGCATCTCGAGCGGCAACGGCAACGGTGGGAGTGCCGGGCCGGCCACTCTGACCCTGAAGCACAGCGAGGTCAACGGCAACACGGCCACCGCGCCCCCGCCGGCTCCGGGCGAGGGCCCTCCGCTCACCGGCGGCGGGATCGCGAACGGCAGCATCGCCACCCTCGATCACAGCCAGGTGAACAACAACACCGCCAGCCACATCAGTGGCGCCGGGATCGTGAACCACGGGAGCATGACCCTGAAGCACTCCGAGGTGAACGGCAATACGGCGGCAGGCAGCGGCCAGGCTGCCTCCGGCGGAGGGATCGTCAACGTCGCGTCTCCCGACACCACGGACACCGGCGTCCTGATGCTCGATCACAGCAAGGTGAACGGCAACACGGCGGCCGGCAGCGGCGGTGGCATCGCCAACGGCATCGGCCAGATCCCCGGCGGTGACGTCACGCTCACGCACAGCGAGGTTCGGCACAACACCGCTGCGCACGGCGGTGGCATCTTCAACCACGGCGGCACGGTGACGTTGTCGGACTCCAAGGTGACCGACAACCAGGTGGACAACTGCGAGCCGACGGGCACCATCGCCGGCTGCACGAACTAACCAGCGCCAGCTCTCGGCTCGACAGGCAGGCCCGGCATCGCCGGGCCTGCTTCGTCTGGGCACTCGATTGAATAGTCAGTCAATTAAAGAACTAATTGTTGACTGATTAGTCAATCGAGTAAAGAGGTTAGAAAAGTGCAAAGGGGTGGTAAAAGCACGCGCTGCATTTCCCAGTCACCCATCCCCTCGGAGGAGGAACCGATGCCAGCAGGCAATCGGGGACCGCGGTCGTACCGGGCGCTGCTCGCGCTCGCGGCCGTGGGCTGCGCGGCGCTTCTCGGCGCAGGCAGTCCCGCGGCTCAGGCCAGCGGTGCTACCACCACGCTTTCGAACGACGTCGTCCATAACCTGAGCTACGCGACGCTGACCGGATCGGTGCCGGCGACGCAGACGGTGACGGTCGGCGTCTTTCTGTCGAACCCGAACCAGGCTGCAGAGGACGCGTACGTCAAGCAGCTCTATGACCCCTCGAGTCCGAACTACGCCAACTACCTCGATCCCGACACGTTCAACACGCAGTTCGGCGTTCCGGCGGCGAAGTTCCAGGCGGCCCAAGCATGGCTGCAGGGAGCCGGGCTGACTGTGACGCCGATCGAAGGCTCGACCCAATACGTGCTTGCCAGCGGCAGCGCCGCGCAGGTCGGGGCCGCGTTCGGCACGCCTCTCAACTACTACACCGCGAACGGCCGGAGCTTCTACGCGAACGCGCTGGCGCCGAAGGTGCCCGCGTCGCTCGGGGTCTCCTACGTGTACGGGCTGAACAACTTCAACAAGCTCTCGATTCCGCGCGTCCAGGCGAGCGGCCCGTGGACAACGGGCACGCAGGATGCGACGAGCGGCAACGTCCCAAAGACGGGGCTGCTCAGCATCCGGGACCTCTGGTCGATCTATGACGCGCCCTCGACGAACATGGGCAACGGCCAGTCGATGGCGATCTTCGGCTGGGGCGTCACCGATCCCGTGATCCCGGACCTGCGCTCCTTCGAGGCCGAGTGGAGCCTCCCGGGCGTGCCGATCTCCGTCAAGAGGTACGGCGACACCTCGACGCCCGACACCAGCGGCGACGGTGCGACCGTCGAGTGGGAGCTCGACACGCAGGCGTCGACGGGCATGGCGCCGAACGTCGCCTCGGAGACGCTCTATTTCGCGCACCACAACACCGACACCGACGTGCTCGCTTCGATGGTCGGTTGGGTTGCAGACAAGCACGGCCCGTTGCAGGGCAGCGCCTCGTACGGCGAGTGCGAGAACGTCGGCAACGCGAACGCGATCTTCGCCGACGGCATGCAGGTCCAGGGTGACAAGGTCCTCGAGCAGGCCGCAGCTGAGGGGCGGACACTCTTCTCGTCCACCGGCGACACCGGCTCGTCCTGTCCGATCATCGGCATCCCGGTGCTCGGCTCGCCGAACGGCGTCGCGTCGGAGCTCTATCCAGGGCTCAACTGGCCATCGGCCAGCCCGTGGGCGGTTGCCGTCGGCGGCACCGTGCTGCACGGCGACGGGAACACGCCTGAGAAGCGCCTCGACGAGACGGCCTGGGCGTACACCGGCGGCGGCAACTCGACGAGCGAGCCGGCCGGCAGCTACCAGGCGGGCGTCGCGAAGACGAACTGCACGTTCGACTCGGCTGGCAATCCGACGGCCACCGGTCCTCTCTGCCGCTCGACGCCGGACGTCGCCACGATCTCGGGCGACGTCGGGACGGGCAACGGCCTGGCCATCAACGACGACAACGGCGCGGACCAGCAGGGTGCAGGGACAAGCCTTTCCTCGCCGCTCTGGGTCGGCGTCTGGGCGCGGATCCAGGCGGCCGCGAAGAGCTCGAAGGGCCTCGGCTTCGCGAACTACGCGATCTACAAGCTCGCGCAGTCGTCCGGCGGCCGGGACTTCTACGACGTCACGGTCGGCAACAACCAGCCCTATCCGGCGACGCCGGGCTACGACAACACGACGGGCTGGGGAACGCCCGAGATCTCGCAGATCATGCAGGACCTCACCGGCCGCCTCACACCGGCACACAACACGACGCCGGCTCCGATCGTCACGAGCCCGTCGACGACGTGCGGAAGCCTCTTCACCGACCCGGCCGGGGACGACAACTACTCGTTCGGGGTCGGGGCCGGACAGGGCGCATCGCCGCAGCTAGACATCCTCAGCGGCCGCGCGTTCCTCTCGGCTGACGGGCAGACGCTGAGGACGATCATCACCGTCAACAACCTCTCGAGCGTCATCCCGACCGGGGGTGGCGAGAACGACTACCAGCTGACGTTCACGTACCAGGGGACGCAGTACTTCACGCAGCTCGCGGTCGAACAGGACGGGAGTGTGCTCGCCTGGGACGGTCAGCTGGTCAAGGTGTCCCTCGAAAACAAGTACCTGCAGGAGCACCTGGTCGCCGGCACGATCACGCCGGGACCGAACGGGACTGCCGAGGTCGACGCGCCGATCTCGGACTTCACCGGTCTGACCGCCGGCTCCACGCTCCTGCGGCCCAGCGCAGCGACCTACGTGCGCGAGGGCGTGAACCAGGGGCCGCTCGAGCCGGCCGACTCGGCCGGTCCGACCTATGACGACGTCCTAGGGGCCTGCACGTCATGAGGAAGCTCCTTACCCTCGCAGTGCTTGGGCTGATCGCCGCCGTCGCCGTCCCCTTCTCGGGGGCGGCGGCGACCGGGGGAGCCGGCGAGATGCTCAAGCCGTTCTGCACCACCGGCGCGTTCCGCTGCATGTCGGCCCTCCGTGTCGATCTCCCGGTTGTTCCCAACGCCGAGGCCGCCCACGGCGGGCTCGGTCCCGCCGACCTGCGCAAGGCATACAGCCTCGCGTCGGCGGCGGCGACCAACGGCCGCGGTCAGACCGTCGCGCTCGTCGACGCGTACGACGACCCCACGATCGAGGCGGACCTGGCGACGTATCGCTCGTACTACGGCCTCCCGCCGTGCACCACGGCGAACGGCTGCTTCAAGAAGGTGAACCAGGACGGTGAGCAGGGGAACTATCCGCTGGTCGCAAACCCGAGCTGGGAGCCGGAGATCGCGCTCGACGTCGAGATGGTGTCCGCGATCTGCCCGAACTGCCACATCCTGCTCGTCGAGGCGAACTCGGCCGACGAGGCGGTCGCCACCTCGAACCCGGTGCAGCACAGCGACCTCGGCGAAGCGGTCGACACGGCCGTCAACCTAGGCGCCACCGAGGTCTCGAACAGCTACGGGAGCGTCGGGCCTGAGCCGAACCAGACCTTCTTCGACCACTACTACAACCATCCCGGCGTCGCGATCACGGCCTCTTCGGGTGACCAGGACTACGGGACGATCTGGCCGGCAGCTTCGCCGTTCGTGACGTCGGTCGGAGGGACCGAGCTCGTCAAGGACGCGACGACGAAGCGTGGCTGGAGCGAGAGCGTCTGGGGAAGCCTGTTCCCGGGTGTCCTCCCGGACGAGGCGGAAGGAACCGGTAGCGGCTGCTCGATCTGGGAGCCGAAGCCGGCGTGGCAGCACGACGCCGGTTGTTCCGGTCGCACGGTCGCGGACGTCTCCGCGGTCGCCGACAACGTCGCGATCTACGACTCGTCGCCCGAGGTGGGCGGCTGGGGCGTGGTCGCCGGCACGAGCATCGCATCGCCCTTGATCGCGAGCGTCTACGCGCTCGCAGGGAACGCGAAGACGACCGTGTACGGCTCCTACCCGTACAGCCACCAGTCGAGCTTCAACGACATCACAGAGGGGTCGAACTTCACGCCGAGCTCGGTGTGCGGCTACCTCTGTACCGCCGAGCACGGCTACGACGGCCCCACGGGCCTCGGTACGCCGAACGGCATCGGCGGTTTCTAGCCTCCGAGGGGGAGCGAGAGGGCCGCACCTGCGGGTGTGGCCCTCTCGCTCGGAGGATCGATCGGCCCCAATGGCTGCGGCCGGGGCCGATCGCTGGCACCATGCGCGCGGATGAAGAGCATCGCCGTCCTCGCGCTCGCCGCCGTCGTCTCGGTCGCCGCCGCGACGACCCACGCCGCGACACCCGAGACCGGCGTCGCGCGGCTCACGGTCGCCCAGAAGCATGCGATCAAGGCGGCCGGCGAATGGCATCGCGGCTGCCCCGTTTGGCTGTCGGAGCTCCGCGTCCTCAGCTACCGCTACTACGGCTTCGACAAAGAGACGCACATCGGCCAGATCGTCGTCAACGCGAAGGTCGCGCACCCGCTGGCCAAGGTCTTCGCGAAGCTCTACCGCATGCGGTTCCCGATCCGGGACGGCGCCTTCTCGTCCGTCTACGGCCCGCACCCGTGGAAGAGCGGCGATGTCACGGCCTCCTTTGAGTGCCGCAACGCAGGCGCCTCGCCGTGCAGCAGCAGCACGACCACGCATCACTGGTCGAATCACGCGTTCGGCGAGGCGGTCGACCTCGACCCGCGCGAGAACCCGTACGTCGGCTGCGGGATGACGCGTGACAAGACGGCGGTCTCGTACATGAACCGGTCCCGGCACCGTCCCGGGATGGTCACGCCCGCGGTGCGCCAAGCTTTCGCCTCGATCGGCTGGGGCTGGGGTGGCGCGTGGCCCGGCTCCACGAAGGACTACATGCACTTCTCAATCAACGGTCACTAGCAGGAGGGCTTGATGAAGAAGGTTCTGCTCGTCGCGGCGCTGGCCGCCGCGATGGCTCTCGTGTCGGCTGCGTCTGCGTCTGCAGCGCGGATCAAGCTCTCGCTTATCCCGCTGCCGGCGGCCGCGCTCGGATCCTCGGCCCACGGGTTGGCGCTCTCACACGACTCGGGCGTCATCTCCAACGCCGCAGCGGCGAACGCCACCGCGGACGCGAGCCCTGGGACCTTCAAGAAGCTCGGTCGCATGACCGGCTACGCGCTCGACTACGGAAGCGCGTACAGCGGAGCCGCCGGGATCACCGACGTCCGCACCGCGATCGAGAAGTACAAGACCTCGGCCGCCGCCAAGCGCGGCCTCGCGTTCTGGCGGAAGGAAGACGCCCGGCTGGGCGCACTCGACAACCCGGCGTTCTCGATCGCCAACGCCTTCGTGAAGGTGCCGGCCGTCGGCAAGAAGCGCGTTGCCGATCTGGCGAGCTTCAGTGCCGCGAACATCGCGCCGGTGTCGACCCTCGACGAGCGGTTCACGGACGGGCGCTACGTTCTCGAGGTCACCGTCTCTGCCGGCACCGCCTCCGCGGCAAAGGGGCTCGCCCCGAAGCTCGCGAAGAAGCTCGACGCGCGGCTCCGGCTCGCCCTCAAGGGACGCCTGCATGGGAAGCCTGTGAAGCTGCCGCCGAAGCCGAAGGCGGGACCGCCTACCGGCGGCCCGGATCTTGCCGCGATGGCGCTACGCACGTCCGACCTCTCCGGCGCTGCGAGCCTCCTCGGCGAGGGATACGGCGTCGCCCCGACGGTCCTGGACTTCGTCGACCTGACGGCTTCGTCCGACTACAGCCTGCTCATGCTGCCGGCAGGGCCGTTCGAACTTCTCGGCCAGGAGATCGAGTGGTTCCCGACGGCGAACGCGGCCAGCTTCAACGCAGACTTCCTCAACGCGTTCTCGCTCTCGCAACCCGGGTCGACCGCCCTCGATCTCAGCAGCCTCGGCGACGGGGCGCAGGGGAGCGTCACCGAGGACTCGCAGCTCAGTAGCGGCACAATCGTGTTCTCGACCGGTCAGCTCTCGGAATTCCTCTTCATGGGCGCACCCCCGGGCGCGATCGACGGGAACGACGTCAAGAACGTCGCCCAGACCACCGCGAGCAAGATCGATGCCGTACTGGGCGGCTAGTACCCTCGTGTAATGCGTGTGAGAGCCCTGCTGGTGGCGTCACTTGCAGGGCTCTTGCTCGTGCCGGCTGCGTCCGCGAGCCGCGCACACGGCGTGAGGCTCGCGCTCGTGCCGCTGCCGAAGTCCGCGCTCGGGCCGGCGGCGCGTACGTTCTCGGTCGCTCACGACTCGGGCCCGGTCTCGAACGCGAGCGCCGCCTCCCACACTCCCGACGCGACGAAGGCGACGTTCAAAAAGATGGGCCGCCTGGGCGGATACGCACTCGAGTACGGCAACGCGTTCACCGGGGACGCGGGCATCACCGACGTGCGAACCAGCATCGAGCAGTACAAGACGCCGGCGGACGCCAGGCGGGCACTTGCCTTCTGGAAGAAGGAGGACGCCGCACTCAGTAAGCTCGACAACCCCAACTTCTCGGTCACCAGCCTCCCGGTGAAGGTGCCGGCTCCGGCCGGCGGAACGAGCCACTTCGCCTACCTGACGAGCTACAGCGCGGCGAACATCGCTCCCGTCTCGGGCATCGACGAGCAGATCGCCGACGGCCGCTACGTCCTCGGCGTCATCGTCACCGCCGGGACCGCGTCCGACGCCGTGGCGCTTGCGCCGAAGCTTGCAAAGAAGCTCGACGCCCGGTTCCGGCAAGCGCGCAGGGGACACCTGCACGCGAAGCCCGTGCGGCTGCCGAAGCTAAGGGCAGGACCGCCGCCGGGCGGGCCGGACCTCTCGATGCTGGCGCTCCGCAAGACCGACCTTGTCGGGAAGGTGAACGTGAGCAAGGCCTACGTCGTAGACCCGGCGGCGATCTCCGACTACAGCGTCTTCATGCTTCCGGCGGGCCCCTTTGATGCGCTCGACCAGGAGATCGAGTGGTTCCCGGTGGCGAACGAGGCGAGCTTCTTCGCGGATTTCGAGAACGCCGCCTTGCTGTCCCAGCAGGGGACCACGGCGCTCGACCTGAGCACTGTCGGCGACGGGGCGCAGGGAAGCGTCACCGTGGCATCCGACTTCAGCTTGGGCCAGGTTTTCCTCTCCACGGGCCGCCTCGCCCAATTCATCTTCATGGTCAGCGAGGGCTCGATGAGCCCTGACGCCGTCACGAGCGTTGCGCAGGCCGCCGCCAACAGGATCGACGCAGCCGGGCTCGGGACTAGCTAGTTACGCCCCGACGACCTGGACGAGCCAGCGCCGGTCGCGCTCGCGATCGAGCTCGATGAAGAGGACCCGCTGCCACGTCCCGAGCTGGAGCTCACCGTCGCGCACGGGCACCGACTCGCCGGCGGTGCCGAGCAGCATCGCCATGCAGTGCGAGTGGCCGTTGCCCTGGTCCATGTCCTCGGGACAGATGTTCTCGGTGCGGCGATCCCAGTCGTCGTGCGCGTAGTACGAGTCGTGCGGCACGAGCCTGCGGAGCAGGTCGCAGAAGTCCTCGAGGAAGCCGGTCTCCATCTCGTTCACGCGCACGCAGCACGTCGTGTGCGGCGAGTAGATGCAGGCGATGCCGTCGGCGACTCCGCTCTCCCGCACGGCTCGCTGGACGTCCTCTGTGATGTCGGTGACGGTGAGGCCGCCGGCGGTGCG
>Ga0075434_100005031_pt1 | contig 12002 bp, 13 predicted proteins | sample RhiMethybrSRZTD3_FD_75298 | JGI IMG/M metagenome (GOLD analysis project Ga0075434, IMG submission 75298) | Populus rhizosphere microbial communities from Tennessee, USA - Rhizosphere MetaG P. TD hybrid SRZTD3 | ecosystem: Host-associated > Plants > Roots > Rhizosphere > Soil | place: USA... | reverse complement strand
ACCAGAAGATCGCCATGTAGTTCGGATGCTTGTGCTCGCTCGCCATCGCTTCGACCCCCTACAGGAGGTACATGAAGGTGAACACCATGATCCAGACGAGGTCGACGAAGTGCCAGTACAGGCCGGCGATCTCGACCGCGTTGTAGCTCGCCGCTGGGTCCCGGCGCCGGGCGACGACCCGGAGGATCGAGAGCAGGTAGATGACGCCGCCGGTCACGTGCAGGCCGTGAAAGCCCGTCACCAGGAAGAACGACGTGCCGAAGAGCGAGGCGCCCCACGGGTTGCCGTTGATATGCAGGCCGCGATGGATCAGGTGCGTCCACTCGTAGGCCTGGAGGCTCACGAAGATCGCGCCGCCGAGCGCCGTATAGAAGAGATAATTCTGAGCGCGGCCCTTGTCCCCCTTGCCGAGCCACTCGAGCGCCTTCACCATCGTCACGCTCGAGCAGATGAGCAGGAAGGTCATCAGGGCGGTCAGGTTGATGCCGAGGACCTCGTACGGCGACGGCCAGTCGGCGCTGGTCGCCCGCATCGCGCCGTAGCCGGCGAGCAAGGTGCCGAAACCGACGGCGTCGCCCGCCAGGAAGATCCACATCCCGAGCTTTCCCCAGCTCTCTGGGGTGACCGGCGATTCGGCGGGCTCGACCGCCCCGTGTATCGCGGCTGCCTGACTCATGTCGTCTCCTTGATGATCTGAATGTCTTTCCTGGCGCCGAAGTAGGCGTGATACCCGAGGATGCCGGCGATCGCGACGATCAGACCGAACGGCAACAGGATGAGTCCGAGATAGGGCCAGTTGTACGACTGATCGCCGAACGGCGAGCTGATGCACGTCGCGCACGCCAGCGCCGCCCTCGGCGTCGCGATCGAAGCCAGCCCGGCCACCGCCATGATCTTCATACGACGTATACCGCCACGTAGAGAATCGGCCACAGCGCGACGACGAAGTGCCAGTAGATCGCGCACGCGCGCAAGGGGCCTGCCGGGCCGTCGAGGAAACGGTCGCGGGCGGCGAGCATCACGGTGACGCCGACCCAGACGACCGCCGCGACCACGTGCGCCGCGTGCGTTCCGATCACGGTATAGAACGTCGTCCCGTAGGCGCCCGATCCCATCGTGAGCCCGTAGCTGACGAGGCGAATCCACTCGTAGCCCTGCACGAGCAGGAACGCGGCGCCGAGCCCGCCGACGATCAGCAGGCGACGCACGAGCGCCCTCGAGTCGTGCCGTTCGAGCGCGCGGATCGCCGCCACCATGGCGACGCTCGAGGCGAGCAGGACCAGGGTGTTGACCCCGGTCACGCCGACCGGCAGGCGCGGCTGCAACGGAGGCGGCCACTGCGCGGCGCTCACCCGCAGAACGAGGAACGCCGAGACGAGGCCTCCGAAGAACATGACCTCCCCGCAGATCAGGAACAGCATCGCCAGCCGGACGTTGTCGAGGAGCGGCCGGCGCGGTCCCGGCTCGCGCTCGAAGCCGTCGCCCCCGCCGGTCGGCGGTGGAGTCGGCGGAACGCGTCCGTTGGCCCGCGGTGGGCGCTCGACGGTGAGCGTCGTCACCAGCGAATTCCGACGAGGAACGACGAGACGATGAGCGCCCCGACGATCGTCAGGATGATCCGTAGGATCTGCCGGTTCCGCGCGTCGCTGGTCATACCTTGTCGAACGCGAGCAGCGCTAACAAGATTGGCAAGTAGAGCAAGGACGCATAGAGGACGCGCCGGGCCGAGCCCTGTGACGGCGAGAGCGCCTGACGCGCGCCGAGCGCGACGAACGCCGCGCCGAGCACGAAGGCGCCGACGAAGTAGAACGGGCCCGCCAGGCCGATCAAGGTCGGCAGCAGGCTGACCGCGAGCAACGCGAGGCAGCCGGTGACGATCTGCCGCTCGGTCGAGGTTCCGTCGACGTCGACCACCGGAAGCAGACGGACGCCGGCACGCGCGTAGTCGTCGCGATAGAGACGCGCGATCGCCAGGGTGTGCGGCAGCTGCCACAGGAACAGGATCCCGAACAGGACCCAGGCGCCCAGGCCGAAGCCTTCACGTGAGGCCACCCACCCCGTCACCGGCGGCAGCGCGCCCGGTACCGCGCCGATGATGGTGCAGAGCGGCGTCCGGAGCTTGAGCGGCGTGTAGGCGAAGAGATACAGCACGGTCGTCGCCGCGGTCACCAGCAGCGCCAGGCCTCCCACGAATGCGCCGAGGTAGCCGAGGCCGGCGACCGTGACGGTGGTGGCGAAGACGAGCGCCTCGAGCGGCGAGAGCCGACCTTCGGGCAGCGGACGTACGCGCGTGCGATTCATCCGGGCGTCGACGTCGCGCTCCCAGTATTGATTGAGCGCGAGCGTGCCGCCGGCCGCCAGCATCGTGCCGATCAGCAGGTGGACGAGCCGAACGTAGTCCGGCGCGCCCGTCAGCCCGACGTAGTACCCGACGACGGTTGTCACCAGCACCATGAGGACGACGCGCGGCTTCGTCAGGGCGAGCAGATCGGCAGCGACACGGACGCGCTCGCGCGCCAGTCCGACGACGACGGCGTCCGCGCCGACGCGCGCGGTTTCGAGCGTGGGTGGAGTCATGGCAAGGTCCCCATCGCGTTTGTTGTAGCGGGGTCCGTGAGGCCGGCTTTGACCGAGGGTGGCCTGAGACCGATGCGACCCGGCTCCGTTTCGGCGGACAACCCTTCGGACGGCTCGGCGGTGCCCGGTCGACCCGCCCCCGCGACAACAGCCCCCGCGACTACACTCACTCTCACCGCGAGGACGACGGCAGCCGCCAGGATGAGGCTGCCCATCAGCCGGTGCGCGACCGGCAGGGCCGTGACCGTCAGCTGCTCGCCCGGAATCCAGATCGGCGAAAACCTCGCCAGGAAGCTGCCGACACCGAGCAGGAGCTGAACGCCGAGTAGAACGCTGACCAGTCGCGACACCGGCGCGGCCACCGCATCGCCCGTCCGGCGAAGCTGCGCGGCGACGATCGGGACCAGGATGAACACGAGAACGGCCCCGGCCAGGTGGAGATCCATGCGTCCGGCGTGTGTCAGGAGCGCGCCGAACACGATCTGCACGTAGACGAGAACAGCGGCGAGCACCGCCAGGCCCTTCAGCGCGGGTTCGACCGGTGAAGCGGCGACGCGGCCGCTCGGAGCCGTGAGCAGCGCGATCACCGCCAGCAGCGCGAAGAACGCCTGGGCGAGACATCCGTGGAAGATCGCGAGTGTGTCCTGCAGGAGAACGACGCGGAGCCCACCCAGCACGCCCTGAGCGACGACAGCGGCCACCGCGACGAGTCCCAGACGCCGCAGCCGGCCGCCCTCACGCCAGAGCGTCCCCGCCAGGGCCAGGGTGAGCAGCCCGACGAGCGCCCCCATCAACCGATGGCTGTGCTCGTAGAGGATGCCGCCCACCATCCTCGACCACGGAAAGAGAACCATGTTGTAGCCGAACGTGCTCGGCCAGTCGGGCACCGCCAGCGCGGCGCCCGTGTTCGTGACCAGTCCCCCCAGGAGGATGAGGACACACGTGGCGCCCAGGGTGGCGAGCGCCAGACGATAAGCCACCGGTCGCTCTCTCGATCAGTGCCGCCGCGCTCCGGGCGCCCCAACCGGGGCCGCGGATTGCGGCAGGAAGTCTTCACGCGATTCCGGCGAGCTGTACTCGTAGGGGCCGCGGTACACGGTCGGCAACGTCGGGCCCCAGTTCAGGTGCGGCGGCGGCGACGGCGCCGTCCACTCGAGCGTGTTCGAGTTCCACGGGTTCACCGGCGCCTTCTGGCCGGCGAACAGCGACCAGAAGAAGTTGATGACGAACGGAATCTGCGAGATGCCGAGGAGGATCGCGCTGTAGGTGATGAACACGTTCCAGTGCTGCTGGTGCTGCAGGAACTCGTACTGCGTCGGGTTGTAGATGCGGCGCATCTGACCGCCGACACCGATGATGTGCATCGGGAAGAAGGTCAGGTTGAAGAACACGAACGTCGGCCAGAAGTGCAGGTGGCCGAGCGCGACGTTCGTCATGCGGCCGAACATCTTCGGGAACCAGAAGTAGATGGCCGCGAAGGCGCCGAAGATCGAGCCGCCGAAGACGACGTAGTGGATATGCGCGACGATGAAGTACGTGTCCTGGATGTAGATGTCGACCGGCGTCGAGGCCATGAAGATGCCCGAGAGCCCGCCGATGACGAACATCGAGACGAACGCGAGCGAGTTGAGCATCGGGACCGTGAACTGGATCCGGGCGCCCCACAAGGTCCCCAGCCAGTTGAACGTCTTGATGGCCGAGGGCACCGCGATGATCATCGTGGTCACGGTGAAGGCCATCCCGAGCGCCGGGCTCATGCCGCTGACGAACATGTGATGGCCGTAGACGATCCAGGACAGGAACGCGATGCCGATCATCGAGAACGCCATCGCGTGGTAGCCGAAGATCGGCTTGCGGCAGAAGACCGGCAGGATCTCGGAGGCGATGCCCATCGCCGGGAGGATCAGGATGTAGACCTCCGGATGGCCGAAGTACCAGAAGAGGTGCTGCCACAGCAGCGGCTCACCGCCGCCCGACGGCCGGAACCAGCTGGTGCCGAGCGTCCGGTCGAAGAGCAGCATCGCGACACCCGAGGTGAGCACCGGAAGCGCCAGCAGCAGGAGGATCGCGGTGATGAACAGCGACCAGATCACCAGCGGCATCCGGAAGAGCCGCATGCCCGGCGCCCGCATGTTGATGATCGTCGTGATGTAGTTGATCGACCCCATCATCGAGCCGATACCCATCGTGAACAGGCTGATGCACCAGAGGTTCTGGCCCCAGTTCACGCCGGTGTACGAGGGCACCGCCGACAGCGGCGCGTAGGACGTCCACCCGGCGGCCGCGTGACCGCCTTCCACGAAAAAGCCCGAGAGCATGATGAGACCGGCGCCGAAGGTGACCCAGAACGACAGCATGTTCAGCAGCGGGAACGCCATGTCGCGCGCCCCGATCATCAGCGGGATGCAGAAGTTCCCGAACGAGCCCGCCAGGATCGGCATGATCACGAAGAAGATCATGATCGTGGCGTGCATCGTGAACGCCATGTTGTAGGTGCCCGGCTCGAGGATGCCGCCCGTCTCCTTGAGGATCCCGCTGAGGCCGGGCACGGCCGTCTCGGGCCAGGCGAGCTGCCAGCGCACGATGAGCGCCAGCAATCCACCCAGGACCATCATGAAGAGCCCCATGAACAGGAACTGCCGCGCGATCATCTTGTGGTCGGTCGAGAAGATGTACGTCCGCACGAAGCCGAGCTCGTGGTGGCCGGCGTGCACGTCGTGCGCGTGAGCGGTCGCGCTGGAAGCGCTCATTTCTTGGCTTTCCCCTCTTTCTTAGGCTCGGCCTTGGGTTCTTCCGGCTTGGCCTCGGCCGCCGCGGGCGCCGCCTCCGCCGTCAAGTTCTCGGCGGCCCACTTGCCGTACTCCTCGGGCGTGTGCACGTAGATCCAGCCCCGCATGCCCGAGTGGCCGAACCCGCACAGCTCCGCGCACGGCCACTCGTACTTGCCGGGCTTCGTCGCGTCGAACCACGCGCGAATCTCTCGGCCGGGAACGGCGTCCTGCTTGATCCGGAACTGCGGGACGAAGAAGCTGTGGATGACGTCCTGGGATTTCAGGATGACGCGGACGACCTTGTTGACGGGGACGTGCATCTCGTCGAGCAGCATCTTGTCGTCCGCGGTGCCGAACTTCCCGTCGGCGCCGGGATAGGTCACCTGCCAGTTGAACTGCTTGGCGTTGACCTGCACGACGAAGTCCGTCTCGGGCATCGTCATCTTGATCCTCGACCACGCCGGCACGCTGAGCAAGGTGAGGATGACGAGGATCAGCGCCGGCACCACCGTCCAGACGATCTCCAGGGTGGTGTTGCCGTGGGTGTAGCGCGCCTTGCGCCCCGGGCGATCCCGGTACATCACCAGGAACGCCAGCATCGTGACGAAGACCAGGATGAACGTGACGCCGGTGATGTAGTAGATGAGATGAAACAGCCAGTCAATGTCCCGGCCGTAGGTCGAAACGTTCTCCGGCAGCCACCAGTCAAGCATGCTCGCAGAGCCTCCTGGCTCTTACTTCTTCATCTCGATCGCGACCTTCGTTGGCTGCCCGGCCTTGACCTCGACCTCTTTCGTCTGCTTGCCGAGCGTCTCGTGCCAGACCTCGACCGTGTACTTGCCGGGCGGCACGTTCTCGATCTTGGCGGTGCCATCGGCGCCGGTCACGCCGAAGAACGGATTCGGCATGACGGCGACCCACCCGAGCATCCAGCTGTGTACGTCGCAGGTGAGCTTGATCATCTCCGGCTTCTCGAACTTCTCGGCCATCACCTTCTTGAACTTCGGCTGGGCCTTGTTGATCGACGGATTCGCCGTCGAGTAGGTATGGATGTTGTGCAGGATGTCGTCCGAGTTCTTGAGATCCATCTCGCCCGGCGTCATCGCGCTGACGTGCGGCACGAACTTGCAGCCGTGCTGATCGACCGTCGTCTTCACCGCCTTCGGCGCGCCGCCCTTGGCGCTCGGAACCGACACGACCGCGTTCGCCAGCCCTTTGTTCGCACCGACGACGACCTTCTCGACCGTCGCCTCGGTCCCGCACTTTTCGGTGTCCTTGTTCACCTTGAGCTTCTCGACGACGGGCGCACCGGCATACGTCACCGTCGCCTCGATCGTCCCGCCGCCCTGCGCTCCGGCCGGTCCGGGGCGGTTGGCGACGAGGGCGACGCCCGTCACGAGCGCGATCGCCAGAAGCGTTCCGATTACCTTACGCATTGCCCTTGATCCTCCTGAATTCGGGTCATGCCCGTCTATTCGCAACTCGCACCACGAGCAACATCACCGCCAATGTGAGGATGGCTACGACCGGAGGAATGACGAAACGACGGCCCGACTGCGGCTCCTCCAGCCGCAGATAGTACCATGATGTCAGCGACATCCGAGTCCCGCTCTCCCCTGCTCCGCCGTCCCAGGCCTGGAACGCGACCGGCATGAACGCCGCGGGTGAGAACGTCGGGCGCGTGGCGTCTTTCGACACGAGCGGACGCTTCATCACGAGGCGATACTGGCCGTTCGCGTACACCGCTTTGCCGCCTGCTTCGGCCCCCGCGATCGCCGCGATCTTCGCCGGACCGTTCGCGGTCGACTCCGCCACACCCTTGCCGTTCTCCCAGCGCAGGAGATAGACCGCGTCCGAGGCGTCGCCCATCAGGAAGTACGGCCGCTCGGTGCCGGACGAGGGCTGCGGAGGGAACTGCAGCGAGATCGCGTCCGCGAAGAGCTTCTTCGCGGGATCGTCGGTCGACTGGGTCGGATCGTCCCACGTCAGGTGGAAGGCGATCTCCTTGTCGTTGTAGACCGCGCGCACCGACACGAGGTCGATCGACGGATTGAAGTTCCGCGGGTCGACGATCACCTGGCCCATCAGCGGGATGTTGTTGGGCGTGAGCTTCTTCCAGAAGTCGGCGTTCGGGTCGTCGGGGATCGCGTCAGACACCGCGGTGACCGTGACGAGCGTCGCGTAGTGCGGGGAGTCCGGGCCCAGGGACAGGATGTAGTTCGTCAGGTGCCAGATGTCCTCGGGCTTCTCGACGCTGTCGAGGAACGTTGGCATCGGCGTGCCGAGCACCCCCGCCCCGAGCCGCATGGCGATGTCGTTGCGCGACGCGCCGCCGCGGAAGGTCCAGCGCTTGGTGAGATTGGCCGGCGCGATCGGATGGCCCCACTCGTCCTTCAGCTCGGCGCGCGACGGGCCGTCGGCCCGCCCGTCGGCGCCGTGGCACTTGTTGCACTCGATCGCCTCGAACATCTCCTTGCCGCGCTTGATCGACTCGGCCGACGACGCGACTTCCTTGGGCAGCTCGAGCTTCTTGGGCGCTTCCTTGAACTTGTCCGCCGCGAACGCCTTGATGTACGCGACGAGATTCCAGCGTTCCTTGTCAGGAAGTACCGCCCACGACGGCATCGACGTCCCGGGCATCCCGTCCGTGATGACCTTGAAGAGGTCCTGGTCGGACGGCGCCTTGCCCGCCGTCGTCCGGATCTTGTAGATGCCCGAGGTGAAGTCGCGCGGCTGGGGCACGAGGAGCTCGGCGGCCGGCCCCTTGCCGTCGCCCTTCTCGCCATGACAGCCGACGCATTTGAGCTGGTAGACGGCCTTGCCGGCGTTCGCGTCACCGGCCTGCGCACCGACGAGCGCGGGCGCGGCGCCGACCAGGGCGATGAAGGTCGCGGCGAGGACGGCGGCTCTCAATGCGCGCTCTCCCAGCGCCGCGGCTGCTGACCGGTCGCGTCGTACAGGTACATGATGACCTGCCAGATCTGCTCCTCGGTCAGGCGGTCTTCCCACGCGGGCATGACCGAGTTCCAGGGCGTGGACTCCTTCGGCAGGCCCGGCCCGCCCTTCGAGATGCGCCAGAAGAGGAATGCCTCCTGGAGCATCGCGATCGTGCCCGGATCCTGGAAGTTGGCCGGCGGCGGATTGAAGCCGTGCGCGAAGTGCCCTCTCCCATCCAGGTTGTCGCCGTGGCAGTACATGCAGTTGCGGATGTAGATCCCTTCTCCGGCCGCCACGTGCTTCTTGAAGCTCGCCTGGTCCTTGCGCAGCGGGTTGTCCAGCCCCGTGATCTGGACCTCCTTGCCGCGGAACTGGATCGACGCGGGCGGCGCGGGATGGACGGCGCGCAGCTCCGGCGGCGCCTGCGGCTTGGCCGCGGCCTGCGTGTACGCGTAGTAGCCGAGCAGGAGCGGCACGATGACCAGGAGCGCGAGGCGCGTGAATTTCTTGTCGGGCGCGACCAGGGTCGTGCGGATCGGCCGCATGAAGTCACGCCACGAGTCGGAGTCGGACGAGACGAACACGAGCACCGCCAGCAGCACGATCGTCATGTAGAGCGTGAGCACGCTCCACGGCGCCGGCGGCCGGATGCCGAAGCGGAAGATCACGAAGGCGACCACGAGGACGAGGACCGCCTGGGCGAAGCGCGAGCGGAGGAAGTTCATGCCCTCACTTGAGCGTCAGCAGGAACGAGACCAGGTCCATGTACTCCTTCGCCGTCAGGGTCTGGCCGAACATCGGCGGCATCACGCCCTTCGGGAAGCCCGCGACCGTCCCGGAGCCCGCGGGATCCAGGATCTTCTTCATGATGTAGTCGGGCGTCTGGATCTTCGCGATCTGCGAGAGATCGGGACCGACCGGCGAGGCGCCGATCTTGCCCGCCTTGTGGCACGCGATGCAGGCGGCCTTCGTCGAGAACACGACTTCGCCCGCCTTCGGGTCGCCCGGCAGCTTGATCTCGGCCGGCGCGCCGCCGGCGGCCGACGCGCCCGCGGTCTTCGGGATGTCGTCGAGCTTGACTTCGGCCGTGCCGCCCAGCGACTCGAGGAACGCCGTGAGCGCCCAGACCTCGGAACGGTTGAGCGCGATCGGCGGCTTGTCGACCTGCGGCATGATGTTCGGGTAGCCCTCGACGAGGTAGGCGCCCGGCTGGAGCAGCGACTCGATGATGTACTGCTTGGCGCTCATGCCCGGCTTCGTCTTGGCCGCGCGCGAGCCGATGCCCGCGAGATCGGGCGCGCGGGTTCCCTTCTGGCCGATGCGGTGGCAGATCTCGCACGTGCCCTTGGTGTGGAAGATCTCCTCGCCGGCCTTCACGAGCTGAGCCGTCGTCACGTTGCCCCCTTCGAGCGAGAGCTCGGCGGGGGGCTTCGACTGGATCTGCGGAATCGAGTTCGCGTAGTACGTGTAGCTGCCCATCACAACCAGCGCGAACGCACCGACCTTCACCGCGACCGGAACTCGCATTTTATGGGAGACGGGGGCTCCGCCCCCCTCTCGGCCCCCCCGCCGAGGCGTCGCTGCCGCCGGCGATGACCGGGGCGGCGTGACCGTGCGCCTCGGCCTTGCCCTTCTCGCCGAGTCCGCCGAGCCAGAAGATGAACAGCACGAGCAGGAAGAACGCGATGGTGACCACGGTAATCATGTTGGCCGCATACCCGATCGCCGGCGTGACCGCGTCGACCGAGTTGTCGCGCATGACGCCGTACACGTGCCAGTGCTGGCGGATGCCCGACCGGGCGAAGCCCATCAACCCCATGAGCCAGGTGAAGGTCACCGCCAGCAGGATCAACACGTACTGCGAGCGCGGCGCGATCGTGCCCCAGCGGATCGCCCCGGTAGATCGGGCGCCCTTGAACATGGGAATGTCGATCGCCATCACGACGAAGATCGCGCCGAGCACGGCGAGCACCTGATAGACCGAGAACCCGATCCGCACGAGCGACTCGACGAAGTAGCCGTACACGCCGAAGAAGATGACGATGGCCGCCGCGACGCCGAGCGCGGCCCACTGGATCGCCATCCCCATTCCGACCCACGGCCTGGTCGAGACCTTGTTCGCGCGGCGATAGAGGATGAACGACAGGAACGTCGTCAGGATCATCATGTTCACGGCGGTGTTCTTCGCGGACATAACGCCGAGGAAGCCCAGCAATGGATGGTGGGTCCCGCCCATCGCGCGCGCCTCGTCGAGCGTGATGACCATCGAGCGCGGCGTCGCCCAGACCATGAAGCCGAACGCGAGGATGCCGATGAGCATCGGGACGTAGCGGCGATAGCGCTCCGAGCCGGGGATGCGCTCCATGCCGAGCCAGAGATAGTAGTTCGAGCCCATGAAAAGCACGCCGATCAGGATCGCCTGGATGATCCAGAGCCAGGACATGAAGCCGCCCATCATCGTGATGCCCATGGTCTGGTTGAACGCGTAGATCTCGCGGCCGAGATAGTAGCCGGCGAACGGCAGCACGATGAACGCCGACAGCGCGACGAAGTTGCCGATGTACCCCATCCAGTCGTAGCGGGCGCGCTCCTCGTCGGTCTTGGCGCCGAGGAAGCGGAACGCCGCGTACGCCGCGCAGATCGTGCCGCCGAAGACGATGTTGGCGATGAGCCGGTGGATGTTGATCGGCATCCAGGTGAAGTTGTTGATCGCCGCCCACACCGAGCCCTTCAGGGCGCCGGAGTCGTCGATGCCGGCGGGCGACATCATGAACGTCACCCAGGAGTTCGCGACCAGGAGGATCGCGGTCCCGAAGAGGTTGGACAGCACGCCGAGGCTCACGTGGATCCATTTCCGAGAGCCGCTGAGCCAGTCCCAGCCGTAGTACCAGATGTAGACGGTGAAGGTCTCGGCGAAGAACAGGCCGGCGTACACCCCGTACGTGGGGAAGAAGATCGACGTCATGTACGTCCAGAATTTCGGGTAATAGCCGATGAACAGGAACAGGAGGAGCGCGCCCAGCAGCGCCGTCGTCGAGAACGCCGCGAACGTCAGCTTGACGAGCTCGTGCGAGAGCCAGTCGTACTGGGCGTCACGGGTGCGCCAGCCGATGATCTCGATGATGACGGCGAAGATCGGCACGCCGAGGATGAAGGCCGCGAAGTTCAGATGGAGCTGGGCGACCGCCCAGACCGCCAGCCGCGAGCCGATCAGCGGGAATGCCCGGTATGCCGGGTCTTTGGCGGCCTCTTGGGCCAGCGCCGGGAGCGCCGAAAGCAAGGTGAGGAGCGCCACCACTGCCAGAGCCGTCCAGGCACTCCGGCGGACCGCACGGCGCTTCTTCGCGTCGACTACCGAACCAGAAACTCGCAACGGTGTTGGTGGACCCTCGCGAGAGAGGAGCTTGTTCTCAGTTTCACTAGATCGATCAGGGCCAACTTTTAGGCCAAAGGGCTTGAAGTGTCAAGCGAAAAGAGGCTGGATGTTTGACTCTATAGCTCCCCAACGCTAGCATGACGAATGGGGACACGAATGAGGCCGCGGCTCAACCAGCGCATTCAGTTCTCGCTGGCCTACGTGCTGGTCGCGGCTATGGTCCTCCTCCTGCTCCAGTCCTGGCTACAGGCCCCTCGCACGGTCGAGATCCCGATGTCGAAGTTCCTCGAGCTCGTGCGCAGCGACAAGATCGAGAAGGTCGCGTTGACGGAGAAGGAGAT
>Ga0075434_100005029_pt1 | contig 12003 bp, 13 predicted proteins | sample RhiMethybrSRZTD3_FD_75298 | JGI IMG/M metagenome (GOLD analysis project Ga0075434, IMG submission 75298) | Populus rhizosphere microbial communities from Tennessee, USA - Rhizosphere MetaG P. TD hybrid SRZTD3 | ecosystem: Host-associated > Plants > Roots > Rhizosphere > Soil | place: USA... | reverse complement strand
CAGGCCGCCGGGGGTGTGGAAGTAGGCGGCAGTGAAACTCCGGCCTGCCGACCGGGTCGGGGTTGCGGTGCTGTCCGTCGGCCAGATCCTGCTCCACGATCGGCCGGAAGACCGGATCGTCCAGCCAGCCCTCATACAGCCCCGTCGAGCAGCGAGGCGAACCGGCACACCGCCATCGCCAGCAGTCGGCCGCCCGCGGCCAGCACCCGGCGGGCCTCGGCAAGGACCCGGTGGCGGCAGGCTGCCGCGAATTGACCGCCCGGGCTACTGAAATTCGATCTCATACGAGCCCGTAACCCGCACTCTCATGCCGCCGTGGGACGTGCTGCTTGCGGAAGGCGGGTAAGCCTGCTGCCTGTTACGGTGCCAGGCTCATCACCATGGAGTCCCACAGGTCGCCGCTGGCCCGCCGGTACTGCCGGGCGCGGTGCCCTTCCTCGGCGAAGCCGCACTTACAGTACAGCCCGATGGCGGCCCTATTGTGAGCGAATACCTCCAGGCAGAGCTTGCGCAGCCGATGATTGCGGGCCCAGTCGATCGCCGCGGCCACCAGCGCCGAACCGGCCCTGTGCCCGCGCCAGCCGCGGTCGGCGAGCATCTTCAGCTCGCCGAAGCCGTGGCGGCTGACCTCGATGTGGAGCATCCCGATGAGCTGGCCATCGGCCACCGCCACGATCGACTCGCCGGCGCTGCGCGCGAACGGCGCGGCCCGTTCGCTGATGTCGACCGGTGGCTCGGCCGCGATCCCGGTGCGTTGCCGGAAGGTCGTTAAGACGGCGGTTCCGCTACCTCCTTCGAGGCAGCGAGTCGGCCCCGCCAGCGCCGCGCCCCGGGTAAAGATTCCTCCACCATGCACCCCTTCGAGCGATGGCATCACTCAAGCCTGCCCCTACCGTCCAGATCAGGACTTTCACCGCCCGCTTCCCGCCCGCCTGGAGCCGACCGTCGGACCTCGCCGCGGCCAGCCAAACAGGCTCAGGAGGTGATCTTGATGGTCTCTAGCCAGCACACCCGCCGCCCGGCGGCGGCCATGGGGCGGGGCGCGAGTCGGACAGCGATGCCTAGCTCCACTTGATGTGCGACGGATTGGCTCCACTTGATATGCGACACCCCTAGGTTTGTTGGAGGCGTGCCTGCTATGAGTGATGGCGTCATGTACTCGCGAGGGCAGCTATGAGGAGTTGGCAGCAGCGAGGTAGGCCGCGTTCAGGCGCTCGCGAACGCTCGGTGATCGCGCTGGGGATTCGGAGCCGAGGTGCTCGCGGCGAAGCTCGTCCATGAACTCCTGCCAGAGCGCGGGGCCGCCTTGTTCGAGCAGCTCGGCGCGAGCGTTCAGCGCGGAGCTCGTGGGCCGGTGGCGAAGTCCCCAGCTGCCGAGCTGCGCGAACACGGGTATGAGCTGGATCGCGGGTTCGGTCAGGCTGTAGCGCGCCCGCTGGCCGGGTCGCGTGTCCTCGCGGGTGAGCAGGCCCGACTTGACGAGTCGCTTGAGCCGGTCGGCGAGAATATTTGAGGCGATCCCCTCGATTGAGCCGGCTTGCAGCTCCCGGAAATAGCGGCGGTCTCCGAAGACGATGTCGCGGAGGACGATCAGGCTCCAGCGGTCGCCGAACACCTCGATGGCGGCGTTGATCGGGCACTCCGACCGTGGCTGATTCGCTTCGCTCATAGTGCTTGCAATGTACCACCGCCCGGTGCTACCGTCTCGCTAAGCGGTTGCAAACCACAAGCGGAAGGGGCCACCATGCTGAGGCAGGTCGCGGAGGGCGTGCTGACCCACCAGAGCGAGTTTTGCCAGAGCAACGCCGTGGTCGTGCGGGGCCGAGCTGGCGTGTTGCTCATCGATCCTGGGATACAGGCCTCCGAGATGGCCTGCCTCGCGAACGACCTGTCCGATTCGGGCCAGACCGTTGTGGCGGGCTTCTCGACGCATCCGCATTGGGATCACCTGCTCTGGCACGCCCGGCTCGGCGCGGCGCCCCGTTACGGCACGTCGCGCTGCGCGGCTACTGTCCGAGGTGTGCTGTCGGATGCAGGTTGGAAGACTCGCGTCGCCGGGATGCTACCCCCGGACATCGCCGACCAGATACCACTGGACGACCTGTTCGGCCGCATTACCGGGCTGCCTGCCGACACTACACAGATTCCTTGGGACGGCCCTCAGGTCCGGATTATCGAACATCAGGCGCATGCCCCGGGCCATGCGGCGCTGTTGGTCGAGGAGCGCGGCGTTCTCGTCGCCGGTGACATGCTTTCTGACGCCCTGATTCCGATGCTCAACTTGATGAGCGCCGCAGATCCGACGGAGGACTACCTCGCCGCGCTGCAGCTGCTCGAGGGCGCGGCGGGCGACGTCGATGTCCTCATCCCCGGTCACGGGACCGTCGGCGGAGCTGATCAGGCACGCGCACGGATCGACCAGGACCGCGCGTACGTGCAGGCCCTGCGTGACGCCAGTGTTCCCGGCGACTCGCGGATTGGCCCATCGGCTACGTTCGATTGGGTAGCCGACGTCCATGAAGGTCAACTACAGCAGCTCACCCGAAGAAGCGAGCGCGACGGGACGCCCGGATAGAGATCCGCTTGCGACACAAGACGGCCCTGCCAAATTCTTGACTCAAGACGGGTCTGTCAATTTTTTTCGGTGTAACTCGGTCTTGGTTGTTACTTCCTGCCCGCGCTGAGGCGCCCATTAGGTGATGTCGAAGGCGTTGAGGGCGGCCTTCCACCGGTTGGTCCACCGTTGCCTGCCCCGGCCGGTGGGGTCCAGGCTCATGATCGCCAGGTAGAGGCACTTGAGGGCGGGGCGGATTCAACCGGTAAGCGCAACACCGGGTGGGTTCTCGAACCGGCCGGCGGGTGGTGTGGTCCGGCGGTGGTGGCGCCGGGCAGGCGCTGTGTTCGTGATCGTGATGCTGCTTTTTGCCGGGGCGGCGATCTATGGTGCGTGTGGGTATGTGCCCCCGAGCCGGGACGGTTCTTACACTCCGTCTACCTGGCCCGCGTTCGGGGGCACTACGCGGACACGCGCGTGGCCCGCTTCTTCTACCTGCACCAGGGAAGTGGCTCCCCGGTCGTGCTCATTTCCCCAGGCGGCGCCCCGGCCTACGCCTGGCATAACCAGCTCACCGCTCTGGCCGCGGCCGGCCACTCCGTCTATGTGGTCGATCTCCCCGGGCAGGGCCGGACCGTGCTGCGTGACCCTGGCTTTGGCTGGGACCTGCCCGCCATGACTAGCGCGCTGGCCAGCTTCCTGGACGCCGTCGGCCTGCGGCGCACCGCCCTGGTCGGCAACTCTTGGAGCGGCGGCTGGGCGCTGTCGTTCGCCCAGCGGTACCCGCGGCGGGTCAGTCGGCTGGTGCTGGTCGACTCCTCCGGCCTGAACGTGCCCGACATCTGGGCGTGGCGGGTGCTCAAGATCCCCATCCTCGGCGGGCTGCTGGCCAACTTCGACGTGACCAAGGGCAGCGTGCGCAGCTTCCTGGGCCTGGCCATGTACCACAGGAGGCTGGTCACGGTCGAAATGGTCAACGAGTTCTGGGCGCCGGCCACCTACCGGGTCAACCGCCGGGCCACGGTGCTGCTGGAGCGGCGCCTGGACTGGGGCCAGACCCAGGCCCGGCTCGGCTCGACCGCTACCCCGGCCCTGATCTTGTGGGGCAGGCAAGACCGGGTCCTGGCCGCCTGGCAGGCCAGCCGGCTCGCCCGGGCGCTCCTCCACGCCTGGGTGCACGTCTTGCCCGGCTGCGGCCACCTCCTCGAGCTGGACTGCCCCGGCCAGGCCGACCACTATCTGGCCAGCTTTCCGGCGCCAAGCTAGGCCAGGCGGGTGGCTGGTGAAGTCGCCGGGAACCTTTCGGCGCGATACCGCCCCTTATCTGGTGACGACCGGCATCAGAAAGGCGGCCGATGACTATCCAGCAACGCACCGGCCAGGTCCCAGCCCCAGGCCAGCCGGCCGATGCCGGAGGTGGCGGGTGTGGCGCACCGGTACGTCAACACGGGCGTCTGGGCGTGCATGTCGCCGAGGCAGGCAGCGGGCCGCCGCTGCTGTTGCTGCAGGGCTCTCACCGGTTTCCGCTACTGCCCGGGCGCGTCCTTCTTCGCCTGCTCACCCTCGGCGGCGCGGCGAGCGCGCGCTTCCGCCTCGGCCTTTACCGGCTGCAACTGCAACCGCTCCATTCTCCTGCGCGCGTAGCCTCCGAGAAACGGCTGGAGAAGCCTGGCGAAGCCCTTGAGGTGGAACTCGCCGCTCACGGTGAAGCGTGTCCCACCCGGGATGGTCTCGAAACGGTTGAGGAACAGCGCGTCGAAGCGGCGGTGAGCCTCCCATAGGGAGATCTCGTCGGGAGATCGGACCAGCAACTCGTTAACGACCTTGCCCTCGATGTGGTCGATCTCCAGGACAAGCGTCGCCCCCTCGCGGCGGAGCAGCCGCACGCCGTTGATCGTTGGGAAGAGGCGAGGCCAACTGGGGTACTCGCCGTAGACATCCGAGACCGTCGCCTTTGGCGCGCTGACCATCGTCGAGGCCATCACTTGCATCATCTTGCACCATCTCCTCAGATCGTCACCTTTGCGCGTGCCTTCTGTCCGGATCCGGTTGTTGCGGGCGGCGAACTCAGCAATCCGCTCACCCTGGTCGGGCAGGTCGGTCAGCGGATCAGCCGCACACCGATGACACCGCTCGCACCGGCGAGGAAGATCCGCATCGCTCAGACCTTGTCCCGTGCTACGCGGCGGATCGGCGTCAGCTTGGTGACCAGATCAGCCATGGCCCCGGTTCTGCCGCTACCGGCTCGCCGGAGACAGCGACGTCCGGGGGGGCCTGCGGCGCCCTGGCGAGCTTCCGCGGCTCTCGCGTCATCCTTTCCGTGCCGTCGCTTTGCAGGGCGATGGCGTTGCCGTCGGGGTCGTAGCAGAGGGCCTGGCAGGTGCCGTCCGGCCCGGCGAAGGGCGGCCCGTCGAACTCCACCCCCGCGGCCACCAGCCGCTCGTAGTCGGCGGCCAGATCGCTGGACCGCAGGACCAGCCCGCGCAGGCATCCGGGGGCATCGACTCGAACCAGGTCACCAGGCTCAGGCAGGTCGCGCCGTTGACGGTGACCTGCACGCGGCGGACACCGAGCGTCGTCTCGTCCACACCAGCCAGCTTGAGCCCCAGCGTGCCGACGTAAAATGCCAGCGCCCGCCCCTGATCGGTCACTGGCACCGAAACCGTGATCACATCCTCGACCGGCATGCTCGGCTTCTCCTCGCCCCATTGCTGCGGCGTTTACGTGGCCCACTCCAGGACTGGGGCGAGGGACCGGGTGAATGATGAGGGGGGCAGCAGCCGCAGCGTGGTGTTGCGCAGGGTCACGGCGGCCGGGGATGCCCATTGGGCGGTGGCGCCGATCCGGCGTGAGCGGCGGGTGATCATCTGGGTGCGCGGTCGCCGCTGCCGGTCGTAGGCGCCCAGCCCGGCCCCGCTGGCCATGACGTTGCCAAGCACGACGGCGTCTTCGAGGGCCTGGCAGGCTCCTTGGCCGAGGTTGGGGGTCATGGCGTGGGCGGCGTCCCCAGCGAGCACCACCTTGCCGGCCGTGTAGGTCTTGAGCGGCGGCAGCTCGTACAGGTCGTGGTGCAGCACGGCACCGGGGTCGGCCGCATCCAGCAGCGCCGGGATCGGTTGGTGCCAGCCGCCGAACCGGCGGCGCAGCCCGGCCAGCCCGCCGCCGCTGGCGCCTTCGGGGGCGTTGGCCGTGGCGAAACAGTAGACCCGCCCATCGGGGAGCGGGGCGTAGCCGAACCGCTCCCCTCGCCCCCACGACTCCGACGCTTCCGCGACCGGCACCGCCGCGGTGACCACCCGCCAGCTGGTGTAGCCGGCATACCGAGGCGCTGGGCTGTCCGGCCACACCGACTGGCGGGTGACGCTGTGTACCCCGTCTGCGCCGACGACCAGGTCCGCCTGGGACTCACCGGCGGAGTGCACGACCGTCCCGTCCGGCCGCACCTCGGTCACTGTCCTCCCGGGGCGGAGGGCCTCGTCCGGGACCGCGGCGCGCAGCACGCCGAGCAGGTCGGCGCGGTGAATCATCGCAGTCAACCCGTAGCGGCGTTCCAGCTCGGCGGTGTCGGCACGAGACAGCCATCGCCCGGCGGCATCCCGGATGCCAACCTGCCCCTCCAGCACAGCCCGGCTGCGGACAGGCTCGCCCACCCCCAGCGCGTCCAGCGCTCGCAGCGCGTTGGGCCACAAGCTCAGGCCCGCGCCGGCCTCGGTGAACTCGGGCGTGCGCTCGAGGATCTCGACCTGCCAGCCGCGCTGGGTCAAGGCCAGCGCGGACGCCAGCCCGGCAATCCCGCCGCCGATGATGATCGCGCGCATGATGCTTTCCTCCTGTGCTCTACATCCGTAGAGTACTCTACACTTGTAGAGTCTGAGAGCTGTGAGGGAGTGACGCATGTCACGCCGGGCCGAGATCGCCGACGCGGCCATCGCCACGCTCGCCCGGGACGGTATGCGCGGGCTGACCCACCGCGCCGTCGACCGGGCCGCCGGGCTGCCCGAGGGGTCGGCCTCGTACTACTTCCGGACCCGCCAGGCGCTGCTACAGGCCACGGTCGAGCGGCTGGCCGAGCTGGATACCAGCGACATGCTGGACAGCACCGGCATGCTGCCCAGCACCGGCCTCGCCGCGCCACCTGGCCTGGACCTGGACGCCTTTGTGGACGCGGCCGCCGGGATCGTCGAGAGCTGGCTGACCACCGGGCGTGAGCGCCAGCTGGCCCGCTACGAGCTGGCCCTGGAAGCCACCCGCCGCCCCGAGCTCCGCCAGGCCCTGGTCACCGCTGGGGCCGCGATCAGGGCCATGGTCGCCAGCCAGTTCGCGGCCGCAGGCGTCCGCCAACCCGACCAGCGGGCCGCCGACTTCGTGGCCTTCCTCGATGGCCTGCTGTTCGACCAGATCGCCGGGGCCGGGGCCCGTAAGCTGACCAGCGCCGACCTGCGCGGCGCCATCCGCGCACTCCTCGCCGCAGTCACCGCCACGGGCACCTGACCGGCCGCACGTGCCGCCGCACCCATGCCAGCGCCGACCCACCAACTGGCACGACCGTGTGCCGGGAGAGCAGACTCGACGGATGACCGAGATCCATCGGCATCGGGCGCGCGGCGCCGCGCGGCACTACGCGGGGCTGCTCGGGCCTACGGGTGCCGTCGCTGGCCGGGTCGTCGGCGAGCGCGACCTGCCGCTGCGGGTGGCCCGGCTCAAGGACGCCGTCCGGTCGCGGCGGGCCCGTACCGAGCCGATGCGGGCGCTTGTCGCGGGCCCCGGTGGGCGGCTGCGCTGGCGCCAGGCGAGGGCGCCGCGACCGCCCGGCCCGCGCGGCGCGAACGTCCGGCCGCTGGCGATGGCAACCTGCGATCTCGACCGGCCGTTGATGCTCGGCGCGACGCCGTTCCCGCTGCCGTTGCAGCTCGGCCACGAATGCGTCGCCGAGGTGATCGCCGTTGGCAGCGAGGTGCGCACGGTTGTGCCGGGGCAGCGCGTCGTCGTCCCGTTTCAGATCAGTTGCGGCACCTGCCCGCCGTGCCTGGCCGGGCGCACCGGAAATTGCGCTGCGGTGCCGCCGGCGTCGATGTACGGGTTCGGCATTGCGGGCGGGCTGTGGGGCGGCGTCATCGCGGATCAGCTCGCGGTGCCGTTCGCCGACGCCATGCTCGTGCCGTTGCCTGACGGCATCGACGTCGTAGCCGCTGCCAGCGTTGCTGACAACGTCAGTGACGGCTACCGGCACGTCACCCCCTACCTGCCCGCGCTGCTCGCCGAGGATGCCGCCGCGCAGGTTCTCATCGTCGGCGCGGCGAGCGAGCCCGCGATGTTCACGAATAGCGTCGGCTTGTACGCCGGACAGGTCGCCCGCGCGCTCGGCGCCAGGAACGTCGCACTTGTCGATGCCCGGCGCGCCGTACGCGACCGGGCCGAGCAACTTGGTCTCGTCGCTGTTGCGCCGGACGAGGTGCGCTGCGTCAACCAGGCGCGGCTCGCCATCGACGTCAGCGCCTCGCGGGCAGGATTCAACCTGGCCCTGGCCCGCGCCGCGCCAGATGGCATCGTGAGCTGCGCGGGCGGGCTGTCCCGTTCGGTCCGCGTTCCGATGCTACGAAGCTTTGGCCGCAACGTGACCATCCACATCGGGCGGTCGAACGCACGCACCGTGATTCCCGGGGTGCTCGCGATGATGGCCGACGGGCGGCTGCAGCCGCAAAGGGTCACCACGCTCGTCGCGCCGCTGAACGATGCGGTCGACGCGCTGCGCGAGCATTGCCGCGACGATGCGGTCAAGACGATCCTTACCGCCTGACCTTCCCCGGGTGATACGCGAGGTTCCCGGCCAGTTACCCGTCGCATGAGACGACGTTGACGAATCCTCATATGAGGAACCCTGCTGGACCGCTGCCAGGCGGGAGGCCATGCCCGGCCACGGGGGTCCCATATGACCCTCCGTCGAGGATTCCCGCAAGAGTGCCCTCCACGGGACACCTCACAGGCACCCGCCGGCACGCTGGCCACGCCGGAGATGCCGGCATCTGCATTCCACGTAGCTCCCGGACGCCCGCGTTACGGAGCAGCCTGGACACGACCACGCCGGTCTGGCTGCAGCGGCTGTCGGCTCCACCCCGCAGCAGGTCCGCCCAGAACCCCGGGCCACGGATCATGAAGCGCTAACCGGCACTTACAGATTCTGAAGGGCGGGGTCTGGACGGCTGGAGGTCAGGGGATTATGCCGGGTGTATGAGGTATCCCGATAGTGGTGGCCTGACCGCGAGGGAGCGGGCCGCCCGTGAGCAGGTGCGGTTTGAGGCCGCGGGCATGTTTGAGCAGGACGCAGATCCGGTGCAGATCGCCCGGGAGCTGCGGGGTGAGCACCAAGTCGGTGTATGCGTGGCGGCGGGCGTGGCGGGCTGGTGGCCTGGCCGCTTTGGTGTCGAAGGGGCCGGGCGGGGAGAAGTGCCGTCTGTCGCCGGGGCAGCTGGCCCGGCTGCGCGCGGGGCTGGAGGCAGGCCCGGCCGCGCATGGGTGGGCCGACCAGCGGTGGACACTGGAGCGGGTCGCCGCGCTGATCGGCCGGTTGTTCAAGGTGCGGTACTCGTTGCGGGGGACTTCGACATCGATCACCTGGCCGCGATCATCAAGACCCGGCTGAGGTCCATCCAGCACCGCCCGTGGCTATTCGCGGGGTTCCTCGCCCAGACCGGCCTCACCCTCGACCCCCAACCGCCATGACGCCCACAAACCCCAGCCTTTCAACCTCTGTATCACGGAACGTAACCGGAGAGGTATGCTATCTCAGCGCCTGCCGACTCGGCGCGCAAGCCCGAACTTGATGGCCTGATCAGGAATCCGTCCAGAACATCCCGTTCTGCTCGGCGCGGACAGCCGAGATAACCACGATTTCGCGGCCGTACGGCACGCTCCCCCCGGGATCTCCCACACCGCAACGGATTCGGTCTAACAAGGCCTTGCCGGCCTGCGCTCGCCCGCGCGGAGCCGGATGATCTTGAAGCCGGCGGTCGCGCCTCCCCCCGATCGACTCGGCGGTGACCAGAACCCGGGCCGCTTTCGGCCGGCTGGCGGGCGACTGCATGGGCCGGGGGTGTCATCGCTGGGTGGGGACGATGTCATCGTCCCAACAGCGAAACCACCGGTCGAGGCTGTGCTCTTGCGCGGGCGACAGCATGATTTCGTAGTCCGCGGTGCCGCGCCCGCGGCTGACAAGAGTGCCGCCCGCATTACGCAGCAGCCGGATCACTTTGTCATTGTCGGCCGAGACCAGGGCGGTGAACCGGCGGATGCCTTCGGACCGGGCCCGCTCACTCAGCTGGGCCAGCAGCTCGGTGCTGAGCCCTCGGCCCTGCCAGTCGTCGGCGATGGTGATAGCGATCTCGGCGGCCTGCGGGTCGGCGGCGTCGCGGATATACCGGGCGATGCCCACGCCCCGCCCGTCGGTGTGATCCAAGGCGCCAAGTGCCTCGTGGTCGTGGTGGTCGACATCGGTGAAGTAGCGCAGCTCGGCCGCCGACAGGTCATCTTTGCTCCGCAGGAACCTCAGCTGGCGCGAGTGGGCGCTGAGCCGGGTGAAGCCTTCGGCTAGCAGCGGAGCGTCGGTGGGCTGGACCTGGCGTATCAGTACCGTTGAGCCGTCGCGCAGTGCTACCCGCCTGCCCCATGTCGCAGATTGCGACGAGTGACCGGGCAGCCGGCTCCGGCCCGGCCGCAGCCAGTTCGGGAGCCAGCGGAGCAGTGATCTGCGGGCCCCGAGTGTGCCAGCCCGCTGCCAGCGCACCCGCGGCCGCCGGCCCGGCCCCCAGGATTCCATGATCATTTGTATCCACCTTGCCGGCCTGTACGTGTCACACCGTGGATGGGATCTTCTCGTCACACTGTGCCCGCCGGCCGTCGCTGAAACGCCGCTGACGCACCGCTGGAACGGCGGATTACACGTGCTGACCCGCACCAGCTGACAGGTTCAGGACGAGACCCGCGTGCCGACTCGGGGCCAGCGTCTTCGCTGTCACCGGGCAGCGCTTGGCTACGTTCGGTGACGAAACCGGCCGGGCGGGAGGAGGGGATCACTCCGGCTAGTTACGGCGGCCTGGCCCCAGTCTTGTCAGGGCGTGACGAGGTTCCAGTAGCGGCCTGGTTCGCCGGGTCGACTCCCTCGTGCTGCAGCAGAAGGCCGGTCAGCCGCGCGAGGAGCTTGTCCTCTGCCTCCGGCGGCAGCGCGCCCTCGGGGATGTAGGCGTCGAGCATGGGCATGGTCTTCTCCTCCTGGGTCCGGAGGGCTTAGCTAGGAATCGGCGATCTGGGCAACGTGTGCGCCGGTGTTCGACGCGGCATTGAGCGCCCGCCAGGCCCGCCCGGTGTCTCGCACCGCCTGCGGGTACACGATCAGGCGCCGGAATGGCCTGATCGCCGCCAGGTAGCCGGTCCCGAGCAGCCCGTTGGGCTTGACCAGGACGGCCATCTGGCCGCGGTAGCCGCCGGTCCCGTCCGAGACCCAGCCGAGGTGCATGACCCCGTGCACGGTCCGGTTGGCGATCTCCGCGGCCCACTCATCACCGAGCAGGTAGAGCGGGGTGAAGGGGAGGGCGCGGAAGCCCGGGCCGGGCGGGGCGCCGCGCAGGTCCGCCGGCAGCCGGTCGCGCAGCGTCGGCACCCGGGAGCCCAGGCCGGCGTCTGGGCTGTCCCAGCCGAGCAGCTGCCCGGCCTTCCAGCGGATCAACCAGAGCGCGCGGACGGCCCGGGAGGCCGAAGCGCGCGACGGGTCATCGCGCGAGGCCAGCCACTGCACCAGCCGTGGGAAGTCGTCCGGGCCGCCCGGCGTCGGCAGGGCCCACACGTCCTCGAGCCGGAAGTCGCCCGTGAGCTCGTGGATGCGCCAGGGCCGGGAGGTGTGGGCGGTGCTGGGGAGCCGCATGCGGGAACCTCCATCTATACGGTACCGTATATATGAACCATAGCACCGCCAGCGGTGCCGTCAACTCCCGGACCTGATAGTGAGAGGCCATGGCCGCCACCACCCGCACGCCCCGCAGCAGGTGGATCGAGGAAGGCTTGCGGGCCCTGGCGGCCGGCGGCCCGGACGCCGTCCGGGTCGAGGCCCTGGCGCAGGCGCTCGGCGTGACCAAGGGCGGCTTCTACGGGCACTTCGCCGACCGGACCGCACTACTCGGCGAGATGCTCGACACGTGGGAGCGGAAGGCCACCGACGAGGTGCTCGAGCGGGTCGAGCGCACAGGCGGCGACGTCAGGGCCAAGCTGCGGCTGGCGGGCGCGCTCACCTTCTCCCGCGAGCTGCTGCCGGTCGACCTGGCCATCCGCGACTGGTCCCGGCGTGACCAGGCGGTCGCCGAGCGCCTCCGGCGCGTCGACAACCGGCGTATGGACTACCTGCGCCTGCTCTTCGGCGCGATCTGCCGCGACCAGGACGAGGCCGAGGCCCGCAGCACGCT